>Ga0206843_10172_pt1 | contig 19512 bp, 4 predicted proteins | sample Alteio_BWOrgCont_21_FD_152869 | JGI IMG/M metagenome (GOLD analysis project Ga0206843, IMG submission 152869) | Enriched cells from forest soil in Barre Woods Harvard Forest LTER site, Petersham, Massachusetts, United States -... | ecosystem: Environmental > Terrestrial > Soil > Temperate forest >...
AACTTTAAGCGCACTCCCATCCCTTATACCATGAAGACTACTCACATCACCTATAGACTTAAACGCACTATCCGTCCCCTCCATCACTACATTCCCACTCAAACTATCACCTATACTACTACCAGTAATACTACTCGAAACTACCGACTTAACACCTACTCTCATACCACTTACAGCACTACCCCTAATAAATCCTCCACCACCACCTAATGCAGCCTTCGATACAACATCAACCCCAGAACTAATACCTCCTAACAACATACTAGATCCTACAGCTCTCACTCCTTCCTTACTTAATACCTCACCTAACCCCTTGCCTATATCACCACGATTATTTACACTACTTACCACAAACCTACTACTTAACGCACTAACCCCAGCACGAATGCCTGAAGATATAACAGCACTTCCTACACCACTTACACCCATACTACCAGTAATCGTAGCTCCAAGCCCTGACCCAATGCCGCTAGTCACACTACCTGCCACCACAGATAATACGCTACTCGCCTCCGGCGTAAGACCTGATCTCCTGTAATTTGTATTTGTTACCTCATCACTTATGCCCACCACAGATACATCATCCCTACCCGCAGCTGCCTTACCTACCACAGATTCATTAAATGATGAATTATCATTTCCACTAACCCTACGCTCTACCTTAATTCCACCACTAACTTCTCCAAACTCAAGCCCTCCCTCAAATCTTGTCTCATTTGCAACATTGCCACCTCTTTCGCTTACCTTCACAGACTGCCAAGCAGCGTCCCTATAACTCGTACTAGAACTAACCATATTCAAAGTCTTCGCAGCTAAAATCTCAACCCTACCTCCATCTATTCGTGCCCCCTCACCTGATACAATATTCGCCCCTCTCATAATAGTACCATCACCAGCAAATACCTTAAACCTCCCATGAGCCTCAATAGCACCTCCAGATAAATTCTCAGAATGAATAACTGACGTAGATATTTTAGAAGATTTCACGCCAAAATTATTGCGTTTGCTTGATACGCTACTTGCTTCATAGTGATGCATATCAATCCCTGCTCTTACCTCAACACCACCAGCAGCAATTACCTCAATATCTCCGCCGCTTGCCACTTTACTTGCATCAACAACAAAATCACCGTCAGCCTTTATAAAAGCGGAACCCGCTACAACCAAACCACTCCCCTCATTTACCACATGATACTCCCTACCATCATTACCAGATTCATATCTCGATTCAATATTATGCGCAGAAAGTTTTATATCTCCTCCAGCTTCCATAGATAAATTCCCAGCCATTAATATAGAAGCATGGTGCAATTGGTCGCCGGATGTAATAGACCTTACATCCCCTCTAAAATCTATAGTAGATACTCGCCCAAGCTTCTCTCTAAAACCATCATAAGACGATTCCCTAGATTTTTCAGTAATATTGAAAATATTCTCAGCTGAAAATAACGCACTTCCAAGCCCGGAAATCGTGCCGCCAACATTCACAATATCACCAGCAGCACCAAGACGCATATATTTTGATGCAAAGATAGAGCCTCCTAGATTACTTATCCCAGACCTACTTAGTAGCGTAACATTACTTCCCCTAATATTTCCTGTATTTACTATAGATTCTGCTGATATATTTATCTCATCTGCAATTAATCCATCAATTCTAGTTTGACCACTTGCTAAATACACTTTCGGAACTATTTTTATTTGATTGCCTATGGTAATAGGCTCATGCCAAACTATATTTCTCCGAAGCCTTGAAACTGATTCATGAGAGATTGAAGCACCAGGCACAAGACCAAGACGCACTGCCTCATGATCAGCGTTTCTATATAAATGATACATCAATTCTTCATTTGTCTTTCCATAATCTAAACTTCCTACTAAATTGCTAATTTGGTCTCTTACTAATTTTACATGAGAATAATCAGGGAGCGAAGATTCGGGCTGCATACTAATCGAAGTACTTTGTAGGACTTCAGGCATCCTACGTGATGCTAAAAACCTATCTGCATTAACATAATCTGGGTTAGTCTCAATTCTGTAAGTCCTGCTAGGCTTATCAGGAATATTGAAAGAATATGATTCACTAGATTCTATTTCATGTATCCTTCTTGAATCTTCCATGTGTAACATCAAACTATATAACTCACTTTCTTTTCCTTCTCCATCGCCCGAGGAGTCATATGTACCTGGAGCTTCCATAAGCGCAATATTCAAAGCATTAGTGTTTAAAATAGCCCTCTTTTCTCCTGCTAAAATCTCTGTGATACTATCTATCTCATCTGCATCGCTCACATTAGATTCACCAGCTACAGAGCCCCCATCACCAGAGCCAAAAATAACTACAGGCACTTCTGTAAATTCTGTTGAAGTTCCTGATTTAGAATTTCCGGTTTTCACAGAACTTGAGGTCACAGCAATGCCAGAAGATGGTCCAAAACTTATCTCGGGAATAGGTTCAAATTCTATTTCTCTATTTACAGCACTTAAAAGTTTTGACCTGAATGCTGTAACTTCTGGATTAGTAAATGTTGCAGCTTGCGTAATTTCATCTGCAGCCATTTTAGCAAATATATCAGCTGGTAATGTTTGTGGTGGCATAGGAGTTATAGCAGAGAGAGAATTTTCGATTGGCGCAATTGGTGGCTTATGAGATGGTGCTACCATACTATAACCTCTTGGCCCAAATTCTGCACGACTATTGATAACAGCACGAGCAAGATTACCAGCAATTGATCTAGCCCTTATTATTGATCCACCAGCACTATAACCTCGTTCACCAACTACTTCCTCATGTGGCACAACATGATATGCTGTTGCAGAAGCCATAACATCATGAAGCCTACCCTGCCCCCACTTTCCACTTCTTTTTTGATGGTGTACATATTCATACGAATACTCCTTATATTTAAAACCTCTATCATAAACTGCTTCCATAGGATTTATTAATTCAGTCCCACTAACATATACAGTGTTTGCAGCAGCAATAATACTATGGTCATTTGTTATACGACCTAAAACATCAATATTTATACTACCATTTGTAATTAAATGTGCAGGAACACCAGGAGACACATCATCTCTTTTGTAAGCAAAAACATAGTCACCAATTTCTCTACTTGGTAATAATCCAATTTCTCTTCTTATACCTCCTACACTTGCACCTTCTTTTTTATACGGAAGACCATATGTACTCATTAATTCCGCACTTGATTTAGCATGAGAAATACGAAATCCAGGATTATTGTTAGAAAAATTACCACTTCTTACAGTAATAGTTCCTGAATATAAACTTTCAATTGTTCCATAATTAGCAACAGAACCGGTTTTTGCTCCACCATAGCCAGTTAGCGATATATCTCCACGAGCAAGCACTACAGAATTATTAACTATGTTACTTGCACCAATATCGACAAAACTACCTTGCAAATAATGAGAATTTATCACAGAGGTTTCAGCCTGTATTCCAAGTCTTCCACCTGCACCAATTGTACCATAATTTATTAAATCACGAGTATTAATTATAATATCAGAACTCGAAAATAATTCACCAGACCCTTGATTATTTACGTATCTTGCGCTTATTGAAAGATTTCCAAGAGAATGTGTTTGTGAACCCCACCCAGATACAAATGAATGTCCTGGAAGTATAGCAGTAAATCCTCCATCAGAACGAATCACACCATTTTGCGAAAAATCTCCAGCTAATGTAACTCTGGCACTTCCACGCGTATATAACGCACCTCTATGCACAAAATCCCTAGCTTCAATATCCAAATCTCCAGAAGATGTCACAACTTTTCCAGCAGGGATAGTAAGACCGCCTACAACCTTTACCCTCCCACCCGATGTCCCTATATAGCCAGGATCAAGCAAATCACTCTCAACTACCATATCCATATTTTTAGCAAAAATAGTGCCTAGATTTTCAAGCCTCTTTGTGAGTAAAGTTAACTTACCATCAGATAATAATTTTGAAGCCGGAGTAGTAAGTTTGAACGCTTCAGTCGTAATATTTAAAGCACCTCCAGATTGGATTATCCCACTACCCTCTACAAGTTTTACCCTACTACCAGGAATCTCCTCTACTCCGCCTATTGTCAGCCCACCTTGAACCAAAATTTTATCCTTAACTAGCAAAGATGAAGCTGTACGAAGTGATATATTCCCAGAATTAGATGCTAAATTTGCGATTTCAATATTCCCGGCAGTAGCCAAAACTTTGGACTCAACTGAATTGAGATGCATTTTTCCATCACTTTTTATAGAAGATGCAGTAAGATGTAATTTTCTGCCACTTCCATATAATAGTCCTGTCCCTGCATTATCAAAACTCCTCGATACACTAACTGTAGAATCAGCATCAAATCTAAGTAACTCACTATTCCTGAAACCACCAACTAATAATTTTTCAACCACACCCTTAAAAGCAAGCATTTTTGAATTAGTAACATCACCATCTATACCTAAATTCGTAAGGCCAGTAACAACAATATCTCCAGCATTCATAAAACTACCAGACACACGCCCACTAAACCCACCATCTAGCACCATAAGGCTTCCTGTATTCTCAAAAATGTTTGAAGAAATTGCCATAGTTTTTACAAGTACCTTTCCTTCATTTCTAAATTTTCTAGCTCCAGCATTAAACTTTCCTGCGCTCTGCAAAGCCCCCTTGTTAGTAAAATTTCCAGAAAGAGGAATATTCATATCTCCACCGACCAATATTATACCAGTCTCCATATTAGAAATGTCTCTTATCTCAGCCGAAGTCTTATTTGAAATGGTGAAATTTTTTAATACCTCAATAGACCCTCTATTAATCACTTCATTTCCAGCTCTTACCCCTAAACTTCCTTTTTTTACGCGGATCACACCGGCATTTTCTAACTTTGTTACCTCATATAAATTCATATCTCCATTTAAAATGCTAATTTCACCTCTGTTAATAATATCAGAAGAAGTAATAGCGCTGGTATTACCTAATTTTATTTTTTTGAGATTCTCAAACCTTACAGTGTCAACATCAAATTTTCCTAAAACTTCTAATGTTCCACTGTTAGTAATATTCAGAGCAGAAAGAAATTTTACATCAGCATTTGAAACTATGGAACCAGTTGCTCTGTTTTCTATATTCCTAATCTTCTTTCCAACTATTAAATTCGTAAATATCAAATCCCTTGCGACTTTAATATTTTTGCTATTAACAATTTCTTCACCTACCTTTAGTTCAAGACTTCCTTTATTCACAGCAAATGTCCCTGCATTCTCAAACTTTCTCATCACACTTAAATTCATGTTTCCATCAACAACAGTAATTTCACCATTATTGGTAATATCCAAATTCAAAGACGAAATAGTACTGGTTTTACCTAAATTTATAACACCACTCACATCATTAAGAATCTGAGTTTTTATAGAAAAAATTCCTCCATTATCAGCAATGATCTTCCCGCTATTAGTTAAAGAACCTACTACTGTAGTAATATTAAGAAGATTAGCTGAGGCATGTAATGTACCAATATTACTAATATCGTCATTTATCATTAATGTTAAACCTTGCGCCTCTAATACACCTCTATTATCTAGTGATTTACTATTTGCTGTAATATTTCCAAATGTACTGCCTATAATACCCTCAGCACCATTTATAACTTTTCCACTACTACTAAGAACTATATTTGACTTCGCTACAAAAGTTCCGAAATTGTCTATACCACCATTTATTATAGAAAGATCAAGCGTTTCACCTGAGGAAATGATAGAACCATATAAGTTCTTTATACTAGCTCTAGCAGCTAATACAGCACTCTTAGCAGATACTATCCTGCCACCTGAAATATTTCTAATATCATGCGAACTCAAATTTGTAGAACCTTGAGAATAAATCATACCATTATCATTCAATATCTCTCTACTTGATAATAAAACTAACTCATTTTCAGCTTCTATACTTCCACCGTCACTATTAACAATTTGTACAAACTTGCTCTCAACCTCCATATCCAACTTAGTTTTTACATTTAAACCATGAATTGTGCCTGTATTTGATAAATTTGCACCACTTAATGATAAACCTCCCTTAGTAATTATGTCGCCTCTATTTGTGATATCATTACCAGAAATCAACTTAAGAAAATCTTTCGCACCAATGAAAGAACTTTTACTATTCTCTATACTGTTTACTGAATGAATCTCACAGGAAGTAATGCTTTCTAACCTACCTCCCTCCAAATTCACTATCTTCCCAGCATCAACATGTAAAGGCAAACTCGAAATAATCTTACCACCACGATTTACCAGATCATCGGTAACACTAAAAAATATGTCTTTACCAGATACAATTTCTCCAGCATTTACAAAGTTATTAAACTGCCCTTCACTATATATCTTCCCAGCAGACCTAATCATCCCATCATTAAAAAATGTTTTTGACTCTAAGCTTACAGACTCATAACCATATATAGCACCTATCTTATCACCATTAGTAAAATTCTTTATGGCTCTCTCGCTTACTAATGTAGCTAATCCATGAGTTTTAAGAATCCCAGAATTCTCTATATCTCCCGCAGCTACACTTAGTGACTCCTCTGAATCCACAAATCCTGAATTTTCAAAGCTTTGTGCCACAACAAAATGAGAACTTTTTAACCACATTTCCCCATCATTAGTGAGACTTAATGATTTGAAATCCGCAGGTCCAGATAAACTTACAAATTTACCTGTAGAACTATTTACCAATCCATTCTCTACATCAAAAATAAGGCCCTCAGCTTTAATCAATCCTCTATTACCTAAATAATCACTCTTTTCATTAATAATCCCGGTTTCGCTTACTATCAATGCTTCAGAACTATTTTCTATACTCTTACCAATAAAAAGATTTATGTCAGATTTCGCTCTAATTACTCCAGAATTTGCCAAATTCCCTTCTGACACGGTAATATCCAGACCTCCTTCTAAACCCCTCAGTTCTCCAGCATTTGAAACCAAAGATTCTACAGAAATACTAATTTCTTCCCCCTCCATCACCCCATTATTTATAAATTCTTTACTTTTATTAGTAATGCCATTATTAGATAAAATTTTAGAAGCAAATGAGTTTTCTACAATATTCTCTGAAATTAATTTCACTCCCAAACCACCACTTATCAAGCCATCAGAGATATTCCTTATATCGCGAGAGCTTAAATTGGTGTAACCCTGTTTTGAATTAATTATTCCAGAGAGCTGATTTAGTATCAGAAATCTTGATGACAAAACAATATCACCATTTGCCTCAATTTTTCCACTATTGATAATTTCTTCAAATGCCTCAGGCTTTACTTCAATTTTAGAACCAGCTGATAGTAACCCTTTATTCTTTAATTCCATTGCATCAAATAATAAGCCACCAGATGATATAATTTCCCCACTATTTTCAATATTAAAAGCGCCAATATCTATACTTTCTGATGCTGAAATGCTTGAAAATTCGCTATTCTCTATCGCACTATCTGATATAATTTTAAAAGACGCAGAAGTTTCAAGCCTCGCACCACCTGAATTCACAAATCTCCCCGCTGTAACAAAAATAGGAAGCCATGAAGTAATTCTACTTTTATCTCCACTATTTTCAAAAATATTCTCAACATCAAATATTATCTCGTCGTCTGATACAATTTCTCCAAAATTAGTAAAACTATCAAATGAGCCGGTACCAAATATACTAGGGAAGACACGTACAGTATCTTTAACTTCAGATAGGATTGTGCTCTCCGTTGATTCAGATTTCTCAACCGCACTATTTTCTATTGTCTCAGCGTTAATATTTGAGTCTTTTTCTGATAATATTGAACCATGATTCTCAAGCTTACTAGAAGATAAAATAAAGCTTGAACCTTTAAACCTCAATTCTCCAAAATTCGTGAAATCACGAGACACAATGTCTGGCGCTTCTGTTAAACTCTTCAGTCTACCTCTATTTACAACCCCACCAACCACATTAATGAAAAACCTATCCGCCTGAATTAAACCATCATTCTCTAATGATTCACTACTTATACTAATTTTACCATTTAAACTTAAGATAGACCCCCCTCTGCCAGAAGTAATAGCACCATTAGACTTTAAAATTATGTTCGACTCCGCCGCAATAATTCCATAATTTCTCAAATCACCACCAGATATTAAAATACCTGAGCCTTCACCTAAACTCTTTAATTCTCCACTATTTGAAGCTAAAGTCTCAGCAGCGATCTCAATCTCTCGTCCTTCAATTAAACTATCATTTATAAATTTGCCGCTCTTATTCACAATCTCACCACCAGATAAGATACTAGCCTTATCCAAATTCTCAAACCTACCATCTGCAGTCAGTAACATTCCTAAATCACCTTTTATTAAACCACTAGAAACATTTCTTAGATCTTTAGAACTCAAATCAATAAAACTTTGTGAATAAATAGCGCCGGATTCGTTTAATAATGACAAATTTGATGATAAAACTATATCACCATCCGCCTGAATATTACCCATATTAACAATATGCTCAAATTTTTCCCCCACACCAACTATTTTGTATGCCTTTAACAAACCAGTATTACGCAAATTTGCACCACTAAGTAATAAATCTCCACTCGCTACAATGTAACCATCACTATTAATATCATGCGAGTCTATATTAAGCATGCCTGCATATATCTTGCCTTTTATATCACCACTAGAAATATTATTTATGAATCCTGCACTTCTAAGCCTAGCAGATCCATCAGTCTTAAGTACACCAGAGTTTCCAATATTTCTAGAATCTATAGTGAATGACTCTCTTGAAATTATAGAAGCCGAATTTTTAAAATCACCAAATGTTGTAAAATATGAACTCCTAGATTCTACCTCCCCTAAATTAAAAAAACTTGATGATTCAAGATTAATACTATCTGCAACTATCTTTCCCATATTCCAAAATTCAGTTCCAGACCATACGTGCAACTCCTCTTTTACCCCAATCAATCCCTTGTTATTAAAATCACCAATAGACATAATACTGGCATTACCACCTCTACTAACTACATATGCTAAAGGATGGTTTTCAAAATGACCAAGTGTATTCACTTCAACTCCAAGAACACCAAACATACTAGCATTTTCAAAATTCCTTACATCACCTACAGAATTAATCTTCAATCTATCTTCAGCAAATATATTCCCAAAATTACCAAATTCTTGCTGAGTTCTTACATCCAAAATTCTAGCAGAAATATGACCATGATTTTGCAGGCTTCCAGTAGCCTCAATGCTAATATTACCAGCAACAGATGCTACTTTGCCAGCATTCCTGAATGTACCGGCTATAAAATCTATGGATTCATTACCAGAACTCACAGAAGAAGTTTGTATGGTACCCAAATTATCTATAACATCTCCGCTAATTTTCATAGTAGGAGAAGATATACTAGAACGTTCACTTACCTTCACCTTATCCTTAGCACTCACATTATAAGAACCAGTTGCATGAATCTTCGAATCTTTAACAGATACAACAGAACTCTTTTTTGACACTATTTCAATATCCTCTCCTTGAATAGATGAATGAATAATTTTCCCATCTGCAGTTATTTTCATCTCCTTCTTAACAGATATTTCAGGTAACTTAATACCAGCACCATCTTTTGTCGCAACTATAGTAATACGATCCGCGTATAATCCACCAACAATACTCGAATCAATCGCTACACTCTTTTCCTTTTTCTCGTGCATGTCATTTTTTGAAACAGATCTAGTGTCATAATCATACGAATTATTACCGGTAACTATCTTTATCTCTTTTGCATGAATCCTACTAGCTACCTCAACAGTCTTTGCAACTATGTCAAAATAATCTAGCCCTGTCATATCCAAATCCTCAGGCCCCATATAAACACGCCCGGAATTAACTATTATACTCTCTAATCCCCCATTACTATCAATCGAAGGCACGCCTGTAGCAATAGTAGCAGAGGCTGCATTAATAAATGTTGCACCATCTATACTAATACCGTTTGGGTTAGCAAGAATATATGCAGCCTTTCTCCCAGCTATTTCAGTAGGACCGGCTAGAGTAGACGTATTATGAGAAACTACATGATTAATAATAATATCAGCGGTTCTACCATCAGAAAAATTTGGATTCGCAAGAACTTGCCCTCCAATCTCTGTTTTTACCATTGTATCACTGTTATTAATAATGACTCCAGCAGTATCTACATTGAATTTATCGTAAGTGTTGTAAGATACACCAGCAGCACTCGGGGTCGCTATATTAACAACAGCTATGTCAGGATTTGCTGCAGTAGTGATTTCAACACCATGCAAGACAGATTCACTATGCACTACTATTCCCTGGTCAGAGGCTATCTGTCCTTCTGCATAACAATTATATGTTTGAGAAAAAAATAATATAAAAGAAAGAAAATAGCATATCCCTCTTCTAACAATATTATCTATAAATAAGTATTTCTTTATATGCGCAGATTTATACATTTAAACCTCTATCACAACTGAAAAAAATATATTATTTGATTTGCTAGACTTCGTGTTGCCAAGTGAATTCACTTTTGAATAAACAAAATTCGTAGAGATCACACCACCACTTGTTCTAACACCTATGGAGGTAGAACTTAATGAACCTCGTTTTTTAGGATTATCATCAAATCGATAAAAATCTCCTAAATCAAGTCCAACAAATAATTGAGGCTTCCCAAGCAAGACTGAGAATAGATTTTTTGATTTTTGAGGAAGATCTAAAATTAGTTCATTACGAACATAATGTCCTTCCTCACTTTTTAATAATACATCGTTAAACCCACGAACTGCATTTGAACTTCCAACATCAAATTTTTCTGAAGCATATAGAATATTCTGGCTATGCTGCATTTTAAAATTTGAACTAAAAATCATGCTACCAAAAGAAAAATTATGCAAGTATTTATAATAGTTTGCATCACATATCACTTTAGTAAAATTTGATGCAGGAGATAAGGATTTATAGAGATAATATTTAGTAGCATCAGCATCCAATCCTTTCTCCACAGCACATCCAGTCTGCAACCATCCACCTAGTACTCTGCTCGACAAATTAATACCTAATTCTATTACAGTTAATTTATAACTTTGATAGTTTAAATTAATATTATTGATCTTTTCTTTATAATTAGACTTCCTAAAGCCTATATTAACATCCAGTTTTTTATTTCCATCTCTAATAAGATTTTTAGTTATATTGATCCCACCTCTATTATGATTTCCAGAATAAAAAATTGGTAATTCTACTAAAGGTACTTTATCCTTATGAAATCCATAATCATAATTAAAAGTTACCTTGTAATAATCATATGGAATCGACCAAATGATGTTATAATTTTGCATTAGATTATTTTCAAAATTCTCAACATTATGCCTCTCTGATAAAATCAAAGAATCATTCAAAGATAAAATATTATCAACTGCAAATGTTGAAAACCCTTGGTATAAGCTTTTAGATTTATCACCTGAACTATCAATTCCAGTAGATACATAAAATCTTTTCTTTGGAGTGTTTCTAATAATTAACTTAGATTCACCGTCTTTCCCTCCATGCATTAGTTCTATTTTCGCATTATTTGATCTTAGATTATTTAAATGCTCTATAGCTTGCTCTATATCTCGTAAGTTTACATCATTACCAACCAATTTTGGAAAACTACTCTCAATAGAGCTATCGCTTGGATTCTCATACTCAATCTCCACTATTTTACCTTGAATAACATTGAGACGTAGAACATTGGATGCCAGATCTTGTTCTGGAACTTCAACACGCGCAGTTAGATAACCACGCTTCATATAATAATTAGTTATACTATGAATAATTGCATTTATATCTTCCACAGAAATACATCTCAAAATAAATGGCTTTATGAGTCTTTTTTTCTCTTTCGGCGAGATTTTAACTTCTGAATTTATAAAAATATCGTTTATTGTAAAACACGAAGCTAAAACCTCAGTGCACGCAAACACGCCATAAAAAAATAATATTAAAATCAGAATAGATATCTGAGTTCGAAATCCTACAAACACAATTTATAATATACTTCAAATCATATCCCAAATTTGCTTAGGCCGTTTACAACAAAAAAACTCTGCGAAGAATAGCGCTGTACACTTCTTACAGTCGCATCGTACATTTCACACTTTAGGTGTCTATAAGTCTTTTGATTGAAGCATTGGCACAATAAGCTAACGGTAACCTGTAGTATATTCAAATATCTCAAAAGCACAACTAAAAGTTATGACAATTTTGGGAATAACGATTGATATTAGGTATTCATTAAAGAGTATGCACTATTAACAAAATATTCTTTTCGGATATTTTGTTGTCAAAACTTGTTTTCTGTGCTCGAATATTAGTATCAATGATACTGTTGATGGATTTACTATAGTCAATTAACTTGAATATGGGAACTAGGAACGACAAATGAAACTATTTTTGTCATCTCTGTGAAAGCAAGAATCTCTTTTTTAAGAATAGATACCGCATTAAATGCAGGAAGACAGAGAAATAAAACTGAGAGATCAATTTTCATTATCTTCACCTTTTTTGAACGAAATTAAGTTAATGATTATATACAAAAAATCATAAAGACTTAGTCACAACATTAAGGAGATTGAGTGCAATTATTAGTTGCATTTAATGCTGGTATATGATTCAGACTCCAACTGATATTACCCCAAAAATTAGATTGGAAATATACTTGTACAACAACTTGTGCAGTTTGCCCTACAGGAAGATTGAAAGATCCACTAAGAATTGCTGGATAACCATAATTTACTATTAAACGCTCAAATAACTGAGTTGCGTAAGTTGTATCTGTGTAGTTAGTATATGTTGGAGCAATATAATTTGTATTAGCCGAGCCACTTGGCTGGCTGGCACCCATAGCCGCATTACTCCATTGATAAGTAATATTATTAATTGCTGTTGTAGTAATATAATAACTAAAATACATCCATCCATAACCAGATTGATTGCTTGATAAGTTAATACTGTATGTTTGTGTAGAGTTTGTTGTTGGGGTAATGGTTGCTGTAAATTGCTGCTGCGCTCCACATAACCAATAATTGGTACTACCAGCATCTGTAGCTTTTATAGCAATAAGAAGATTGTTATTTGGAGAAGTTCCTGTAGAACCCAAAGTAGTTGTATTAGCAAATGATATAGTAGCATTTGTAGCACTACCCGTAACCATTAAAGTATTTGCATTCCAATTTGCAGGATATGTAGGAAGAGGAGCTACCGTAAATATACAACTATTAGCTGGGGTAATATCAGCAAAAACTCCTGTGTTGCCAGGGCCATTCGTACAAGCGCGTGGTTGCAATCCCCCTGAAGGAGGCACAAAACCACTCTGACAAGTACCTGTCGCACTTGAACCAACATTTGCAGATGTCCAAGTTGCATTTCCACTTGCTAAAGACGGCACAGTAATAGCCGGACAGTTTTCAGTAACGCAAGTAGTACTTGCTGTTACCGGTAAAAAAGTTAGATTTTCATTGTCATCTATTGCACACTGTAACTGATGCAACCCCCCTGATGGTGGTTGGTAACCACTCTCACATGTGCCCGTTGCAAATTCTCCAACATTTGCAGATGTCCAAGTTGCGTAGCCAGTAGCTGAACTTGCTGTATTAACTTGAGCACAAGTTTGTGGCGGAATGGTTACACTAACTCCACGCTCTAATATTGTTTTATCTCTTATACCACAATTAGCAGTATTATAGGCTAACCCTCCAGTATTTAGAGTGTTCATCGATGAAGTGGGCGATGTAGTTACATTTGATGGCGAACACACCCCAGTCCCTGGAGTAGAAAAACTATAATTTTGTCCAAGCAAACTAGCAGAAGAAGAAGCAGTTTGCGGAGCTGGTATGACCCTGTTTGCCGGATCAACACTCGGTTGACATACTCCCGCTGAAAATGGATCCATTCCATTATTTGCAGTAATAACAGAAGGGATCGTTTGATAACACTGCCCTTGTGCTGGACTTATACAAGAATTTACATAAATAGCTGGGGAACCAGTGGGTAAAGTTGTAGTTGCTAAAGTTAATGGCCCTATTGTGTTTATAGTTGTAGAAGTTGATGAATTATAAGGACAAGTTGCCGCTGTAGCTGGAGTGGTTAAACTATCATCGTATAATTGTGATGCAGAGCATTTTTGAATATTTGGAAATGTTGCACAACTTATTGTGTTGTAGTAATTCAATGTACTAAGCACGCAATTTGTGTCATCGTAGGTTAAGTATGCTACCCCGGAACCTGCTGCCTCATTTGTTGCTAACGACATTGTAGGCGTGTGGCATTTATTTATATTAGTAGAAGCTGCTGAAAGTAAAGTTCCACCTCTAAAGTATTGTCCTAGTACATATTCAATACCGCCAAGGTAGTAATAAGCTGAAGGAGTAGCAGATGCGATTGGATTTCCCGACGAATCATATGGATATGTGATATTGGGCGCATTTTTTCCAAACGCAGCTGAATAATCTCCAAATATAGTCATTGGCCCTTCATTAATATTTCTGTCGTCAGTAAATGGTGGTATGAAATATTGCGAATCTGTAACAAGAGTGTCAACCATCAATCCTGCAATATTATAATATGTGCTACCTGCAAGATTTCTAGCTCCTACTACAGCAGTAATTGTGTCAGAATTGACAGTTGTTGTATCGAGTAGGATACTATATGTATCTGGTGTTGTAATTGTTGACGTAACCTCACCTTGCGAATTAGTGACAACTGTAGTTGTAGTACCGTTTGGGTTATTGGTGACAGAAGTTGTTGTAAGGTTTGCATCTTGAGTTATTGTAGTTGTAGTCGTAGAACCGTTGCTGTTTGGCGTTTGAATAACCTGAGTTATTGGATTTCCAGGTGTATAACTTGTGGTGGTGGTAACATTACTTGTTGATATTGTAGTGGATTCCACAGTACCAGAGACATTTACAGTAGTGGAAGTAGAACTCCCATCACCATTTGTAGTGCTCGTTGTATAATTACAACCGGAGGTTACAGTATAAACTGTACTACTAATTGTAGCAGAACTACTACCTGTTTGATTAGAAATTGTAAGTGAAGTTTGAGATGGAGCACTAATAAATGTAGGTTGAGTAGGGTTAGTTATTACTCCATCATCAGCACTTGAATATATAGTGCTCACAGGCAATGTAGCAGTATATGCGGTACTTGCCCCACATTGGGATTGTACAGAAGATGCATCTGACGTTGTTAATAATCCTGTTGAAGGTAAACATGCACCAATTGGCGTCATTACACAATTGCCATAATTGCTTAAAGGGGTGGGAACTACTATAGCTTTCGGTCTTGTACTGTCAGATACTGTAGTTGAGGTACTACTATTGTCTACTGATAAATTTGTTGGATATGCAAGTTGCACCACCATTTCAGGATTATCTGAAGTTGAAGAACAATTTGAACCAGTACAATTTGTTGTATATGAACAAGCCGTTCCTTCTGCGCAATTTAAAGCGTAAACTAATGGCGGAGATGCTCTTGGTGTACAACCTGCACTAATTGAAACAGACGATGCAGATTGTGTGTAGTATACACACATTGAGTTTGGATCAAGTATCGTCATAGATGTACTCGGAGTACAAGTGCTAGGTGTAGTTGGTGGATTTGCAACATAAGAACATGAGTTACAACCATCGTAAGTATTTGTTGTACCACTTACGGTTACATTTTGAGAAGGTCCTGCTAAGGAAATATATGGATTAACAGTGTAAGTAGCTCCACTCGATATTGTTGTATCAGTCAAAGAGAATGATGCTCCAGATATATAACATGAAGCATTTGTTGGGTCAACACTCGTTGGTATATTAAATGTAAAATCATTATATTGGCCTATATTAATACCATATACAGCAGCACATGGAAAAGACTTATTAGTTGAGCTACAATTAACTGTATTATCTATATCTTCTGGATATCCATTTATCTGAGCAAGACCTGAAGATATACTTGTCATTAATCCATAGACAATTCTAAAGTTATGGGATGTGCACGTTGAGCATGCTGGCACAGAGAGAGTAGTTAAAATGCAAGGAATTCCATCAGTAGGAGCAGAGTTTGAGCACAATGGTAGTTCATCATTATATATTGTATGTATTAATGCAGCGGAATAACCTGTAGGGTATATATTTACACATGATGTCACTGGAGGAGTTGTACCGTTAGTTGACATAGTATTTACCGTAGGTGAAGAACAAATTGGCACAATATTATCTAAACTTGCTCTTATAGAATTATTAATGAAATTATTCCTTACACTTGATCGTACACAAGGAGAAGCAATTGTAGATTGCGCTAAACCCATTATTGCAGACCCAGAAGAGGTATCAATAGACACTTCCTGTGCACATATAGGCTGGATTGAAACAGTAGGTGGAACAGGAGTAAGTACTTGGCAAAATGGGGGAGGAAAGGGCCCAAGAGGTAAAAATACGCATCCTAAACTATTACCTTGCATTGCTATCCCTGAATTGCTTGGTGAAGGTTTTCTATTTACCACAAAATCTTGTACCCATCCTTGGTAAGATTTGGTAAAATCCCCTGTTCCCGCTGCTGGCACGCTATTTGTCATAGCAGATGTGAAATGCATATATAAAGAAGTATAGCCTGCATAATCGGCTTTGCCAGGACCATTAAAAAAATATTGTGTTTCAACAACATTATTTTGTGCCCCTCCACCCATAAAACTCCCAAGTGATATAGTAGATGATTTGCAATCGTCTGTACCTGCTGAAATTTGCAATGGTTGATTGCCAATACTAGTATCATTATAATCTACATTGCTGCATCTATATGCCTCAGACCAATCTAAAAGTCCTTCCACTACAGAAGGATCTTCATATAAACATATTTTAGGAAGATATGCAGTATATGTTCCTCCAGGGCTTTGGATTCCAACATCTGGTCTTGGAAAACCATTAGTATCTAAAAAATGCAAATAATATCCATGGTCTGGCATATAGCTCAAGACTTGATTCCCATTTGCATCGAGTATTGGCGTGCCATCTGGATTTGTAGAGGGCGTCATATTATTTACAGCAATTCTTGCACAAAATCTAATAGTTGGAACGCCATATTGCGTTGGCCACGTTACGCATTCAGCACTTGCTCCGTTTAATGTAGTGGTTTCTGTGAAACATGAGAAAATATCACAAGCTTGCATTCTAACCCTAATTCTTGGATTCGTAAAATCCTGAGTTGGCAGAGCTTCCGCGCAATATACTCTATAGTTTATACCTATTATTTCGTTTGGCATATCGAACTGTACTAAACAACCGTCACGTCCATCATATCTGTTATATGGTCCACAAAGTGTATTTGGTTCCACTGAATTAGTGATAGGCCAAGTTTTTGCAGTAAAAATTTTAGATGCATCAGAAGCAGCGGTTGTTGGGAAAAAATCTGTAGCATCCGGATTATTGTAGTCATATGAATTAAATGATAATTCTTTCATTGTATTATTGTCTGGCCCCCATGTTTCAGTTCTGTTGCTATATCCACAACTGCAAGGATTTTCAAAACAAGCTGCTAGGCTGGAGAGAAAAGATGCTTCACTAGCATCTGACACTACAACTAATATTAAGAAAAACCTTATAATGGCCCCTAATCTTTCAATGAATTGATTCATAGAATTCAATCAACCAATTTTCTGGATCTTCACCTTTTTCTGCAATAATTTTATTACAATCGTCAATAATTTTTTGATCAGGTGACATTAACTTAATTATTCCGACAAGACCTCCAAGACTTAATTCGCAAATTATGGCTATGTTGTCTTGCTTCACAATAAATAATCTTGAAGATGGAACTATTGCCTTAAGCTTTGCATATTCTTGATCTGAAAGGAATAGTTTATCTTTCCATTTCAAATTTATTGCTTCTGAAGGAAGGTATATTCTAGTTTCAAAAATACTCTGCATCTTTTTCCAAAGTTCACTGACAAAAAACTTAGAATTAAGATTAAATTGTATTGAACTAATGAATATTGCATTTGAATTGTTAAATTCATCGAATAAAGCATCATAAAATTCAGATGAGAATGAAGCCGTGGAAAGAGTATTAAAATTTTCAATTTTTACTATATACTTGCTGTCTTCAAAGCTACTACGAAATTTATATATATTACAATAAAGCAATAATTCACGAAAAGTGGTAAATTTTTCGAACTTTTTGTAATATTCAGGTAAAAATCTGTCTTCTGAAGGATAATTAGCTTTAGCAAAGGCTCGTCTGTATAATTTACAAAACAAATAGAAGATATTTTTCCGATATTTTGATCCCAAAGATCATCGTTAATAAAATATTTATAATATTCTCCATCTTTTAGATATTTTTTTATTTTTTCTTTTAGGCTACCCCCGCCTTCTCCAGTAGATGCATAATCAAATTCGGATATTTGATTGAATGATCTATTTTCTACAGGAGTATCCTGTATAAATTTTATCAGAGCCTCAATAGATAATTTTTCTGAGTTATTTAACGTATCAAAATTATTACCAGCCATTGCATATATGAATTGTGAGATAAAAATAGGATTATCTCTTATACCTGGAATTTTAAATGGGTCCAATTTGAAAGGTTCTTGAATCCATTTTCCACCATTACCCTTAATAAAAATCTGTGAATCTGTTGCATAGGTAATAAATAGGATTGCTGGGTTAAATTTCAGAGTTTCTGATATCAAAAAATTTGCAACGATTGTTTTACCAGATCTTTCACCTCCTATTAGTAAACATCTCGCTAGTTTAGAAGCGCTATGAAAATTAAAAAAATATGGAGTGCCTTTTTCGCTTCTAAGTATTGTAACTGCATTACCCCACGGATTCGTATGACTTCCTGATGGAAAATTATGTAATGAAGCCATAGATGCTACAGTGTCCACAGACATAGGAGCTAATTTTCGTAGATATTTGAAATTACCAGGTATTTGAGACCAAAATCTATTTTCTATATTAATATCTTCTCTAATATGCACAAGCCCTACACGTGAGAGTTGAAAAGAAGTACTCTGAACACTTGATTCCAATTTATCTAAATCCTCATTCATTATAAGAATAGAAAGTTGTTGATAACAAAATGGTATTTTGTATTTTTTTTCGCTCTCAAGCATTCTTGAAATACCCTTAATCTTTGCCAACTCTTCATCTTTACTTACTGTAGCTATATAGTTTTGGTAGTTAATTTTTTCTTTTGCAAGATGCGGTTCCACAAAACGAAAAATTTCTGTAATGATAAATTCTGTTGGTAATTGAAGTACTTTATCTAAGGACTTAGTATCAACTTCTTGATATTCCTTTATTGTAAGAATTGAAGCGTATTTTCTTTCATTATTAGAAATAACTTCAATTTTATCATTACCGACAGCATATTCGAATGATCCCAAGTTTTGCGAAAGATCTATATCTTGAACTTTGATTGGCATTTCAACAAACCTTATC
>Ga0206843_10173_pt1 | contig 19364 bp, 16 predicted proteins | sample Alteio_BWOrgCont_21_FD_152869 | JGI IMG/M metagenome (GOLD analysis project Ga0206843, IMG submission 152869) | Enriched cells from forest soil in Barre Woods Harvard Forest LTER site, Petersham, Massachusetts, United States -... | ecosystem: Environmental > Terrestrial > Soil > Temperate forest >...
CGATTGCTACTAATATGCCAAGCGATTTGCCAAAAGAAAGTAGCGACGGAACTGGTTCTGCTAGCTCCAGTTTAGACAAATCCAAGATCCTCACTCTAAATTTTTTAAGAGATACCGGATTGTCTCTTCAACAAATACAACAGCAGTCAATCAATATTTATTTAGAGGTTACGCGTAAAGATGTTCAGCCTGAAGATAAGGCTATTCTTGCTTACCCCAAATCAATTTCAGATAAAGCACTTTTGAAGACTTCTTGTTATTTGCCGCCGCGGCCGGAACGGCTGTATGTTTTTGTGAGCACCATGGAACCAATTGTTCATATTTTTGCTGAGGACGTTAATGATACCAAAGCTGGTGTAACAAGAGTGTTTGTACCCAAAGCAATCAAAGCGGAACTGTCACCATTGTGGCAAGACTGGGCTAATGGAATTCAAAACTTGAATGAACACATAAGCGCAGTCTATCAATTAGCAAATGAAGAGAAACCCGACAATATTGCTATCGGCAAACATGCTGTGGCAATGTATAACATTGGCAATAACTTAGAAAGTACGCTGGAAATGACTGTCGAAAAAATTCGAAAATCGGAGCGCCAAGGAATACAGTCTGAACCGGTAGGCATTCAGTAAACCTGACCAACTAATGCGACAGAGATTAGACCTGATAGTTTTGTAATTGTGTTTAGTAATGCGATCTCGCAGGAGAATTACCTTGCCTGTATATATTATACGTAATAATTGGTAGCCAAAAATAAATATTGAGCAGGAAGAATTATATAGTTGCAAGATAAAATGATAATTGGTTGCTATTGATGTCTTGAATGACTTATGGCATAATTGCCATATGGGTGCCGAATTACTTAGTTATTTCAAGCAGGATTTCAAGGATGGCACCGTTATTGAAGCAGTTGTGTGGAAGGTGCCGAAAGATAAAGAGCGTTCTCACGGCTTTAAATATCGTCTTCATTTTGGCAAATTAGATGGTACATGTATTACTAGATATGATAATGAAAAAGGTAAGGGTGATCACCGTCATATTGGTAAGAGAGAAGAGGTTTATCAGTTTATTAGTCTGGAAAAATTGTTAAATGATTTCAAACAGGATGTGCGCAAGTATAGGAAACGAGTGAAATGAGTAAGACTAAGACACAAAATCAGAAGAAACAAAAGCAACTTTTAATAGGTATTAGAAGCGAAGATGAGTTGTTTGATGAGCTTGGTGCAGCATTTAGGTTAGCTGAAGATGGGCTTTCAACTAAGCCTGTGAATCATTTGTATTTTGAAAGCGCCAGTCATATGTGGAAGAAGCTTACTCCTTGTCGAATGGAACTTATTTATGCTTTACGTGAACGTGGTGCTATGAGTATAAGAAAATTGGCAGCTTTGTTGCAGCGCGATTATAAAAGTATTCATAGAGATATACAAATACTGTTACCTATTGATTTAGTGCAGAAGACTGAGGATGGTCTTATTGTTGTTCCCTGGGATGCGATTCTAATTGATTTGCATGTGACTGGCGTGGCTGCATAATATTTTTAGAGATCACTGAATTTGTGACTTCTCATAACAATTTAATCAATCTTTGGTCTATTTTGAGAAAGTAACAGCTGCTCTTTGCGAGCGTGGAGCAGTTTATTTAGATTATTTTTTTGTGGGACAAATCCTGTAGGTAATACAAACCAGCCTAAGTCAGAGCGGATGAGGAAAAGATTTGGATGTAAATTCTTTATACTCTTTATTTGTTCCCACTTAAGACTTTGCGTGCGAGAACCTAATCGCAAAAATAAATCTGTATTGCTAACCCGTATAAGCGAAGGTGATTTATATACTTGCACCCACATTAGCCAGGGCACAATGAGAAAAAGAACCAAGATAGGTAAATCCCAGAGATGTAAATTCCCGAGAGTTTTCCCTGCTATGTAAGACTGTCCCATAGTGTACAGAGAACATATTAAGGCGATAATTACAGCTATTCCGGCGTCCTTTGCGCCATCGAACACATATTGTGGGATTCTATGCGACCAATCATAGCTTGCAATAGGTACAGAAATATGATTTTGAATAGAATCAATGAAGCCTGAATTGTTCAGTAAGCTGCCAGCAAGGAAAAATTCATCATTTTTGGTAAGTAAAAGATATTCGCCATCTTGAATAGGAAAAAAATCTACAATGTCTTTCCAATTGATTTTTTTATGAAAAAATAATGAACGGACTTCCATCCCAGTATCGGATTTAGTAATTTCACAAATATACCTCAGCTGGTGGTTAATGCTATCAAGTAAAAGCAAGAGCACAATCAGATAAACAATAGCAAAAATGGGTAGCATGATCAGGGCACGACTACTGTCTATGTACCATGCAATGATTAATAATGCAGGAGAACTAATTAGAAATACAATAGATGTTTTTGCCGGAGGAGTTAATAGTCTTTGCCACCAATCTTTTAGTTGCTGCCCTTCCGGTTTATAAAAATCGTTGTCGGAACATGCGGACAGATTGTTTTGATCGTTGTTGTTGTTCGGCATGCTTTTGATATTGGTTTAAGCGGTTATAGTGTTAATGAAATTAGCAATTGATTCGGCATCTAGCCCTTGATTTTGCAATAAGATATTTCTGGCGCCGTGTTCGACGAATTGATCTTGTACGCCTAAGCAGAAAATTTCTGGTTGTTTTTGCTTGGGATCTTTCAATTTTTTGTTGGATGCCCACTCCAGTATTGCCGTACCGAAGCCGCCTGTTAAGCAAGCTTCTTCCAGCGTGATGATCTTTTTTGTGGACTTAAATAAGACATTGAGCATGAATTCGTCCAAGGGTTTGCTGCTGCGAGCATTAATGAGTATGGGTAAAGACGGTTCAGATCCATTTGACTTATCGCTGATCAGTTTTAAAGTCTGTATTGCGGTATCGACCATCGAGCCGTAAGCGAGAATAGCTAAATCACCGGATTTACTAGAGCAATCAGTTTCTATTATTTCCCAGTTAGCGTAGTCTATTTCGGTAAATTTATTGTTTTGCATATTTTCGGCAGCAATAGCTTGCGAGCGCGGGAAGCGGATAGCTACTGGACCATCTGCGTTTTTGAGAGCGGAGAAAAGCATATTGCGCAATTCAATGGCGTCTTTAGGGGCTAATACAGTGAAATTTGGGATGCTGCGCAAATAAGCAATATCAAAAACACCTTGGTGTGTTTCACCATCTTCAACCAAACCGGCTCTATCAATGCCAAAAATAACTGGTAATTTTAAAATAGCAACATCATGAATTACCTGATCCATGGCTCGTTGTAAAAACGTAGAGTAAATTGAAACGACTGGTTTTAGCCCTGCTTTGGCCATACCAGCAGCCATTGTGACAGCATGCTGTTCGCAAATGGCTACATCAAAGAAGCGTTCTGGATAAGCTTTACCGAATTTGACTACCCCACTGCCTTCGGCTGTTGCTGGTGTAATGACCACCATATTTTGTTCTATGGGAGCTAATTCGATTAACGCCTGCGAAAATACTTCTGAATAAGTTTTACCCTTTGTTTTTACCGGTTGTGCTTTGTAAGGAACAGGCTCATTGTTTTTAGTAGACGGTTCAGCTAAAGCCGGTTCTAAGCTGTGTGCACTGACGCCATGATATTTAATTGCGTTTTGTTCAGCGGGAGCATACCCTTTTCCTTTTTGGGTGATTATATGCACTAACTGAGGTGTATTTTTATCTTTAACCTCATTGAGGGCAGCAATGACAGCTTGAATATTATGTCCATCAATGGGACCACTATAATCAACACCGAGTTTTTCGAAGACAATACCAGGTGTTTCAATTTTAGCTTTAGCTTCTTTTTTAACCAACTCGATCATTGTTCTTAAGTCAGTATCCAGGGGAGCTTGATCTAGCTTATCCTCTATTTGATGGATTTTTTCTTTAATATCGCGATAAAAATAAGTCTCCTTGATGCGCTTCATGTACTGGGAGAAACCGCCTACGTTTTCACTAATAGACATTTCGTTGTCATTAAGGATTATAAGGACGTCTTTACCTAGATGTCCTAGGTGATTTATCGCCTCTAAAGCCATGCCGCCGGTTAAACCGCCGTCACCAATTAAAGCAATCACTTTATGTTTTTGACTCAATAAGTCTCTGGCAATAGCCATGCCCACTGCCAAAGAAACAGAAGTTGAACTATGACCGGCCAAGAACGCATCATGTTCGCTTTCTAGAGGATTTATAAAGCCGCTCAGTCCTTTGTATTGTCTAAGGGTGTCAAATTGATCACGTCTACTTGTGAGCATTTTGTGCACATAGCATTGATGTCCAACATCAAATAAAATTTTGTCCGTAGGCGAGTTGAATACATAATGCAAAGCCAAAGTTATTTCAACAATGCCTAAATTAGAAGCTAGGTGTCCACCTGTTTTATTGAGATTGCAAACAATTTCTTCTCTTATTTCTTTCGCTAAGGCAGTTAATTCGTCCACAGAAAGAATTTTCACATCTTTGGACGAAGTGATTTTGTTTAATAATGAATTAACCAGAACAGAATTTACGTGATTGGCTAAAGCAAACATTGTTTAAATGCTCAGACGAATTTATACTGAAAGAAGTGAGGACCCTTTTATGATAATGTTCCTTGATCAGCTTAATACATTCGGTACTTAAATAACTGATTCGTGAATCTAGATATAAAATCTATAGAAAACTATTAGATGTTAAAACGCTAAATATACGGTTCAATACTGACAATTAAGCGGCAATATTAAATATTGGTCATGTAATTCCAGTCACTGTTTCTCTTTCGAGAATAAATGCTTAGTCAATATCAACCACTATTTCTTAAATATAGACCGCAAGCCATATCAGAACTTGTGGGACAGCAGCATATTACTGTTACGCTCAGTAATGCTATTAAATATAATAGAATTTCTCATGCTTACCTTTTTACAGGTCCTCGCGGAACAGGCAAAACTTCAGCTGCCCGCATTTTTGCTAAGTCTCTAAACTGTGAATTAGGGCCTACTGCCGAACCATGTCAGAAATGTACCAGCTGTATCGAAATCAAACAAGGAATCTCCCCTTCAGTATTTGAAATTGATGCGGCTTCTAATAATAGTGTGGATGATGCTCGTTTGTTAATTGAGAGAGCACCTCTGTCTGCTTGTGGTGGCAGATTTAAACTGTATATTATTGATGAATGTCACATGCTCACAAAAGAAGCCTTCAATGCCTTGCTAAAAACAATTGAAGAGCCTCCGGCTAACGTTATATTCATTCTTGCTACTACTGAAGAACATAAAGTTTTACCGACTATAGTCAGTCGCTGTCAGAAACTTATTTTTCGTCTAATTAATGAACAGGCAATGCTTGCACATTTAGAGTCTATTTCAGCAAAAGAGAATATTTTTATTGAAAAAGAAGCGTTAAGCGCTTTAGTCACACGGGCTAACGGTGGGCTTAGAGACGCTGTAAGTTTGTTGGATCAAATTAGCTTGTTGGGTGGTGATGGGCGGGCTATTTCAACCCATGATGTATTACTGCTTACCGGTGCATTGCCTGAAGACATTTTAAATCTCATGTGTGCTCATATCTTTAAAGGAGAGGGAAAAGAAGTCCTTTCTTTACTGCAAGAGCTTTTTGTTTCCGGACGCGAAGCACATTTAATAGCTTCTGAACTGGCCAAATACATGCTCAATATTGCAAAGGCATCTTATGGAGAAAAGCAATCTGGTCAATGCCATTTTCTTGTCGATTTAGCCAAACTTGTGCACCAAAACGAATTAATACAAATGATTGAAGAAGTTGATCGTTTGGAAATTTCTTGTCGTCGATCAAGTCAACCAATAATGAATCTCGAAATTGGACTCCTCTCTTTATGCCAACGTTTAGACATTGCTCAATGGAAAAATGTTGAGTCACGTTTGCAAAAGCTAGAAAATGCTCTTAGATTAAATGGGGGTAGTGCGGGTATTGTAGAACAAAATCTGATTAAACAGGATAAGCCGATCAATACGAAATTGTCTGGCGATGTACCAGTATTGTTGAACCCCGAAGCCAAGAATTTGCTCGATAATTCAGTGAACAAGGTAATAAAAGAAAGTATTAAGTCCGTTGGTAAAGTCGAAGAAAATATTTCAGCTGGTCTGGACAAGCTCCCTGTAAATATTCCTTCTGAAGATGAGAAGCCTACGCAAATAGATTTCATTGAGTCTGCAGAGGTAGCAGAGATTGCTTTGGTTAAAGAACCAGATAAGAATAATATAGATATTGCATGGCAGAATATTCTTGCTGAGTTACAACGCCGTCATTTGCCGACTTTTTCTCTGGTTTCAACACATGCTTTTCCAATTGAAATAACCGATACTGTTTTGACTATTGGTGTTTTTGTGGAAAACTTTCAAAAAATGATCGAAAACAAAGTTGAATATATAAAAGGGGCCGCTTTCGCTTGTGATTTTGATAAAGACTTAAAAGTAATGATTAAGGTGCAAGCTGATGGTCAAATAGCATCTGCTGACCAAAAAAAAAACCAAATAAATAACTCTGGTCTAAGCACAGGAGCAGCTTTCGAAATGCCCTCGCTGCCACTCAATATGAGTGATCAAGGATCAGCTCTGGCTAAAGCTGCCGATTTGAGAAAAAATGACGAAAAACAAGAACAAGCGGCAGCAAAAGAAGCTTATCGTTTGTTTGAAGGTCCTGGTTCGCGTTACATTGCGCCTAGCCAGTAATTTCGAATTCTTGAGCTAGGGGCATTATAAAGCCGTCTTCTTTATTCTCAAGCCATTCAACAATAGTATTTGTTACTTGTGCCCGCGCTGGTCCTGTTTTACACCAAGCAATATATTCTAGAAGCGAGCTTTCCACGCCCATGGCTTCAGATAAAACACTGCCGTCGGGCAAATTTTTTATCCAGCCTCCTAATTTAAGAGTTTTTGCTTGTTGGCGTGCACTTTGGCGAAAGAAAACGCCCTGCACTTTGCCTGTTATCAGGATGCGCACTTTTGCCATTTCAATCTTTATTTTTCTGCCGCCATTTCATTTTTTAACTATTTATTGATTGCATATCCGAAATTTTATATCAAGGCGGTGTTTTGGTCATAGCCACTACTTAACGTTAATCACTAATAAGGGCTAGAATATAGAAACTGACTGTTTGGTAAGTGCGGAACGGGCGGGATTTAGGCTAATGCAGGATGAAGACCGAGAACTCAGTAATTTAAGCTCTGAGACTGTACAAAAGGCGATTGACGCAGTGAGAGCCCGGGCTTGGGATATCAATCCTTTTACCGTAGCTGACGAGCTTAAAGTTTCAAGGTCAGCTATTTATCGCCACGCTGAGATAATGAAACTGATAATTGCTGCCCGAGGCGGCGACTTTGGCATGGATGTGCAGACATCTTTGGACCTTACTTGGCAGCTTAGACAGTTAGAACTGCAGAACAATGAATTAAAAGAAAGGTTAGCCATAAGCGGCTCACAAAAAACTAGCTCACATAAAGAAGCTAATGTATCAATCAAGCCAAGCGAAGAAATTAGTGATAATTTAACCCTGGTTAAAAACAAAGAGGCTGATAAAGCAGAGGAAGTCACATTCAATTTTGCCAATAATGGTCCTCAGATGAGTGATTATTTTAATCAATTAGCTCACATGTCCTGGAAGGACATAGAGACCGTTTACTACTTCAAAGTGTCATCGCTAAAAGACTATGCCAAAAATCTTCTCAGTGTTGACGCGAAGTTAGGGCTCACAAGCGGCGAGAGTATGGAAAATGCCTTGGAGCCAGGTGCAATATCTTACGGTTCACTAATTAGCCTAGAAGCGAATAAAGGCAATAAGCAAGCTTCGTCTATTTCTCCTTTTGCTCGATTAAAGGGCGGATCTTTACCCAATCAAATAGAAAGAGATCCTGGCTCGGACCAGAGCGTCAAAGGGCAAACCTTTGGAAAAGTACTTAATCAGGCTGGTATTGAGGTCCATCCGGCGATTAAGCCTTCTTCTTTACCAATTGGAACGATTAAATCAGAAGAGGTCGTTTTGCCATCGGAGCGCTTAACAGGATCGCATACTATTATTGAACCCGAGAAGCCAGTCGATAAATCCGATACTGAGATATCTCGAATTGTTGCCGAATTGCACAAGGACTTAGCATCGAAAATTCGTGCTGGTTTGGGGGACACAGGCAATCATCTGGCCGTCCCAGAAACGCCGACCCCTCCTGATAGTGCGCCTGCCGAAATCAAGCTTATTCCTTTATTGAAAGACAAGCCTATAACGCCACAAAGCTCTGTTCCCCTCAAAAAGAGCCAAACTGATACAGGTGATATGGCGATTCAGGAGAAAAGCGACAGTAGTGTTGAAGAAAAGCCTTCTGGTTCTGGTGATGAATTACGCGATCTAATACAAAGTCATATCAGAACTACCGCTGAACAAATGGCTGAATTTTCGCATGGATACTCAATCGGTAGTGGAAAAGAATTCGAGGTTTGGTTAAACAATCCTGCCCGTAGCAAATTTGTTGGTTCAACAAAAAGCTCAGAATCTCCCGTTGTAGAAGAAGCAGATGTTAAGACTCCGCCTAAAAATTTTCCCTTCAAACCACGAGTGGTGCCACCAGATGTGAGAAAGGCGTGTTTGATTTTAGGCGTGCGGCCTGATAATATTACATATGAAATTGCGCAAGAGTCCTGGAAGAGGGCGATAGCTGCACCCGGTGTTCATCCAGACCAAGGGGGAGATACAGAGCTGGCTGTATATTTAAATACAGCGAAGGACATTCTTATGCGCTTTCTAGATGCTCAAGCACCCAAGCTGGGCAAAAAATTTGGACCATTTAAAGTTGAAAAAACTAGTAAACCAAAAGCAGATAAACCCAAGGACGAGCAATAGCGATATAGATCTATGAATATTGTCGCAATTGTGGGTCGGCCTAATGTGGGTAAATCAACGCTATTCAATCGTATGGTTGGGGCTCGCACTGCCATTGTGGCTGATAGCCCTGGCATAACTCGCGACCGTCTTTATCACGAAGTTCATTGGGCAGGAGAAGATTTTCTAGTAATCGATACCGGTGGCATTATTCTGAATGATAAAGAAAAAATGTCGAAACAAGTGCTTGAACAAGTGGAACTTGCTCTCACAGAGGCAGATGTCATAATTTTTTTGGTCGACGGGAAAAATGGATTCAATCCGTACGATGAAGATGTAGCTAAGATGCTCAGACGCACAGATAAGCCGGCCATACTGGCAGTAAACAAAATAGATACGCCAGCTGAAGCAAACAATGTTTTTGATTTTTATCGCCTTGGCTTAGGAGAACCTGTGTCATTGTCTGCTATGCGCGGAACCGGTGGAGTAGGAGATTTATTAGATAGAGTAACTCAAGCTTTTCCTAAATCATATAAAAAAAAGAAAGAAGAACCAAACGGCAATGAAGAGGAAGAATTAGAAGAAGCAGAGGAAACAAAAGAAACAATTGCTCTAGCTATTGTAGGTAAGCCAAATGTAGGCAAGTCATCAATGCTAAATGTATTGCTTGGTCGTCAACGCACAATAGTTTCAGCAGAGCCCGGTACTACTCGTGATGCTATTGATGCCAAGTTAAAATTTGAAGGACAAGAATACGTTGTAATTGATACAGCCGGAGTTAGACGTAAGTCAAAAGTCGATTATGGTATAGAAGCATTTGCCGTTGTAAGAGCCTTAAAAGCAATTGATCGAGCAGATGTTGTTGCGTTACTTATCGATGTCAACGAACCAGTGTCCAATCAAGAACAAAAGTTAGCTACTAAAATTGAAGAAGCTGGTAAAGCAGCAATTATTGTTATGAACAAATGGGATCTCATGGAAGATCGTAGCTCGCGAACTATGAATAGATTTACGTCCGAAATAAAAAGCGAACTCAAACAACTTGCTTTTGCTGACATTATTTTTTCTAGCGCACTAAATAAATTAAGAACAAATGATTTACTTACGGCTGCAAAAAAAGCTTATGAGCAAGGTGGCAAGAAAGTGCAAACGGCCTTATTAAATCAAGTAATAAACGAAGCGGTGGCACTGACACCTCCTCCTTCAGGTAAACGTTCTAAAAGATTGAGAATTTACTATGCTACACAAGTAGATAGTCATCCACCCACTTTCTTGCTATTTGTCAATGATCCAGAATTGATGACAGATAATTACCAGCATTATTTAGAACGAAAGTTCAGAGAAGCCTTTAATTTTTCTGGAACTCCGATAAAATTTAAATTGAGAGCTAGAGAAAGGACTAGATGATGATCCACGTGCAACCAGACATGTTTACAGTTTTGGTAGCGAGCATATATCTAATTCTTGCTTATTTAGTCGGATCTATTCCTACAGGTTTTTGGCTTACTAAAGCGATAAAGGGAATAGACATTAGAACAGTCGGTAGTGGTTCTACAGGGGCTACTAATGTTTATCGTAATGTTGGTAAAGTAGCAGGTGTATCTGTTTTTATAATTGATTTTTTTAAGGGGTATTTGCCAGTTATTATCGCACCATGGCTAATGATTGTTTCTGTAAACGGCTTCCATGGCTGTCATGATGAAACAATGGATACTTATTGTCTTTTACCGGTGCTAACAGCAGCAGCTGCACTTATCGGTCATAGCCGCTCAATTTTTCTTGGCTTTAAAGGCGGTAAGAGTGCTGCTACAGGTTTGGGAACGCTGTTTGCTTTGGATCTTCGAGTAGGGGTGTTCACTTTTCTTACTTGGATGATTGTGCTTTATATAAGTAAAATAGTTTCTATTGCTTCTATTCTGGCTACCGCCGCTTGTATTCCACTTATGATATTTTTGCGGCCAATACCAAGCTATATTTGTTATTGCATACTAGGTTTTATTTATGTCACCCTAAGACACAAAGCCAATATTGGCCGTATACTTGCTGGAACCGAGCCAAAAATAGGAGGAACATCTACTTGAAACTTAATCGTGCGGTACCTTCTATTTTGCTAGTCATTGCCAGCATAAATTTCTTGCCAGTGAGCTTTGCGGCTCTAAGAGTAGCTGCCAGTGCGTCACAAGACAAAATTGTTACTTCGCATATCAGTGAAGAAGAAGCCAATAATATTCGCATTTATAAAATTGCAAACAAAGCAGTAGTAAATATTTCTACCATATCAGCTCCAGAAGATTCAATGTTTAATCTTGTTCCCCATGAGGGTTTTGGTTCTGGTACTGTGATCAGTGAGGATGGGTATATTCTGACTAATTATCATGTTATTCAGCATGCCAATACGCTGCGGGCAACGATTTTTGACGGTACAGTCTTGCAGGCTAAAGTTGTAGGTGTTGATCCACCTAATGATTTAGCAGTGATAAAAATTGATCTGCCTCTGTCCATTAAGTTGACTGTCATTCCTTATGGTGATTCGTCAGGATTGGAAGTAGGAGCCAGAGTATTTGCTATAGGTAATCCTTTTGGTTTGGACCGTACTATGACCCAAGGAATTATTTCTAGTTTGGGACGGACTTTAAAACTGGAAAACGGTAGACTAATAAAGGGAATAATACAAACAGATGCCGCAATCAACCCTGGAAATTCTGGCGGGCCATTATTAAATTCACAAGGTAAACTAATTGGTATCACTACTGCCATTCTCAGTCGTTCAGGACAATCCGCGGGAATTGGCTTAGCTATTCCTATTAATATAGCCAAGCAAATTGTGCCGCAATTGATTGCTAATCACCAAATCGTAAGGCCTGATCTTGGTATACAGGCTGTACAGGTGGTTGATAAAGGTTTACGTGTCACTAAACTAGATGAGAAAGGACCAGCAGCAGCAGCGGGTTTATGTGGTGCAAAATTATCGGTTTATCAGCAAGGACCGTTTACTATCCAGAGTCTGGATGTTAACGCTGCTGATATTATTACTGCTGTTGATAATGTCAATGTGCACTCGGTAGATGACCTCTTGTCATATCTTGAGCTGAAAAAGCCAGGTCAAGTTGTTACACTTACAATTTTACGGGGTGAGCGTAAAGTCAAAATTGCCGTAAAATTGACTACGGCTAACGTACTTTAAGTGTCACAGTTTGTATAAATAAAAAGGCAACTCTCATAGGAGAAGAATCTTGGCGAGAATTTTAGTTATTGACGATGATCAAGCAATAGCAGAGTTGGTAAAAATAAATCTTGAGCTATTGGGTCATCACATTACGGTGGCGCACGATGGCATAAAAGGATTAGCCCTTGCTCAGCAAAATAAGCCTGATCTAATTGTTTTAGATGTCATGATGCCAGATTTGGATGGTTTTACTGTTTCTCAAAGACTGAGGCAAAATCCGGTTACTAATCCAATTCCAATATTGATGCTTACTGCTCTTGGTATGACTAAAGATAAAGTTTCTGGTTTTGATGCTGGTGCTGATGATTATCTAGTCAAACCTTTTGAGATTCCCGAATTACAAGTGAGGGTTAGAGCATTATTGAGACGTTCTGGTGGTTCGCCCGATTCAGCGAATTTGCCTGAGATTTTGACTGCTGGTGAGATCATTCTTATTCCGGAAAACTTGCAAGCCAAAGTACAAGAAAGGGTTGTAAAGTTAACACCAACTGAATTTGAAATTTTGCATTGCTTAATGCAACATCATGGACAAACTGTTTCAACCGGAAAGTTATTGGAAGAAGTATGGGGATATTCTCCGGATGATGACGTTGATACAATTCGCGTTCATATTAGGCACTTGAGAACAAGATTAGAAACATCAGAACGAAAATATATTAAAACTGTTTATGGTGGAGGTTATCAATTGGTGCCAGAAGGCTTCATAAAGGCACATGAAGAAGCCGAGCATTCACACAGTGAAGTCCAACCTAAAGACATTTAGCTTAATAGAAGGCTCTTCTACTAGACATACTTGAAATCTAACCTTTATCATTGGTAAAGTCACTGTTGATAACCGCCAAGCTTGGGGGATAAATTTTGTTATTTAACAGCCTGCAATATCTTATTTTTCTGCCCATAGTTTTTATTTCTTTCTGGCTTGTACCGCATAAGTTTCGCGTACCTTTACTTCTGGTAGCCAGTTACGTTTTTTATATGTCTTGGCGTCCTGTTTATGGACTACTTATTTTAGGTTTGACTGTAGTTAACTTCTTAATGGTTAATCGCTTGGCAAAAAGCGAAAAGCACAAAAAGGGTTGGCTTATTGCTACAGTGGCTGCCAATTTGATTACTCTTGGTATTTTTAAATATGCTGGCTTTGCTTTGGTAAGTGTTAAGGGAACACTAGGCTTGGCTCATATTGATTGGCATGAGCCACATTTACATATAATTTTGCCTTTGGGTATATCTTTCTTTGTTTTTGAATTCATTCATTACGTGGCAGAAATTTATAAGGGAAAACCATTAGTCAAATCTTTCCCTGAATTTGCTTTATTTGCTTCATTCTTCCCCACTCAGATAGCTGGACCGATCAAACGTTATCAAGACTTTATTCCACAATTGAATATTCCAACTAAATTTAAGTGGGAATATCTCGATGAAGGTATGCAGCTCATTTTAATGGGCTTAGCGAAAAAGGTATTGCTAGCTGATAATTTATCTTTGGTTGTTCAGGCAGGCTTTAATCATCCTGAGCAATTTTCATCAATAGATATGTGGTTTGTTGTTTACGCATTTGCTTTTCAAATCTTTTTTGATTTTGCTGGTTATACAGATATTGCTCGCGGTTCAGCTAAATTGTTTGGCTATAAGGTACCAATTAACTTCAATTTGCCTTATTTAGCTGCTAACGTTAGCGACTTCTGGCGTCGTTGGCATATAAGTCTTTCTACGTGGTTGCGTGACTACCTTTATATACCTTTAGGTGGTTCACGTTGTTCTAAGTGGATGAGTTATCGCAATTTATTCATAACAATGACATTAGGTGGTTTATGGCATGGTGCTGGTTCGCACTTTCTTCTTTGGGGTGCTTACCAGGGGACGCTGCTTATTTTGCATAAAGAATATACTGAATTGTTAGAAAGACTGCGCGTACCAAAAGCAATTTTGGAATCTAAGCTTTATCACGTTGTCTCAATTATTTGTACTTTCCAACTCGTATGTTTAGGTTGGGTGCTATTTCGTGCGGACAGCGAAAAAATCGCTTGGCATATTATTAAGCAGTTGATGCATGCTCCCTATGAGCTGTTGCATTTCAGTATCAAGCAATTGGCCGTTTTGCAAATTCGCGATCCGATAATTTTCCCTGGTCTTCTATTGCTTTTACCATTGCTAATGGTTTCTCAAGTAATAGTGAATTGGCTGAACGATAAGCGTTTTTATCAAAGTCCCCCTTGGGCTATTCAAGTAGCAGTGATGGTGATTTTGATGTGTGTCTTGACTATATTTAGTCCTGACAGCTCTCCACGCTTTATATACTTCCAATTCTAATTATTACTGTCTTACGGTCTCGAGTTGATCTTGCAGTAAATATTTTAATGATGTCTAGATTCGTCATCGCTTTATTGTTTTTCTTGAGCATTGGTTTCTTGACGGTTAAAGTCATAGAGCCGATTAAAGATAGGAATATTTTGACTGACAGCCAAGAAAAAACTTGGACTGAATGGGCGTTGACTGATTTTAATCGTCAAAAAAATAGTCCAGCCAAAATAGTAATCATTGGCTCTTCCTTAGTTCTTACTCCGGTCAATCTTGCTGATGCTCATTTTCATAATCGCACCATCAATGGTGCACTTCATCACAAAAGCGATTTACTCAGCTCACTTATGAGTAAACAAAGTAATAATGAAGCTGAAAACTTTAGTTTTGCTTTGCCTGGATTAATGCCTTCGGATGCTTATTTGATTACAAAACTTTTGTTAACTGGTAAAGACCATCCCAAGCTTCTTATATACGGAGTTGGTCCGCGTGATTTTGTAGATAATTTGCTTGCTAGCCCAGCTAGTACAGATCCGTATCGTTGTTTGTCTAAATATTTTTCTGCTGAAGACAAAGATGGAGCAATATATTTATATAAGGGAAAAGACTGGCAGTCGCATCTAGATTATTTTCTAGCCCAGCATTTTCCTATCTATGGACAGAGAAACGAGATACTAGCTTTTTGCACCAAGCAAGGTCAAAGATTATATAAACAAGCGGGTCCCTTAATAGATGGCCGAGATGAGCCATCTACTTCTGCGAACGAAGCTATTCTAGCTAATATACACAACCTTTTGCCTTCCTATAATCCGATGACTATAGCCGTCAATCAAGCTTTGTTTCAACCTAAGGTGCAGTTAGACCCAGATCGTCTTACGAAAAACTTAGACGAATATCGTGTACGCTATGGCAAAATTAATTGGGATACTTTTACTTGTCAGTCGAGTTTCTTCGTAGATGTACTGAAGACAGCAGAGGACAATAACATTAAAGTTTTAGTTGTGGCTATGCCTATTACCTCTGTTAACAGAGACCTTTTGCCCGAATATATATCAGCTCTTTATAAAGACAATTTGCAGGTGTTATCCAAATCTTTTGGTGCTCATTTTCTTGATTTAGATGATGTTAATTGTTTTAATGATCAAGATTTTGGTGACACTGTGCATCTTAGTACTACTGGTAGTATCAAGATGATCAAATTGATTGCTGATTATATTGCTGAGCACGAGCTCTATAAAACTAATACCACTGATCAAAATAAAGTTAATACGACTGATCGAAGGCACTTAGCCGAGACAGGTATTAAATTATGACGATGTTAGCCAATAAAACGCTTGTTCGTGAAAAAAACACATCACCATTATCTAGTGCGTCTATTACTAATAACAAACGGCCAAAATGGTTTTCTGTTGTAACAATTGCTTCGTTACTTATCTTCGTTATATTGAACATACTGCCAACCAGTGTTTTGCTATTACAAGAATCACGCAAACACAGCTCAAAAAATAGCCCAAAACATAGTAGTGGCCCCAATGATTCGTTGAATAAATTAAAACTTTTCGTGAAAAATTGTTCTTATGAGAGTGAACAATTTGGCCCCTGGCCATGGTGGGTAGCAAGAGCGTATTTCTCAACTCCTGCACCAGATATAGTGGCAATGGGAGATTCGCAAATTAATGCTGCCTTTATTCAAGCAGATGCAATAGCCTTAAATCAACCTAGAGATTGTGTCACTAATCGTGATTGCGTGGCACTAAAAAAATCATTGCAGCACTTAGATACAAAATATAATACTGCTAATTTGCATTTGGTCAATCTCGCCATGGGTGGTGCTATGCCATCAGATTATTATTTGATGAGCAAAGCCTTTTTTACTAAATCACATCATCCTAAAATAGTAATTCTCAGTTTAAGCCCCCGTTCTTTTTTAGATGCCACACTGGCTTCAGCCAGTGCCACAGAGACTTTTCAGTTTTTAAGCCCGTATGTAGATATGGGAAATTTAGTAGATTATGCATTTAGCAATACAATAGAAAAATATTTTTGGTTGATAAAAAATCAATTGGCTGTATTTAAATATCGACAAGATATTAATTTGGCAGTTCATACATTTATAGAACAATTATTCAATTCAATACATACTACAGCTTTGAATACACAAGCAGAAGAAGTATTATTCAATCGCTTGCCTATACAACCTATATATGGTGGTGGTGGCTCTGTTGCTGTGGGCACCAATGTGGTTACTCCTAACCCACATGTTCCTTTTCGTGGTAATAAGTCAGAATATGAAAAACGCTTTGCTCAGTTAAAGCCAAAAACATTGGCTGCCCAATCTATTTATTTTTTAGCAACTTTGCAGTATTTAAAAGAGCTTGGCATAACAGTAATAGTTGTAGATATGCCAATGCTCAAACCAGTGAGAGATCTTTTACCGCCTTCATTTTGGCATAATTATTCTGCACAATTAAAAAAAGATTGCCAGGATAATGGTGCTCATTGGCTTGATCTTTCTTATGACGCACAATTTTCTTCGCCAGCCGATTTCCTTGATTATGTCCATCTGAATGCTTATGGCGGCCAAAAATTTGTTGATCGCTTAGCAATTTTCATAAATGACCGTCGTTAAATATCATCACTAATTATAGATTGTATTTCTAAATTTATATTTTTGTTTGTCACTGTTTTGTCACAGCAATTCAGTAAAGTAGCTTCAGCTCAGAGATGTAAATGCAATTTGAAATATTGAGGGTGTTGTAACACCCCTTGCATAATAGTAACTTATATGGTACTTTATATAATGAAATTAGTAAAAGTTGAAGAATATATTCGGGAAGATCAGTCTAATCCTTATAAAAAGTGGTTTGATAGATTATCACCTGATGCTGCTGCAAAAATTGCGGTGGCAAAACTAAGAATGGAAATGGGGCAGACATCTTCTATAAAATGGTTTGAAGGCATAGGCGAATATAAAATCGATTGGGGTCCTGGTTACAGAATTTATCTTGCGCAAGATGGAGAGGCTTTAATTATTTTATTTGGTGGTGGAACGAAAAAGAGTCAGCGAACTGATATATCTAGAGCCAAAATTTTATATGAAGAGTACAAAAGGCGAAAAAAATCAGAATCGATAAGAGCTAAATGTATAAGGTGATTAACATGGTATTAACTCGAGATTTTAAACAAACAATAATGGAACGGGTCAATCGCGATCCTGCTTTTGCTAAGGCATTACTTGATGAGGCAGTAACTTTGTTCTTCAATGATGAGCCGGAAACTGCTCGTCTGGTACTGCGTGATCTTATTAATGCAACAGTTGGCTTTGAAACATTGGCATTAGATACAGCCAAGCCATCTAAAAGTCTTCATCGTATGCTTACTAAAGCTGGCAACCCAAGCATGGATAACTTAGCTGCTATCTTTAACGCAATTCAAAAAAATCTTGGCGTTAAAATTCAAACTCGAGCAGTGAAGATATAGTTTTATCAGTTAGGCAGCAGTTGTAATCAAACGAGACATTATGTACTTTTGACTCAATCATTTTTAGCACTGCGATACGATTGAGGACGGCTATCTGAGCCGGCTGGACTACGAACGAATCCTTTTGGCATAATTATTCTGCACAATTAAAAAAAGATTGCCAGGATAATGGTGCTCATTGGCTTGATCTTTCTCATGACGCATAGTTTTCTTCAGATACCGTCACTAGGCGTTACTTGATGAGGCAGTAACTTTTCTATTTCTCGAATTTGAATCGCTGTCTCAAAGCTTGGCAATTTTTTTCCACTTGCTTGCAAAGACGTGAAGTAAAGGCGGTTTTGAATTCTGTCTTCTTTAGAACATCATCAAGCTGACGGAGAATAATTGGTAGATTCCTGCTTTGATTTTCAACTATGCGACGCAGAATTGGAAAAGATAATTCAGCTCGTTGGCAAAACAGCTGCCAATCTTCTACAGTAACCTTATTGAATTTGTATTGGTCTCCGATTTTCATTGACATATCATGGGTAAGATCTTCGTAGATTTGGGTACACAAAATATCATAGAATGGTGCAATACGGAAATTGCCTAATTCGTCGTACAGTAAGGCAAAGTTTTTAGCGTGAGCATCAGCATTTCTTATTATAAAATTGAAAACCACCATCTCCATGAGTCTGTTTCGGTCAATTGCAGGAATGGTCGATCTAAGAAGAAGGTCGAAGCAGTTTTTAAGTCCTGGACCTTCAAATCGCTCATATTTTTGTCTGGCACCCAAGGCTTGGCTAAAATCTTCTTGGTGAATTCGAACAATATGGTTATTGTTTAAAAAACGTCTATCGAAACGCTCTATCAATAGATATTGCTGCGAGCTTGCTTTACGAATGTCAACATCAGGAACTGGAATACCCAGTTCAGAAGCTGCTTTCATACAGATATACTCATTTTGAACTGTTGAGTCAAACTGCTTAATTGCTGGTTTTAGGATGTGTGTTGTTGGTGTTTCGTTTGCAGGAAGGCATATCTTATTATTTCTGACACACACGGCCGCTTTTTCTTGCACACCCGCTAAAGACAGCCGCAAACCTCTAACCCCCATAAAAAGAGGTTTTTGTGGTAAGTCAATAATGTGTTTTTCAAGATCAGAATCTGACAATTGCACAGCTTTAAGCACATTTGATCCATCTGGCACTACAGGAGTATTTATCGATACCAAAGACACAGCCCCAGCACAATCGTGTCCTATAGAGGCAAGGAGGCTAAATGTGTTATTTGGATTAGCACCGTACTTTGCGGCTATTGCTTGACGAGCATTTACACTTTCCGGTAAAAGTCCACCAAAATATGTTTCGCAAAGCACGTTTCCATAGCGTTTTCTGCTAAGCGGTAGACTCTGTGAGATTGGTACTGGCGCACTGTCAAGATATTCAAATCGTAGTTTACCATCTTGCGTCTGCTCAAGAATTCCCAAAGGAATTCCGCGTAATCTAACTGAAAGACTCTTGTTTCTTTTCAT
>Ga0206843_10155_pt1 | contig 19263 bp, 24 predicted proteins | sample Alteio_BWOrgCont_21_FD_152869 | JGI IMG/M metagenome (GOLD analysis project Ga0206843, IMG submission 152869) | Enriched cells from forest soil in Barre Woods Harvard Forest LTER site, Petersham, Massachusetts, United States -... | ecosystem: Environmental > Terrestrial > Soil > Temperate forest >...
ATGAATATTGCTGACTATCTAGACAAAGTTGGCTTGTCAGGGGCTGATTGTGCAGGAGCTATGATGGACGGCTACACTCAATTGCTCGAAAAGGTCGGTTTTGAACAGAAAAAGGCAACTAAGCACGTAGTTAATATGTTTATGCCTCTTTTCCATAAATATCGTCGCGGCGAAAAAACTAAATAACAAACTTACAAAAAAAAATGAGATCTAGTATGCTCAGTACCGCTACTTTACAATTGAATGAAAGTGAAACTCTGCTATGGACTATTTTGCGTAGTTTTGAAACCTTAGCTTTACAGCAGTACGAAAAAAATATTTCAAGTTTAGCCACCACCCAAAAGAAAGAACTTATTAATCTATTGGTTTTACAGGTGCCAACAAATACCGCTTTGGAATCAACCAGTTTAAATCAACCCGTTAACGATTTACTTGCAGTAGCGGCCAACGATAGCGAATTGGATAGTCTAATCATCCAAGGTTTATTGTTAGAAGTACTTGGCCAAACTATCTACCAAAACATCAAAGAGAACGATAATTTCACTGTTTATACTCACAACTTAGGTGCTGTTGGTCTTAAAGCCAGAGAATCTATAAAAGAAAATACCCATAAACTCATTGTAGAAAAAATAGGTTCCGGTGATCAAATTTATCAGGCATTCGTCAATATTTCTCGGCCTGTAATTAAGAGTCTCGACGCTTTAGGAGAAAGTTTAGATCAACACTTTAGTGAAAAGTTCGACATTAGTTTTTCTGACCTTATGGGAGAATTTGTTGCCGAATTGGTGTCCACTTCTATCGAGCTTGGTATGGAAAGACGAAAAGTGGTTGCTTATTTAACCAGTACGCTAATGGGGATTTGATATGACTAAGGAAAACGAAAACAGCGTTTTGCTCGTCGGAGCCACTGGCTATCTTGGTAGTTTAGTTGCTGCCGGTTTACTTTGCGAAGGCTACAGAATTGTCGCTCCTCTTCGCCAGTCACATACTCGCCAAAGTTTCATTAATAAATTAAAGTCAGATCTAGCAGCTGAAGAAGTAAATGCTGAAATAGATTTCGATCGTCTAACAACTATCAGCCTGCCTCCCGTTCAAGAAATTCCCGATCTAACAGCGGAGCTTCATGCTTTAGGAGTGGATGAAATCATTCACTGTGCTGGCAGTGTAGATTATTTTGATACCGAGAAACTTAAAGCAGTAAATATTGATCTAACTAATAGTCTTCTTACTCTAGGTAAACAATTACAAATCAAGCGTTTTGCTTATTTGTCCACCGCGTTCAGTAGTGGTTTTATAGACGGGCTGGTCCGTGAAATATTGCATCAGCAGCAACCAAAAGCTGATCCTACTGAATATACTAAATCCAAACGAGAAGCAGAAGCTTTAGTTAGTAATAGTGGTTTACCATTCCTAATTATTAGACCTAGCATTGTTATAGGTGATAGCCGTAAAGGACATTACAATGGCAAACCATACGGACTCTATCAATTGTGGGCAGCATTTGTAAAATTTCTTTGTGGCCATTCAAGAAATGTTTTCCATTTTATAGCTCCGTCCGAGAAATTGCATCTTATCCATCAAGATGCTTTTAAAGCCGGTTTTATAGCCGCCTGTAAGCAGTTACCGGATAATTCAATAGTACATTTGACTTCGCGTCATGAAACATTACCGACATTTGTTGAATTGGTTCAACAATGGAGCGCTATATGGGATGTTAAGGAAGTACATTGTTACAAAGACGCCAGCGAAATTCCAGCTACAGGTATAGATAGACGCACTAAAATGTGGCTAGACTTTACTGCAGTCAACACTGATATTGCTGCTCATCCCTGGCAATTCCAAACTGCTGGTCTTGATCAATTGCGTTTAGCAGGTCTTAAGTTTAGGGACGTTACGCTTGATACTGTGCGGATATGCCAAGATCATTTTATCGCTCATTCACAACGTGCTCAAGCCCTTTTGAAAAAGGACAAAGATGGATTAAGTGCAGCAGCTAAATCTGCCAATTCCAATATTCCTAAGAAAATAGCTTCAGGCGTTTCTTAAGTAGCACAATTTATTGTTTATAATGCGGTTTTGGGGCCATCATTTCTACTTTCATCGGACAATATTCGGCTAAAATTAGCGCAGGAAAACGCCGCACCAAAATGGAGAACTATTATGTATTCGAGCAGCGCAAGTAATATGAAAGTTACTACAACTATGAGTTTTGACGGTTTCCGAATTAAAGAATATAAGGGAATTGTTCGCGGTCTGATTGTTCGTTCGCCAACGATTGCCCAGGGTTTTCTGGGTGGACTAAAATCTATTATCGGTGGACAAATTGGTGCCTACGCAGAAATGTGTGAACAAGGGCGTGAACAATCATTTGACTTGCTCATCGAACATGCTAGAAGTATGGGTGCTAATGCAGTCATTGGACTACGTTACGACACTTCCGATGTCGGTGTTCAAATAGGAGCTACCGAAATACTTTGTTATGGAACAGCAGTAGTTATAGAGACTCAAAATTCAGTCTAAGTTGTGTCCTTTTAATTGATAGCTAAAGCAACTTCTTATTAATATCAACCTAACTGACTGCGCAAACGGGCAATACGGTCTTCTAATGGGGGATGGGTGGCAGATAAGAGGTTCCATATACCGTGCGGACGACTAGATATTTTCATATTTTGCATTGCTGGTTGTGATCTAGGATCAACTACTGCATAAGTTCGCTGTAACGCTTCTAGGGCGCCAATCATTTTGTTGCGTCCTGCTATTATCGCGCCCCCATCATCCGCCTTGCATTCGCGCCTGCGACTGTAAAACGCAATTAAAAGAGAGGCAAGACTTAAAAATACAATTTGCAATACCATGCTCACTAAATAGAAAGCCCAACCACTTCTATCAGATTTTGAATCGCGGGTTATTACATAAGCTATAAGGCGTGAGGCAAACATAACAAAGGCATTAACTACACCTTGGAGGAGAGTCATTGTTACCATGTCACCATTGGCTATATGGCTAATCTCGTGACCAAGGACGCCTTCGATTTCATTATTATTCATTAGATTGAAAAGACCGCTCGATACAGCTACTAAAGCACGAGACTTAGTAGGACCTGTGGCGAAAGCGTTAGCTTCCTCTGATTGATAGATTCCGACTTCGGGCATTGTTTCAATGCTAGCTTTCCTACATAATTGCCCAACTATATCTATCAACCAATGTTCTCTTTCTGAACAATTGTTAGGGTCAATCAGTTGAACTCCATACATCCATTTAGCCATGGCTCGCGACATGAGCAAAGATATAAATGCTCCGCCAAAACCCCATACAAGGCAAAAACCAGCAAGAGCAGGAATATTTAAGCCGTAAGCATTCAAATATGGTTGTACATGGAAAACAGCCAATAAAATCGAGATAGTTGTTACCACAATTATATTTAGAGTGAGAAAAAGCAAAATTCTTTTGGCAAATTGCATAAACATTCTCCTTACGAACCCAGCTCTAATAGCTGCCGGTTATAAATCTTATTCCCTCTAAAGTACAGCCATACCTGTATTCTGTATTAATGTATGATTAAAGTCAATTTGCTCTAATTCTAGTAATTAATAGGAAGAAATCAAGTGCGCTGGTCCCAAACTTTTATTCCTACTTTAAGAGAAGATCCAGTCGGTGCTGAAGCTATCAGCCACAAACTACTATTGCGTGGCGGTTTTATTCGTCAGCTTACAGCTGGAGTTTATATATTATTGCCCCTGGCGCAAAGAGTGCGGCTTAAGATTATCGAAATAATTCGCCAAGAAATGAATAGAATTGGCGGCCAAGAGTTTCTCTTCTCTGCTTTGCAACCAGCCGAACTTTGGCAAACATCTGGCAGATGGGACATCGTGTCAGACATTATGTTCCGTCTGCGCGATCGTAAAGACACACCCATGGCGTTAGGGATCACACATGAAGAAGCTTTTGCATTTATCGCCAGCCAGAGCATAAATTCTTATAGACAATTACCGCAAATTTGGTATCAAATTCAAACCAAATTTCGCGACGAAGCCAGACCCAAATCTGGTCTTTTGCGTGTGCGCGAATTTACCATGAAAGATTCTTATTCGTTAGATATTGATCAAGCTGGTTTAGATAAATCGTATCAAGCCCACTATGATGCTTATTGCAAAATATATGAGCGTTGCGGTTTAACCTTTACCGCTGTGCAGGCAAGTTCTGGTGCTATGGGTGGCAGCGAGTCTACTGAATTTATGGTGTGGACAGATGCTGGTGAAGATCGCATTATTCTTTGCAAGAATTGCGGCTATGCAGCCAATATTGAAAAGGCTATAGCTAAAATAATTCCTTATGAAGAAAACGGCAGTGAAACTTTAGCTTTAGAACAATTTGCCACTCCAGGTTTGCGCACAGTAGAACAATTAGCTAAATTTAGTAAAGAAACTAGCGCTGAAAAACAAATCAAATCATTAGTTTATTTAGTAAATAGCGAATTGATTTTTATTTTATTACGTGGCGATCATGAACTTAACGAAACCAAGTTACAATCTCTTCTCTGTACAAGTAACCTTAGGCCAGCTACCGAAAGTGAAATTCAAGATGCACTGGGTGCCTTGCCGGGATCATTAGGTGCTGTCAACGTTACCAAGGACAAACATCCTAAAATCAAAAAGATTATTGCCGATCATCACTTAAAAGACCGCAAAAATATGGTGACTGGTGCTAACCATGATGATTTCCACTTGAAGGGTGTATCAATCAGTCGAGATATAAAAGTAGATGAATGGGCTGACTTGTATGTGGTAAATGAAAACTCTCTTTGCGATAAATGTGGTCATAAACTAGAAATGGTTAAAGGTCTTGAAATAGGACACATTTTCAAGTTAGGTACAAAATATTCTGAGGCTTTTAAAGCCACCCCCCTTTTAGCGGATGGTACAGCGGTACCCATTGTCATGGGAAGCTACGGTATTGGTGTAGAGCGCATCATAGCTGCTGCTGTTGAATTATATAATGACGACAATGGCATAATATGGCCTTTATCCATAGCACCATTTTCATTAGTGATTACACCTGTAAATGTTAAGGACGAAAAGCTAATGGCGATCGCTAGAAAAATCTATGATCAATTAAATAATGCTGGCATTGATGTTTTATTAGACGATCGTGACGAGCGTCCAGGCGTTAAATTCAAAGACGCAGATCTAATTGGTATTCCTTTTAGGATGACCATCGGAAAATCAGTTGAAAAAGGCGAAATTGAATTGTTTAAGCGTGCAGATAAAACTATAAAAATGATTCCCATTGATTCAGCGGCAAAGATTTTCCAAGATCAAATATAGCTATGAGAAAGAAGATCATTGGCGTTATGGGACCCGGTGCTTCAGCAACTAAAATTGACCTGAAGAACGCTTTCAAATTAGGAACCATGATCGCAGCTCAGAATTGGATTCTATTAAGCGGGGGACGCAGAGAAGGGGTTATGGACGCCGTCAATAAAGGCGCAAAGTCAGTCGGTGGCTTAACGGTAGGCGTTATTCCTACTGCAGATAATGAAGATATATCTGAGGCAGTCGATATTTCCATAATTACCGACAATCAATCTGGCAAAGATCTATTTGCGGGTCTTGCTCCAAAACTTGTAAAAATTGTTGACAGCCCATTTAAAGCAATCGAAACCTGCAAAATAATATTAAAAGTCCAATAAATAACTATAATGGATTAAACTAATAAGGACGCTAAATCGTTAAAGAGGAAGGCCTAAGATGGAAAATGATAAGGGTTTAGAATCTGTAAGTCCGCAATCACTAGAGCAAATGGGCATGCCACGTTGGGTATATTCTCTGGCAATGTTCATAGTAATTTTGGTTATGTTCATACTATTATTGCAACATGATTTTAATGGTGCAATTATTGCCCTGTTCGCAGCAGTTGTACTTATCTATACTGTTCAAAATCAGCAAATAGAATACCTTACCAAACGGTTAGACGAATTAGTATTGCGTTCTAAAAATCTCTAATTTCGGGTAATTCTAATAACTGAATTTGCTCAGCTCAACCTTGTTGGGAAAAACTATAACTCGTTTCGAATACTGCTCTGGTTAATAACTGAATTTGCCTATTTCTACTTTGCCGTGAAAAACCCAATACACAATAACCGTGTAGGCTAAGACAAAGGGAATTCCTAAGCAAGCAACAATAAACATTATTCCTAATGTTGCTTGAGAAGAAGCGGCATTGTAAATATTTAGGCTATAGGCGGGATTTAAGCTCGAAACAATTAGATTCGGATAAATAGCTATACCAAATAAAGCAGCTAAAGCGCTCAGTGTGCATATTGATCCCACGAATGCCCAACCTGGCTTTTTTAAAATCAGCATGCGTGGAATGCTGGCAATGGTGACAATGTTCAAAACGACTACCGACCAAAGAATGGGTATCTTCTCTAGATTAGCAATAGCCGTTGGCACTTTGATCAATGTCACTATCGTGGTAGTGATATAAAATACCAAAAAAATAGTGTAAGTATTCCAAATCCAATGGCTTAGCTTTGTTCGCAATGCCCCTTCTGTTTTTAAATAAAGAAAAATTGAACCGTGCATAGCGGCAGCCGAAACAGCTAGTAAGCCTGTCAGTATCGGAAAAAACTTGAAGTGATCAGCTAACCTGCCAGTGAATTCCATATCTGGACCGACGGGCAAACCGATAAATAAATGACCAACGATTACACCAAATAAGAATGTTGCTGTAGTGCTTGAAACACAAAAGCTTATGTCCCAAAAATCTCGCCATATTTTTGCTTGCCGTTTGCTTCTAAACTCTATTGATACAGCACGAAAGATCAAAGCACAAAGAATCATCATGATCAATAAATAAAAACCAGAAAAAGCCAGAGCATAAGCATTGGGAAAAGCAGCGAATAGAGCACCGGCAAAAGTAACCAACCAAACTTCGTTACCATCCCATAATGGCCCAATAGAATTTAGAAAAATGCGTCTTTCTTGGTCCTCTTTGGCAAATAAATGTAAGATGCCTACGCCTAGGTCAAAGCCATCTAAAACGCCATAACCGGTAAGAAGAATACCAAGCAAATTGAACCAGATAAAGTTTAAAGGCAAATGCATCAACTGCTTTCCTTATTACTAGTCTTTTCGCTATCCACTTCGTCTAAACCTTCGTCATCACGCCACGTTTCACTCAGTGGAGCTGCACCACGCTTGAGAAAAGACAATAAAGAATCCTTGAGACTTTTCATTCGTCCAGACTTTTCTAACTCAACAGTTTCTTTTATTGTTTCTCCTACCTCTTGTGGTCCCATATGAATTCGATGATTCATTACGTGAACCCAAACAGCAAATAGAAAAGAATAAACCACACCGAACATAATCATCGAGGCTATTATATGTTCGCCTGGTACCGAATGTGATGCTGCATCTTTGGTTCTCAGTAATCCGTATACTACCCAGGGCTGTCTTCCTACTTCTGCTGCCACCCAACCTGTCTCATTACCAACGTAAGCGGCGAGAACTGAAAATACGTAGATCCACATCAGCCAGCGCTGTTTATATAGAATGTTAAATCTCAAAAGTAGAAGGCCACCCAAAGTAATAGCTATAAAGAAAACTCCAATTGCCACCATTGCATGGTAAGTATAAAAAGGAATCGGCACGGGTGGTCTATCTTCGAGGGAAAATTTATCAAGACCGGTAATAGGAATGTTTGGATTGCAGTGCATAATTAAGCTCAGTAAATTTGGAATAGCTACGCCATACTTGACAATCTCTTGCTTCGAATCGGGCATACCAAATAAATACATTGGCGTTCCACCTGTTCCGGTTTTATAATGTCCTTCAAAGGCAGCTAATTTTGCAGGTTGATTATGTCCAACAGCTTCTGCTTGAAAGTGACCAGACATTGCTTGAGCACATGACACTATTGCTGCATAAATAAGGGCTAATTTGAAGTTGCGATAAGCAAACTCTTGATGACGTCCTTTCAATATGTAATAAGCACAAATGCTTAAAACGAAAGCAGCTCCTAGTGTAAAAGCTGCTAACCAAACATGTACCAAACGATGCATGCTTGATGGATTAAAGACCATTGCCCAAAAATCTGTAATTTCAGCCCGATAAAAACCACCGGCGCTTTTCACTATATGGTAACCAGCTGGTGTTTGTTGCCATGAATTAGCAATGGTGATCCAAATGGAAGAAAATATTGAACCAAGGGCAACCATACAAGTAGCAAAGAAGTGCAAGCCAGGAGAAACGCGGTCCCAACCAAAAACTAAAATAGCAAGAAAACCAGATTCAAGAAAAAAAGCAAAAATTGCTTCAGCTGCTAAAGCAGAACCAAATACGTCTCCAACAAAACGCGAATAAGTAGCCCAGTTGGTGCCAAACTGAAATTCCATTACCATGCCGGTAGCTACACCAAGAGCAAAATTGATAGCAAATAGCTTCGTCCAAAATAATGCCATCGACTTGTATAAATGATTGCCTGTCTTTATCCACATACTTTCTACAATAACCATAAAGACACCTAAGCCTATGGTTAAAGGGGGAAAGATATAATGGAACATAAGAGTAAGAGCAAATTGCAAACGAGCTAAGGTGACTACATCGAAATGCATTGCCGCTGAATCCTCTTTGGATGCCAAGCTGTCTAACTAAGATAAACTATGACATTATTTTATTCAATTACGCAGTCACTCCGTATTAAATGACCATTCAAATGGCTAATTAGGTGAATATATGTTGACATTATTGCGGCCTAGAATTGAAGAATATGCTCAGTCGAAGAGCGAAATGGTAAACCCACTTTGTATTTGTTATACGCAAAAAGTTGCGTTCAACATATTAAAGGAGAAATCATGACTAAAGTAAAACCAATACCAGCAGACTTTCATTCGCTAACCCCGCATATAACCGTAAAAGATTCAAAAAAAGCAATTGAGTTTTATAAAAAAGCATTTGGTGCAAAAGTCAAGTCACCGCCCCTGATGCATGATGGCAAAGTCATGCATGCCAGCATAATGATTGGGGACTCACTCTTAATGCTTGCTGACGAAATGTGGGTTAACAAATCTCCTGAAACTTTAGGTACTAGCCCAATTGTTATTCACTTGTGTGTAGAAGATGTCGATACAGTATTTAAACGTGCTGTTGATGCAGGATCAGAAGTTTTAATGCCTGTAAGCGATATGTTCTGGGGAGATCGCTACGGCCGGTTAGTTGATCCATTTGGTCATCATTGGAGTGTAGCAACTCATATTAAAGATCTAAGTGATGAAGAGATAGCAAAGAACAAAGATGAAGCTATGGCTCAGATGTCTAAACCAAAAGAGGGATGCGCAGTCAAACCAGCCTAGTCTTGAATAGGCTAAAAAGAAAAGGACCAAGACGATTGTTTTGGTCCTTTTGCATAACGATAAAGATATTTAGCCTACTTTGGCAGCAGTTTCAATCTTCAAAGTCATCGTAATATTAGCTTTGAAAAGCTTAGAAATAGGGCAGCCAGCTTTCGCATTTTCGGCCGCTTTTTTTACAGCTGCTTCATCTGCACTAGGCACACGAGCTACAACATCCAAATTAATTTCAGGGATAGCAAATCCGCCCTCTTGTTTTTCTAGTACTACTGTAGCTGTGGTCTTAACACTTTCAGGCACAATGCCAGCTTCACCGAGTTGTGCCGAAAAAGCCATCGAAAAACATCCAGCATGAGCTGCTGCAATTAATTCCTCAGGGTTTGTGCCAACGCCATTTTCAAAACGGGTAGAGAACGAATATTGTGTGTTAGATAAAACACCACTATCAGTAGAAATTTGTCCCTTACCGGATTTGAGATCACCCTGCCAAACAGCTGATGCTTTACGCTTCATTTTTCCCCCTTCTCTTGTTTTAGAGAAAACCCACATGACTATTTCGCAAAACTGGAAAGTCGATAAGGCTCATGAGAAGCCTTTGACTTGAGTATTTGCTATACGCGCTATTCTAACGGAAACATATACATTTTGTTTTGTATTTAATGAACAAATTAAAGTTCTGATAATTTTTGTCACAGAGAGCCAAACTTAATCCCATATATGATGAAAATAGATTCACATGACATAGTAAGATATGCATAGCTTTCAATTTTATTTTTACCGAATTCAAGTGCCTCATACCGCAATCAGTACTTACGGAGGGTTTATGAACCGGTTATCGCCATGTTTTATATTTATCGCTTTTATATTGTTTTTCACAGCTAATTCTAAGGCCATGTGGGCCAGTGAAGATTCAGCTGTGGCGTCAATAAAAAAATCTAAAACTGGCAGTATTGAGCCAAAAGCTGCAACATTGCCAATACAAAAGGATAATATTAAAGTTGACAATAAAATAACTAATGAGGAAAAACAACAGTACAACAATATAGTTGATCAAGCTAATCAATTTATTGATGATCAAGTTTCTGTTTTAAACAAGGTCCCCGGCGTCGAAGTAAACCAGGATGATCTAAAAGAAAAGAAAAAGAGCGGACCTGCCTTCAATCCCATAAAGTGGGTTTTTGGACCTGTCATTCGTTTGCAAGAACAATCAGTCAAACTTGAGCAGCAAATTATGAAACTGACAGGACCAATTGCAGCTTTGCAGCCTGGCATGCTCGGTTTAGAGAGTCGCATAACGTCTATGCAGACTCAGCTTGGGCATTTAGAAAAAACAACTGGAAGTGTAGAAGACGAGTTGACGGCTATACGCCAAGACATCGCCGCTATGCATGCCACTCTGAGTGAAATTAAAAAGCCGGTTACCGATCTCAAAGGTCCGATCATGTCTTTGCACGATCCTATTTTAAATATTGAAAAACCAATTGTTGGCGTAGATAAAGACTTGAATGAAGTCAAAATGCTTCTGCGTTTTGTACTGACAGCCATTTTTGTCGCATCTCTTATAATTGCCATAGGTACACCGGTCGCAGCAATTCTCGTTTGGCGCAATAGGAAAAAGCTATTACCAGAGCCAGATAGGGATCAATTGCAAGAAGAACAACGCATTAAGCAAGTTACTAAAGCTATGGATCATCAAATTAGAAGTTGATTTAAACGTTCTAGTGTCTTTGAACTTTAAACTGCAGAATTAGCAAAACCTTTGCTAAAATCTTCCGCGCTTATATTTAAAGCCACAATTTGTCTCATGGCTTCTGGTAAGGATTTAAAACATTTTTCTAACGCTACTTTAGATTCTCCCGGTGCCGCGCTATGTTCGTCCCATTTTCTTGCTACGCTTTTCTGCGTTCGTCTCTTCGTGATCCTTGGGCGCCTCGATCGTGTACACGCAGAACTTTAATCGCTTCTTTGTCTTTCCAATATTTAGCCATAGGCGAAGACATTGCGCCTAAGCCACCTATAACTGCTACTTTTAGACTTTTGATCATAGCCATATTTTCCCCTAAACAAAACGATTTCTAAAGCACATAATAGAAAAGAGGAATACTATTAATAGTACTCCTCTTTCTTTGCCCAAACTGTTTAGTTAGGGAGTTTTTGTTATGTACCCCAGTTATTTGTAACTGGTGTTCCTGGATTTGCATAGGCAGCGACTGGTTCTTCAACTTCTGGCTCAATAGCTGGTTGTTGACTTTGAACTTGTGGTTCATTTTCTGCATGACTTGCGGTATGGGCTATTGCCTGAGCTTCTACTGGTTGAGCAGGAGCAAAGGTTTCTGTTTCTTCTACTTCGTTAGCAGTCTCAGCATTCGTTTCTAGCAAGGTTGGGCTATCATTCAACACGCCTGCTTTCTCTCTCAGCAAGTATTCAATGTAATCCCCCCGGCTCATACGAGAAGCCGCTACTTGTTCGTCAAGCATGCGGTGAGCCATTGGTGTTACACATACGGCAGTGGTGGTACCACGGTTTTTGCCAAAGAAATAAGATTTGGCTCCGCCTTTAGGACCAGTCTGCTTTGCAGAAGAAGGCAATTTCAACGGTGGCATTCCAGAACGCTCACGTATAAGCATTTCTACATAGTCACCGTTTGATACACCGGCATTAGCAGCTTGCTCTTTTAATAACTGCCTACCAAGTGCAGTTAAATTGAATGAAACCGATCCAGACTCTTTGCCCGGGAAACGCGAACGTCTAGGCGAGGTTGTCTTGGGGTTTGTGTTTGTTTGCACCGTTGTACTCATCACTCTTCGGCAACTGTCTTACCCTCTATGGAGTTTGATGCTGCCTTTCCTCCTTTGTTGTCTTATATGGAAACGGATAATACTAAAGTATCTAATTTACTATTTGTTTTGACTAATCCTATAGCTCTAAGTATCCAACGCATTTTTGACCAATTGTATTAGGATTTACTATACAATTGTCTAATGTAAGGGAAAGCAAGCAGAAGCTACACAGCAAAAGTTGCCTTTTGCTAAGTCCCAACTAACTTTACTGGCAGTGGTTATTTTGACTATTGAACAAAGAAAATTCGAAATTGATGTAAATCGCTTTGCTTTCTCTGTTGTTTTCGTCAATATTAACCTCCTGCTATTGCCAACCCTTTCCAAGACCTTGATTATAGAGCATAGTTTTCGAAATGCGTGGAAGTCATGTATTACAGTCTTCTCATGTAACTGGCATGCCGACTATATCTTGGATATATCGTTAGCTATTCTTTACAATTTACCTAATGCCCAGCAGTTGAAGATATACGCAATTGTAGCGCCTAATGCAGCGCCTACCAAAACCTCCACTGGAGTATGTCCTAGAAATTCCTTAATTCGTTCTGAAGAAAGTTTTGGATGATCCGAAAACAATTCAAGTACCATCTCGTTCAAAATGCGCGCCTGATGCCCTACAGTGCGCCGTACGCCGGCTGCATCGTACATGACAATAATTGCTAAACAAAACGCAATAGCAAACGTAACAGAATTGAAACCATCAATCAGTCCAACCGATACTGCCATACCTACAGTGCAACAGCTATGGCTAGAGGGCATTCCACCGGTCTTTGAGAGGATACGTAAATCAAGTCGTCCGGTTCGAATTAGCTTAGCCAAAATTTTTATTGTTTGAGCTATAGCGCTGCAAAGAATTGTAACTAGAATTACTTGCCATCCTCGCTCATGACTGTCTTCAGTGACTGATATTGCTGTGTTAGTTAAAAAGTCCATATATATTCCTAATTTGTCCTATAAATTGCATATTTGAGTAATTCTGAAAGTGGAGCGATTTGATTATTTGCTAATTGATCATTGTTGAGTATTGCTAGTCCTTCTTTTTCTAGTTTTTGCAACTTCTCTCGAGCTGTTTTTTCCCCGAATACAGTCGCCCAGGTAACTTTATTGGCAGCTTCGTCTTTACCGGGCGTCTTACCCAACGTGGCTAGACTTCCTGTACTGTCTAACAGGTCATCAGCAATTTGAAAAGCAAAACCGAGTTTATCGGCAAATTGCTCAAGCAATTGCAATTGTTGCTCATTAGCACCAGCTAATAATGCACCAGACCAAACGCTAAATTTTATAAGAGCTCCGGTTTTACCTTTATGAATTGCTTCAATTGTTTTAGCTTCACTATTGGTTGTTTTGTCTTTATTATTTCGTATGTCTTCTAGCTTGCCAGTGAATGAAAGGTCGAGAATTTGTCCTCCAATCATACCAGTGGCCCCTATTGCTTGACTAAAGCGACCGATTATATTGAGTAATATTTGTCTTTCAATCCTGCTAGGTGTTTTTTCAATTATCGTTTCTATAGCGAGCATAAGTAGAGCATCACCGGCTAAAAGAGCAGTTGCTTCACCGTAGACTTTATGATTAGTAGGTTTGCCTCTGCGGTAATCGTCGTTATCGAGAGCTGGCAAATCATCATGAATTAAACTCATTGCATGCACCATTTCGATGGCACAGCTTAAGGGCAAAAAAGCCTCGATATCATTATCTAAACCAACGATACATTCAGCAGAAGCTAAACACAAAAGCGCTCTTAACTTTTTACCTCCAGATAAAACTGAATAGCGCATTGATTGCCAAAGATTATCGGGATGGCTGGCGGTTAGGTACTCGCTTAGCTTAGCCTCGATCAATTGACGACGAGACTTACTATAAGCCGCAAAATCATATTCGTTGTTTGAAAGCCTAATAGTTTGCATTTAGCTCAACTCGTTAAAGTAATAGTTTAAAACAGATTTTTAAATAACCGAGAGCCCAAGAAAAATACTTTGCCAGCTTCTAAAGCCATTTGAAACAAATTTTTCTCTTTCTGCAAAAAAAGCAGTGCTAATGGACCTATTTTTTTCAACAGCGAAGTAAAAGATAATTGTATATCAGCTTCAGCAAAAAGCCTTCTATTACCAGCTTTAAGCGCCGCTTGTCCAGCGCGAATAAGCATTACGGACTGATCTCTGCTTTGTATCGCTTCTTCTTCCAGAAGAGCAAATAATTGATAGATATCGCGCAGGTGATTGAAAAGTATATAAACGGTTCCTACTAGTAACCAAGTAAGAAAGATAAAAAATACCTTTGCTGTGTCTACCCAGGTAGGACGAGTAAACATGACCACTAGACTTAAAATATTGATAAACAAAATCAGAGTACCAAATATCAAACTAGTCATTCTATAGATGTTTTGCCCTTTAGTTTGTTCATCTGTAGGCAATAGCGGACGGGGAAAAAGTAATGCTGCTATCAAGACATGCATACTCCAAATAACGCCAATTATGCTGGCTAAATTAAAGCGATTAGATTTACTATCTTCAATCATGTCGAAAATATGTCTCTTGCAATTAGAAGCTTCTGAATTTGATTTGTACCTTCATAGATTTGGCCGGCTTTAGCATCGCGAAAAATTCGTTCGATTAAATATTGTGGTTTTAAGCCTTTTGTACCCGAGATTGATAGAGCTTGATCGGCAGTTTTCATGGCTACGTCTGTTGCTTTTAATTTAGCCATGGAGGCTAACACAACATTAGCTTGACCTTGATCAATGGTTTGCGCAGCTTGATAGGTAAGAGCACTAGCTGCTTCTATATTAACAAGCAAATCGCCTATAATGTAATTATTTCTACTTTCCTTTATACAAGCAGCAACTTCCATACACTTGATTAAGCCTGCAATTGCTCCTCTTGCCCAGCCCAAAGCCTGAGAAGCTATAGTCACCCGTCCTTTTGCTAAACTGGACAAAGCCACTTTTCTGCCCATACCAGGTTCCGCCAAAATATTTTCTTTAGGCACAACACAATCATTAAATACGATTTCGCAAGTACCATAACCTCGCATGCCAAGCATTTCAAACTTTTGTCCAACACTAATTCCTTTGAAATTTCGCTCAACAATAAATGCTGTTATACCCTCAGGCGCGCGGGCAAACACGATAAATAAATCAGCGGCACTACCGCTAGTGATAAAGATTTTGTTGCCATTTAGAACATAGTTATCCTCAAGCAATTTTGCTGATGTCTGAATTGCCGCTGTATCAGATCCAGCGCCGGGTTCGGTTAAAGCAAAAGCCGCTAACATGGTGCCAGTAGAACATTTGTTGAGATATTTAGTCTTTTGTTGTTCAGTACCAAATGCATAAATGGGCTCCTGACAGAGAACATGCACTCCCAAGCTACTCATCGCCGGCATACATTTACGAGCGAATTCTTCGTTAATCAGACAAAAGCTAACATAATCTCCGCCAGCGCCACCATAACTCTTACTGAACGGTAATGCTCCAAAGCCCAGCTTACACGCCGCTTCAAAGAGGTCGCGGCGAAACACATTATTTCTATCGCTAGCAATTATTTCTTCAATATTTAACTTGTCGTTAAAATCCCTGGCTTTTTTTAGCCAACCCAGTTGTTCGGATGTGAACAATTCGTAATTAATATCGTTATTAGATCTGGTTATATCGTCCATTCAAGCAATGTTTTTTCGAAAGCAGGAGGTTCATTATTAGTAATTTGTTCTAGAGCTCCAGAAATGTTTAGCGATATATCATTCGCTAAAACGCTGGTCATGCCCAATTCCAAACTAGCCATTTCGCCAGCTAGTCCATGGATATAAGCGCCAGCGATAGCGGCTAAAAATGGTTCTATTTTCTGTGCTAATAAGCCACCTATAACACCGGATAAAACATCTCCTGCTCCAGCCTTAGCCATGCTAGCATTTCCAGTAGGGTTAACAAAAGCCCTGCCATCGGGACTGGCAACGACTGAATGTGCGCCCTTTAAGACCACAATACAGCCAAATTTGTGGGCAGCCCTTAGAGCAGCTGTGATGCGATCAGATTGTATGTCCTGGGTGCTTTGACCGGTTAATCTAGATAATTCTTTTGGATGGGGAGTAAGTACAATGGACTTTGTCTTAGTGTCCATCAATTCAGGAAACGTTGAAAGAGCATTGAGTGCATCAGCATCGATTAAGCATGGCAACATATCTTTCTTGGCCATTAGTTTTGTCAAAAATTGTCTGACAAACAAAACTGTATTAACGTTTGTCGTTAAACCTGGACCCAAAACAACAGCAGAAGAAGTTTTCATATATTCCATTACTTCGTCTACTGCTTTATCATCAATTGTTTGTTCATCGGTTTCAGGCAATGGTTTGTATATCACTTCACCCGGTGGCAAATGTTCCAATACCGATTTTGCCGTTGCTAAAAGTACTAAGCCAGCACCTACGCGTAGCGCGCTGCGACTACTCAAAAATGCGGCGCCAGTCATACCGGCGCTACCGGCAATGGTGAGCAAAGTACCAAATGTACCCTTGTTTGAATTTGCTTTTCTTTCTGGTATCAAAGAAAAAATATAATCAACCGTGCTTAGAGAAATATCCGGTGACCGAATGCCCAACGGAGGCAAGCCAATATCAATTAAACTCAGCTCACCGCAAAGCTCCGCAGCAGGATGACACAAAAGCCCAGATTTTATATAACCGAAGGTTGCGGTAGCATCAGCTTTAATTGCTGTTCCCATTATTTGGCCATTATCGGTATTAATTCCGGAAGGAACATCTACTGCTACTACCAGCAATTCTTGGGCCAATCTGATTTCATTAATACGTTCAAGTATATTTTTGTATAAACCTTCGACATTACGGTCTACTCCAGTACCAAGCAAAGCATCAATTATCAGAGTTACTCCCTTGGTTTCTAATGCAGTCGCCTTATCAATGACTTTCATGTCAATGCCTAATGCTTTAGCAATTGATTTATTTACATTAGCCTCTTTTGTACTCATCAAGAATTCACCGACTTCGACCTTATTGTTGACAAAATTCAGCACAACAGGCACTTGCCATAAGTGTAAATAACGGGCAATGACTAATCCGTCACCACCATTATTACCACTCCCACAAACAACAAGTACCGGTCCTGGCTTATTGAGCCAATGGTTATATGCCAGTTTAGCTGCCTGCTGCCCTGCTAATTCCATAAGCACTTGTCCCCAATTGGTATCACATTTGGAAATCCAATCTGACTCGAGCTTTCGTATTTGACTGGTTGTAGCAACGCTAAGCATTTTTCGTTAACACCGGAGTTTTTGTACCTACAACAACACAGCGAACAAAATGTCCGGGTGTTTTTTCTTCTAACAAAGGCACGGCTTCACGACTACGTGGTTCGACTAAAACACAGCGATCGGCAAAACGGCATCCCGCTGGTAAATGCACTAAGTCTGGCGGTTGTCCTTCAATTGATACTAAGCGGTTTGTGCCGGGTTTGGGTAAACAATTCATTAAGCCAACTGTATAGGGGTGCAAGGGGTTTCTAAATAACTCTTGTACATTTGCTTGTTCAACGATTGAACCAGCGTACATTACTGCTACTTGATCACACATTTCCGCTACTATGCCTAAATCATGCGTTATTAGCAATATAGACATATGCTTTTCTTTTTGAATGGATCGTAATAGGTCTAATATTTGTGCTTGTACTGTTACATCAAGAGCGGTAGTTGGTTCATCAGCGATTAGAAGTTCAGGATGGCAAGATAATGCCATTGCAATCATTACTCTTTGGCGCATGCCGCCCGAAAATTGATGTGGATATTCGTGAATCCGATCTTTAGCCTGAGGAATGCGCACAAGCTCAAACAATTCAATCGTTTTTTGTCTCGCCTCACTTTGGCTAATTTTTTGATGTACTTGTATAGCTTCTATAACCTGAAAGCCTACTGTATATACAGGATTTAGTGATGTCATAGGATCTTGCGGAATTAGAGCAATTCTTTTGCCTCTATATTTCCGAATTTCATTCTCACTAAGCTTAACTAGATCTATTCCTTCGTATAAAATTTCACCGCTGACTATTTGTCCCGGATTTGGCAATAACCGTAAAAGAGATAAAGCTGTTACCGATTTGCCGCAACCAGATTCGCCTACTAAACCTAATACTTCTCCTTTGTGTATAGATAAGCTCAAATCTTCGACCGCATGGGCCACACCGGCTTCAGTTGGGAAAATAATGTTTAAGTGTTTAATATCGAGAAGTGTCATAATAATTCAATCATGCCAGAATTAAAATTACAGGTCAAACAAATGGAGATAGAATTTGGCTTCCAACGAAGATAAAACAAGAGATCTTGCCGTATTACAGCTATTGACTAGGCTGGTGCGCGAAACAGATCGTATTGTTAGACTAGCGGATGATATAGATAATTACGCCGAAACCGAAGAGGCCAAGGATGCTTTTTTACTTATTGGTAAGGAAGTAGAAAATATTCTTAAAGCTATGGAGAAGTCTATTTCTCCCCTTTATCGATTATACGAATCAGATCTCGGTTTAAAATCTGTTGCTAGCCCAACTAAGGATAAAGCTAAACCTGTTCCCCATAACAAAACAGTCACGGCTGAAATCATCAGTCGCCAAGAGAAACAATAACTACTTTTAGATATTTATTGAGCACCAATTGTGGTGCGCACAAGGATTTTGTTTGAGTTATCAAGAAATCTTTGCTCACATGCAGCGATTTTAACAGTCGTGATGATTGCAAGACGATAAATGATGATTATGCCAGTGCGTTATAACCAAAACTATATTACCGACTGTAATCAATGGCAATTCTACTTTTTCCGGCAATATAAAACCACACAAACATGTAGCCACTAATACCAGCCCTAGTCCAATTAGCATTCCCACTAATATAGTCCTTTTGTGATGTTTTAAATAACCGGGAACTATGCCGAACAAAGCAAAAGAAAAAACAAAAGCTGCCAATATTTGATGGGCTAGTTTGCCTTCCAAAAACTGCCAGCCGAGTAAAGGTAAAAATGTAATTACAAAAGGCATTGCCAGGCAATGCACAAGACAAATGGTTGAAGCTGCAATGCCTAAC
>Ga0206843_10174_pt1 | contig 19215 bp, 11 predicted proteins | sample Alteio_BWOrgCont_21_FD_152869 | JGI IMG/M metagenome (GOLD analysis project Ga0206843, IMG submission 152869) | Enriched cells from forest soil in Barre Woods Harvard Forest LTER site, Petersham, Massachusetts, United States -... | ecosystem: Environmental > Terrestrial > Soil > Temperate forest >...
CACCGATCTTAAGTTGCCGTTTGCCAGTTGGACCCCGGTTTATACCAACTTCTTCTTAAGCAACGGCAGTTTTGCCTACACGAATTCGATGACCACAAGTAACTCTTTCTTCCGGGTCGAAACGCCTTAAGCGTGCTTGAGGATTGGCTGGTTTATTGGTTGGCAGTCTCGATTGACAGCCAGCCTTTTGATTTTGGCAAGAAACCTTTAATCCATTGAGGAGATAGCCTTTGCCGCTTGGCCTTGATGGAGCTGGATCCTGATTTTATTTGGATGCTATAAGAGAACAAGCCCCTGACAGGGTTTGGTTGCGCCGCCAAATCCAAGGCATCCCTGCGTTTTGCCCCAAGCCACTATCTTTTGTCGTTTCAGCGCTTTTGAGCTGGTTGAAACCCACAAGAACAACTGGCATCTGCAATGCTGGTATCCTGCCATGATGCTGCTAAAACAATTTTTCGCTGAACACAAAATCTGGCTGTACGCGGGAAGCACCATTTTAATGCCGGTTAAATCGGCTGCCCAACTGCCCTTTGCCCGGCTGAAAAAGGCCATGACCATTGAGATTCCCGATGGTTATCAGGACGAGCGGGGATTTCATTTCGGGGTCAAACCGGTGGCCAGCCAAAAAAATTAACCGGGCATCTCCGCTGAAACTTGTCTGCTTAAAGGCTTAATAAAGGACCAAGGCGCGTCATGTTTTGGGCCAGTTGCCGCATACCCTAGCAGTTCCGATTGAGTTATGCGGTTTCGGCCAATCCGAGCTGAAGTGACTTTATGTTTTCGGCAAAATGACGGTGACCCGCTTGACTTTCTGTAGGAGTTTTTTCTTCTTCTGGTCGTCTTCCGAACCATTGTCATTGCTGGCCACTTGCGATTTGGCCTCGCTGCTGGATTCGCTGGCGGCGTTCTGGCTGGCACTGCTGGCATTGACGGAGCTTCCCAACGTAGACTGGGCTGGCCCGCCGTTGGCGGAAACATTCTGGCCGAGCAATTCGGCACCGCTACCCAACCCGGTGGCATTGACCGAGCCAATGCCCACGATGATGGCGGGCCCGGTGCCAGCTTCACTGGCCGACACATTGGCTGTCTGGCCGGCGAGTCCCAAACCGGTAAAACTCAAACCCGTAATATTAAGATTCTGCTGGGAAACAAAATAGCCGTTGATTTTTCCGGTGGCGGTGACGTCCACCTGGCCGCCGACCACGCCGCCCGCGCCCAGAAGGATATTGCCGGCATTGGCATCCGTGGGGGAAGTCGTGCCTGCTATGCCAGCACTCAAAGTCACCGATGGGCCTTGGATACTGCCATTCAAAGCCAGTTGCGAAATGCCGCCCGAGGTGGAAACAATGTTGCCATTGGGTGTCTCTACAACGATATTCCCCGGCTCGGAGACTTTGTCGGTCTGGTATAACTTGGTGGGGATTTCTGCCAGGATGCCAGAACCGTAAGGCGGTGGATTCTTAAGCAGGGTGGAGGCATCGGTGTAATCTCCGAATTCCACCGACGCCGGCAGACCGGTGGCCGGATTAATATAGACGCCAAAAACATTCAGCGCCTCCGTGACGCCGCTGCCCGCATTCACGTCGCCATTCAACGATTCAACAAAAACTTTCCCTCCATCAAATGTAGCAATGCGCGCACTGCCCACGTTGATGTTCCCATCGGCGGTTACGCTGACATCGCTGTGGCCGGAAGTGTAAATGCCATAACAATCCGTAGTTTTGAAGTCAAAATACCGGCCCTGTGTGCCTTCGCTCAAGTCTATTTCCCCTGCGGCATTCACAATGACATTGCCGCCATCCTCGGAATAAATGCTGGAGGTGATCATGTTCAAGTCGCCATCCTTAACCGTCACCGTGACAGACGCCCCGCCCGTCGCTGGGGTGGGCAGCAGGGAGGAGAGTGCCTGGTTCCAGTTACCATCAAAGCCAAGGGAAGCTATTCCCGGAGTATTCCCCAAATTTATGGACGCGGCCTGAATATCAAACTGGCCTGGCCCGCCAATCTGATAACCGAGGGGGTTCAAAGTCGAAGTAAGGTTAGCAGAGGTCTGACTGTCGCTGTCCAAGGTGGCGATTACCGAAGCGGCGCTAAAATGATAAGTTGTGGTCTCAAGATTGCCATTGGCATTAACCACCGGATTGCCGTTGGCATCGGCCACCAGCACCGTAAAGGTGCCGTTCTCCAGCACCGCAATCTGGGCGGCGGATAATAGGACGGACATGACGCCTTGGAAACCCAGTATTCTTGCGTTGGAATCATAAATAAAGCCTGGATTGACCCCATAAAGTTCAGTCTGTGCATCGTCGCTGGGGAACAGCAGATAATTATTATCCTTTAAGTATTTGGCCAGTGGCTCCGTGAGGTTATTGACATTGATGCTGGAGATGGCCTGCACCATGCCGGGGCTCACGGCCAGGTTAAAGACCGAGTTCCAGACAGTAGGCTGGTTGGGGTTGGCACTCACAATTCCCGAAGTCAACGACACAAAGGTATCTGCAGGACTGTTGTAAATATTGCCCGTGACTTGGATGGAGGTGACATCGGTTGAAGCCCGGTTTTGCCCGTTAAAACCGCAGTTAATCATGTCGCCTCCCACGGTAATCTGGGTGGCCTTGGTGGTATACAGATTGACGTCATTCATGCTGCCGGCGATGGAAATTTCAACCGGCTGGGTGTTATCCAAGGCCAGCAGTGTTGGGGAATTATCGGAAGTGCCAAAACTGCCCACGGATGTCCATCTGGTGGCCGAGCTGGCAGACATTTCCAAGGTAACCGGGTCGGTGCTATAGGGGCTTTCGTCGTTGGGAATGCCGAAATTGCCGCCGTTGATGGTGGTGATGTTCAAGCTCTGGTCGGGCGAAGGAAACAGAACTACCGGAACCGGCACCCCCGTAATATCCCCAATCGCATCCAAAATAAACCCGCCCGCACCGGCCTCCACCGTCAGCGACGGTGGGAAGATCAGGGGGATGGTCAAAGAGGATTGTGAAGGAGGATCATGCGGGAGATCAAAACCGACGATTTCGACTGCGTCACCGGCATCGAAAAGCACGGAAGCACTCTGGGCATAGTCAAAATCATGATAACCGGCATAATTACTCGGTGAACTGCCGGCATTTTTTTCACCAAAGATCCCGTTGGGATTGCGGACATCCTGCACATAAATGCTGCCATTGGGGGCATAGACATTCCAACTACCCGCGATCAGGCTCAAGGCAAAACCCTCACTGGGGTCGGAGGACACGGTGGACAAAGGGGCGCCAATGTTCGCGCCGGCGGTGATTGTGCCCGTGCCATCGGCCACCACATAGTGGCCGTACACATTGCCACCGGCAGTAATCATCACATTTCCCGGGCTGGACCCAAATGCGCCAGTGCCTCCGTCATATTTCGCTTCGGAGTAATTACTTTGCAGAGGAAGGAAACTGATGACATCTCCGCCCGCCGTGAGGGTGACGTTGCCCCCGTCCGCCGTGCTAATGCCACCCAAGTTAGGACTGACCTGGTAATACGGAAGTGTTTTTTGACCGAAGAGATATCCAAAGTAATCACTGCCGGTATTGATGTCTCCATGTTGTGTGGTGACATTGATACCGCCGCCGCCAGTGGTGCTGATACTGCCCGTGCCAGGATTGACCGCCCCCGCTCCCTGACTGCTTCCCGCCCATCCGACCTGCACCTCGTTGGCGGCCGAGAGGGTGATGTCGCCATTTAGAGCTTGTAGATAAGCCGCGCCATTCAAATAAATGCCATCATTGCCGGACGTGGGTTGTGAACCAGAAGGCAAAGACGTGCCAGCCGTCAAATTGACGTTCCAATTCTTACCAGCCACAATGCCTGTACCATCATTCAAAGTGATATTGTTGCCGGCCGACAGGTTCAGGGTGGCCGGTGCACTCACGCCGGCCAAAGTCCAGAGCGTATTCAGCGTGATATTATTATCTGCCGACACATTGATCGTCGAAACACCGCTGTAATTGTTGACATCAATCACCGTATAGCCGGTCGGGGCAGATGGGTCGGTTGTGGCCGAAGCCAGCCAGACGTTCGCCGGGTCAATGGTCAGCGCTCCTCCCGCATATCCCACGGCCGCCTGACTCTTGACCACCGATTGAATGGAACTCATCTGCGGCGCGGAAATCTCCACCTGGCCACCATTGCCGCCTTGGGCACCGCCCGAAATATTAATGGTTGAACCAGCCTGGTCCGAGAAAGCATTGTCGGACTTGATGGTCACCGCGCCGCCGGAACTTATGCCCGTGCTCTCGCCTTGCGCTGAGATGACGGAATTGGCCCCCAGATTCACATTGTCACTCGCCACCAACTCAATGACCCCGTTGTTGTTCTGGACGGAGTCGGCCTGAACCAAGCCATTGTTGTTGACCGTTTGCGCTTGGGCAATGATGCTGCCGCCATCGGCGATTAAATTGCCTTCGTTATCCACCGAGCCTTGGGGCAGGGTGACTTTGGCGCTCAAACCGCGGCCATCCGGGCTGGTGGAAACCAAAACCTGTTCACCCGCATACAAACCGATTTTTCCGCCGGGGGCGGAAATCGTGCCCTTGTTTTCGACGTCATTGGCAATTAAAAAAACCGGGTTGCCCCCTGCGATATTGATCTGGCCATAGTTGATGATCTTGGCCGCTGGCGGCGGCGTGTCGAATTGCCAGGCGCCGCCGCTGGAAAGGCTGGGCGTGGGCGCCGTGGTCATGACCAGACCGTGGGTGCTGATGGAGGCCTGACCGCCCACATAAAAGCCATTCGGGTTTTGCAATACCACATAGCCGTTCGCATTGAGGTTGCCGAGAATCTGCGAGAGATTGGCATCATTGATCTGATTCCATGCCACGGAAGACGCGGAAGGCTGGACAAACGTCGTGGTCTCACCCGCGCCAATATTGAAACTTGACCAGTTGATGAAAGCACTGGCCGATGTTTGATTGATGGTGAATTGCGAACCGGAAGTGTTGAACGAAGCTGAGCCTTGGGCTACGGTGCCGCCGGTGGGATTAGCCTGCGCCGGCAACAGGCAAAACGGCCAGGCCAGCACCGAAAACAGCACCATTGGCGCATAGTTAATTGAACCGGGGGTGACGTTGGACATAATGTGCCTTTAAGCAAAAACAGTTTAGCATTTCGCAGGATGTGCAATGTGACATTTATGTAACAAACCAAATTAAAACTGTCCGGTAAGCATAAAGTTAAAATACGGTTCATAGGCATTGACGGTGGGGCTGTTCAGCAGTGGTATGGATAGCAGCAAACGGGCCTGCCAATGGGAACCAATGGAAGCCACACCGCCAATACCGACGCTCCACAATGCCGTGTGGCTGGGGCGGCCCTGGGGATCCAACAAAAAAGTGTCGGCAAAATCCATGTAGGCCGTGCCACGGAGGGTCAGTGGCGTGTGGCCATAAACCGTGCCCACCACAAAGGGCGGAGTCTCTTGTTCCAGCGACGCATGCCAGCCGGTGTCGCCAAAGACCTCGCCTTCATGGTAACCGCGGACACTGTTGACGCCGCCCGCCCCAAACTGCTCGTTGCTGATCAATGGCTCGCTGCTCCACTGGCCGTCTGCCCGGATGGTGGTTACCCAGTTGGTGACGATCTGGAAGGTATGAGAAAAACTGGGGTTGAGAATGATCCAGTGGCCGGTAGATTCCTTGGAACCGGTGATTTGCTGGAGCGATTTGACTCCACGGGTATAGGAGGTGTTAGTGGGGCTGTCGCCGATGGTGGTGACACTGGAAAACCAGAGATTGGCGCTCAAACCCAGTCCGAAGCTGGCTACACCCAGGGCATCACGCCAGCCACCATCGTAATGCAGCGACACCGGCAAATATTTCAGATATTTGACAGTGTACGGCACGGGTGAATAATTGGTGGACGTGACGGGGATGGTGACCGGGGGAGTGTTGTAGGCCGTCTCGATTACCCCCAAATAAAAAATATTGGTTGCGCTGCTGGCAACTTGATAAGTCTTGTAGTCAACCCCCGCGGACAGAGAGGAGTGGAAATCCGATGAAGCGGGCAGGGGAATGGTCAAACGTCCGCCGACGTCGTTGTTGATGGTGATATCCTGCTGCGGCTCGAGGGTTCTCAACTGGCTGTTAGTTACGACAGTATCGTCCTCATTGGTGGTCTTGGTGGTAAAGAGTGTCTTGAGGGGGCCGGTCGTCACCCCCGTGTCGATGGTTGAACGGCTGGCAAAGAAGTTCAGTTCGGGTTGTCCCGAAGCCGGCGGCAAGTTAAACTTATGGGTGGCTTCATCATAGCCGAAGCTGCCGGGACTGCTTTCGAGGGCATCCTCCATAGAGGATGGGTTGCCTAGAGGCATCCGGTAGAATGCACTGTAGTTGGCCACCTGCGGCAGATCGTAAAAATTCCATTGCTTCCCCGTCTTGTATTCTTCGGGTGAAAACCCATATTGAACTCCGAGCGAATTTTCCTCCTGCCAAAGATTGTCATAAATGGCGGACGTGTTCAGCCGCAAAATGGGCGTGCCAGGGGAATTTTGATTATCCAGATCCATCTTGGCGTGAAACGGCAGGCGGTCTTGGACGTTCAGCGTGAGTAAGCTGGTGCCCGGATCGGGACCAGGTTCAAGCACCGGGGAGATTTGGCGGTCCTGATCCGCGTTGGCGCGGTTCAGTTCCGCCTGGAAGATCTGGCCGTTGAGAATCATGTTCGTATGCAGACTGGGCAGGGCGCGCATCACGTTGTTTGAACTGAAGTAATAAGAATGATTCCCTTTCACATCAATGGCCACCAGCCGGCCTTCAGTCACGTGGATTTTGACTGTGGCGTTGGTCAATTTTTGCGGGGGCAGCGTAACGTCCACTGTCACATATCCGCGTGCCCGATACGCCGCCAGCAATTCGGTGGCCGCCCTGCGAATCCCGGTCAGAGTGACATTGGTTCCGTAGGCGCCGTCAATGTTGGTTAGAACCATGGCCATGGTGGCTGGCGATAAAAGCGTGTTGCCCTCGACCTGATAATTTTCCACTGCGAACCGCGGCCCGGTATTGGTGGAAACTACGTGAATGCGCGTGTCCCGCTCTCTGGCCGATATATCGGACATTTCCTCCGCCAACGCGGCGTAGGCCCGGGCCATCTCTTCTGGTGTGGCAGGCCGGTTCAGTTGGTGCAAGACGGGAATCTGGTTTGTGGTGGCGCTTGCCGCGACGGCAGAGTTGGGCTGTCCGCCAGAGGCGACCATCGGTGGATTCGCCGCCAGTTTGCTGCCAACCAGATAACATCTTCCGGCCACCACGATTTGAGCCACCGCTCCTGGAAAAGCATTCAGTGTGACGATGCCATTGGCGATGCGTTTGGGTGCAATGGCAATGTTCATCAACGGATAGCCCTCGTGACGGTATTCTGTTTCCAGATCCGAAGCTGCATGCATGATTTCCTGTAGACTGACGTTCGTGCCTGTATATTTGGAAAACAAGGAGGCTAGAAGGTCGGGGGTCAGGAGTGGCTTGCCTTGGACCACATAGGTCTGAACATTATAGCCGGGAGTGGCGTTGGTTTCCATTTCAGCTGCGCCGGAGGCGGTGGCGACCGGTTCGGCCGCACGGGCGTTTTCGCAATTAACTGACAGCCAAAAAACCGCAAGGCTCATTACCATGGCAGGCAGACACGGAAGGCCGGTCATCTTGAAATTCATCCGATTCACAAAGATTGAATACGTTTTGATAACATGCCGCACATGCTGCTTTTTTGTGTCTTACAAGGCCGGAACATTTCAATCAATCACAACCAACGATAATAATTTCCGAACACCCACCCGGCCTCAATTGCGACTTGGGGGTGTGTGCTGGAAAGCACGCCTGTCAAATTGGCCAACCCATATTACGAACTGCCGTCGAAATTGTGACGATCTGGAAACAAAATGGGCCGGATGAGAGTTTTACGGCCAGTTCCATGTTGAATTTTAAACAAATATTTTGCAACCGGCTGATGGCTTCTTGGAGTGCTGGCCACAATGGTGCGGCCGCTGAGTGCGCGTAGTCATGTCACATGCCGAATGCTACGACGAAGCATTCGCCTGAGTTCCCCTCGATTTTGCGTTGATTCTTGATGGGGCAGGGGCAGTTCTGAGGAAATTGGCGAAAATTGCCTTCGGGTTGCTTTAACCACGTTACAATTTGATGTGTTGGAGGGTACATTCCATGAATTCCATCCCAAGTTATTGAATTTAAATATATTTCTAATGTCCTATCGCACGATACGCATGTCCTCAATCAGGCAGTGAAATTCCGGGCATTTGTGTTTAATTGTAAAAGTAACAAGAAAGTTTCAGTGAGCTTTCTGAAACCGACAAACAAGAGGCCGCAAATAAAAAAGCGGTATGCCTATTTTGGCTAATGTTTAATCAGAAAGTTGTTTGTGAGGGAAACAAAACACAAAAAATCAATGAAGTCAGGAAATAATAAAAGGCACAATGTTTTGCTTGCTGCTACCGCAGTGGGAATGTTGGCAGTTTGTTCCGCCAAAGCGCAAACATCGGACTTGATCATAGACATTGATACCGGTTACACGGGATTTGTGTCTGTGACGCCGGGTATCCCCGGAGGTGTTTCAGGAACTGTTGGAATCAACAGTGAAGATGTCTATATCTCCGCTTTTCAAGCGACCTATGCTGGCGGAGCGCCGCTGCCGTATCCGACCTCCAACCCTTTCAACACATTTTGCGTTGACATTCTTCCCGAGTTGGTCAACTGGAACAATAATATTCCCAACGGGTGGACGCCCGAACCGTTTTCTTCTGCCAGCCCTTCTCCCAACAGTGCCGGACAGACCATACCATACGTCGCTGGCGGACTTCAGACCGCAGCCAGTCTTTATAATGCCTACATTGGCAATGTGGGTGCGCTGAATAGTGGTGTTTTTACGGGAGGTGGCCTTATAAATGGCACATTTTATTCAGGTACACAATGGAGTGCCGCGCTCCAATTGGCAATCTGGCAGGTGCTCTATGGCACGAGCTTCAGTGATAGCGGGGTTGACGCAACTGTAACGTCTTTGGAAAGTCAAATTCTGGCAAGTCCATATAATTTCCCCAACCCGAATATCACCGGAACCTTTTGGGATGCATCCAATCCCGTGGCCAATCAAGATTTGATCGGGCCGGAATTGGAGACTGGCTTTGTGCCAGAACCGGGAATCTACGGTGCGTTTGCCGGGGCTGGCTTGATGGTGGTCTTTCTCGGCAGTCAGGTTCGCCGCAAAATGGCCTAAACCGGGAAAATGCGGTAAAAAGCGATTTAGCCATTTTTATTTTTCCACGAGCGGGCCGACCGTACAAGGTGGCCCGCTTTTTTCCTTAAATGTGGCGGTTCAAAACAAGCAACCGAAGATGTGCCAGCCTCATTTTATTTTATGCAACCGAATCGGTTTCACGGCCTTGGTGTCCGGGGTGCAGTTGGAACCTTGATTTGCCTCCTTGCCCTGTGGTCGGGTGAATTGCGGGTTTTGGCCCAGACCGTGCTTGATCAGGTCGTACAGGTAAGCGCGATCGCACAAACAAACCCGCCGGTCATTGCGCTTTCCTGGCCAGCAGGCTCCACGGCGCTTTCCTATAGTGTTTATAGAAAGTCCAAGGACGCCACCTCTTGGGGTTCGGTGGTGGCCACGCTTGGAGCCGCCGCAACAAACTATACCGATACGAACGTGGTCACGGGAACCGGTTACGAATACCGCATCAGCAAAACGGATAGCGATAATAACGTCGGCGGGGAAGGCTACATCTATTGTGGCATCCAAATGCCGCTGGTCGAGTCGCGCGGCAAGGTGGTGCTGATAGTGGACAACACCTACGCCACCAACTTGGTGGCGGAACTTCAGCGGCTGCAAAGTGACTTGACGGGGGATGGCTGGATCGTGATCCGTCACGATGTGGCGCGGACCAATTCCGTGGCCGGCGTCAAGGCACTGATTCAGGCGGATTATTTGGCCGACACCAACAACGTGAACACGGTCTTTCTTTTCGGCCATGTGCCGGTGCCTTACGCCGGGGACATCTATCCGGACGGCCATACTCCCGACCACGAAGGCGCCTGGCCGTGCGACGGCTATTATGGCGACATGGTGGGCAACTGGATGGACACCTCGGTGAATGTCACCGTAGCCGCTGATCCCCGCAATTGGAACGTGCCGGGAGACGGCAAATTTGATCCTGATTCTCCCAACGACTACTGGTTTCCCGCCAGCCTGCTATTGCAAGTGGGCCGGGTGGACCTGTCCAATCTTCCCAACTTCGCCCTGTCGGAATGCGAACTGTTGCGGCAATACCTCAACAAGGACCACAATTTTCGCCAGAAACTGATCACGGCCCAGCCGCGTGGATTGATTGATGATAATTTTGGCTGGGGCGATGGCGAGGCTTTTGCCGCAGACGGTTGGCGGAATTTCGCCGCCTTTTTTGGCGCCTCAAACACGTTTACCACCGGCACCTGGGTTGCCACCTTGACCAATCAAAGTTATCTGTGGGGATACGGCTGCGGCCCGGCAAATTATGTCTTGTCTCAAGGTGTAACCAGTACGGCCGAACTCTCCACCAGTGATCCGCAGGTGGTCTTCACGATGCTTTACGGGAGTTATTTCGGTGACTGGGACACTACCAACGACTTGCTGCGCGCACCCCTGGCAACGCCGACCTACACGCTGACGTGTGCCTGGGCCGGGCGTCCGCACTGGCAGTTTCATCACATGGCGCTGGGCGAGACCATCGGTTTCAGCGCCCGGCTGGCCCAAAATAATAATGGGAATCTTTACAGCACCAGCTACGCCAATTTCCTGCATATAGCGCTCATGGGTGATCCGACCCTGCGCATGCATGTGGTTGCGCCGCCGTCCGCACTGACGATCAGCACCAATAGTCTGGGAGAAAACCAATTGACCTGGACGCCATCAAGCGATGTAGTGACGGGCTATGCGGTTTATGGAGGCGCAGGAATTAACGGTCCCTTTACCCGGCTTAATGCCGATTTGATCCTTGCCAATTCTTTTACCGATCTGATCAGCACATCGGCAGTTTACATGGTGCGCGCCGTGCAACTGGAGGTTAGCGCCAGCGGCAGCTACTACAATCCCAGCCAGGGTGTCTTTGCGAATATTGGCTCTTTCAATTGGACCGGCGCAATGGGGGTTGCCAATATTGGCGGCGGGAACAATTTTTTTGCCAATTTCGCCGGCATACCCGGCGCTTGCTACACTGTCGAGTATAACACCGTGTTGGCTGGAGCAGGCTGGACAAAACTTCTTAATCCGAATGATCCCACCGGAAACTACCAGGCACCGGCCACAAACAGCGGCTTTGGCATCGGCGTGTTTCAAATCCTTGATCCGCTTGGCAGCAGCCCACAACGTTACTACCGGACGGTCTATCCAGGCTACTAAACCGGGACGATCAACCATCAGCAACGAAAACCAAACCAATCAAAACCTCCAAAAGCTCTAGACTGGATTAGCTTTTGTTTTGTTGAGCCTGTTGACTTTCCCGCCGATTTTTCCATCCACAAACCCCATGTTTTACACCCTTCGGTTTGATTGACTCGGATTGAGTCTGATTGAATTTTAAACCTCTTGAAACAAAACACTTGTACGAGCGAATTTCCGGTATTTTTCCATTATTTTACAAAAAATAACGGATGTATTTTGTGCTCAACGATTTACGAAGTAAAACCCATGAAATGCTCCAAATCAATTGATTTCATTGGGTTTTATTCAGGTTGATCCGTCTTATTTAGCGTCGCCCAGTTACCCAACCCCACTTTTTACAACCTCACCAGGTAATTGCATTTCCCCGTGCGCCGAACCGCCGCGCCAAAACCAAATACATTAGCCATATTTATCTCATGATTCCCATAACTCGCATCCCGATTCCAGCCAGACCGAGGTCTTGCCGCGTCGTAGTAAAACGAAGACGGGTCGGCCGTGAGAGCGCCGCAAACTGAATCGCCTTCTGCATCCTGCATTTTTTCAAAGAACAAATAAAAACGTCAAGGTCAGCATATTATCACAAAGTTATAATTCTGGCAAGCAATTTCGCACACGGCCCAAAGACCCTTTCCATATCCTTTCTCAAAGCCCGTCGGGCTGGCATCGTTGTAGTATCACGTTTCCAAAATGAAAAAGCGCCGTGCGGCGTCTTCAGTTTGGCATGATTATGACCGGCGCTACATTTTCAATGGCGACTGGTTGGATGGCATCTGCATTTTTTAAGTTGATCGCAAAGCGGGCATGGCGGGGCTAATTTGCTAAGAGTCGGAAATATCTTTGCGGATCAGAAATCGTGTTGGTGTTCGGGCTGGTGGCACCAGGAATGTTCGTGTATGTGCCGCTCGCTGATGGAGCTGCTTGTAAAGCAAATGTGGAGTTCGTCCAACTCAATATTACGTTGCTGCCGTTGAGTTGAATGTTCAGCGGAACAGGCTGTTGCAACGCCGTGATGATTGCATTGATACCAGTGGTGTCGTTGAAATAATCCTGGCTGCTGCCGAAACCGACCGCAAAATCCACCGTCCCTCCAGTGGTCAGGCTGTTGGTCGTGTCGAAGGCCGTCGTGGTGCCTTGCCCGTTGAGGGCTCCGTTAAAGACTGGTGTCCCATTCACGAGCACATGCAGATCTGTGGCCGAACGCAAACCAAGACCAACAAAATCGGCGTGAATCGCGAACCCGCCAGTGCTGGGAGCAGTCCAACGATAGATGCTGAACTGCCCGTTCGGACCCGGATGAAACGCCGTATGATTGGGCTGCAAGACGAAATCTGCGACAGCCTGGGCATTTGACGTGGGGTTATGTGACACGTTGGGATTAATCCCGATGTCGCTCGATGTCCAATAGTTGAGTGGGGTGCCGAGAGAAGACGGCGCGTTGTATGCGATAAAAACGCCTCCGAGATTTGTTTGGTAGCCATACTGCCAGGCTGCGCTGGGATTGTTTGCGGGCGAAAACTGATCTGCTGCATTCCAGATCTGTGCGGCAACCCCGCTTTGTAGCAAGGGCAAGAATGCGAAGATGCCGCAAATGGCTCTGAGTCTTTGGCGCGGTTTTTGTTTCATGTATGTATCGCTTCAATATCTGGAATCGCAGCTTTGTGAAATTTGCGCCAAGCTGCTGTCCCAGTCTTCGGGCCATGACCACGACTCTCGCCCTGATAATCGGCGCAACAGCCTGAGACGACGATGATTCAAGTTGGGATTTCCCATTTGGCCTCTTGCCCGCGACCGGCGTGGGCCTTTTTCGTGATTTTCTTCCTGCTTCACAAATTTGCAAGTCGTTTTTTCAGTTCGTTTTTGGTTTTTCTCTGGCACAGGGGGCGATTTGTCGCCAGCTGCGCCTTTCCGCACACTTTTCCATGCCATTTGAAGACACCTCTTCCGTGCATGAGCGCGAATAGCCTCGCTCCCGCGCCGATATTTTCCAACTTTGGAATGCATGGCATGAAAGGAAAACGCTCGATTTTCGCCCCGAATCGGCTATATTGCCTCCAGGAAAACAGTTAGGCGGCTGGAGGACATTACGACACGAAAAGAAATTGAAGCTTGTTGGCGGGATCCGAGTAATTACAAGTGGGGTGAAATTTACTACTGCAAGGCAGACCCGCGACCGATTGTGCCAAAGCGTTACAAGTGGATGGGGTGGACGGTGAATTTTGCGCGCCCGAGCGCAATCCTGTGGGTGGGGCTTGCGCTTGCGATTCTGGCTATTCCTGCATGGATCGTGATTGCCAAGGGTGCTGCGACCAGCATCGTGCTCGTTACCGAAGGCGCGGCCATCGCTGTCGTATGTTTGCTGAGTGCGTGGTTGTCTTCGCGCACAGAATGAAGCCCCCGACTCCCAATGAACATCCCTTGCATTAACCCTTGAATCTGTTATGAAATCCCCGCCTCAGAGTGGCCGGTTTTGATTCGACCCCGGCTGGCTGGTTTTGAAGTGACCGGTGACAATGACGGCGGAGAATAGTACAATTACGTGCTAGAAGTAGTATTAATCATCACAACCGCAAAAGCAAACGGGCCGGAGTTCATCACTTCGGCCCGGCAACATTTAGGATTGAGGCGGCAAAATTTCAGGCCAACCGGGAAAATTTCCTGCGCAAGGTGGTCAAGCCAAACAGGCCCAAAGCCGAAAAGCCGGCATACACCGTCGTTGACACAGGTTCGGGAACTGCTGTGAAATTATAGGTAACTTCTAAATTTCCTCCTACGTTAGCATAAGCACCGTAGAAAAGCGGGAAACCAGGACTGCCTCCAAATGTGGCTGGAAGTGATGGGTTGTCCAAAACCAAGTCATATGTTCCACTTCCTGTAAATCCAGCGGGACCCACTGTGACCGAAGTGACCGAAGACGGCGAGCTGGTGAAAACGAACGGCAATGAACCTTCAGTGAATCCCGGATTGGCCGTAAAATTTTGTTGTTCCAAAGTCTGGCTGCTGGACCAGGTTCCATTCAAACCGATGGCAGAACTAAGAGAGGCTTGAGGATCACCAACAAATGCATAACCAACGGTCAACGGTGTGTTTCCGCTGTTGTAAACACTATATCCGAAATCGAAGGTTGGTGTGAGGTTTAAATCCACACTGTTCAATGTTCCAAGCGAAGTATTGAACTGGGCAATGTCAAAAGTGAGGTCGTTGCCCTCTGCCGTTGGATTCACAACAACATTTTCGGTTAAAATCGCAGCTTGCGATTGTGCCACTATTCCCATGGTGATCACCAAAACTGCGAATTGTAAATTTTGCCTTTTCATTTTTTCACGTTTGTTCCTAGGTCTGTTTGGCATTGAACGCCAAGCTCATGCAAACCAACTTAAAAATCATGACACAATCGTCACAACTTTAACCACCTGAATTAGGACATACATATCCGTTTATTTGCCCCTGAAATTGTCGCTCATTCCAATAATGCTGGGAAAAGTCACCACTTTGTAACATCGCGAGAATGGTCATTGTCTCCGGATCAGATTGGGAAGTTGTTGTTTGAGCGTGGTGACCGCATCGTCGCCGGAATCCGGCCCTTGCACCACAATTTCCAGCACCTTCTGCCCCACATTGCGTTTGCCGGTCATCACGGCACTCAGGCGGCTGGCGTAAGGCCCGGTTTGCACGGCCGTTTCCCCGTGCGGCGAAATGCGATCCGACCACAAGCAGTAAAAGACATGAATCAATTTTGCGCCAATGGCAAAACTTTGATGATGGAAAGGGATCGTTACCCCATTCGCATCCAAGGTCACCCCGCCAAAATCGTCCACCAATTTTGCGCCGGCCGCGGGAAAACAAATATCCGGCCGATGACCCTTGGCAAGCTGCTCGGAATTTTTGCCGGGATTCCATCGGAGCACAAAGGCACTCCAATGATTGCCGGTTTCATCCTCCCAGCTCCCTGCGGCACTGTCCGAACAACGTAGGATGGCCAGCGAATTGGCTGGCACAACCGTTTTGGTGAACTGGGGATTATTCACCGGCCAGGCCACCGACCACTCAAGGTTGGAGACCAGGTTTTTTTCGTGAGAGCGATACCAGACTTCGGTTACGACCATAACGGCCAGCAGCCAGCCTATTATCGAAAACCCAATCCACTGTGGTGTTTGCGGAAACAAATCGCGCTGGGTGGCCGGCTGCGCCAAGCCGGCTGACGTTTTCGGCTTCATCAGATAAGCCAGCACCATCAGGCTCGGCAGGACGATGAACATGATCACCATGCCGGCGGTATCGTGCCAGGCCGCCATTTGATCCAGTCCCCGCTTGGCGGCAACCCAGACTAGAAATGACGTGCGAGTCAAGTTTGCCAGGAGCACAAACACCAGGGAACCGCCAATCAACCCCGCACGACGGAGCCAGGAAAAGCGGTACATCTCGCCCAAAAACAATGACAACATCAGCGCGGATTGCAGGGAACGGACGCCACTGCAAGCTTCGTCAATGCCCACAATCCCCGTGCCGACTTCAATCAGGTTTCCATGCTGGATGGCTGGGATACCGAAAAGGCCAGCCACTTCAACCGTCAAACCGGCTACAAACCGCATGAGTCCTTGAATGATCGCTTGCTCCCATTGCATGGGCCACGGCACGGCGATAAGCATGAAACCCAAGGGCGGGGCGAAATGACTGATCCATGGGCCACCACCCCACCGGTAAAGAAAGCAGCAGGTCAAGGCCATTACTTGGAAGCCGTTGATCCAGTAGAGCAATCGCCATTCGGGATTGGCCTCCAAAAAGATGTTCAACGGCAACTGTAGCAGAAGCAAACCGGCGATGACGCCGAACAACCCTGATATTTGCCGGGGGGAAGCATCAGGGCGATCCGGCCAACGACGCCATAGCAATGCCGCACCCAGCAGGGGTACGAGGTAACCATAACTATATTGAGGATTGACCTGCCATTCATCGCGAAGTTCGTTGAAGAACAAAAACCAGCAAGCACCTAACGCCAATAAGACCAAGGTCTGACCTCTCCCGATCCCATCCCAGGCAAAACGAGAGCAAGGCGCTTGTGTCCCTTCCGGCCTGGAAGAAGGCATATTCACAATGTATTGGGAAGGTTCAGGCATACCATGGTGAAAGATGTGCTGCTCTAAACGCAGGATTCAATCCATAAATCCAGCCATCAACTGCAATCGGTAAAAAAGGCGAAGGGGTTGAACGGAGGCAGACATGCCACGCCATCAGTTCATCTTCACCCAAACTTTCTGAAACGCTGAAATTCCTTACTAACACAACAACACAATGCAAACCATACGGATGTTGCCCGCCGCCGGCAGTTTTACCGTGAGATCAATTGGCATAATCTGAAATGAATTGAGGAAACTAGGATAAGTTTGTTACGCCCATGTGTATTTCGTGTGCCAATTCTGGAACTTTTTGCCCCTCCACCACACCGAAAAATGATGACGAAATGAGGCCGTCGGTGACCGAAATTCTTAAACGATCGCCCGATCCAGGGTTGCTTATGGACAGTGACGTTCGCAACCGTCCCGGATGGCAGCGGCAATGCTGGGCCAGGTGTATTTTCGCTCCACCAAAGCCCGCGCCGTCCGACCACGTGATTTTCTTTCCGCGTCGCTGGCTGTCAACGCCTGGCTCAAGGTCCTCTGAACCGAGTCAACTACGCTATTGCACAACCAGCCGCCCCCCTCGGTTTCCAGTTCGGAGATGTTCGACTCGTGCGTGGCGATCACGGGCACGCGGCAGGCCATGGCCTCCAAAACGGTGACCGGCAACCCTTCTGAAAAGGAAGGCAAAATGAACACGTCCGCCCTGTGCAATAACTCAAGTTTTGCGCCGCCCGTTACGGTGCCCGTCAAGGTAGTGCTCGATTCCAACCCCAGTTCCCGGATCAGGCTCTTGACGGTGGCCAGGTAGCCGCCTTCATCCGGGCCGGCAATGACCAGTTCCCAGTCTTTATGCCGTTCCGCCAGCCCGGCCCAGGCGGGCAACAGGAGACTCAGTCCTTTTTTCGGATGCAATCGGGCCATAAAGACCAAACGCCGTTTGTTCCGCGCCCGCTCAGGGAGTATGAGTTGCGGGAGGTTGCTCGTCGGCGGAGCAACGTCATAGTCTTCCAAACGAACCCCATTGGGCGCCACCACGATGGGAGCTTTGAACCCGAGGCCTCGAATCTGGTCAGCCTCTTTATTGGTTAACGCCCGCCAGAGACGGCATTCGTGCATGTTTCGTTTCTCGAAGAGGAAATGAACCGGGCGTTTTTTCCAGCGGGAACGCTCCAGGATCCAAGGGTCAAACATGCCGTGAGGATGATAAACCAAAGGTTTGCGATAGCGGCGCGCCATGCGGCCAATCGCCCAATTCGGATAAACGTAAAAGCCATGACCATGCACCACATCCGCCTTGGCAACTCGCTCGGCCGAACCAGTGCGAAGATCCGGGGCAAAATAGAGCATAGGAGGCCCCTGCCGGACATATTGGTCGGTTTCCGGCCAAACGCAGTCGAACTGCGCAGAACGGGTGGAAATCAACCTTGACGCAAATCCATCCTGAAGCAGTTGAAGATGCAGATCCAGAGCCGCCCGGCCCAGCCCGCCACCTTGCAATGGTTCGAGCGATTGAGTGAAATGGAGATGACGCATTTCGGGGGGTAACTTGCGGAAGCAATGGTGATTAAATGTTCCCGAAGGATTGATAGAGATTGGCTGTCGGTATCTAACGGCCGTCAGCATTGGTCGAAACAGGCCAGGTTGCTTTCCTCGGGATGACTTCCCCATCGAGCGCGGTGCAGGCGGCCAGCAAGGCTTTTTTGGCGAAGTTCTGGCAGGAAAATTGGTCCACCACTACCCGGCTGTTCTGGCCCATAATCGTGCAGAGCGCTGGATTAGACAACAATACCAGCAACGCATTGGCGAGCGATTCGACCGATTCCGGATCGAACACAAACCCGTTTTGGCGGATACAGCGATCCATTTGCGACCATTGCCCGGCTTGCTTGCTTGTCAACAGATCAGGCAAAGCCGGCCGACCCGGCCTCAACAAGTCTTCCGCGCAACCGGCGGTTTCGCTGACCACTACCGGCAACCCGCAAGCCATGGCTTCATTGACCACCAGCCCCCATTCTTCCCAATGCGAGGTTTTATATCTGTGGTGGCGGTCCGGAAGAGAACAATCTGCGAAACCTGGCGCGGGAGCTGGGGATTGCAGACAAGGTGCATTTCCAAGGGTGGGTGCAGGATATGAACCCCTATTATCGCGCGTGGGACGTCCTGTTGTTCAACACGGATTTTGACGCGCTCGGCTGCACACCTCTCGAAGCGGCCGGCCACGGATGCCTGTGCGTGGCCTCCTGCAGCTATGGCGGATTGTCAGAATTTTTAATGGATGGAGAGACTGGATTCTTCATGAAAGAGCACGAACCGGCCAAACTCGCCAGTGCGGTGGTGAGGTTGGCCCAGGATTCGTCACTGGCCCTTGCCTTGCGCCAGCAGGCTGCGGCGGTGCTTGAACTCAAATTCAACAACCGCGATGCGGTTCAATTTTACGAGGATTATTTTCGCGGTAGTTAATCAGAAAACGGAAGTAATCCACCAAAAGCAAAGGAACTTATGAAAATCTCTGTAAATCATGCCCTCTCGTCTTGTCCCAAGGCCGGGATGCGGGTATGGGCTTGTTCAAAACGCGGCGGCTGCACAAATCTCCACAGGAAAATAAAATATGCCCTGTATTTCGCGGCCTGGCTGTCCGCATTGATAA
>Ga0206843_10176_pt1 | contig 19072 bp, 14 predicted proteins | sample Alteio_BWOrgCont_21_FD_152869 | JGI IMG/M metagenome (GOLD analysis project Ga0206843, IMG submission 152869) | Enriched cells from forest soil in Barre Woods Harvard Forest LTER site, Petersham, Massachusetts, United States -... | ecosystem: Environmental > Terrestrial > Soil > Temperate forest >...
ATGGCCATCGTTGCGTTGTTTACGTTCAAAGATTACGGGGTCAGCTTTGACGAGCCTGAGCTGCGCTCTATGGGCATCTATAGCTACGACTACATTTTTCATGGCGACCAGAAATTGTTTGATGCCGTTTCTGACCACCATGGCGCGGGCTTCCAGCTTTTACTGGTATTCGTTGAAAAAATATTAGGGCTTAAAGACACAAGGGATATTTTCCTGATGAGGCACCTGGTTACCCATATCGTATTCCTGCTGAGCGGCTTTTGCTTGTACGTGCTGGTATTGAAATTGTATAAAGACAAGTTTCTCGCCAGCCTCGGCTTCATTGTACTGGTGCTAACACCCCGGCTTTATGCGCACTCTTTTTTTAATGGCGGCGATATGCCCTTCTTGTCTGTATTTCTTATAGCATTATCAGTAAGCTATTTCGCTTTTAAGAAAGAAAAGATGCAGCTTTTTTTCGCACTGGGCGCGTTGTGTGGCTTTGCCACCGGCATAAGGATCATGGGGATAGCGCTGCTTATGTTCATTTTGCTTTTCCTGCTTATTGACCTTATTACCGACAAGGAAAAAATAAAGAAAACCGCCATCAATGCATTGCTATTTGTTGCAGGCTTCTGCCTCATGTTATATTTGTCGTGGCCATACCTGTGGAAGAGCCCGGTAAGCTATTTTGTAGAGTCGCTGAGCGCTTTTTCGCACTATCCGTGGAATGGCTACATCCTGCTAAATGGCCAGCACCTTAATGGAGAAAGCATCCCATGGACGTATTTCCCTATCTGGTTTTTCGTCACCGTTCCTGAATTGTGGCTGCTTGCGGGCATTGCCGGTGTAGTGTTGGTCGCCATTAATTTTTTCAAAAAGCCTGCAACGTTCCTGAAAAATACCGATGAACGTAACCTGCTGTTATACGCGCTTTGCTTTTTCGCGCCGGTAATGTCGGTGATCATCCTGCATTCTGTTATCTACAACGACTGGCGGCACCTGTATTTTGTATATCCCCCCTTCCTGCTGATAGCGCTCTATTTCATTCACAAATTATTACAGACCAAATATAAAATGATAGTGCTGGGCATATGTGCTTTGCAACTGGCGCTGGTAGGCTTCTTTATGGCTATGAACCATCCTTTTCACCAGCTTTATTTTAATAACCTGGTATCTCATGCCGAAGGGGCGCTGAATAACAACTACGACATGGAGTACTGGGGAGCCAGCTATAAACAGGCGCTCGACCATCTTCTTGCCACAGACAACTCAAAGGTGATACGGGTCAATTGCTATTTCAGAACGGAGCTAGACAATAACATTGCCTTGCTGCCAGAGGAAGACCGCCAGCGGATAAAATATGCAGAAATAGAAAACGCCGATTATTACCTCACAAATTTCTGGGGCGATGCTTATCATTTTCCTTTCGATAAGCCGGACTACTCTATTTCTGTGCTTAACAGCAACATTGTATGTTTATATAAGGTGCCGAAAGATGCGACGAACCAAAAAATATATAAGGATAGAAAGATTGCTACATTAAAAAATACAATAGATGCAGACCCGAAAAATGCAGACCCTTACAGCAGGATAGGCAATGTTTACTTTAAAAACGGGCAATTTGATTCCGCAGAAGTGTATGCCGGCAAGGCACTGGCACTCAGCCCAAACGATGTAGACATCGTCAATAACATGGCCGCAGTATATGGATCTCAGCGAAAACTACCAGAGGCGATAGCGCTGTACAAAAGGTCTATACAATTGAAGCCCGATAACCCCGCGCCGTATACTAATATAGGCATGTCTTATTTCTTTGAGGCAAACTATGATTCTGCTGTTTACTTTTTGAACCAGGCAATTGCGGTAAATAAGGATTTCACCCCGCCTTATGAACTCCTTGCAAAAACCTATAACGCAGCGGGCAAAATAGATCTTGCAAAAAAATACGAAGCTATTGCGCAAAAAAATAATCCGGGATTTAAATTATAACTCCTGGTCAACAATAAACCATTAGATAAAAATGGCAAAAAAGAACCCACAGATAAAAAAGGATAGTGAGCCGGTAAAGGCAACAAAGCAACCCGATGAGCAGACTGCCCCAAAAGACAGCCTGCCGTCTGAACCCTCCGTATCGCCGGTGGGCAAAATGAACGAATGGCTGAGGCCATACATGGGCTGGATACTATGCGCACTGGTGATATGCTGGGCAGGCATACGTATTTCTTATTTCAACTCAATAACTCACAGCCCCCTTTATAGTTGCTATAGCATAGATGAAACGGATAATAAATTTTTCGACGACTGGGGTAAATACCTTAATCACGACTGGCTCAACTCAAAGCCAATGCACCCCTATCATTATTGGCACAAACTATATGCAGACCAATACCTGAAACAACACCCTGAAAAGCTGCAGGAGATACTTGCAGCTAACCCGGTACGGGATTCTACCTTTGATCCGGGAAAAAGCCTATGGACCGAATGGTATGTTGGCACCCGCTATCACCAGGAGCCCTTATACCCATATACGCTTGCCGTTCTTTATCATTTCCATATAGATGAGGTCAAGGCCATGATAATACTGCAACTGATGCTGGGCGTGCTAAGCGGGATAATTATTTTCCTTATCGCCCGGAAATGTTTTGGAGCTACAGCTGCTGTGCTTACTGGCATCTTCTACCTGTTCTGCACTATATTGATGTATAATGAAGCAATATTGCTGAGAACATCATGGGTTGTTTTCCTTACCGTGCTGGTAGTGTATGCTACAGACAGGGCATTCTCATATCAAAAGCCACGCGCTTTTTTTATCGCCGGGCTTTCCATTGGTTTTGCTTATCTCATGCAGTCCACTTTCATCCTATACCTTGCCGGTGCGCTCGCTATAATGCTTTTTACAAGCCGGCAAAAATGGGGTCCATATATTAAAAATTCAGGATTACTCATAGGCGGCTTCTTTATTATGTTCGCTCCCGTTATTATCCGCAATATAATAGTAGGTGCGCCGGCGTTCAGCATTAGCAGTGTGGGTGTTGCAGATATTATTGCCTGCAATGTTTATGGCACAGAATCCATCTCTGTATGGACACCCTCACCTTTAAAAGAAGCAGAGATATTGGGCCAGACCTACAATAGCTTTGGCAACGCACTTATCACTACACTGAAAACGCATCCATCTGTTTTTTCTTATTTCTCGCTGGAGTTCGAAAAGCTTAAAGCAGCGTGGAGCGGCATAGAGTTTCCAAACAATGAAAACTATTATTTCTATAAGCAGAATATACCGGTGCTGGATCTCGGTATTATTGATTTCTTCCTGCTGGCTCCCCTCGGCCTTGCCGGGCTTATCTTTTGCATTTATAACCGGAAAAAATACTACGCTCTTTACCTGGCTGTCGCTATCCAGTTCATAGTTTTATTAGCGGCATTTGTGCTGGCCAGGTTCCGTGCGCCATTGGTTATCCTGTCGCTGCCATTATCAGCTTACGCTATCCTGGAGTGTATTAATATCCGGCACAGCAAAAAACCGGTAACCTTTATGAAAGTTGGCGTAGTCGTGCTTTTGGTATGCCTGTCTTATGCTGGGTATAGCTCTGCGGCAAAGGAAAAGACCATTAAAAGCGCATACTACGTTGTTATCTACTACAACTACTTTAAAGATAAGCTGACCGGCTATAAAGAGCATAAACAATGGGATAACTGGCTGCAGCTGCAACAGCAAGCCCTGAATATGCAGCCGTCATTCATCAGCAAAATTGAACCGGGTGAGGTGCTCGACGACGATAACAAACTGCAAATGCTGGAATTTTTTAACGAAATGCGGCTTCGCAGAAGCGAGATCTATGACAGTGCAGGCAATCATGCCAGCTCACTTAAAGAACTTGATACATTCAAACAACTAGATGTAGTTATCAACAAATCCATCGTTAAGCTGGAGCCCGGTGCGGCAACAGCGGCAGTAAATACTACCGTGGCAAACTTCATAACAACAGCCAAATCTTTCAGAGATAAAAAACAGCCTGACTCAGCTATCTTTTTTTATAAAAAAGCACTGAACGCCGGCGCAGATAATATAGGCATACAAAAAGAGCTTGGTAATACCTTTTTAGACTTTCAGAGATACGATTCGGCAAGCCACTATTTTAAGCAAATACTGGCTGCTAATGCTAACGACCCGGATGCAATAAATGGTATGGGCTGTATTTATTTTGTAAGAAAAGATTACCCAAAGGCAATTGAAGAATACAAAAAAGCAGTAGCGATAAACCCCACAGAAAAGCAAGCCTATTCTAACCTGGGGCGTACCTACTTCCTCACCGGCAATTATAAAAGTGCATTGGAAGCTTTTGGCAAAGAGCGTGATATAGACCCACAAGACAGGAACGATATTGGCTTTATGATCCAGTCATTTCAAAAAACAGGTAAAACCGATAGTGTAAAAAAATATGAAACAATAGCCCGTAAGAACAACCCGGCATTCAAAATATAATGCAGGATCAACGTAAACGATCACAGGTAAGGCAAAAGGCTATTGCTCAAAAAATCAGTGCAGTATTTAAATTATAATTGCGAAACAAAACAAAATGGCAAATAAATCAACCAGGCCACCAATACCAAAGCCTGCGGCTCAAAATAAAAACATCGTTGAAAAGCCTGCAGCAACCGCAAGCAGGTTTTCGGCCAGCGCCCAGCTTATTTTTATACTGGGCATTGTTGCCTGCCTTATCTATGCCAATACCGTAAAAAATGGCTTTGTGTACGATGATATTGCAGTTATTAAAAACAACACCATTGTTTCAAAAGGCATTTCCGCGATCCCCGAAATTTTATCTACACCATACCGCAGGGGCTTTTATATAACAGCCAATGATTTTTACAGGCCGCTCTCGCTGGTCATGTTTGCTACCGAATACCAGTTTTTTGGCAAAGAGCCAATGATCTACCACCTTGTCAACATCCTGCTGTTTGCCGGTTGTGTTATTATTCTTTTCCTCTTTTTAGATAAGCTCTTCAGCCGGAAGAAGACCGGCGTAGCCTTTATTGCAGCGTTGTTATTTGCTGTGCATCCTATTCATACAGAGGTTGTAGCTAATATTAAAAGCCGCGACGAGCTGCTTTGTTTCTTCTTTGCTTTTTTGTCTTTAAATGTCTTTGTGAAATACATGCAAACCGGCAAGGCAACCCAGCTCTTGCTCGGCTCATTTTGTTTCCTGCTAGCGCTGCTCTCAAAAGAAACCGTGATTACTTTTCTTGCCGTTATACCTTTCATTTTCTTTTTTTATCGCAATGAAAATAAAAAGTATAGCGCCTACATTTCCGCGGGGGCAGTAATAGCTGCTATTCTTTTTCTCTTTGTGCGGCATTCTGTTTTAAGCGCTTACGATGCTGATCATGCATTAGGCGTACGCTTTATAGATAACGCCCTTGCCAGGCCCGATCTTTCTTTTGGCTCCCGCATAGCTACCGCTGTGCTGATACTGGGCTATTATATCAAGCTCCTCATTGTCCCCTATCCGCTCATCAGCGATTATTGTTTCAACGCTATCCCCTTTACCACCTTTGCTGACCCTATGGTATTGCTGTCGCTTGCAGTATATGTTTTCCTTATTGTTTTTAGCATTAAGCGTTTTATCAAAGACCAGAAAGATCCCTATGCCTTTGGCATTATATTCTTTCTTGCCACCCTTGCTTTGTTTTCTAACATACCATTCCTCATAGGCGCTACTATGGGCGAGCGCTTTCTATTCTTCCCATCTGTCGGGTTTTGCGTCGTAGTGGGGATAGTGATAGAAAAGTTCATTGCCAGGCAACCCGGCAGCCTTGAGATGCTAAAGAATAAAATGGTTTTGGGCGTAGTAATTGCTGTATCTGCAATTTTTGCCCTACTCACAATAAACCGTAACGGCGACTGGGTAGATAACTACACCCTCTTTAAAACCGACGCGGAAAAATCGCCCAACAACAGCAAGATCTTCTTTTTCCTTAGCGATCAGCTCTCTGTTAATTACGGTAATGAGCCGGATAATGCAAAGAAAACACAGATACTCAACGAGATGATCTCAGACCTGAAACGATCGCTGGAGATATACCCGGAATACACGGATGCCTGCACAGAAATGAGCTGGGCCTATACACAGGCTGCAAAATATGATTCAGCCATCTGGTACGACAAACGCGCACTGGAGCTAAGCCCCGGCAACGCTGATGCCACAAACAACCTGGTGTCATCTTACATCTCTACCAAACAATATCCGGAGGCAATAAAAATATTACAGAATTTACTTGCAAAAAACCCTAACGATGAAAGTGCACACATGCGCATGGGCGATGCATTCCTGGATAACGGGCAATATGACTCATCTGAGTTTCACGACAAACGGGCGTTGGAGATAAATCCTAAAAACGCTGATGCTACAAATAATCTTGCCGGGGTTTATTTTTACAACAAAAATTATCCGTTAGCCATCGGCATGTATAGAAGAGCGGCAGAGCTCCGCCCAAAATTTGCGGCGCCTTTCGCCAATATTGCAGTGTGTCATCTTTATTTAAGCAGGAATGACTCCGCTATTTACTATGCAAATAAAGCAATGGCAATAGACCCAACTTATAAAACTTCTTACGGGGTGCTGGCATCGGCCTACAAAGCTGCAGGCAATGCGGACTCAGCAAGAAAATATGAAATTAAAGCGCAAAATTAATGTCAGTAATTTTTAATTACTGGCAATGTGGATAGAAAACGAAAAACATGGCAAATAAGCAACCTAAAAAACAGGTAGCCGGGGCCACGATACAGCAGAAAATAAATGTACCGTCGCCTGTAAGATCGAAGACACTCCCGCAGAGTGCAAAGCTTGCTTTGCTGCTGGGCATACTCTCGCTTTTATTATATGCCAATACGCTGAAAAATGGTTTTGTACTGGATGATTTCCATGTCATCATCGAAAACACTATAGTAACAAAGGGTGTCTCCGCCATTCCTGAGATACTGGCCACACCATACAGAAGAGGCTATCTTATTACCGGCAGCGATTTGTACAGGCCATTGTCGTTGGTAATGTTTGCTACTGAATACCAGCTTTTCGGCAAAAGTCCTGCGCCTTATCACTCTATCAACATCCTGCTTTTTGCGGGTTGCGTTATCCTGCTCTTCTTTTTTCTTGATGATCTTTTTGAACATAAAAAAACCGAAGTCGCATTTATTGCATCGTTATTATTTGCATTGCATCCCATCCATACAGAGGTGGTGGCAAACATCAAAAGCAGGGATGAGCTGCTCTGTTTCTTTTTCGCGTTCCTAAGCCTGAATGTTTTTTGCAAGTATGTAAAGACAGGCAAAATTTCCCAGCTGCTTGCTGGCTGCCTATGTTTCTTTTTATCCCTGCTGGCCAAAGAAACAGTGATCACATTCCTTGCCATTATCCCCTTTGTTTTCTTTTTTTATAAGAACAATAGTAAACCCGCCAGCGCATACATCACTGCGGGCATTGTACTTGTCGCTGTTCTTTTTCTCGCCGTGCGGTTCTCTGTGCTAAACCATTACGACGCGAACCAGCCAGACAGCATTAAGTTCATAGACAATGCACTCGTAAAGCCCGGCCTTTCGGCAGAATCACGCATAGCCACAGCGATTTTAATGATGGGCTACTATTTAAGGCTATTGCTTATCCCCTACCCGCTTATCTGCGATTATTCATTTGCAAGCATACCCTTTACTCATTTCAGTGACCCATTGGTCATAGCATCGCTTGCAGCATATGCCATACTGGTTGTTTCAATGATCAAACTCTTTCTCCGGGATAAACGAGATCCGTTCGCCTTCTCCATTCTGTTTTTCCTCGCTACCGCTTCTCTTTTTACAAATGTTTTCTTTTTACTTGGCGCCACTATGGGAGAGCGGTTTATGTTTTTCCCATCCGTAGGCTTTTGCCTGGCAGTTGCACTACTCGTTGATAAGCTGATCAGCAAAAACGACGCAACAGCTCCCTTGCTAAAAAACAACAAAGTAATGGCGCCGCTTATTGTGCTGTCTGTAGGCTACGCAGTCGTTACTTTTGGCCGTAATAGTGAGTGGAGCGATAATTACACGCTATACAGCAGCGACGTGAAAAAGGTCCCGGACAATTGCAAGCTCAATTACAACCTGAGTGTAGACCTGCACAACATAGCCAAAGAAGAAAAAGACCCTGCAAAGCAAAGAAAGGCAATAGACGAGGCGATCGTTTCCCTAAGAAGGGCGCTGGCCGTATATCCCGACTTTGATGATGCTGAAGCTAATCTTGCTTTCTCTTACTTTTTTATACAGCAGTTCGACTCTTCAGAACTGCACGACAAGCGCGCGTTGCAAATAAACCCCGGAAATGATTATGCAATAAACGACCTGGCAGGAGCTTACTTTTTCAGGAAAAACTATCCAGGCGCACTGTCGTTATACGAAAGGTCAATTTCGGTAAACCCTGGTTATGTAAATTCATACGCCAACGCCGGCATTTGTAACCTATATATGAATAAATACGACTCGGCAGTGTATTATTGCAACAGGGCTATAGCTGCCGACCAGGGTTTCAATTCATCATACGAGATTCTGGCGGCTACATACCATGCAATGAACAAACCCGATTCGGCAAGAAAATATGAGCTCATTGCACAAAAAAATAACCCTGGTTTTAAATTATAAAGAATCTAATGGCAAACAAGAAAATAAATAAAGCAGCGGCGGCTCCCATTCAAACTCAAAAAGCCAATGTAGAAAAACCTGGGAGCAGCAAATCCGGAGCTATAGCACTGCCCTCATCTATGGCGGCGCTCACGCCATATCTCCCTGGTATCACTTTGTTTTTGGTTGCCCTTATTATCGGCCTGTTCACCTACAAAGATTATGGCATATGCTGGGACGAACCCTTCCAGAGGGGGCCTGCGCTGCTCAGCTATAACTATATATTTCATGGCGACCCTGAATTATTCAAAACCTTCTCAGACAACCACGGAGCCGGCTACGAGTTATTCCTCCTCATTATTGAGAAGCTAATGAACCTCACCGACTCCCGCGACATCTACCTGATGAGACACCTGGTAACACATCTATGCTTCCTTGCCAGTGCGTTTGCCGGTTATGTGCTTATCCTCCGGTTGTTTAAAAACAGGTTCCTTGCGTCGCTGGGCTTTATCATGTTTGTATTTGCACCCCGCTTGTATGCCCATTCGTTTTTCAATAGTAAGGATATTCCCTTTATGTTCATGATCCTGGTCACATTTGCCTGTTGCCAGAGAGCGTTCGAAAAAAATAAACCCCTTCTTTTTCTGTTTGCAGGCCTCGCCTGCGGCTATGCCACCAGCATACGCATTATGGGTGTGATGGTGGGTCTGTTTATAGGCATCTTTTTGCTGATCGATTTTTTTTCTGCCTGGTCCAAAAAAGACAACCCCGTCAGGCAGGCGCTAAACATCCTGGCTTTCTCCGTTGGCTTTCTTTTTCTCTTGTACCTGGGTTGGCCCTACTTATGGAAAGCCCCTGTAACAAACCTGGTCGACTCATTCAGCAAACTCTCTCACTATGATCTGTGGCACGGATACGTGTTGATAAACGATCACTACATTGATGGTGCAAAACTGCCATGGTATTACATTCCCCTATGGTTTGCAGTTACTACCCCGGAGCTATGGCTAATTACAGGGTTTGCAGGGGCTATCTGGGTTATCATAAATTTTTTCGGCCGCCCCCTGGCCTGGTTAGCAAATACCAGGGAGCGCAACTTTATACTTTATCTCGCCTGCTTTTTTGCACCTATACTGTCTGTTATCTTGCTTCATTCCGTTCTTTATAACGATTGGCGACACCTGTATTTTGTTTATCCATCTTTCGTTTTACTGGCCATTTATTTTATCGATAAAATCTTACATACACGGTATAAGATCATAATGCAGTGCGCCTGCGCTTTACAATTATTATTAATAGCCCTCTTTATGATCCCTAACCATCCTTTTCACCAGGTTTATTTTAATTATCTCGTTTCTCATAGATCTGGCTATTTGCGTAGCCACTACGACATGGACTATTGGGGATGCTCTTATAAGCAAGGGGTCGACCGTATTCTTGCAGCTGATCAATCAAAAGTAATACGCATAAACTGTGAATACAGAACCATGATAGATAATGCCGTTCTGTTTTTGCCCGAAGAGGAGCGCGGGCGGCTGCAATTCACAGATAAAGCTGCAGCAGATTATTATACTTCCGACTCCAGGGGCGAACTATATGACAACGCACCCTCCACACCTTTCGACTCTATCGACGTGCTGAACAGCGCTATATTTTATGCTTTTAAGGAAGAAAAAGACCCCGCCAGGCAAAAGCAAATACGGATGTCAAGAATAGCAACATTTAAAGAAGCCCTGGCCCATAGCCCTAACGATACTACATTACTTCAAAAAATAGGTGAGGCGTACCGCGATAATGAAATGTTAGACACTGCCGAGTATTATCTGAAGCATGTGCTTGAGCTATGCCCCCGCAATGTGGATATTACTACCAGCCTGGCGTTGCTTTATAATGCCGAAAAAAGATACCCTAACGCTATTGAATTGTTTAAAAAAGCATTACAGTTAGATCCCGGCCTTGAAGGTGGCCATTCAAATCTTGGCGATGCTTTCTTTTACAACGGGGACCTCGATTCTGCTGAATACCATGAGCGGGTAGCAATACAGCAAAATCCGCAAAACCCCGGCGCCATGAATGATCTTGCCGGTGTGTATTTCTTCAGGAAAAAATACCCGCAGGCAATAGAAATGTATAAGAGCGCCATTAAGCTCAATCCCCAGTATGTAAAGCCGTATGCCAATATAGGAGTATGCTATATCTACCTCACTAAGTACGATTCTGCTGTCTACTATTCAAATGCCGCACTCGCTATCGACCCCGGCTTTAGTACCGCCAACGAGATAATTGCCGCTGCTTACCAGGCCGCCGGCAAGGCCGACCTTGCCAAAAAATACGAGGCCGTAGCACAGAAAAACAACCCTGCGTTTAAATTATAACAAGTAAAATCCAGAAGATGTCAAGCAAGCCAAATAAAAATGTACAAAAGCCAGCCGCTGCCATTAAGGCAACCCAGGCAACCGGTACACCACAAGCGCAGCCGGCAGCTGCAAAAGGAAAATTCTCAGCAAAGGGTAAGCTCGCCATTTTGCTTGGAGCGATCTCCATTCTTCTTTATGCCAATACCCTGAAAAACGGTTTTGTGCTCGATGATAATTCTGTTATCATGAAGAACACCATTGTAATGAAAGGTGTATCCGCCATACCCGAAATTCTGTCTACCCCTTACCGCCACGGCTTTCAGATATCTATCAACGATCTGTACCGTCCGCTTACTATGGTCCTGTTTGCCACAGAGTACCAGTTTTTCGGCCCTAATCCTTCCCCATATCACTTTTTCAATGTCCTGCTATTCGCAGCCTGCGTCATTTTACTTTTCCTCTTCCTCGATAAATTCTTTGAGGGCAGAAAGACAACCGTAGCTTTTATAGCAGCGTTATTATTTGCCGTCCACCCCATACATACCGAAGTCGTTGCCAACATCAAAAGCAGCGACGAATTATTGTGCTTTTGTTTCGCTTTTATTTCACTGGGTATTTTCACAAACTATTTCCGCTCGGGCAAGACGAGCCAGTTGTTATCCGGCGCCGCGGTATTCTTTTTATCCCTGATGTCCAAAGAAACCACCATTACCTTCCTGGCCATCCTCCCGCTTATGTTTTGTTTTTATAAAAACGAGAACAGGAAGCGTGGCATCAATATTTCCATCAGCGCCGTTGTCGCCGCCGCCATCTTCCTTGCCATCAGGTTCTCAGTGCTTACCACCTATCATGCTAATAGCCTGGCAGCAATAGACATTGTAGACAATGCACTCGCTAACCCAGCTCTTTCTTTTCCTTCCCGCATAGCTACGGCCGTGCTTATATTGGGCTATTACATAAAGCTGCTCATAGTGCCCGCCCCTCTCATAGCCGATTACTCTTTTAACACTATTCCATTCACAGCGTTCAGCGACCCTCGGGTACTGTTGTCATTGGCAGTTTATATCTTCCTTGCCGCATTCAGCATCAGGCGCTTCATAAAAGATCAGCGCGATCCGTATGCCTTCTGGATATTCTTCTACCTCATCACCCTTGCCCTGTTCTCAAATATCCCATTCTTAATAGGCGCTACCATGGGCGAGCGTTTCCTGTTCTTCCCTTCACTGAGCTTCTGCGTAGTGGCGGGGCTGCTTATTGAAAAATGGATAGGGCAACCCGCTGCCGCATCACTATCCGCACTAAAGGCCCCCAAAGTCCTCGGCGTTATCATACCTGTTTGTGCTATATATGCGGTTTTAACCATCAGCCGCAACCCCGACTGGGAGAGTAATTATGTACTCTATAGCACAGATGTTAAAAAAGCTCCGGAATCGGTAAAGCTTAATTATTGGCTGGGCCTGGAGCTGGAGCTGCCCATGTGCGATGCCGAAAAAGACCCCGCTAAGCAAAAACAACTCGTAGACGAGGCCGTTGTATACCTGCGTAAAGCATTGTCGCTGCGTCCTGAATTTGTAGATGCCCAGGTAACCATCGGCCACGCCTACGCGCATAATGGTATGTGGGACTCAGCCGAGTATCACGACAAGATGGCGATACAACTAAGCCCTAACCGGTCAGATCCGTTAAACAATCTTGCAGGTGTCTATTTCCACAGGCAGCAATACCCACAGGCTATTGAGTATTATAAAAAAACCATTGAGTCAAATCCTTCATTCGCAGTAGCGTATGCAAACATTGCAGCCTGCTATGGCAGCTTAAGGCTGATGGACTCCTCTAATTTTTACGCACACCAGGCCATCCGCATCGACCCTGGTTTCAGTAAACCCTACGAAATTCTGGCTATCAACTTTAAAATGCTGGGCCTGCCCGACTCCGCAAAAAAATACGAGATGATGGCGCAAAACAATAACGCTAAATAGCAATGCAGCCTTGGTTTATAGAGGTCTTGTCAGCTGCATTGTTTTAGCATAGTGTTAATGTATAGGAATCATTTTGTTAGTTACCGCTTAGTTTCTACATTTACAGCCAAACTTAATTTATGAATAGTAGAATATTAACGTGTGTATTGCTGTTACTGGCTCAAAATATCTATGCCCAGAAATACCCGGCATTAACTGTTGGTGAAAATCAAACTAAAACGCTGCCCGCAGGCATTAATAATTTCTCAAAGATCGACATACACAGCAACGGAACACTGATCATAGAACCACATAGTTCCGACTGGTGCATCTTAAACTGCACCGGCGATGTAAACATCCACGGCACTATTAAATATAGTGACTTTAAGAGCGGCAGGGAGTCCCATACCACCGTAGCGCCAGATGGCACTAAGCTCGAGTATACTTTTAAAGAAGATAATCAGGGTGGTAGCGGCGGCAATGGCGGCAACAGCGGCAGCGGTAAATATACAGGTGCTGGTGGCAAAGGCGTCCACGGCTCCGGCGACCTTGGCGGCGGCGGCGGTGGCGGCGGCAGGTATAACCCGGCCGACTCTATACCAAAACGTGCAACCAAAGGAGCAGATGCAACCGGCAGCATGGGCGGCAAAATGAAAACAGCCGGTACCGAAGGTAGTGGCGGCAACGGCGCCGTAAGAGATTCTTTTGGCAATGGCGGCCTGCTGTACATCTATTGCGGCGGTAATTTCAATGGCTCCAGCGGGTCTATTTCTGCTAAAGGCAAAGAAGGTGCCAATGGCGCCTCGGGAGCCAATCAAACCATGAAAAAAGGCGAAGACGGCCCTGGTGCCGGCGGCGGTGGCGGTGGTGCACCCGGTGGCGAAGGCGGAGTAATAAAGATCAAGCTGGTAGGCACAGGCGATCTGTTCCCTGCCCTGATGGTGAACGGTGGCGCAGGCGGCAAAGGTGGCAGCGGCGGAGTCGGCTCATTTGGCGACGCATCTAACGGCAAACCCGGAGAAAATGGCAAACCAGGCGCCAACGGCCAGGTATCAGTAATGCACTAAAATTATCACAGTTTATATTGCTGCCGCCCGCATAAACGCGGGCGGCTTTTTTATGCAAGTCATTTCTACAATATTGCACACGCAACACATAGCCGCCCAATACATCAGCATAAACAGTGCCTAACGGAAAAGCGCCGTAGCCTAATACCAGCTGAACGTCAAAAACAGGAAAAATGGCGGGGCTTTGCGCCTTGTGAAAAGAGTAGGCTTAGCCACACGTCTGCTGTAATAATAGCTGGTTATCAAAAAGATGAATTTATGTTCTTAAGCTAAACGATTTTGATGGTGTATTCCCCTTGTGGCGTGGGTTATGTGCATGAGCGAAGGGGCAAGGGGATGTCTTTTTTGGTATTATTGATGGCGTTTCATTATAAAACACTTCCCACTCCCATTCGCCCGCCGTAACTTTTCCCTAAAAATGCCGGCAACATTTACCCCCGATCACATATGTAAAACCACCACCCTACACGTCACTTTCCGTTGCAATAAAATACATGAAAAACACACCGCCCGCTCCCCCAAAAACACAGCAAAACCCTTACCTGGCAATAGCTTTCATTTTTCAGTTATGCTGGGTGGCCTTTACCTGTTATCGCTACGTTACATCTCCCTCTCCTTTTCCGAAGAGGGTCAGGGAGAGGCCAAAATATACCGCACCCGCTCCCCCAAAAACATAGCAAAACCCTTACCCGGCAAGGGCTTTCATTTTTCAGTTATGCTGGCCTCTATCTGTTATCGCTACGTTACATCTTCCTCTCCTTTTCCGGAGAGGATCAGGGAGAGGCCAAAATATACCGCACCCGCTCCCCCAAAAACACAGCAAAACCCTTACCCGGCAAGACTTTCATTTTCAGTTATACTGGTTGGTCACCTTCTGTTATCGGTCCGCTATGTTGCACCTCCCTCTCCTTTTTCAGGGAGAGTCAGGGAGAGACAAAAATGCCTTTCTCCTCCCCGGAAAACACACTGAAACCCGCTACAGCGCTAGACTACGTTGACGATTATTTTGACTTATTGTTTGAATTACAAGATCTCTTAAACAGAAGAGTAGATCTGGTCGCGGAAGAGAAAATGTGGAATCCTTATTTCATAGAAAGCATTAATGAGAGCAAGCAAATAATTTATGAGTCGTGAAATAGATAAATTATTGACCGACATTCATAAATCAATTAGCTTAATTGAAGGCTATCTTTTGCAAGCGCCAACGTATAATGCGTTTATTAATGATCTTCTCATAATGGATGGCGTGCAAAGAAGGCTATCGATCATAGGTGAAGCCCTTTGGAAAGCTGACAAATTAGATAAAGCATTGCCGATTACGGATAAAAAGAGGATAATCTCTTTCAGACATATTTTAATTCATGATTACGATCTAATAAGTGATGCGACGATCTGGATGATTTGCCAAAAGCGCTTACCAGTTTTGAAAAACGAAGTTCAAGCGCTATTAAATATTCAATAACATCGATCGTTGCCAGCTTTTTGGATTTAACTTTTGACTTTTAACTTAAATGGACATTCAAAGTATAAAAAACAGGTTTGGCATTATAGGCAACTCACCGGCGCTTAACCATGCCTTAAATACAGCTGTACAGGTGGCCAACACCGACCTATCCGTGCTGATAGTAGGGGAAAGCGGTGTGGGCAAGGAGGTTTTCTCTATGATCATCCATGCCTTATCGCCACGGAAGCATAACCCTTTTATTGCGGTAAACTGTGGCGCCATACCTGAGGGTACGATAGACAGTGAGCTGTTCGGGCACGAAAAAGGATCTTTTACCGGTGCAGTGGATAGCCGCAAGGGGTATTTTGAGACTGTGAATGGCGGTACTATATTTCTTGATGAGATAGGCGAGATGCCGCTGGGCACACAGGCGCGCCTGCTGCGTGTGCTGGAGACCGGTGAGTTTATCCGCGTAGGATCTTCGAAGGTGCAGAAAACAGATGTACGCGTGATAGCTGCTACTAACCGCGACCTGCTGGAGTACACCCAGGAGGGCGACTTCAGGCAAGACCTTTATTACCGCCTGAGCACGGTGCCTATACGTGTACCCGCACTCCGCGACAGGAAGGAAGACATACCCCTACTATTCAGGAAGTTTGCGGCTGACTTTGCAGAGCGGTACAAAACGCTGTCGGTGCAGCTGGATAAGGTTGCGGAGCAAATGGTTGTCAATTATTACTGGCCGGGAAATGTGCGCGAGCTTAAGAATATTGCCGAGCAGATATCAGTACTCTCTACAGATAAGCTGGTAACGGCTGAGGTGCTCCCGCGCTTTTTGCCTCAACGCAATACATCAAAAAGCCTGGCGGTTATTAATACCGGGTCACAAACGGGGCTTTCTTCATCGTCTTCATCCGACTTTAATACCGAACGCGACATACTGTATAAGCTCTTCTTCGATCTTAAAAAAGATATGAACGACCTGAAACAGATGATATTTGACGTAGCCCATCACCAGGGTTATACCCCTGCCGACCCATCGGCAAATAATAATAACAATACACTGCTGCCTGTGTATAGCGATAGTGAGCCTGCCAGTAATACTGGTTACAATGCCAATACCCCAATACTGCTGGAGGTAAATGACCACCACGAAGAAATAGAGGAGACGCTGCTGCTGGCCGACCGTGAAAAGGAATTTATAACCAAGGCCCTTAAAAAACATAAGAGCCGCCGCCGCGATGCTGCAGCTGAGCTTGGTATATCTGAGCGTACACTGTACCGGAAAATAAAAGAATATGACATACAGGAGTAAGGAAAGTAATTACCTGTAAAATGCCCTGATTAATATATTTTTGCGTTATTGTATGTCTTTTAAGCGTTTTTTATTATTCCTGTTTCCCGTTGTGCTGCTTTCACTGGCCAGTTGCCACATTTATAGCTTATCGGGGGCGTCGATAGAGGGTAAAACGCTGAATATACACCTGCTGGATAATAAGGCGCGCAATGTGATGCCCAGCCTGGCATCTACACTTACAGACAAGCTCAGGAGCAGGATATTATCGCAAACAGGCCTTTCGCCGGTAACTAAGGACGATGCAGATTATGACATGAGTGGTTCCATCACCTCTTACGAGGTTACGGTTACCGGGGCTACCAATGTGCAGGTGGCCTCTAAGAACCGCCTTACCATAAGTGTGCAGATAATATTTAAGAACCGGCTGAATGATAAGGCAAGCTTTTCGCAGACCTTTACCCGGTTTTCCGACTTCGATGCTTCTCAAATACTGCAAAATGTGGAGAGCGCTTTGATAGAAGATATAGGAAATCAGCTTGCAGATGATATTTTTAATAAAGCTTTTGTAAATTGGTAGCGGTTTATGACAAAACAAGAGTCGATAAAATATATTTCTTCTTTAATAAATAATCCTTCTACGGTTACAGAGGGGGATAGGAGCAGTATTGCACTGTTCCGTCAGCGGTTTCCCTATTTTGTGCCTATGCGGTACCTGCTGGCGCTGGAAGACCATAAAAAACAGGCGTGGTCGCCGGCTATGCAGTCGGCTATGCAGCCCTACATGGGCAACTGGATGCTGTTTTGCCAGATGCTGGAAGACGGCAGCGGGCAAACGGATGCAGACGCTGCTACACTGGAGCCATCGGAATTTGTGTACCAGGAAGAAACCAATGTAGAGACAGAACAGGAAGCTGGACAAGTGACTGACGAAGCCGCTGAATATGAAGTGTGGCCACCGGAAGAGCATGAGCCTGCTGAAGAAATGTATGCGGAGGCGGCAACGGAGCCTGCAAACGAATCTATTGAAACAACAGCAACGGATGCATATACCTACAATGCTGCCAATAGGCAAGATGAAGAGTTTGACGAAGAGGAAGTAGCCGTAAGTGATGAGGATGAGCTGGATGAAGTAGATGCTGAAAAAAGAAATACCCGCAGCCGACGAGGCGGCGCCTGAGCATATATTTGCCGAGACCGGAACCACTGATACAGCGGCGACTGAAGAAGCTACGAGGCCCGGAGTAGAAGAACCGTTGATAACCCCTATACACTTCCAGGATTATTTTTTGCACCAGGGAGAAAGGGTATCGGAAGATATACCGGAGGAAATAAGCGACCTGAAATATGAGACCGAGGCTGAAGACGATGAGGAAAAGGCGCTGATGGTAATGATGAGCTTCTCTGAATGGCTGCTGCACTTTAAAAATGTAACTGAAAAGCAAGAGGAAGAGGTAAAAGACCGAAAGGCGCTGCGCACTATGTGGCAAAAGGAGAAGCTGGCTGCCGCTATGGAGGAAGAAAATGAGGAAATACCTGAAAATGTGTTTGAAATGGCGGTGAACTCTATAACCCAGGAAGACGGCCTGGTAAGCGAAACGCTGGCAGAAATATATATTAAACAGGGAAAATATGATAAGGCTATTGAGGTATATCGGAAATTAAGTTTGCGAAATCCTCAAAAAAATGTTTACTTTGCCCGCAAAATAGACGAAGTTTTAAAGGATAAACAATCATGATATATTTAATAGTACTACTTATACTGCTGGCCTGTGTGATACTGGCATTCTTTATACTGATACAAAACCCTAAGGGTGGCGGGCTTACAGGCTCGTTTGGCGCAGTGAGCTCGCAGGTGATGGGTGTAAAGCAATCGACCGATGTGATGGAGAAAGGTACGTGGACGATGATCAGCGTAATAGGCGGGCTGTGCATCATCAGTGTGATGTTCTTCCAGAAGCCGGCTGGCGTGGATAATGGCAAACAATCGCAGGCTAAGACCGCTCCCGCAGCTACGAAGAAAGGTAAATAAGGCATTTCATATATAAGACTACTAAGTATCCCATACCTGTAAGGTGTGGGATACTTGTTTTTTTGTGCCTGTACCGGAATTGGTAAAGTTTATTCGGGCTGCTCTGTGGCGAAGTTGGTTTTGGTTTCGGCAGAGCCGGTGACCTGGTCGTTGTTGCCGGTGATCATTTTCTCAATAAAGTTAATGATCAGGGACATGATGAACGCGAATATCAATACTATTGCTCCCATTTCAAACCTCTCTTTTTAAGGGCTTTTACTGCCTGGAACTGCTCCGTGCTATCGTTCT
>Ga0206843_10177_pt1 | contig 18921 bp, 17 predicted proteins | sample Alteio_BWOrgCont_21_FD_152869 | JGI IMG/M metagenome (GOLD analysis project Ga0206843, IMG submission 152869) | Enriched cells from forest soil in Barre Woods Harvard Forest LTER site, Petersham, Massachusetts, United States -... | ecosystem: Environmental > Terrestrial > Soil > Temperate forest >...
ATGCCATAAACCAACTAATACCCCAACTGAGTCCTAAACCCTTCGAGAATTGTCTCGAGGCATTCATTAGAGACGGAACGAACAACAAAAACACTGAAACAAATAAGCAAACAATCAACAACAAGCCAATCAGATCCGGTCTAAAATGACCGATCAGACCGCCACCAATTATGCCAAAAGCTCCGGAGCTAATTATACTACTCGGCACTTCATTTGGTACCACCCGCGATGCCCAATATACATATGCAGCTATAACGACTAATAAAAGAATAAAATTTAGAACGAACATTCCGTTTACCTGTTCCTAACCATGGTTCCTATAGACACCTGGTCACAACAGTTCGAATAACGGCAATACATTTAAGAGCTCTCAGCTCTAATCACTCATTCTCAAACTTAGTTTGTCTTCTTTAATGATACCCCAAACATATACTTAAAGATGCTTCTCTAATCTTAAGACTGTCCACTTTAATACTGCAAACCAAGTCTGGCATCACCGAACAGGAATATGTAAACATTTGAGAGAGATTAACGAGTTTAGACTGCGCTCAAAATGGCGTATTGCCGGTGGTGCTTACTTTGCGAGCATTTAACCTCTAAACGGGATTAATTGGCAACCCAATACGCTCAAAGTTAGAAGAAGGAGCAAAATATATGCAGCCTCTAGACTAATTATCCTTTACTTGCATATGGATATACAAAGCATGCACTTGGCAGGCAACCGCTAAAGAATTTGGTAAAAGGGTAGCGATCGCTACAAAACGCTAGCTTAACAAAAAATAGAATAGTATCGGTCTGGCGCAGAGACTTACTATTGGTCCTTATTGTTAATAATCTTGCCAGCCACCGAAGTCGTAGGTCGATTAACCCATTTCAAGAATTTAGCATCTGTTTCCCATGGCTTCGGGGCTCGACCAGTTAAAGCTATTATCTGAGCTCTAGCCGGGATACTTCTATCCTCATCTTCGTAAAAATGGCCAAGTGGATTGATACCGTGAAAAGATGGGTTCTTTTCAGGACCGATTTCAGTTCTATAAACGATTAGCCATTCTCGGACACATAGATTAAGAAGGTCAGGATCTTTTACTTTTTGATTTTTAAATTTCTCTTGTAGTGCTTTTGCATATGCCATGTGTATGTCTAGATCGGTGTAATCTTTATCGAGCGCTAGCTTGCACCATTTAATTGATTTTTCTACATCCCCCTGATCAAGAGCATACTCCGCCGCTAGGGCAAGAGAATCTGCTGTTTGTTTGCCCATTTCGCTATACGCTTCCATTGATGTAACCGTTCCTCCTTTAGGAGTATAGTCTGGTTCTTCATTGTCATCGTCGGCCGCAAAAGCAGGAACAGTTTGAAAGAGCAATAAAAGTTGGATAACAATCAGGAGTTTTTTTTATCATGTGCTATGGCTTCTTAAATGTCATCTGTGGCTTAAGTATAATACCTCATATGATTAGACTGACAATTAATAAAGTGCCAACCCTTTTTATCAAAGCATTCACCGCCATAGATGTCCAAACTATTATGGAATTTGTCCGTAAAGCTGCCACATTTTATTCTGGTAGCAGCAACAAAATTTTGTTCATAGACACACCCATTACTCCTGCTACCGTAGAAGCCGTAGAGAAATTAAAATTCGAACGTTTTCAAGTTATTTTTAGAGATCATCACAGCATCGATGGAGAACCATCCAATAGTAGAGAAGCGCGCGTAGTTGAAGCAACTACAAAACTCAACAATTTGCTAGGAGTAGATTGTCACATTACCATAAGGCGTTTACACCCTGCTTGTAGCACTCTTGTATCTGTTGGTGAATTTAAAGATGCAATAGCAATTATTGCCGACCCAGATGCTGATGGTTTAACAGCTGCCATGAAAGCAGCGGGAATTTCGTATCCTGAATTAGATGATGACGCGGCAAAACTTGACGGAGAACCACAGTTTCAGGTAACAGGGTCACCCATAAGTCAATTGCTGGCCAAAGGTATGGCAGTATTACCCTCTTATGATGTATCAAAACCAAAAGAGCGCGAAATAGCTCAGCAAAATCTATTTACAGATTGGCTAAAAGCTGTTTGTGGAAACGAGCCTGCCTTAATCCGCCTGCAAGCAAAAATATCTCTTTATGATGATGCAACAAAAGTATCTCAGTCATTAGCAAAAACCGCCATTACTGTTGCACCAGGGGTAGTGCTTGTCGATGTAGCAGATAAAGCCCTGTTTGACCCTGGCACTCTGCTGTCCCTTCTAGAAAATGCCCCCAAACGCCGCATAATTGTGCTAAGAAAATCACTTGGACCGATAGCTGCCCTGCACGGTATACAATACAGCCTTTCTGTCACCAAATCTTATCAAAACAAAATCAATCTGCACGATCTGGTCCCAGCTCAAGCAAAATCCGACCCCGAAGCAGGAATAATTTCCAATGTTTCCTTCTTACTGCATACCTCTGAATCCATATGGCAACAAGAAGTGCTTCCACGTCTCAAAAATCTCATGTCTAAGTCAGAGTAGGTCTCTAACAAAAGAAATCAGGGCATGTTAGATTAAAAAACACAGAATTGATGGCAAATAATATAAGTGCCCCCGAAAAAAAATAAATGGAGCGATATTGAAAGACAAAAAAAATCGCGAATTACCTAGACCCTCGTTGTGGGAAAGACTCCAATTTATTGCTCTTGGACCGCGTGATCTTCTTCTTGGTCTCATTTGTCTGAACTACGATACTTTTATTTCGGGATTTGAATTGCTATGTCCAGGATATTTGGCTTGGAGCAGTAAAATTCGTGCACGCAGAGCATTTTATCGCGCCGTGGCGGATGTTCCAGCATATACTCAATTTATTAGCGATCAAAAATCAAGTGATAAGTCCATTCCAGAAACAGACAAAAATTCCTATATCAAAATTTTTTCTGCCGAAGCTCGTTGTGTCGGTGGTCACATTCCTATTAAAGACACGATGATCGACGAATCATCAGGAAGCACAGGAACACCTTACAATTGGGTGCGCACTGCGGCAGAAAGACATGATAGTCATTTGTTCATTAGCTATTTCGCCACATATTGTTTTGGATCGCAACCATGGATCACAATCAACGCTTTTTCAATGGGAGCATGGGCAACAGGGCTCAATATGGGACTGGCTTTACAACGCAATAGTATTGTCAAAAACACTGGTCCTGATTTAGCCAAAATTTTTCATACTCTCTCTTTCTTTGGCACACAATATCCTTACTTGATTTTAGGCTACCCTCCCTTTTTGAAACAATTTATAGATGTTGCGGAGAAAGAAAAATTCCCAATTGATCAATATAGGCTAACTGCTTTAGTTGGTGGCGAGGGAATGTCTGAAGGATTACGTGATTATCTTCTGCAACGCTTCGAGAAGGTCTACAGTGGCTATGGTGCTACAGACCTTGAAATTGGCATAGCTGGCGAAACTCCTCTTTCTGTAGGCATCAGACGTCTAGCTCGCGACAATGGCCCAATTCGCCAAGAACTATTTGGGGACGATTCTCGCCTGCCCATGGTTTTTCAATACAATCCGCTAATGCATTATATCGAAGTAAATGATAATCGAGAATTGATTTTCACTATCACACGTTCATCGTTATTATCGCCACGGATTCGTTACAACATCCATGACGAGGGAGGAATCATGCGCTATGACGAGATGGCAAAGACATTGTCCGCTTTAGGTCAGGACATCGAAACCTTAGTGCCTAAAAATAGAAAACACCCTTTACGCATGCCTTTTCTCTGGGTTTACGGACGACGCGATTTTACTATCAGTGTCATGGGAGCGAATATCTATCCAGAGGATTTAGAGCAAAGTCTTTATGCTAACCCAGATTTAGCTCGCATTACGCGATCCTTTTGTCAATCAGTTTCTGAAGCACCCAATGGCGGGGTAAGACCAAAATTTTTATTTGAAATAGAAATAGAACCCGATGAGCAGCTAAAACAATGTTTTTCAGAATCAATTCTGCAGCATCTTCTTAAGCTTAATGCCGATTTTCGTGAAGCTTGGCACGAGTACCCAGAAACATTGGTGCCAGAAATAGAATTATATGGTGTTGGACAAGGACCTTTTAAAGAGAATTCCGGACGCATTAAACAAGTCCGTGTGCTCTAGATAAATGACATTCATTTAGCACACTGGAAACGGTTTCGCCAAGCGGCGCAACAACAATTAATTTAACCCACGAACCCTCAATCCACAAATTGCTCACGAACTTCTCTCAAATAACTCACAATCGCTTAGTAAACTTATATTGAGAGCAATCTTACTATAAAGGGACAAAATTCCCTACACAATTGCTTTCAATAAAAGTCTGCTGCTTGTTGGACATCATGAGTGCAATTACCAAAAAGAGCAAACGCTGCAAATGCAACCAAATTTAGAAGCTCCTGAACAAGGCAATACCAGGAATCCTGGCACAGACCAGGCACAAACAAACCTGCGATCCCAAGCTGTTCAAGGAATGGGCGATCCTGGTTCCAGGGACTTATTTCGTCGCTCCAATCCGACTGATAGTACCCGCGGACCCGGAACACGGGGAGCAGGCACAGATATGACTGCCACAGAAAATCGCATTCAAGCACTAATTGATTCCGGCAATTCTAATATAGAACGTTTGCCCTCGTCACAAAAGGGCGTGAGTGAGTTCAAAGTTAAATATTCACCGAATGCTGAGGGCAAAAGTACATCTATCAAACTTGGGCTAAATTCAGAAGGTGAATTGGTAAAAATAGGCAACAAGTTGGCAAAAGGCGAAGACGGCATTTTTCGTTCAACCGAAACTGGGGCCGGCAAAATATCAAAACAATTCATTCGATCTAAAAACTGGCCGATACACTTATCAAACTGGACCAAACGAAGGTAAATGGGTTGATCTAGATGGAAGCAAAGGAAAAGTAAACTTTAATTCTAATGGCAACCGTGCTTACTACGATACCGATGGGAAGCATGAATTTACAATGCGTCCTGATGGTTCAAAATATGACGTTAAAACCCAGACAATAAGCGGAGCTCCAGAAAGATTTGTCACTCAACCCAATGGTAAGGCTCATATAGGCACAGACGGGCGACACGATTACACCATTGGTAATGACGGATCAAGGACGGATATGGCCACCCGCACTCGCACTAGAGAATTAGCCGGCGGTGGCCAGGAAATTACCCATCTTGATGATGGTAGAAAAGTTGTAACTAACGCAGATGGCAAAGTTGAGAGTGCCGGCAGAAGCCAATATAATCGCCTTGAATTCAAGTATAACAAAGACAAAGAACTTACCCAAGCTACTAGAATAGTAGAAGGAAAAAGTGAAACAGTTTGGGACAGAAATAGTCGGCAGGCAGGTACAGCAGCTGTTGCCAGGGACGGCACGCTTGCGATTGCTAAAGATGATAACTCCACTACAACATATGATCGTCAACTGGTGAGAAGAGATTACAACCCGGGCGAAACTACCCCATCGCGAGTAGTTAAGCCAAATGGTGATCAACGTCAAATTAGTCCTGAGGGCAGAATTGTGGATACTTACCGTCAACATGGGAATAAAGTTACTCGAACTATAGACGGTGATCAAGTAAGCGTGCGGACCGAACGTAATCACTCAAGGCATCAGACTCAGGCTAACGAAACGACTCAGTCTTTGCCGCGCGAAGCTCAGAGAAAAGTAGACGAACAAGGCAATTTGCAGATAACCACTCCAGGCAAAGAATATCAATTGCGATTAGCAGCCATGCATCGTGTCAAACAAGTGCGTCAAAGAAATAGATAAATATTTTTCAAGCAATGAATATGCAAATACTTTCTGCTAGAAACAATAGCAATAATTTGTATTAACGTGTCTGTTGGCTAAAATCAAATATGGCTGGCTGCGACGAAAAAAAGCCAAGTACTGCCATAGATTCTACAATGGCAAATATACAGGCGGCAGGAACAGCAAAAGTTAAAAAGGCTTGCCGCCACCAGTTTATCTCTTCACCATTTTGCAGATCCGAATATATAAAAATCACACGAACGAAAAGATTAACACCAAAACCCAGCACGCAAAATACAACAAGTATTACTGTGGCAATATCGTTTTTCATTTGAAAATCTGCATAATTAAGAGCACCTATTTGTTGGTTCAATGCCAACTCATTTTTATTTTAAAAATACTGACAATAATTCACTTTCATTCAAAATTTTCCATTCGCCTGGTGCAAGACCTAAATCAAATAAACTGAGACTTCCTATCGCAACTCTCATTAATCTAAGTGTTGGACAACCAACTGCAGCAGTCATTTTTCGCACTTGTCGATTGCGTCCTTCAGTTAAATTCAATTCGATCCAAGCCGCGGGAATGTATTTACGTTCTCGAATAGGCACCGGTCGCGGTAGCAGCAGGGGTTCTTCAGCTAATAACTTAGCTTCTGCCGCTAAAGTCCTTTTCCCTTCAATGATCACTCCATTCCTAAGTGTGCGCAGTTGTTCTAAAGAAGGCACATTTTCGACACAGACAAAATAAGTGCGCTGATGCCTTGCTTGTGGCGAGAGCAATTTGCTATTCAGTCTACCGTCATCGGTTAGCAGCAAAAGACCTTCGCTATCATAATCTAGGCGACCGACTGAGTAAACATCTTTAGGAAAGCCGAATTCTGCCAGCGTCTTTTTTACACTACCTTCCGGTAACGTAAACTGGCATAAAACAGCGTAGGGCTTATTAAAGGCAATGTATTTTTTATCTAAACTGGGTTTGAATTTTTCTGCAATCATTTTATAAGCTATTTGTTCAAGGACCATAAACAATCTCTTCTTGCGAACAACATGCTATTAAAAAAGTATGAGATTCGTTGATAATAATGTGTTCTCAAGTACTGTCCTTAATATAGATAACCAGAAAATATTCTCCTACAAATTATATAAGAAGAGATGTGTACAGAAAAACGCCCCATCATATATATGTAAGCATTGTTCAATGATTCCTTAATATAATTTGGCATTAATAAGGGTTGACAAATTAGACTGACCGGTCTACTATAAATATACACGGAGAAAACAAAATAGGAGCACTTTAAATCATGAGTAAATTAACAGGAAAAGTGGCGGTAATTACTGGCGCCTCCAAAGGAATCGGAGCTGCTATAGCAAAACATTTTGCTGCCGAAGGCGCATCAGTTGTTGTCAATTATTCAACAAGTAAAGAAGGTGCCGACAAAGTTGTAAATGAAATCACGAAAAAGGGTGGCAAAGCTATTGCCGTGCAAGCGAATGTAGCCAAGAAAGCTGAGATTGAAAAACTATTTTCGCAAGCCAAAAAATCTTTTGGCAAAGTTGATATTTTGGTCAATAATGCCGGCGTTTATGAGTTCTCCCCAATTGAACAAGTCACCGAAGAACATTTCGATAAGATGTTTGATCTAAATGTCCGTGGGCTAGTACTTACCTCTAAAGAATCAGTAAAACATTTTGGCACCAATGGCGGTAGCATAATTAATATAAGTTCCATTGCTAGTACTTCTGCTCCTGCAACCGGATCAGTTTATAGTGCTACAAAGGCTGCTGTCGACACCATTACCAAATCACTAGCAAAAGAACTAGGATCTCGCAATATCAGAGTAAACGCTATTAATCCCGGTATGGTGGAAACAGAAGGCTTAAATACAGCTGGTATGGTCGAAGGCGAATTTCGCAAACTAATCGAAGCACAAACACCACTAGGTCGCATAGGAAAACCAGAAGACATAGCGCCGGCCGCAGTATTTTTTGCTTCGCAAGATTCTGCCTGGATTACGGGCGAAACGCTTTCAATTACTGGCGGATTTCGCTAATATCTATCGATAATAAGTTCGACAACCTTTTAGTTGTCATTATTTCTTTAGATTTTTTTAGCGAAGGCTGAGCGGTCTTTATTAATCAAAAAATAGCGCTTGACAAATTTGACCGATCGGTCTATGGTAAAAATGTCGGGATATGCCTGTATAAGTAATTAAGGCAATGACAGCGATGACTACAAAAACACCAGTCAAACAAGACAGCCGCACCGCTATGCTAGAAGTTGGCATGGACATAATGTTGGAAAAAGGTTACACAAATACCGGTATTCAAGAAATTTTAACTGCTTTAAGCATTCCAAAAGGTTCTTTTTATCACTATTTTGATAGCAAAGAAAATTACGCGGTAGAAGTCATTCGCCATTACGAACAAAAACGCACAGCTGATTTTATACGTATCTTACGCAATCCTAAACAAACGCCTTTAACCAGACTTAAAACTCTCTGCGAAACTGGTAAAGCTAATTTGTCCGCGCAGGAATGCAGAAAAGGATGTCTAATCGGTAATTTGAGTCAAGAGATGTCTGATCAAAGCGAAATTCTTCGCCACGAACTTTCAACGATTATTGGCAAGTGGAGAGATATGTTGGCCGCTTGCATAGATGAAGGACAAAAGGCTGGTGGAATAAAGAAGCGCTGGCCAGCGGATGCTTTAGCTGAACTATTTCAGTCTGGGTGGTCAGGAGCAATGCTCCGCGCTAAAACTCTTAAAAACACCAAACCGCTAGAAGTATTTATCAATTTAATGTTTAACGATGTTCTCAAACCGTAATTGCTTGATAAAAGAACCAGCCAATATAGTTTAAGCTTGCCCTATAAAATTAAATATCTAGTCTGCAGGGTGCTTGAACTCATCACCAATCGAACTGTTGTTATAGATTCCAATAAGAATTTTAATTGCATCCAGATTAAATATGAGATACTAGCCTTTGGCCTAAAATCATAATTATCAACAGGTTATAAATGGAGCAATAATGATGAATAAAGCATGCAATTTAATTACAGCCGCAACTTTACTTCTGATCGCGGCACAACAAAATTGTTTGGCCACTGATTACGATCCAATCACTCCAGGAGCTTCCAGCGTCAGTGGTGCTGGCGGAGATAATTCTGGACAGGTAACCAATGCTATCAGACAATCAAAGTTATTATCAGAGGATTCAAAGCAAGTAAACGTAGCTTACAAACACGGCGCAATCATAATAAGTGGTACCGTTGCTAGTGACCGTGATCGTGAAGAAATTGGCACTATAGCTGAAAAATGTGGATGCGTAAATGTAAGAAATGAAGTTACGGTCCAGGGGGCTGATTCAAACAAGACGGTGCACCAGGCCGAAACAATAACGGTTAAGCATAAGCCTGATTCAAAATGATAAATTGTTCTGCCTGGGGTATGGCACGATAATAGCCTAATAACCAAAGATAGATTATTTTGCTTGCACAGCAACCATTTCTTTATGCACGTTTGTTTCAGTCGCTTTGCCTTTGCCGAGAATGTCCTTTGCTTTGCTTACTTCATCTGCCGTCCCGTGAACTAGCAAGAGAAATTTATCCGCTTTTAAAGCTGTTTCGTATTTTAGAGCGCTGTCTTTTGGAATGCCCATACTTATTAGCCCAGCACCTACTGCACTGAGACCGCCAACAATTAAGGCAGATTGCAGAGCCCCGATAATCCAGGTAACAATTGGACCGGCAACCATTACTGGTCCGATGCCAGGTACGAACAAAAAAGCAGAACCGAACAAAAGTCCCCAGATCCAACCCCAGAAAGCACCAAATTTGCCCCAGCTAGCCATTCGTTCGCCCGTGTTGTAATAACCAACCTTGCTATATCTCATTTCCAAATCACGCCTAATCTACACCCTTCAACGGCTGGCAAATCTATACAGACCACCCCACCCGACACCTTCAGTGGTATTAAAGTGGACAACCCTCTAAAATTGAGAGAGCTTTCTGGACCATAATTTGCGATATGATTCAAGGTGGCAGATTCTGTTTGAGAATAAGTGATTTAGTTTTATGTTTTTGTTCATTGCAGCAGTGTATGAATGTTTGACGGAACAAATGGTATCGCATATAGTGCCCTATGCTTTTAGTCTCTCAGTAGTAGTGGGGTATCACGGATGTTTGATTTGGTAGGTGCTAAGCCCAATTTAAGCGGCTCGTAAAACAAGGATGATAAAGATGAAAATCGATTCAAATGATTTCATTGTCCACACAGACGAAAAGGTCAAGCTCAGTAAGCGTCCAACAAACATAAAACTCTTTTTCAAATCGAAGAAAGAATATCAAAAACTTCTAGAAAATCAATTGCAGAAATTGAGCACCTTGCAACGCCTTCACTACGCTTCCAATCGCTATGCATTGCTGCTAATTCTTCAAGGGATGGACGCCGCTGGCAAAGACGGCGCCATTCGTCACGTTATGTCCGGCGTCGACCCACAAGGCTGCGAGGTTTTTAGTTTCAAACAACCGAGCACAGAAGAACTAGAACATGATTTCCTCTGGCGCACAACACACCGGTTACCTGAACGCGGACGAATAGGCATATTCAATCGTTCCTATTACGAAGAGGTACTGATAGTTCGCGTACATCCAGACATTCTTCGCAGCGAGCATCTCCCAGAAGAGTTGGTAGAAGACAAAAATATCTGGAATGAGCGCTATCGCTCCATCGTTGACTTTGAGCGTCACCTTTATCACAACGGGACACGGACCATCAAAATATTTCTCCACCTTTCGCATGAAGAACAACAAAAGCGATTCCTCGAGCGCGTGGATGAGCCTGATAAAAATTGGAAATTTAGTCTTTCAGACTTTCACGAGAGAAAATACTGGAAGCAGTATATGAATGCTTACGAGGCTTGCTTGAGCGCGACAAGTACCAAACACGCACCCTGGTACGTCGTACCCGCCGACGATAAGGAGAATGCCCGATTGATCGTTTCCCAAATTTTACTTGATACCTTTAATGAACTTAAGATGGCCTATCCCAAGACTACCGCAAAACATCGACGGGAATTGAAATCCATCCGTAAGTTGCTTAAGAAGTGAGCATAAAGAAACATTCACTGGCCAGTTACGACACTGCCAAGACTATTTTTTACTTTGGCCCACCAATTTGGTAATTAAGTTTACCTGAGTTATAGTAAAGGGGAATTTAACAGTCCATCCAAATGAAATTTTATGAATTATGGGACCATTATATCTATGGTGATGTATGCAAAAAATTTGGCGAATATTGTCAATTGATGGTGGTGGTATCAGAGGCATCATTCCCGCCACTATTTTGGCGTCCATCGAAGAACGCACTGGAAAACCCATTTCACAGCTGTTTGATCTGATTGCAGGAACATCCACTGGTGGCATCCTAACCCTCGGACTGACAATGCCCAATTCATCTGGAGAACCAGAATTCACTGCCCATCAGCTCTGCAAACTATACGAGCGAGACATTCCCCACATCTTCCGCCATCCGCAATCATGGTGGGGAAATCTCTTGAGACCAAAATATAGATCATCTGCATTCAAGCAAATTCTTCAAAAGTCATTCGGTGATTGCCATCTCAAAGATGCGCTTACCGACGTCTTGATTACTTGTTATGATATAGAACATCGATTACCTTATATTTTCAAGAGTCGATCAGCAAAGCTGCAGAGTGACTTTGACTTTCGGATAAGAGATGTGGCTCTTGCAGCATCCGCATCACCAACCATGTTCTACCCTGTGCGCCTTCCAAGATCGAGTAGGCACAGACCTGTCTATCTCGTCGACGGTGGCGTATTCGCAAATAATCCGTCAATATCTGCGTTGTCCGAAATGCAGTCCATCCTCTCCTATGAAAACAAAAAATATTTTATAGTGTCTATAGGTACCGGTAAATCGGAACGTCCGCTGACGCATGAATTTATTAACCTCTGGGGATATGTGCACTGGTCTCGCCCAATGCTTGAGCTTGTCACAGATAGCATCAGCGAATCAGTGCATGAGCAAATGAAATATTTGCTACCATCCGCCGACGATCATCAATATTATCGTCTCCAGGTTGATCTTCCCGAATCTGTTAACCCCGCTATAGACGATGCTTCGAAAAAAAATATGCAAGCACTCAGTGGTGCTGCCAAGGACTTCTGCTCGGATGACAGCAAGGGCGGACAAGAGCTAAGCCGGTTGTGTAAGGCATTAATCAGTTTAAATACAACGCCGGCACTTCATTGATAAGAATACATACTGCACCGCACTCATTTTCACAAGCCGGACAGCCTCAAGGTTTAGGTCCGAGTCTTGCCTTGCTTTAGTTTTTAGAGTAAAGGTTTGACTCGCGATTCATTTTGCAATTCTTCGCTAGCCTGCTTAGCAACCAAGTCTCCTGCCTGAATTTTTCCGAATACTTCAACCATTCCTTCCATAATCTGCCCTTTAGTTACTGATACCCACTCAACAACACCATCTTTCACTTCGCAAACAAATGTGTCCAACGGTGTTGTAACCACTGCCGAAATAGGCACAAACAAAGATGATTGGCAACGCCGAGTGGGCCAATAAACTTTGCAAAACATACCCGGCAAAATTTTATATTTAGGATTGAAATAGTTCAATTCTACCGGCATAGTCCTAGTAGCCTTGTCTAGGGTATTGCTTATTCTAGCTACTGTACCTACGAACTTCTCGGCGGGAAATGTCGAAACAGAGAATTTTACTTCCGAACCAACGATGACACCGGCAGTGTCTCTTTCTGGAACAGGAACTACAATTCGTAATAAATCCAACTGCTTAATGCGACATATGGGCGGATAGGCGCCAGTACCATCTGGACCTACAAAGCTACCCACATGCATTTTCCGCTCGGTCACATAACCATTAAAGGGAGCCGGTAATTCTAAGTAGGAAGCAAAATCAGCAAAATTGTCAAAGGATTTCTCTTTCGCATTACATTCTTCTTTGCGCAATTCCACCTCATGGGCTTTTGCATTCACCCGCTTGATCAACGCATTTACGTCCTGGCGATCAACTTCGACAGTTTGGGCCCACTGCACTACATCATTATCGGCTATTACACCAGGTACTAAAGAAGCTGCTGCTACGCGTTCATAGGTTGACTGATCAGCCAATAAATTAGCCTGACGTCTTTTTAAATCAGCCTGCACATCTTGTAGTTTTGATGCCTCAGCAGCAACAGCTGCTCTAGCAGCGGCCAATTGTGCTAAAGCATCATTTCTACGGGATAGATATTCAGGCGCATACATTTTCACCATAAGTTGCCCTTCTTTTACCACTGAGCCTCGATCTACGCCAATCCATTTCACAAAACCTGGGACCTTTGGATAAATAAGCACATCTTGATAGGCTTCAATTTCACCAGGTAATTGGTCTTCGCGAAAGAGAGTTTTAGAGATTACCCTTACAACTGCCACTTCAACTGGTGGAGAAGGCTCTTCTACTGCTCTTTGCTCAAAAAATGATTTCCAGACAAAAAAACTGGCAACAATCACCACTATTGAACCAATAATGATAGCGATCAGAATCTTGCTTTTAGATAGCAGCGATGCAATTTTCATATTTTGACTGGTCCTTATCCCTAATAGCCAAGATCTCCTGGATATACCGAAGGTGAGCGCACAGGCGCATCCTTCTGAACAATAATAAATACCAAAGGCAATAATGTTAATACTGATAAAGTGGACATACTAAGCCCTCCGATTACCGCTCGCCCTAGTGATGCGCTTTGTCCACCGCTGAGTGCCATAGGGATCATGCCTGTAATCATAGCGATAGAAGTCATTAAAATTGGGCGCATTCTACTCTGCGCACCTTGTATTGCTGCTTCTTCGGCATTCATTCCATCGCGACGATTGTTTTCTGCAAATACAACCAGCAAAATAGCATTGGCAATTCCAACACCAATCGACATAATCGCCCCCATAAATGATTGCACATTTAGTGTAGTGCCTGTCATGAGCAGCATGGCCAGCACTCCCAAAAGAATTGCTGGGGTGGTTGACATAACAATTAGCACCACCCTGCCTGCTTGAAAATAAGCCAAGAGCATCAGGGTTATTACTACCACAGCCAAAGCCAATCCCATAAGCAAATGATCGAAAGTGTCTTTTAATATAGGTATTTGTCCCTTAATGTCTACAAATACACCTCTAGGTGGTATGCCAGCACGTTTAACTGCCGCCCTCACAGCATCACCAACACTGCCTAGATCATTACCGGCTATATTGGCTGTCAAAGACACCATTCTCATCATGTTGTAGCGATCAAATTCACCATAAGTGACACCATAATCTACTTGAGCCACATCAGATATTAGTGGATGCTGTAGTCTTTCGGTATGATTCCCTGGATAGTATTTATCAACAATAGAATTTTCATCTTCCTCACCCTCCAGAGTATGCATCTGCTCTTTGCGCACACTGCTCATAGCCGGAAAATTTTCGATGTCTTCTTTAGATTTAATTTGGTCTTGAGGTACCTGTACTTGCACCTGATAAGAAAAACCACTATCTTTGTCCCGCCAGAGGCTAAGATTGACAAATCTACTAGAGAAAACAGCTGGCTGCAAAGACATACCTATTTCTTCAGGAGTAACACCAAGTTGTCCAGCTAATTCGCGATCAATCTTTATATGGCAAGCAGGATAGTCTAATGGTTGCCCCCATTGTAAATCACGCAAAGACTTTATTTTACTCATCTCTTTAAGTATTTTCATAGCAAACAATTTGTCAGCAATTAAATTGTGTCCCATTATTTGCACTTTAATAGGTGTAGGCGAGCCTAGATTCATAATTTGGCTGACTAAATCTCCTGGCTCAAATGAAACCTTTGTATCAGGAATTGCATTAATAAACCTTTGCCGTAGGCGATCTTTAAGCTTAGGGATATCAATTCCAGCACCTTCACGAAGTTGAACGTCCAGTACCGCCTGATGGGGACCACTAGTCCATAAGAAAGCTGAGCTGATTGGAAACATTGGTGGTTGCTGCCCTGCATAACCCAAAGTCTTTTCCAAATTTCCCGGACCTACCTCTTGCTTTATTTCGTCTATTACTTTTAATACCTTCTGCTCCAATACTTCGACTCGCGTACCGGTGGGCGCACTGATTCTTATGCGAAATTCACTACTACCAGAATCTGGAAATAATCCACGACCAATTGACTTATATAGAAGAGCTATTAAAATTCCAGCAACGACAAGATATATTAGAACAACAAGTACGCGCGCAGGAGCGAGTTTTTTCAATAAATCCTCAAGGTGTTGCTTCAGTCGATCTAGCAATCCAGGTTTTTCGTTGGCAATGGGCGATCCATGTCGCTTTAGCAACAATACCGAGATTACTGGCACCAGTGTAGATGCTAGAATTGTAGAAGCTATCATAGCAAAGCCAACAGCTAGCGATAATGGAGTAAACAACTCTCTAGTAATTCCTACCATAAAAAACGACGGTATGAATACAGAAACTACAGAAAGCATAGCCAGTAACCGCGGTACCATTGTTTCCACACAGGCATCATAAATAGCTCGATTTAATTGTGCTCCCTGCGACAAATGACTGTGAATATTTTCGACAGTAACCGTAGCTTCGTCAACCAAAATACCGATTGCCAAGGCCAATCCACTCAAAGTTTGAATATTTATAGTTTGTCCAGTTATTTTTAAAGCCACAATTGCCGATAACAACGAACAGGGTATAGTTACTACAACGATTAAGGTGCTTCTTATATCTCGTAAAAACAATAAGATCATCAAAGCCGGCAGCAACGTACCTAACAATCCTTCATGGAATACATCATTAATGGCCTCTCTGACAAATTTAGATTGATCAAATTCATAACTTATTTTTACATCCGGGGGCAACACCGCCTGCATCTTAGATAAAGCATCTCTAAGAGCATCTACGACCGAAACAGTTGACGCATCCGCACGCTTAACTGCTGGTATATATACAGTTCGTCGTCCCTGGAAAAGTGCATAACCAGCAAGAATATCTTCCGAATCTTCAACACTACCTATATCTTTAATAAATATCTGTGGGCCGTGACCAGTTCGTATCGGTAGATAATCCAGCTGATGTATATCGGGAAGATCTGTATTGAAAGGAGAAATACGCAAATAGTTACCCGTTCTAACATTGCCTGCTGGCAATACTCTATTACCGCTAATCAAGGTCTGTATTATCTCGTCACCTGAAATATTATATTGCCGTAGCTTATCAGCATTCACATTGATAACAATACTTCTAATATTTCCACCAAAAGGCGGCGGTGCTTCTGCACCGGGTATAGTGGCGAGCAAAGGGCGAATACGCACATACGCAAGATCTTCCAGCTCTCGCACAGGTTTAGTGTTTGATGACAATACAAGTTGCCCAACTGGCAAACTCCCAGCATCGAATCTAAGCACAAAAGGATTATAGGTACCATGCGGCATTAAACTAGTAGCACGGTTGGACATAGCTACGACAGCAGCCATCGCACTTGCCATATCAGTATCAGGCTGAAAAAAAACTTTGATTAGCGCAACATTCTGAATAGATTGAGACTCCATATGTTCAATCCCAGGCACATAAAGAAAAAAGAGTTCATAAGTTGAAGTGATATAGCCTTCCATCTGCTCGGGAGACATGCCACCATAACCTTGAATGACATAAATAGCTGGGATTTTCAAATCGGGGAAAATGTCTTGCTTCATGCTGTTTAGAGCAAGTATAGACATCAATATAATGCTCAACACAGCAGCAAAAACCGTAATCGGGCGCTTCATCGCTGTTGCAATTAACCACATTGTATTTTTTCCCCTCGCTTCTAAATTTGCTTTCTATATATTAATTGGTGGCATTACCAGTATTTCTTTCAGCGATAGCTACCAGGCCAAGGAAAGATTTGAGGTCCCCTTGAACGTAAGATAAAGCAAGAATTGATCGCCAAACCTCAAGCTGAGCCAGGGCATCTTCAACTTCCGCTTGGGCAAGAGCCTTCTCTGCCTCTGCTACTGTGACCATATTGGTCAGTCCAGCACTATAACGCTTCAACGCTTTTATTTCGCGAACCTTCGCAGCCTCCACCAATACGGGTGTTTCCTTAGCTACCCGGCGTGCTTCGGACAATAATATTCGCGCTCTGGCATCTTTACGTTCTAATATTTGGATGGCCAAGTCATAATCAGCCATTGCTGCCATTTCATTGCTGTATGCCATTTTTTTCTGGGCTCTAAGCGGAAAAATTTCCATAACCGGAAAACTAAACGATGCTCCAATCATGTAGTTGAACACTTGAGGCAAAGCCCCACCAGCCACCGCACGTAGCGGATTTACACTATTTTCGCCACTTCCTCTGCCCCAAACCCCCGAGTTAAGCCACAAGTGCGGACGATACGCTACATCTAAGAGTTTTACTTTCGCTTGCCATCTAGCAACCTCGGCAGTTTTTAATAAGGCATATGGGTGAGAATTAAGATCAAATTGACCAAACGGTTGACTTTGGTCTTCAACGGGAGAACATATAAGCGGCTGTGAGACCACATCAATATCGGATTTAGCCATGCCCATTTTTTCTGCTAGATCAACAAGAGCAAGTCTTTTTTCTCTTTCTGCTTTAATAAGCACAATTTTAGTGCGCGAAACTTCAAAATCCCAATCAGCAGCATCAACACCTGGTCTTAAGCCTTTGGAAACCAGTGTTTTAGCACGTAAATTAGCTGCTTCCATATGATCCAAACTCGCTTGAGCTGAACGTATCACCTGTTTCGTCGCCACGGCTGTTAAAAATGCATCCGCAGCGTCAAAAGCAACATCAAGTTTTGTCAGATTTAAATCAGCTCTTGCTGCTCTGGCATCAGCGTAAGCAAATTGGTCGTTAGCATGTCTAAGTCCAAAATCAACTATAAGCCAGTTTAAATTGGCGCCCCCCAAATCATTTACAATCGGGTTCAAGCTCGAGTGCGTGGATGGCGGACCAGAATCTACTGGAACAGTATCAAAACCGGATACATTATTCATAACAACACTTGCAATCCGGTTTGCTGAGACACCGGATTCTTGAATATCTAAATTTAAATTAGGAAGGTATTGCGTCTTAGCTAATGTTACATTGGCTTTTGCAGCGTGCAATTTATATAGCCTGTTATTTATAGTAGGAAAATTTCGCAAAGCTATATTTACTGCTTCACCAATTGTCACTGACTTAGGTGCAAATATTGGTTGGAATTGAATATCCGGAACATTTGTCTCTCGTCCAACCGCATATGCCCATTGACAGTATAAGCTACTCATCAAACAGATAATCACTATCATACCAAAAGGCAAAGTAGACCCCAGAATTTTCAAGGCCTGCCTCTCTGTATGTCCACATGCCCATTTAAACGATATGGTACCGGTGAACCATTATCCGGCGCCACCTCAAAACCACCATTACAAGTAGGGTCTAATTTGTTAGGCGCCCAGTCACCCGGAAGGTCTCTTACCGGAGCGCTGCGCTCTTCACTAATTACACGTCCGCTTGGATTTTTGATAGGGCCTTTATCAGCACTGCTGCCTGCATCCGAAACCCCACGATTTTCCGGATGCTTTTGCAGCAATCTACTACCCTCTTTTGGCTCAATATTTTCTCTTACTAATTGGGCAGCCGCCGGATTTGTAGAACGTAGTTCTTTGTAATCTGTCTTCCTGAAACTAGTATCATCAAACGATGACGCGTTAAACTCAGAGCCGTCATAGCGATTATCATTTTCGCTATGTTCCTCAGCATACGCTGTTTGGGTTAAGGACAGCATAGTCAACAAAATAATTATCGAATGAGACAAAAAAGAAATCTTATCCATCAATTTAATAAGCATGACGCCACTCTTCACGCCATTCTTCCACTCCATTTACAATGGGCTGGGCAAATTCGATTTCTTGAACTTTCTCCGCCATCTTATTAGCTTCAGCAGTTAGTCCTAAACTACGCAATACATTTGAATAATCTGTAAGACAAGCAGCGACTAAAATATTTTGTTCACCCACGGCTCCTTTGGTACTAGCCAAGGCCCATTGATAAACAGTGCGCGCATCTTCCAATTTCCCTTGACTATAATAGAGAAAAGCCAATT
>Ga0206843_10178_pt1 | contig 18910 bp, 17 predicted proteins | sample Alteio_BWOrgCont_21_FD_152869 | JGI IMG/M metagenome (GOLD analysis project Ga0206843, IMG submission 152869) | Enriched cells from forest soil in Barre Woods Harvard Forest LTER site, Petersham, Massachusetts, United States -... | ecosystem: Environmental > Terrestrial > Soil > Temperate forest >...
GGAGAGAGTCAAATAACGCTTATCCATTGGATACTTCTCGATACTTTGAAACAACTTTTCTTGAGCAAGCTTAATTTGGCCAAGTTCCATAAAACAGTCAGCTATCTCAAAAATATGTTTATCAGCATCCACCTTTAGCCAATAATTGAGCGCTGCTTTGTATTGACTATTAACAAAATAAGCGTTGGCAATTATTGCTAATTTGTCTGCATTGATAAAATCTTTGTCGAGTTTGTATATAATTTCCAGTTTGGCCAATATATCTGTAGCAAAGCGGCCAGAAGGGCTTTTTTGCAGATATTCCAAATAATACTGTAAGGCTATTTTTAATTGGACCCGATAATCTTGGGTTTTCAGACTGTTTTGTTGTTGGCTATTTCGCAGTTTAAATTCTTGATCAAATTGTGTGTAGGCCAAAGTACCTAGGTAATACATTGCTCCAAGGGCATAGTTAGTATCAGAAAACTCAACACGTATTTTTTTGAAAGCATCAACAGCATTATCCATTTGATTTGCTCTTAAATAGGACTGAGCAAGCCCATATCGAGCAGCAGCCATAACATTTAGATCGCTTGCTCCGCTGAGCAAATCATTTAACGCTTGCCGCACAATTTTTTCTTCACCATATATAGTTGCAATCTCACTTATATGCCAAAGTGAATTATTTCTTAAGGCTGGATTTGTCTTGGCCTTGTCAAATAACGCGAGAGCTTCCTTGCATTTTTGTTTTTTTACTACCTGATCAACCTGTTTGTCTTTGTTTTTCTCTATCCACTGTTGATAAATTCTTCCGAGCATATAAGCGGCTTCTGACTGCTCTATGTTGGGCAGATTTGCTTGTGTCAACACATGCTCTCAATTATTACCAACAAATCGTGACTTATTATCCTACTTCGGTTTATGCAGCGGAAGCACAGTGGCGTATGTTCTGGCAGCGGATTAGACAAAGCAAAGGCAAATCGGTGATTGCGATTGGCAATTGGTGCTCCGCTGCGGCTAAAAAATATAGCCATTCAAGGTTAGCCCCGCGCTTTTTGTTTTGGGCTGGCAAACTGAGTGAAGTTGCCTCTAACAAGCAGCAAGCAGCAATCTATTATCAACAGAATCAAGAATTGTACCCGACAGACTATTATGGACAAAGAGCAAAAGCTCGATATGCTTACATAAAAAATGGCAATAAAGATAATTATTTTGAATTGCAATTACCTGTGCGAATGAATAATCAACAGTGGGATTGGCCATTGCCAACAAATATTGTAGAAAGCCTACAAATGAAAGAGAAAGATACCATCAAAGAGCTTATCTATTTAAAACAATATGATGAGATATTGGCGCAGAATTTAGATTTACCGGTTGAAGTGATTGCTTGGCTAAAAGGCAAAACAAAACAAGCAATGGAGGCGATAAATATGGCAGCCAAATGGTTGCAAGAGGAAGGCTCAAACAAAGAATCATCCAAGCTTTCTGATGATAACTTACTTTGGCAGTATTCCTACCCGTTGCTGTATAACAGAGAAATTATCACTTATTGCGAAGGCGCTGGTATTGCCGATCCATTCTTTTTGCATGCTCTAATTAGAGAAGAATCGCGTTACGAAATACGTGCGGTGAGCAGTGCCAAGGCACTTGGCCTATGTCAATTGATGCCTGCTACCGCTACGGGTGTTGCTAAAAGTCTAGGCATAAATATAATTGATTCTAGCCAGCTCTTCGATCCAGACCTCAATATTAAATTGGGGAGCTTATACTTGTCTTCTGTGTTGAAAACCTTCAACGGTAATGGGCTTTTGGCGATCGCAAGCTATAATGCTGGTTCCAATGCAGTAAAAGGACAAATTCAGAATAAGCAGGGCCTATTAACGGGAGATCCTGATTATTTTGTGGAAGATTTTCCTTATAGAGAGACGCGGGATTATATTCGCAAAGTATTTAGCAGCTACTATCGATACAGACAGATCTATCATTGAGGCTTGGGATCGCCTGGGAGAATAAAATGACCTAAGCCCGACTTTGTTCTAATAACCACCTTGGAGGGACAGGTGAAGAACCCTTGTTCATGCGCTGATGCACTGGCAAAACGTCTATGTCCATTGGAACAGGATAATTCGCAATTGCCTCTGAAATGCACTGATCTAATGAAACAGAAGGGTTAAAGCCCACTTCTGAAAAAAGCTTGTCTGCAGAATAGACGTGAGGAAGTGTGGTCATTTCCCAACCCATTTTGTTTGCCCAAATCTTCTCTAAACGTACTGGGATGACTTTGATATTCGAGCCAAGTTGCCGAGCTATCTCTTTGTAATATTCAAGTGGAGAGATAGGTTTCGAGTGGACAAGATTATATGCTTGCCCAAAGCATCTGGGAATTGCCATAACTGCTTGGACTGCAGCTGCCACATCAACTAGATTGACGTAGCTAAAACGCCCCTGTCCACCTTCGGTTAATTGAAGCGACTCGCCGCTTCTGATCCGATCTAATAGCCAAGGATCACGATTATGTAACGGTACGCAGCCTAGTAAAGAGCCAGAACCAATAATATGATAAGGACGCAAAATAGTCCATGATGCTTGATTCTGAGATTGCCAAAATCGTTCAATTGCAAGTTTTCCGTCTACGTAACCACCATACTTCCCGGGATGTGCTAAAGGTGTCATTTCCGAGATAGGCTGACTGTTCGGATGACTTCGATCATATACAAGGGTCGTCGATAAAATAATCCAATGATCGCAATGCTTGCCAAGTATTTCATGCAAGTTTTTACTTTGCAGCTCATCGAACGCGCATAGGTCTACTATGCAATTCCAACGGCCAATCTGAGCAGTTATTTCTCTAATAGATTGACTAAAGTCTGAAGTATTTCGATCCAAACATAACTGTTGAATACGGGAATTAGCCGTGGTGACAGAATTTAGCGCGACTGAAAACACGCTAGTGTCATCTTGGTCCGCTAACCTTTCTATCAATGGCCTTCCTAAAATTCCTGAACCGCCTATGACCAAAATATTCTTCAATGCTTTCACTCCTAAAAAGATAATAGATTAAATCAAAGCTGCTAGCTGTTAATTTACCTTAAGTGTAAATGGTTAGTTCGCCTCATAAGTTGAGCTAAAGAGCACACAAGCTCAAATAATGCTTATCATTCATAGCAATGATTTCAACTGGGAATTATATGAGTCAATACAGGGCAAAAACATGATCTACGATTACAGAGCTAAGAAAGTGGTCGCTGTGCTATCTGCAGACCTGGAAACAGGTGTGGCGTTAAACGTCATAGGGCATTTGGCTATTTCGATTGGCGCTTATGGGCAACACTTAATGGGACGTCCTTAATTACTGGATGCATCAGGAGGCACTCATTTTGGGCGTCTCCAAATATCCTTTTATAATTACTAAATTGAAATCGAACAAAATAAAGACTTTGGTGCAACAAGTTAGAAGCCAAAATAATATATTAATGGCTGATTATCCAGAACAAGTGTTGACTACAGCACACGATGATGAGTTAGCCAATACTATGCATCGGTGAACGCAGAGGATATGAAATATCTGGGAATTATCCTATCATGGTGATGCAGAATCAATCAATAATTTAACCGGTAAATTTATTCTTTGGCGCTGAAGAAGTTTTGAAATTAGCAAAAATGCCAGCATAAGAGGCTCGGGTGAATAACTCGACCAGAGCTTGTTGTCCCTCTTCGCCATAGGCGAGAGTGAACTTGTTAACATAGCGCCCAATAAACTTCAATGCTTGTTCTTCCGACATATCCTGTGCGAAACGCATGGCGTATTTAACTGTTTGCGTACGATTGTCTAGGGCATATTGAATGGATTTTCTGAAAATAGTAGTTAGATTGCCGATTATTTTTTCTGGTAAATCTTTTCTGACGATATTGCCGCCTAAAGGCAAAGGCAGCTTAGTTGTTTCATACCACCATTCTCCTAAATCAACAATTTTTTGTAAGCCGTGTTGACTAAAGGTCATTTGACTACCATCAATGATGAGACCTGCATCAACAGCGCCGTCTTTGATGGCATCAATAATTTCATTACTGGGAATAACTTTTGTGTTTACTGCCGGACAGAATATTTTAAGCAGCCAATAAGCGGTAGTTAATAGGCCGGGTATGGCGATTGTTTTTTGCACAATTTGGCTTTCAGTAATTGGTTTTTTAGCCACTAAGATTGGTCCAAACTTATACCCCATGCAGGCGCCGCAGTCCATGAGATTATAGCGGTCGGATATATGAGGGTATGCGGCAAATGAAATTGCTGACATTTCATATTTTCCTGTTAGAGCAGCATCGTTAAGATTTTGCATGCTCGTCAATTCATGTTTTATTGAATAGCCTACTGGCTTAATTATGCCCGTTGTCAGCGCATAAAACATAAAAGCATCGTCAGCATCTGGTGTGTGGGCAATAGTAATCTGAGAGAATTTACCTGGCATGTTGACGGCTCAGCTAGTGGTATCTATTTTGTCCTGGTATCATTTATGGTGCGGCATAAAGACTATCAATTCATTATTGGAAAGCCAATATAAATATGCCAGCATGCCTGCTAAGCTAAAGTAAGCTATAGCAATTAAAATACGCTGTTCGAGGGTAGCTGGTTTTTGATTAGACAGCGTGGTGACAGTGTTTAGCGGTTTGGGGGTAATAATGGACCCAGTAAGTCCTAAGGCTGGATCGGAAGCCTTTTGCGATGTGTCAAAAGGTCCCGAGGGGGACTTTTCAACTTCGTATCCATATCTGTCATCTAAGCTTTTTTGCTCAGCTCGGATGGACCGTTCTCTGGAAAGCTGACCGAATAATGACACAACTGAGATAACTGAGATGATCAACAAAAGAATTGAGTGAAAGAGATATGTTAAGACAAATAACAGGGCTGTGCCAGGAATTAGAAGCCATTTATAAACGGCTTGAATAATAAAACCACCGTCAAAAGGTTTTGCTGGGACAAGTTGAAAAAGATTGAGAAAAAAGCCCGTGCTGCCGGCTGCCATAAGCCAGGCATTGGAATAATTAACGCCAAACCAAAAAAGAGCCCCACTGGTTAATCCACCAATCAGAGGTCCGGCAAGAGCTACCCAAGCATGAGTAGCTTCATCAGCAGGTAATTTTGTCATAGCAACATAAGCCCCAATACCTGGGATGAAGACGGGTGCCTTTGGCTCCAATCCCAGAGCTTTCATCCAGACCCAATGACCCATTTCATGGGTCAACAATAAGATAAAAACGGCTATGGCGTATGGCAAACCGAAGAGCATTGCATAGACGCCAATAGTAATTAGAGGACTTATTACCCAGCCCATCTTGATTAAAGCCACGGCTTTCCAAGCTGCGAATAAATAGGCTTTTCCTTTAAGCAAAATTATGCCTAAAACACCCAGACTACCCAAAAGAGTTTTTTTGTTTGATTTATCTTTGTTTAAAGCCATTGTTTTGTCGTTTAGAATAAGGCAATGACGTTTTCATTTCCCCGTAAATCTTTAGCTAAGATTCACTTATCTCCTTGGTCCTTTATAGAGGAGCAATTTGGTAGTGGGGTGGAGCTTATCGGGCAGTGCATCATACTATTCTGCCAGACTCTTTACTACATAGCAAGAGCAGAAATAGACTGGCGCGAAGTATTTAGGCAATGTTATATGATTGGCGTTAAATCTTTTGTGGTTGTCAGTGTGACTGCATTATTTGTCGGCTTTGCCATGTCATTGCAAATAGCGCGCGAACTGGTTCTTTTTGGTGCTGATACCGCTATTGGTGGCGTTGTTTCATTGGCATTGGTAAGAGAGATTGGACCGATTACAGCTGGTGTAATTGTAGCAGGTAGAGTAGGCTCGGCTATTTCTGCAGAATTAACTACCATGATGATCACTGAACAAATTGATGCTCTCAAAATAATGAGAATTGACCCGGTACAATTTCTGGTAGTGCCTAGATACTTGGCTGGATTTCTTATGATGCCAATATTGTCTATTTATGCCATGTTTATCGGCTTATTGGCAGGCATAATGATTGCCCATAGTGCAGCCAATGTTCCCCCAGCAACATTTTTAGATTCGGTTAAGCAGACTATCTTAGATCGCGATTTCTTTGTACATTTTCTAAAGGCTGTTTTGAATGCCACGATTGTAATTATTTTTTCTTGCGCTATTGGTCTGCATACACGGGGCGGGGCGGAAGATGTTGGACTTGCTACCACGCGTTCTATTGTTTGGACAATGACTGTAATTTTTATTGTTAACTATATTGTTACTTCACTCACCTACGCACCAAGATGATAAGACGACGGAAACCCATTAGTCCTGAGCGCAGAGCTGAAGCTGGCGAGCTTATGATAGAGGTGAAAAATCTCTCTAAGCGCTTTGATGACCGGCCTGTCCTAGACGGCTTGAGCTTTACAGTTAATGCCGGCGAAACACTAGGCATTATTGGACCCTCTGGTTGCGGCAAATCAACAATATTGAAATTAATATCCGGTTTAATTGTTCCGGATTCCGGTGAAATTATCGTTCACAGCAAAGAATTGGGATTGGTCTTTCAAGGATCTGCTTTGTTAAATTCATTGACTGTGAGAGAGAATATGTCCTTAGCTTTAAGGTCGAAAAGACTAGGGCGTAAAGAAGAAGAAAAAATAATTGCTGACAAACTCAAGCTTGTGGGCTTGGGCGATTATATGTATGCTTTTCCTACGCAATTATCAGGTGGTCAACAAAAGCGAACCGGCTTTGCTAGGGCAATAGCCAACGATCCAAAGGTAGTTCTTTACGATGAGCCGACAACAGGATTAGATCCTGTGATGTCAACAGTGATAGAAGATTATATTATTGAAATGGCTGACGAACTTAACCCGGCGTCAATTGTGGTAACACACCAGTTCTCTACGTGGCAACGTACTGCTGATCGCATTATTTTGTTACACGCAGGACAAATCCAGTGGCAGGGGACCCCAGAGGAAGCATTAGTTTCAGATAATCCGTATATGAAGCAATTTGCTCACGCTACTCGTGAAGGTCCGATGCTTATAGGTGAAATTTGATCCCAAAAAATAGATAAGAGGTTATTAAAAGTTGGAAGCAGCGAGTAAACCGAATACACCAAATTATGAATATAGGGTAGGACTATTCGTTGTCATTGCCCTTATATTACTTTGTTGGGGTTGGTCCTGGCTAAAGGGTTTCTCTTTCCATCAACCACAGCAATTTAAAGTGCAATTTCACGATATTGCTGGATTGACAAAAAATGCGCCAGTGCAAGTTAATGGTGTGCGAGTCGGTACGGTAGAGAAAATTGAATTAAGTGGAGAAGGGCAAGTACTTTGTTCGTTAGCCATTCCAGTAGAAAACACAACTATTCCACAGGGTTCAACGGTGACAATTCAAACTTTAGGTCTGGTCGGAGCAAAATATATAGAAATTTCTTTGCCTAAATTTAAGGCTGACGAGCCTGCTCCACCTCCTATAGAGACGGATGCGATAATAGTTGGACAAGATCCAGTTAGAGTAGAATTGCACATGAATCGCATTGCGACAAATTTTAGTCGACTAAGTGATTGCTTTGGGGACGCAGAAGCAAATGACAGCATTACTAAAGCCGTACGTGAGGCTGGTCCTGCTATGAGCAATATCAAAGATGCAGCATTTAAATTTAGAAATAATATGGATCGTTTATCAGAGGCTACAACCGACATTCGGCAAGGGGCTGTTAGTGCTCGTGGATTTTTCAATCAAGGTCAATCAACTATGGGACGCTTTTCTGAAGCTGCGAAAGAATGGCAATCGACTGGACATAAGATCAATCATTTAATTGACGAACCGACCTTTAATTCGAGTGTCAAACAAACAGTGCAAATGGCCAAGGAAACTGCCTCTAAAATACAAGAAGCTATACATGAATTGAATGGGACGCTTGCCGATAAAGAAATGCGTGGCGATATTATAGCTATGTTAGGCAAGCTTACTGATTCCACAGAAAATATCAATAAGTCAATGCAGGTGGTCAGACAATTAGCAGATGATAAGGGTTTGCGAAGCGACCTCAAAGAGGCAATGACAAACGCCAAAGAGGCAATGAGTAAAGCAAATGAAGTGTTGTCCAATCCTAATTTAGTCACTGATGCGCGCGAGACGATGGCTCAACTTAGAACAGCGTCGGCAAAAGTGAGCAAGATGGCACAAACGATTGATAAACTACTTTCCAAAAAGCACCCTCTGATGAGGATGCTTTTCTCCAGTGCTTTTGATGGTTCTGAAAAAACAAAAGTCGAAACGACTGTAGATAGTGTGGATGCACCACAGAATACGGAAGCGGTTCAAATGCATGGGGAAATAAAATAAGTAACTCAAGAAATAATAGACAATATCGCATAAATTGCATAAAGGAATTGATAGACTAATATGACTGAATACGAACCAGTAATTGGGCTCGAAGTACACGCTCATCTAAAAACTAAATCCAAAGCCTTTTGTGGCTGTCCAACTAATTTTGGTGCCGAACCTAATACACAAGTATGCCCTGTTTGTCTTGGAATGCCAGGGGTTTTGCCTGTTGTGAACAAATCAATGGTAGCCTTTGCTATAAAAGTAGGATTGGCATTAGATTGCACCATCAGTAATACTACTAAATTTGATAGAAAGAATTACTTTTATCCAGATTTACCTAAGGGTTACCAAATTTCTCAATATGATGAACCTATTTGTAAGGCTGGACATATAACAATCAAGAACAAAAAAATCCGCGTTCATCGAGCGCATATGGAAGAAGATGCTGGTAAACTTGTGCATGCTGGTGCAGCGGGCTTGCATGGTTCGGACTATAGTCTTGTTGACTACAATCGCGGTGGTGTGCCGCTGTTAGAGATTGTTAGTGAACCTGATATAACCAGTCCAGAAGAAGCAAGGCTTTATTTGACAGAGCTACGTAATATTTTGCGATACATAGATGTTTGTGATGGCAATTTAGAAGAAGGCAGTTTTCGCTGTGACGCTAATGTTTCTATACGTCCAGTTGGTACTAAAGAACTGGGCACACGCACAGAAATTAAAAATTTAAATAGTTTTAGAGCAGTACAACGGGCGATTCAATATGAGATTGAGCGCCAAACCACTCTAGTAGAAAGCGGAGAAAAGGTAGTTCAACAAACAAGACTATGGAATGATGGTGACGGGAAGACCCATCCTATGCGCTCAAAAGAAGAGGCGCATGATTATCGATATTTCCCAGAACCAGACCTGGTGCCATTGGTCATAGATAAGGTTTGGATAGAAGAATTAGTTAAACAAATGCCTGAGTTGCCTGAAGCAAGGCGTCGACGTTATGTGACTGAATTAAAATTAGCGCCTGATGATGCCTATGTTTTGGTGGAATCTAAGGAAATGAGCGACTTTTTTGACCGGGCAATTAAATTGGGCGCATCAGCTAAAGAAGCAGCCAATTGGTTAATTGGTCCAACGCAAGCTTATTTAAAAGAACAAAAGTTAGGATTTGACGAGCTGCCACTAACGCCAGAAAATGTACGTGATTTGGCAACAGCGGTGTCTAGAGGCACAATTAGCAATACTGCAGCTAAACAAGTATTGAGCGAGTTGTTAGCAAAAAAATCAGACGTTGTAGCTTTAATAGAAAAGCTTGGCTTAACACAAGTTAGCGATGAAGGCGATTTGCGCAAAGTGGTATCAGAAGTGTTAGCGGCTAATCCCAGCCAAGTAGCAGAATTTCATCAAGGACGAACAAAAGTAAGACAGTTTTTCTTTGGCGAAATAATGAAAGCAACAAAAGGCAAAGCCAATCCGCAAGTTGTAAATAAGCTATTAGATGAAATCTTGGCTACAGCCAAGATTTAAACATCACCTCTAACTGGTCCCGTATCGACTAAAGATAGCAGATCCGCAAAGAAAGGGGCGCCCATGCCTCCCCTTTGGGCAAAACCGATCATCGCCTTTAAGTGGTATTTTTTGTTTATTAGCGATCATGTCTGATAATCAGCTGTTATTTCATTGTGTTTTTTTTACTGGAAAGGATCTACTTTATCGGTTTTGGTTCGGCTCCTTCTTGGTATAGGATTAATGGTGTTAGTGAAAAGCTATAAATTGCTTGTTCAAATTTTTAAATAAATCAGACTTGCGACAGTGGCTCTTATCCATTTTGATACACTGAGTATCATTTGTAGAAAAATAGTATTAAGTATAAAAGGTGATAAGTATATGAAAATTAGAATAAGCCTGTTGGTGGCATGCCTGGCTATTGTGGGAATCGCAAGACCAATAGATGCTGAAATAATTAAGGATGCTTTGCCCTCTCAAGACTTAACAAAAGCGAAAAGCTTAGAAACAATTCTGCGTGATTCTGGGCTATGTAAACAATATCCTATTGCAATTAAAATTTTAAATGACAATACGGCCGAAATTGCAACCTATGCAGACAGACGACTTTCAGACGGAGAGACCAAACTCTTAGCTCTCAATATAGCCAAGTTCATTTCTACCAATATCAATAAAATTGTGGAAGTAAAAGTAAGACTTTATGATCCAGCTAGCATTAAGTATTGGAGGGACATAGCGCTAAGTGCAGCACAAATAGAAGGTGGTTTAAAATCTGGACCAGAACAAGAGGAAACCCTTAACTCTATCAAAATAGTGAATAACATGGGACTTATAGATAGTCCTAACTTAGAACCTAAGATTGGAGTGTATAAGCGTATTCTTAAGCTTAAGGCTGCAGGAGTTGATGTGCGTCCTTACCTTAAAAAGCTTGCAGGGATAGAAACAGCAGATAAAAAGAAAAAGAAGATTGCTACTCAATTGACTGAACTAAATGCCTCCCTTTCAGAGGTTGATGCAACATTCAACAAGCCGATTTCGAGTCGCATCAATGGCAATGAATTAGAAAGTACATTAAGGCAATCCTGGCAAGACGCATGTAACAGCGCGAACACCGCTCTGAAAGCAGTGGAAGAGGCAGAGCAAGAGCAAAATAATTTAACGCCACCATCAGTCTATGATAACGATGCTCAGGCACGTTATCAGAATGACTACGAAGGACGGCAACGGAAAATTGATGCGGCGTTAGCAGCTTGGCAGGAAGCTTGTCGATACCGTGAACTTACCCATGACCAGCTTAAGCAAGCTACGGAACACTATTGACCTGTTGCATTGAAATCTGAATGGTCAGTCTAAATATTTATGCAAGAAGGCGGCGCTGCGGGAATAAGCTAACATGGATGCCTGGCGGTTATATGTGCTTCTTTGATCGCAATTGAAACCGTGATCAGCTTCATAAGTATGAACGGTGACATTGGATTTGTTAGCTAGAGCTTTACGAATTTTTTCTACTGCTGCAGGAGTGATGTGTTTATCTAATTCGCCGAAGTGCATTAATAGCGGGCGATTTAAACTTTTTGCTTCATCTAAAGCTTGGTCTATGCCTCCGCCATAGTAACTAACGGATGCGTCGACTAAACCTCGACATGCCAAATAATATGCAATGTATCCGCCTCGACAAAAACCAACTGCGCCTGTTTTGCCCGAAACGGATGGTAAATGATGAAGTGTATCAATAGCATCTTTTAGATCTGTCATGGCCTGATCAATGTCTAATTTACTGGCGAGGGCGATCCCTTTAGCCATATCTTTTTCACTATAACCAAGTTCTACACCAGGCTCAGTGCGCCAAAAAAGATCAGGTGCTAAAACTACGAAACCTTCTTGGGCATATAATTCGGCAACATCTTTGATATGGCTATTAACACCAAAAATTTCCTGAACAAGGATCAGTCCGGGACCCTCGTTGTCTTGAGGAGGCTTAGATAAATAACCCGAAAACTCTTTATTGTCCTTTGTCTTGATTTTTATATATTCGCCTGGCATGTTAAAACTCCATGAATTGACTGGACGTAATAGAATACTGATTATCCTTATTAGCGGTTAAAGAGCTTGCACTTGGTGTCTGATTGTTAAGGTTGAAGTCTCCAATATCTATCGTTTTAGCAATGCTACTGGCAGTTTCTATGCTATGTGCTTCTGCTAATAATTTCCATGGTTATTTTTGTCCGGTTATAGAAATATCTCCTATGCATGACGATGTTATTTACACGCCAGCTGGTATGGGAGTTGTTACGTCGAAAGCGGGTTTCCGTATTCATCCAGTTACTGGTAGAGGCGATTTTCACAGCGGTGTTGATTTAGCGGCTAATTTGAATGATCGCGTATATTGCTTGTTGGACGGCATAGTAACGAAAGTAGGTTGGCGTGGTGCTTTGGGAGTGGCGGTGGAGGTTTATCATCCTTATCCAAATATACGTACTATTTGTGGACACTTGAATGCGTATTCAGTTTTGCCGGGACAATGGGTGAAGCGCGGACAAGTGTTGGGTTTTGCTGGCACGACAGGCAGATCGACCGGTGTGCATCTGCATTATACGATTATAAAAGAGGACACAAAAGAATATATCGAGCCCATGTCGTTTTTAGTGGCGGTACCAAAATATGTCGGTGCCTTAAGAACAGCTCGGGCAAGATCTATGCAAAGCGAGAATATAAAAAAACATAAGGAAAAGGCGGCTGAGGATAAGTTAGTGGATGAAGATCTGCCTGCTGAAAATGGTGAAGTAAAATCGCCCTAATTTAAGCGTTGTGGCTGCGCTTTATCCTTCAGCTCCTCGACAAGCTTCAATATTTGCTTTTTGACATCTGTATTTGCCGAAACTCATTTTAGGCAAAAAAGAGAGAATTGCGAACCAGGAGTGTCGCAATTCTCTAATACTTCTATTCCTTACTGCTGTGTATATACCCCGGGAAGTTGCCTTTTAGCGCATATTGCCAGGTAGAAAGATTAAATTTTATCAGCAACTTGCCGAAGCTAGTCTAGTGTTTGGTCAGAGTTATTCTACAGCTACTCTAACGCCAGCAAACCCATCTGAAAAAGGACGTGCATTTTCAAATTGCAAATTGATTACAACTTTTCCGTCTTTGTCGATATAGCCTTTTTTCAGCCCTGATCTTACACACGCTAAGCCGTCTGAGAACGATTCGACGGAATCATAAATGGGATCAACGACAGTTTTTCCCTCTTCATTGACAAAACCCCAGCTGCTGTGCCGTTCAAGCATTGCCATCCCTTCAACAAAGTTTTGTCGGGTATGAAGCTGGTCAACAAAAGTTACAATGCCATTTTTGTCAACCAAAGCATTCTTTACTCCGCTTTTAGGAATTGCCACTTCTACGTCCGCTAGACTATTTTTAAAGGAATATGCCTTTAAAAATGCCGGTTTTATAACCATATTGCCCAGGTCGTCTATGAATCCCCAGGTATCTTTGACTTCTACTGGAGCTAAGTCTTCAGAAAAGTCACCGACATCAGTATATATGGGCTTGATGAGCATCGTGTTACGCTCATCTATAAATCCCCAAGTTTGATCACGCTTCACGGCAGCCTTGTGTTCAGAAAAAGGATGTACTTCTACGTACTGAGTATTAACTACCATAAGATTATCTTTCCTGATAAAGCCCCAGTGATCACCCATAAGGACGGCGGCAAAACCGTTAACGAATTTAGTTACATTATCATAATGAGGTTTTATGACAATGTCGCCCTTTTTGTCGATGAAGCCCCAAAGCCTGTCTTTTTTTACGCCGGCTAAGCCTTCGGAGAAAGGCCGAACGTCTTCAAACTGTGGTTTGATAACTATGGTACCCGTTTTATCAATGAATCCCCAAAAGAACGTTTTAATTTTTTCTTCACCAGTGACTACCGCTGGAGAATTTCCTGGATTAATAGTTTGTCCTGTGCTCGTTGTAGTCGAAGACTGGTTATTTGCTGACGTGCCAGGAGCAGTGGCATTCGGAGCTATCGGCTGACTACTACTGCCAGAAGCGGAAACAGGAGCTATTGTTGGTGTATTTTGAGTTGTGCTGCCAGAGGTGGAAACAGGGGGAGGCGCTTGCGTAGTCGGAGCGCTGTTTGGCGCTTTTGTGCCACCACATCCGGTGAGCATCAAAATAAGAGAAAGTGTAGATAGTAAAGAGGAAAAACGTTTCGTGCTAAGAGTATCCATAAAAAATGCCCAATTAAATTTACGAACATAGTTAGTTTAACCGATAGAACCGATACTAAAATAGTATTATTTTCAATCTACCTATTTTTTATTAAATCAATTGTATTAGTAAAGGCACTTTTAAGTTCTCTCACGCGTTCTGCATCAACGGCGTTGTCTATTATACCTTGACGTTTCAGAGAGCTGCCAACAATTGCCCCATCAGCGACGTTAAGGATTTGAACTATATTGTTTTTATCAACGCCGCTGCCAGCAAATATTGGGCATTCAGGCAATAGAGTACGCACAGAATTTAAATCCTCTAATAGCGGTGGGTCGCCTGTGCTATGCCCGCTAATAATTAAAGCATCAGCCAAAGCCCGAGTTTTTGTGTCGTGAGCAATACGTCCTATGTCATTGCTAAATGCTAAAGGGCTAGCATGTTTAACTAAAATGTCAGCAAAGATTTTGATAGATTTATTTGCTCCCAGATGCTGACGATATAAAAGCAGCTCGTGTGCAATACCTTCTATTAGCCCTTGATCCGTAACCATAGCGCCGGTTAGAACATTCACTCTAATAAAATGAGCTTGCGTAGTTAAGGCAATTGCTAAGCTTGATAAACCATCATTACGTAAACAATTTATGCCAATTGGTTTATTAGTAAGAGCCATAACACGGCTAACGGCAAGGGTAAAACTACTTATAGTGGCTGGGTCGAGGCGCCCCCTGGTAAAAGGCGCATCAAAAAAATTTTCTATTATGATCCCGTCAATGCCACCGGTGGATAGAGCTATAGCTTCTTGTTCTGCACGTTCATAGATAGGACTTAATTGCCCATCCCAGCGTACTGAGCCGGGTAAAGGGAGCAGGTGAATAACGCCAATAAGAGGCTTGTCAGTACCGAATAAATTTTTGAGCATATTGTGCTGCTGTTTACATGTCCTTATGTATTATCTCTTAGCGCCGACCGAAGTATAAAATTTTACTCTATGGGACTTATATCTTATTTAAATCACAACAATTTCCGCCTGCATGAGAATCCTATTATGCATCCAGAGAGCGCAGATAGGCTTAATGCTATTGATAAGGCTATCGCTGAATCAAATCTTTTATCTACTCTGGTTAATGTTACACCGCGCACGGCGCAAAATGCAGATCTTTGTACTATTCATAGCCAATCTTATATTGAGCATATTGAGAAGTCCGCCCATGTGGCGCAAAGTGAAAATAAGCTCATTCAATTAGATGGTGATACATTTATGAGTCCAAGGACCTATGAAGTAGCAAAGTTGGCTGCTGGTGCTAGTTTTACTGCCATAGATAGTCTAGAGCAAGATAATATTTCCAGTGCCTTTGTTGCTGTAAGACCGCCTGGACATCATGCTATGGCTCAAAGACAGATGGGCTTTTGTATTTTCAATAATATTGCTTTAGCAGCTGATTATGCGCGCAAGCATTTGGGCCACAAAAAAGTGTTGATTATAGACTGGGATGTTCATCATGGCAATGGCACTCAAGATATTTTTTATAACGATCCAGAAGTATTTTTTATTTCCATGCATCAATATCCACATTGGCCTTATAAAACAGGCTGGCTAAGTGAAGATGGGGCAGGGGATGGTAAGGGCTTTAATTTAAACATTCCTTTGCCACCAGGAACCGGAGATAAAGGGCATTTGATGGCCTGGGATTCTATTGTTGTCCCAGTAAGTGCCGAGTATAAGCCGGACATTATTCTTGTTTCGGCTGGCTATGACGCTCATCAGAACGATTTTATGAGTAATCAGAACGTGACCACGAATGGATTTGGTTTGCTTGCTAGTCGTTTGCAAAATTTAGCTCAGAGTCTTGATGTTAAAACAGCATGTTTTTTAGAGGGTGGTTATAATACAGAAGCCTTGGCAGACTCAGTTGTAGCTACGCTAAATGCTTTAAGCAAAGATGCTAAAGATCAAAAGACAAAATCTGAACCAGAGCTGCAGCCGATTACAGACGATCAGTCACCAGAAGAATTAAAAAGCCGATTGTCTTTAGTACAAAAGCATTTTGCCAAATATTGGCAGTCACTAAAATGATAATAGTATCCCACTATTCCACTTCAAATTCGACTTTTATTTTGCGTGATGAATCGACTGCCTGTCCATCTAAAGTGGCTGGTTTAAACTTCCAATGGCGTAAAGTATTTAGAGCAATATCATCAACTTCCTGACTGCCAGAGGAGCTAAGCAAAGAAACAGATGTCTGACCATCTTTTTTAATAACAAATTTGGCTACACAGCTGGACTTGAAACATTGCTCGTGTAATTCAGGGCTAATCTCTGGTTCAGGGTGATAGCTTGGTTCGGCGATCTTATAAGTAGAGGCATATTCAGTCCCTAAAGTTAGTGTGGTGGCGCTGGCGCCATGAACACTGACTGTAAGGAATAGCGCCATTATTGCAAAGCTCGCTAAAACTTTTGCCCGAATTTTTTGCAGATGCGGAATTATTCTCATAATGGACTAGACCCAAGCTAAAGAAATTAATCAGAAAAAATATGAGGAGCATAATAACATGTCAAGATTTTTAAATTCAGTGATTTTAGTTAAGGTTGAATGGGTATTTCTAAATTTTTGCATCTGTTGTTTTAGTGTTGTTTACTAGAACCGGCTCTTTGCCCAGAGTCCAATTGCAGCCAATGAGAAAGCGAAAGGGCAATAAAAATCTGGTGCCTTGGAATGGACTACCGGCATTAGTAGCTGCTCTTGCATCCAACAAGTTTTGTATTCTGAGGTCGAAAGCTTCGGGCATAAAGGTTAAGCGGTGTTTTATTTTTTGCGGCACTCGAAAGCCCGCGTTGATATTGAACAGAGCGTAATTGGGAGTGCGCAAAGGATAAGCGTAATACATTGCTATAGCAGTCTCGTTTTGCAAGCCTGTCATAAATTGCATGTCTGCCAGCACCCAGAAATTCTTTTTTGTTTTATAGCCTATGGCAGCGGTTAACTGGACCCGACGGTCATGGTCAGGGTATTTGTCTTCTACCGGTGTGCCCTGAATATCGTAAATGCCGCCGGAGACTTGCTTGGAGCCTCGTAAATAAGCAACAGAAATAGTATTAGAAACAAATCCATAAAAGCCTTTGCCTTCTTTGCCGGGTTTAAGATCCAATCTGGTCTCTACACCATAGGCTTCTTGAGCAGCTACGCTCTGGCGATTGTAAAGAGTAGAATTGCCAATGACACCCGAGTCGCCATAGTTTGTTAATGTTTTATAGAAAAGGTTGTTTCGGGCAACGAAGCGCGGTCCGACCTGCTGCTCCAGGCTAACATCAATGAGTCTGCCTCGTGCGGCCCTCATAGGTCTGACAGTGCCATTATAAATGCCATTGGCGATGCCGTTGAAGGGTCCATTAATAAAGCCGCCGGCGACAAAGGGAGGTGTGGAGAATACGTCAGTCTGTGGTGGTTCAAATATATCTGAATAAGATGCTCGTAAAACTGTGGTTTTGGTGAGGACAAATGAAGCTCCGAAACGGCCATTGACTGCTGCATCTGTAACTTGCTGAGCTAAAAAAGGTTGAATATTAAAGGGAGATGCACCAGGAATAGTGGCAATGGCATTGGCCACTGGCAAGGTATTGCCAAAATAGCCGTGATAAACGTCGAGGCGTACTCCAGTATCCAAAGTAAGTCTTTTTAGAACGCCCTTTTGAGGACGCCAGCTATCCTGCAAGTAGGCGCTTTGCAAATAACGAGATGAATGCAGTTTGCCCATGGCAGAAGTAAATTGAGGTCCGCTTGTTGTGCCAGTGAAGGGACTAATCATGGCACCATAGGGAACACCAGGAGTGTTCGGATTATTGTTATAGTAAGTGGCACCAAAATCGGTATAGCAGGGGCGGTATTCACTTAAAAAACCAGCTTTCAAAAAGTGAGTGCGCCAGAGGATTTTACTAATATCACCTTGAGCGGAAAAAACATAATCGAAGCGCAGAGCATTAGGGGCAATTGACCATAATGGTTGTCCACCGTTGATTACTGGATTAGGGTCAAAGACATTGTTGCTGTGAAAGTTTGTATAGTAGAAAGCGTTGAGAATATGCAAATTGCCTTCGTCGAAAAAATGGGCGAACTTGTGTTTGTAATTCAAAATAATGTAATCCTGAGCATCATGCTGATGTTCGTCTACCCCAGCTGCTGCGGATTGCGGTGAAGTGGGAACGCGCATAAATGATTCATTTATACCTAAAGTGACATTGACACGGTCACGCTCAGTGATTAGATATTCTAATTTGCTTAGAAGATTAAGCTGACAGCGATTATTATCGACATAGTTTTTTACTGGTGGAGCATTGCCCATAGATGTGCCGACCACAGAGCCGGAAGACTCAACCCGTAGCTTATATAGAGGACTGTCTGGATTTTGACTAAAAGCCGTACTGCCGCTATACCAGAAACTGCCAGCAATAGGACTGCCCATTTGCATGCCACTGGTAAAATATGGTTGGGGTTGGATAGGTAAAGACTTCATGTGGACGACAGCACCCATAGGACCGCCACCGTCTTCGGCTTGATAACCGCCAATGTCTACCTTCATTGATTGTAAAGAACGTGGACTAACAAATTGGCTTTGTTGCAGGACACCTGCTGCTTCTGGAAGCACAACGTCGTCCAATACGTAATTAATTGAGTTGTGTTCGCCGCGTGTAATAATATTGCCGTATGTATCACTGACGACTCCAGGAGTGCTTTTTATAAGTGATTGCAAGTCGTTGCCTGATTGATACTGATTAATTATGTCGTGATCTAAATTTGTTTCGCTACCGATATTGTGCGGATGGATTAGAGTTCTTTTGCCTGTCACGCGCAAAATATCTGTACCTTCTAGCTCTTCTAATTTAA
>Ga0206843_10181_pt1 | contig 18702 bp, 23 predicted proteins | sample Alteio_BWOrgCont_21_FD_152869 | JGI IMG/M metagenome (GOLD analysis project Ga0206843, IMG submission 152869) | Enriched cells from forest soil in Barre Woods Harvard Forest LTER site, Petersham, Massachusetts, United States -... | ecosystem: Environmental > Terrestrial > Soil > Temperate forest >...
CCCGCATCGTCATCATCGTCCGAGGCACCGTCACCATCGCCGCCGCCATCGTCGTCGTCGTCATCGTCATCGTCTTCATCATCATCATCATCAACGTCATCAATGCCATCACAAAACACGGATCGGTGGGATATGCGGCGTCATCTCCTGCTGGTTGTGGAGGACTACTTCCTATCTCCAACCTCGTCGTCGTCATCGTCATCGTCATCCTCGTCGTCATCCTCGTCGTCATCGCAAAAAAAGGCACCGTCTGCCACGGCCTACCTGCACGAGCTGTGGCAGCGAGGCCGCGTGCTGGGACTGGACGCCGACACTGTGCACCGCGTCCCGGATCTGCGCGCGGCTGCGATTGGACTGGGTGCATGGGCACGGGTGGCTGAGGACACGCGAAAGCCCGTACTCCTGCTCGTCGAAAGCGGACGCCGCTACGCGACGGATCAGTTGATTGATGAACTGGCACCCGATATCAGGAGCGGAAGGCAGCCGGGCGAAGTGTTTTACGGTGCGAAGCTACCCATTGCCGACACGTTGCGCACCAGCGCAGAGCGCCAACGCAAAACCCCCTATCGCCCCGGAATGGCAAACCAAGGCGCTCGGATAAAGGACCTAAAGAGCTTCACGGCGGGACTATCCAGCTTCCGAAGCGGCAGCAGTATCGCGCAGTGGATTCAGGAGGCAAACCGCGGCTGGAACCTGCTCTTTGCCGACCCAGTGTTTACGGCGATTCGGGAAAACAGCTTGATTGTGTCAGACTATGGCGCTCGCTCGCGCTCGCACATGCATCCGTGGGAGTTTTACAACTTTGCTTTTGACGGCATGAAGATGTTTGTCATGTACGATCCGGACGAAGCTGTCGAACGCTTTGGCAGCAGTGGCACCGCGTTTTACCGCGACGCCCGAGGCTACGATGTACACACGGGCTGCAGACCAGCAGAGTTGCGTCGTCCAGGTCCATGTGCCGAGCACAATTACTCGGCCATTAGCACCGTCACGGTGCCGCGCCGCCTGTCTTTCGAGCAATTTCTCGAGATGAAGAACGCATACTTGGCCGTGATTTGCAGCGACCCAGTCCCCGAGTTCCCCTCCGCAGCCAACATGCTGCTTGCGCCGACCGCGTACGTGCACGAGGTATTCACCTTCGGCACTGGACGCTCGGGCATGTACGGCGGTCTCTCGGGCTTCGCGCTGCCCAACACGCGACGCTCCTTTGAGGCACACCAGAAGTTGCTGCAAAATGCAGTTGAGAACGGCGTCAACATCTACCGAGCATCGCTGGAAGAGAGGCTCTTTCCGTTCCCAACCAATGCGGAGGCAAAGGGCGAGGGAAAAACAGAGGCCAAACGTCGAAATGCACGGCCCAACGTGACAGAAAACAGGGGGCCAGACTTCGAAGAGGACGAGAAAGCCGAGAAAGACGAGAAAAACCAAGAACAAGAAGACGAGGCGACACACGTAGACTCGGCAATACATGATGAGGAGGAGAACGAAGACGGAAGCGAGGTTGAGGGCGACGACCATCAGGGTGAAGATGATCAATGGGACGAGGGGGAAGAAGGAGAGGGAGAAGAAGAGGAAGAAGAGGAAGAAGAGGGAGAAGAAGAAGAAGAAGAAGAGAGAGAAGAAGAAGAAGAAGAAGAAGAAGAAGAAGAGGAAGAAGAAGAAGAGGGAAGGGACGAGTGAGGCTTCCACTGTCTCCTTTTTTCGTTCTGTCTGTCTCTCTCTTTCTGCCTCTCTCTTTCTGTGTCTCTGTCTCTTTTCTACTCTTTCTTCTCTTCTCTTTCTCTCTGCTCTTCTCTTCTCTCTCTCTCTCTCTCTCTCTCTCTCTCTCTCTCTCTCTCGCTCTCTCGCCCTCCTGTCTGTTTCTCTCTCTCTTTGCTCTTCTCTCTCTTTGGCCTTTTCTCTCTCTGTCCTCTCTCTCGCTCTCTCTCTCTCTCTCTGTTTCTCTCTCTCTTTTTCTTTCTCTCTCTCTCTATCTCTCTGCTCTTCTCTCTCATTCTCTTCTCTCCTCTCCTCTCCATCCGTCTTTATCCGTCTCTTCCGTCTCTCTCGTTCTCTCTTCCTCTCTCTTCCTCTCTCTTCCTCTCTCTTCCTCTCTCTTCCTCTCTCTTCCTCTCTCTCTCTCTCTCTCTCTCATTCTCTTCTTTTCCAATGACATCATGCTCTGTTGAGGGCTCTTCCATTCCGCAGGTGCTCCAGCTCGGTTCCATCTTCCGGCTGTCGTTATTACCGATGCTTTCGCACTCGCAAGCAGCAGAAAGACGAAAGCACAGGACCGCGTCCTCCGCCGGGGAGGCCAGTGAGGACGCCCACCGCCGCAAAAAAAAAAGAAAAAAGCCAGTGTTTCTCCCTGTCTTTCTTGTCGGCACAACTCATCAGTCTCTTTCGAGAATGCTGCGAACAGTTGCACGTCAAACCGGAGCTCGTCTGGCACGACAACCCCACTGGCCAAACGCACCCGTGACTCTCTCCGTCACTCATTATCCGTTAGCAAGCGCCAAAGCCACTTGCAGAAGCAGTGGTGCGAGTACAGGCAACCGTTTTTTCTCTCTTCGGCACTGTCTGGCCGAGGGACAGCAGTATGCGGTGCACCATCGCGACGGCAGCGTATCGAGCGAAGCGGGACCGAGAGTGTTTTGGGGCGTGGGAGTCAAGGAAGTCGTCCCTATGACCCGACATGTGGCCGAGGCCTCCCAATACCTTCACATCACTCACGTCAGTGGCGACACGGAAATCATTCGCGGCCCGGCCTCTGTCTATCACGATCCGCTTCTGCACTTGTGCGTCGAAGTCAAAACGGCTACGACTGTCAACTCGGGCGAAGTACTCGTTACGTATTCGCAGGTTTCCCCCCCCCCCCCCCTGGCAAATCATTTTCCTTTTGTCACCTTCTCTCTCATTTTCCTTTGTTCACAAGCGGTTCAAAAGCGGTTCAAAAGTGGTTGTGCACTTGCGCCGTCTCCTTTTTTTTTTCCACACTTTTGCTTCTTGTCAGGTGGGCAAGAATGAGCCTGTGAAGCGTACCTTGGTTCGGGGACCAGCCGTGTATGTTCCCGGGGATCCGAGCGCTTGGGTGCACATGTTTTCATGGCACGGCGCGGCGGCGGGGACGTCGGGAAGTCTGGACCAAAGCAAGCGTCCCGGCGCGCTCCAGTTCACAAAGCTGCGTGTGACGCCGCAGAGCATGTATCACCAGGTCCAATACAGACCAGCACCAGCCTCTTTCTTTCTCCCCTGTCTCTCTTCCCTGCAGCGCTCTTTCTCTCTCCCTGTCTCTCTGCCCTGTCTCTCTCCCCTGTCTCTCTCTCCTGTGTCTCCCCTCTCCTTCTCCCCAGCTTCTTTCCGTTTCCCCTTTGTTTTTTCTCTCTCCACACTCCTTCCTCGTTTCATCTCTCTGCTGGATGCTGTATGTCTGTATTTGTGTGCCCGGTCCTCCCGGTCCTCGTCGACCTTATGTTGTCTCTGTTGTCTCTCGGTGAACCTTGGCGGTTTGTCGATCGCGCGTAAACGCGTGGACGCTGCGCTCGCGTGGCGATGACTGACTGCAGGTGCGGAACGTGCGCACCAAGGATGACGCTCGGTTGCAGGTGGACCTTATGCTCTTCTATCAACTGCGAGACATTGAGCGCATGCTCGACGAGTCGCACGACCCCATTGGCGAACTGATAAACAGCGCCGAGGGAGACGTTGTCGAATTCGCCGGCGCACGAACTTTTGAACAGTTCAAGGATGCCATTGAGGGCCTATCGTCTCTCAAGACGTACGAGCAACTGCGCTGTCGCGCCGAAAACATTGGTTACTTGGTCACGAAAGTGACGCTTCGCTCGTACCAACCCGCCGACCCTCGTCTTGCCGAGATGCATTCGACCGCCATCAAGGAACGCACCGAGCTCGTGCTCAATGTCGAGAAGCTCCGCCAGCGCGAGGAGGCCGAAGACTTTACGTTGCAAAAATCCGCCGAGCGCGACGCGCAAAAGAATCGCGCCGAGGTGGAGCACCAGCAGCATTCGTTCAAGGTGGCCGCCTTGGCCCGCGACGAGGCGAATCGTGTGGCGACGTGCCAAGCCGAGATCGCTGCGACGATGCGGCAGCAGAAACGCGCCGAGGAGTTGAAGGAGGACGAGCATAAGCGTGCGCATGACGCCAAACAGCAGGAGCACGAGCGTGTACAGGATGAGTTGCGACACGCTGTCCGAATGCGCATCGCGGCAGAACAGGCCAAGGACGAACTGGTGCGTGTGACGGCGCTCCATAAGGCCGAGGCTGCGCACTATGCGGCTCTCGCGACATCTGCCGGCATCGATGTGACGGCATGGCTGGTGGCACGCGAGAGAGCGCTACCACGTTCCGATCGAATCGACAAATTGGCCATCATCCACCACGCGTCCGATTCGCGGGCCGCGACCCCAGGCCGGCCCTTGACGGCGCTAACGCAACCTGCAAGCCCTGTGAGCTCGACGACTGCCTCGGATCACGTCTCGCACACGCATCTTCACCTTGACGGTGTATGACCATGACGTTATCTCCCCTGAAATCCTTACCAGACACAATGCTCTGTTCATCAGAGTTTGTTTTTTATTGCCGTGGCTTTTCTGAGACTTTGTGAGACAGCGTCACCGGTAAAAAAATGAACCGAACGAAAATTTTTACGGTCGCCGGACGGCGGTCGAAAACCTCCCATCCCCAATAATAATGAGTTCCTTTCTGCTTGTTTGAACGGATGAGAACGAAGGCGCAGGAGCACGAAGCGGTCGGCCAAACAGGAATACAAGGTTCAAAAGCATCACCGGGTGACGTCGGGTGTGAGCAGCCAACGGAACGGGAGGAACCACTCAAACAAAAGACGCAGTGAACCCTTGGCAATCAGACACAAACAAAATCCGAGCAATCAAAGCACCAGGCAGTGAACAAGGCCAGTTAACAAGGCCCGTCGCCGTATGTAGCTCAAGGGAGTGCTTGCAAAAACGACTCAGAGGAACACACCATACATCATTCGCCTGTTCATTACTTGTCCGTTATCAAACCAAAGGGCGCAAGCCAATGTTCCATGTGCGACGCCTGAACGCGCATCGTCGGTCGCAGTTGCGTCTGCTGCAATCCGGAAGCACGAATTCGATCAACATCACACCAGCGAGCCGCGGATGCGACACGATCAGCGGGGGCCAGACGAACAGCACGCAAGTGCGACAGACAACCAAGAACTCTGCCATCGCAAGCACCATGCACACGGAGAAGCCGCCAGACATGGTCAACTGTAACGTGCAGCACGGCGCCGAGGTCCAGCTGCTCGAGCACGGGTGCGCAAATCGTCAACTCGGACGCGAACTCGAGCGCTAGTGTGGCAATCTTCATACGAGGGGCATGCAGACGCGTCAAACATGGCAACTCAGGCAGGTCCGTGAAGCGCGCGTGATGGGGCATATGTAATCTGCGCAGCGAGCGTGGCAGCACATCAAGCCGCAGCGGGCCAACGTCACCGGAAACGATCCCGAGATCGATCCCGAGATTGATTCCAGCGTCCGTCAAATCCAAATCGGTCAAGCAGGTCAGGGACGAGAGGCATGCATAAGTGCTGCCCAACACGTATGCGCGGCTCAAGTGCAGCCGCCGTAATCGCGAGTCGTCGCCCGCACACAGCAACAGCATCGTCCCGGCTAGCCCTCGATCATCAACGCCGTCGTGAACAAGCTCTGTCAACGCCGGGAAGCGGGCGGCACGTCCAGGCCTCTTGAGGACGCCGCGTTCACACTGCCACTCGGATCCAGGCTGAAGACGCAGGGTCGTCAGCGCCGGAAACGACCAATGGCCTTCGTCGTCCTTCTCGCCCTCATCTTGATTGTGATACGACCTGGACGACGACGTCGCAAGGAGTCGAGGCACGGGACTGACCAAGCACACGTCCAGCGCCAGCAGCGCCGAGCCAATGGGAGATGTCGCGAGCGACCGCAACAATGTGGGAGTAACCTCACCCAGTTCACGACTCAGCAAACCACGGACGAGCAAGGTGCACACACCACGGAGCCGCAGCATTGATTTGGGCCAATCGGAGCGGTCCAACGAACCACGCCTCCTCACAGTCACCTCGCGGGGCTGCGAAGCGACCAGCTGCTGTGAGACGGATCGCAACGTGCGCGACGAGGCGGCCAAGGCAAAATGATCACGACAGCTGAGGAACGACGAGACGTGCGCTTGCAGGACGGTAGGTGTTGCACTCATCAATGATGAGGCCGACGCCAACGCGCGCGCGCGCTTCATGGTTACCTTTCACTCTGCCGGCTCGATGGAAAAAGCAAAAAGCAAAAAGGAAAAAGGAAAGGGACGTTCCTCTCACAGCAACGAGCGCGGAGTGTGGTGCATAGATCAATCTATCAGTAATCGGCGTCTCGGGAACCTGCGCCCCTCCGTAAGCCTAAGGGAGGCGGGGTGAGGATTCCATGAAGTAGTTTCGGAATTTTTCGAGTTCGGTCGCTTCTTGTGGCCTCGGCGTGTGGCCGCACAGCTCATGTTTTCGCTCGTGTTTTCGGTCTTGTTGCATTTGTGCTTCCTTGCCATCCTTTTCGCTCTCGTTTTTTCCGACACGACGAGGCGCGTCAGGCGCGCCGTTGCGCTCACGCACAGAAGAACAGAGAGAGCGCCCGCGACCCTGTTCCCATTGCCACCGGATCTTCTCTGTCACGCGCTCTCTTGGTTGCCCTGTTGTGATGTGGCTCGCGCATGCCACACATCGCTCTTCTGGCGCCAGAGCGTAAGCGCTCACGAGGGACTTTGGTATTCATCATCATCATCCGCCACGCTCTGCCTCTTGCTCTCCTTTCCTCCTCCTGCCTCGTGGTTTCCTTCTGCCCTCTTTTTTTCTCTGCATCGCGTGTTGACTCCCCAGCCAGGATGTGGCTCGCCTTTTGTTTTTGCACTCGCCATCCTCGCACGCCACACGACGCAGGTCCGGCGTATTCCGATCGCAGTGGTCCAACCCACACTATCCACTGTCCTCTCGACTGCTGTGCGGTGTCTCGGTAGCACAACCGAATCCGAGTCCTCCGGCCCAACTGCAAGTGAGCTACGCTCCTGCCACCGTTTGTCCGATCCCTCCTCCTACCCTGCACCATCCACTTTTCTCTTGGTCAATATCGTCATCCTCGGCTGACTGCAACCTCTCGGCGACGACGTCCGATACCCAGTTACTCATGCGGTCGTTGTTGTTGTCGTCGTCGTCGTCGTCGTCGTCGTCGTCGTCCTCGTCCGTGTCGCTCCAGGGTGGTGCAGACAATAACTCGTCATCGATCGTGAAGCCGTCCTTTTCCATGGTTCATGACGAGGGGCCTGCTGTTCCGGCAGGGCCTGTCGATCAGCCGTTGTCTTCTAATCCGATGCCCGAGCGAGACCAGAAAGAAGAAACCCACGCTCCCAAATCTTGGTCACACTGGCGCAAGCGCGTGCAGTCGCAGCGTGCGGTTGATCGAAATTGGAGAGCTGGTATCGCATCCTGGGTCTCTGCGTGGCTGTGCTCTTTCTACCTTCCCTTTATTTCCGTGTTCATTTCTTTATTTCCGTTGCGAACCTCCATCATCGGTCTATGCGCCGGGTTTTTTTTTTTTTTTTTCTCGTTTGCTTCTTCTCGTTTGTTGTTGGCGTTAAGTTTGTTTAGCCTCGGCGTTTTCTTTCACCGGCTTTTCCCCGATTTTTTTCGTTTTTGTTCCCGTGTCCTTCCGTGTCTTTCCGTATCTTTCCGTGTCAGGACGGTACGCCTCTCGTCCCTTCGCGAATAGCGGCGATCTGCTTTGCGTGGAGATCGATCCTAGGCAGCATGCAGGCGCCACTGGCACCGCCATGGACTCGTCGACCTCCTTTGATCGCGTAATTACGGGCGGCTTTCATGGTGTCTTCGTGTGGGATTGTGAAAAAGGAGTTTGTGCGAGAAGAATGGGCGACCCCGAACACGACGTTCGTCACGTGGCACTTGCCGGCAATGGCGTACTCGTCGCAAGTGAAGGAACATCGCTCATCAACAGGTGCCTAACAGGTGTCGCTGAGCTGTGGCGAGTGTTTTTGTTTTTTTTTTGTTGCATTCTCATGGGCTTTCGTCCCGTCGTGCGTGCCCAAGTTCGGGAAGATTCGAGACGAGATTCTGTCCTAGCCGAGATAGATTTTGTGTGTGTGTGTGTGTGTGTGTGTCTGTGTGTGTATGTGTGTGTGTGTGTCTACTGTGGAGCGGCGCTGTGCGTGCAGCTTGTTCCTGTGGGCCGAGTAGTCCTCCTTGCTTCTTGTTGTTTTTCTCATTGTCTCTTTCGTTCTGTTGTGTCGCCGTGCTTTTCCACTGCGTATCTTTTGCTGTTGCCTCTTTTTCTTGGTTTTCCCCAACTCACAAGTTGGCGTTTGTCGGACGGCGAGTTGATGCGCTCGCAACAGTGCGACCCGTTATGGTACGATCCGCCGTGCCTTGCCGTTGCGCGCTACGCGTCTCATGAAGGCGCTAATGATGGATGTGGGACCGCACTAGTCGCAGGTCGGCGCTCTTCTTGTCTTTTTTTTTTTTTGCTGTCGCCGCCGCTGCTGTGCTGTTTGTCTGCATCGCCTGTTTGCGTCACGCAGAGAACAGAGAGAGCAATCCGACTCTGAACCCGGCCCGTGATGTGCGTTTTTTGGTGCGTGTCCTCGTTTTTATTGCGGCTGTCCTTTTCTGTTTTCTCTTTTCTGTTTTCTGTTTTGGGTTTTTTTTCTCTTTTCTTCTCGCGCCTCGAGCTAGGTCATGTGCACTCGACAACAGAATGGGATATCGAGGCGGGAACACGACTGCGGACGTACGAGTCAGCAGCCGTTGAGATGTACTCTCTCCAAACTCGTGGTGATGTGCTCGTTCGTGCGGGAGAGCATTCTCTCCACTCTTGGGATCGTAGGTGGGTGGTCTTACTTTCTTGCTTCCTTTCGTGGAAAGAGACAAAGAGAAAGAGAGAGAGAGAGAGAGAGAGAGAGAGAGCGAGGGAAAGAAAGAGGGCGGGAAAGAAACAGGCAGAGAAAGAAAGAGACAGAGAAAGAAAGAGGCAGAGAAAGAAAGAGGCAGAGAAAGAAAGAGAGAGACAAAGATAAAGAGAGGGAGTAGATTTATTGATTCGCACTGGCGTGGAGGACGAGTCACGAATCAATCTCTCTTTCTTCTCCTTCTCTTTCTTCTCCTTCTCCTTCTCTCTCTCTCCTTCTCTCCTCACTCTGCTCACTCTGACAGGTCGGGATTGCGCACATTGGATTTGGAACTCGGACCAGACTTTACACTGCAGGTGCCGCGACAATGTTTTCCTGATTCTTTTTCCTCGTTGCGTCGGTGAACTTTGTGTTGGGCGTGATCTCACTGTCAGGGGTGGCCACCACTGCTTTGCTTTTTCTTTTTCTCCCTTCATTGACAAGCAGACATTCCGTGTGGACGGGACGTGCGGTGCTGGAGACGGTTGGTACACTGTGGCTTTGGGAACCCAGTTGCGCGTCTACGACATTCGCTCTCCTGGCCATCTCTTGCACTTATCGGACACTGCCTCTCATGATTTCCCGGCGTGCGCCGCTGTCGATCAACGGTGGATAGCCGCCGGCTGGCTCTGGCAAGGAGGGATTCAACTGTGGGATAGGCAAACATTGAAGGCAGACGCCCCGCCAACAAGCTCTTCGGTGCCTTCTGGTGGTGAGACTCGCTTTTCTTTGTTTGTTTTGTTTGTTTGTTTGTTTGTTTGTTTTGTTTGTTTGTTTGTTTGTTTGCTTGTTGGTTTTTTTTCTTTTTTTTTCTGGGCTTCTTGCGCTTGCTTTCGTGGATCCCCACCTCGTGACGTGGAGGTGAGGGGCAGAGGTAGAGAGGCAGGGAGGGAGGTAGGGAGGCTTAGGCAGAGAGAGGAGAGAGGGAGGCAGAGAGGGAGGTAGGGAGGGAGGCAGAGAGGGAGGAGGGAGGTAGGGAGATAGGGCGGAGGGAGGCAGGGAGTGAAGGAGAGGAGTATGGGACGTGCGCTCATTCGCGGCACCTTGCCGTATGCATTCGTTTGTGACTGCTGTAGCAGGCATTGAATCGTCCGCTCCAGTTGCGAAAATCACCAGTGCCCCGGTGTGCATGGCAATGGATGCCGACCGTCTGTTTGTCGTCTCTTTCTCTCAACTATGCCTGCTCGATTTCACGTGTGATCCGTCTCGGGCCAAGGTCCTGTGTCATTCGATTCTTTTCTGCCATTCTTTGTTTTGCCGTCCTCGCTCGCGACGCGCTCGTGCAGTTGTGCCATTGTCATTTGTGGTTGGTATGACTTGGTCTTGCAGAAGCGTTGCCTTGTCATGTGATGAGCGACATTTGCGTGGCGTCGTTGCGACACTGGCTCTCCAACGACACAACGGCGCACTGGCGCCGTACATGTAGCTGGTGACAGCTCGTGTTGTTTGTTGTTTGATTTCTGCTCGTCTATTACTCTTGCGAGCAAAGTCACAACATTTCAGGGTTATTTTTTTTTTCTCGAGAGAACGTTCGGAAATTGGTTCTTTGGCCCACAAGCACCTCACCTGGTGCGCGATCGGGGCGCAGGCGGAGGAGTTGAGACATTATCTTCGGTCCTTGGTTTTTCTCACCGCTGGCAATCGGTTTTATTTCGCGAGAGGAACTCGAAAATCGCCCCAAAAAAAAAACAAGGATCAAAAAAGGATGAATTTCCTCGAATTCATCAGGGGCTGGCGGCAAACCAAATCTTACCGAGCTCTGAACCGATTTTCGGGGTGATATTCGGAATCCTCTCGCGAAGTGAATCAGAAAACAGCGCTACCCAGATAAATAAATATTGATAGTTGACATCCGTGTCTTAAGAAATGTGAGGACTTTTTGCTGGTTGCTGCTCGAGGCGATGCCGCCAGACAAGACGGGAGTGGGAAATATGGGTGCGCATGGCGTGCAAGGCCAAAAAATACAACTGACGGGTACAGAGACACTGAACTGACGGATACAGATGCAGATGCGCAGAACACGAATTATTATTACCGCTGGATAGGGTACACGCAAACCAAATTGCACTGGAACCGTTTGTGCCTGCTTTCTCTGTTGACGGCACGATTCCTCGCACCTACATTGGTGCCATCATCGGCCCTGAAAAGACTGCATATGAGGGAGCGTTGATGTTTCTACTGGTGCAGCTTAACGATCAGTGGCCAGTAAAGACAATTTCTTGTTGATGAGAAAGGCGGAGAATTGCCGCCATATCATCCAATGGTGAAGAAGAACGGAAGAACCCTGAATCATCTTTGGAAACGCGATCAATATCCCAATTTCCCAAAATGTGTCGTCGACCCAACGCAAATACTGTGGGAAATCCGCAAACTGTTAGTACCTGTCCAACAGCGAGAATGACGCTGGACAGAACATGAGGTCGCCGCGGCACGAAGAATTACAAAGGACAATCATTTTCATGCGCAATTTGGTTTGGACGCGAACTTGGATGTTCTTTCGCTGCGCTTTCATCAAGGAGTTGCTCACTGAGTCACAAGACCTTCCGCTGGTTTTGGTGGTGTTAATCTCCGCTTATTGTGTGTCCACAATCCAAAAAAGGGCGGATCCGCGCGAACTGTCGCGCTCTATTGCGTGCCAACAATGATATGGCCCAATACATCCGCTCGGTGTCGGCATTCGTCTCGTCTTTTTCAAGCGCACACATTTCGGGCTTTGCTTCGCAAGAAAGAGTGAGTGAGTGCTGGAGCCAAGACAGCCCAAGTAGAGGCTCGAAAGAACCAAATGACAGATGACCACGGGAAGTAGAAGGAACGCATGGTCGAGCCTGGATTTGTTATCCCCCACTTCCTTTTTCATGGTTTTGACGGCACAAGGCAGTGGAGCTTTCCTCGACTCGAGGTATGGTCAATTATCACACGCATAATAGAATAGAAGAACGGTCTCTGGTTTACATGAGCTCACGATACTTGTGCATTCCATCTGCCCGCCGAAACGCTTAGCCCCCCCTCGTGCATTATTCCATCTGCCCGCCGAAACGCTTAGCCCCCCCTCGTGCATGTATGCGCGGAGATATAGAGCTCTGATATCGGCATTCAGTTGCATTTCAAATGTAACGGTCGATGATAGGTGAGAACAATGCATGTCACTTGATCCGCTGAATTCCCGCACTTAATTCGGAGGCGGAGTAGTAGTCATGAGAATGTAGTAGAGAGTTGGTCCAATCTGGACTTGAAGTCCGGAGTACGTGCTTATTGGAGGAGGGTTTGCATACATGCCAACATTGTTTGCTGCAAACGTGCCGCCGAGGTCCCCGAGAGCAAATCCACCCCCACCGTTAAGACCCGCTGGACATGTCGCGCCGAACCCAAGCGCGATGCAGTTGGAGAAGTCACCGCTTGCTCCCGTTCCAGAACCGACAAACGTGTTTGAACTCCCCGTGACCTCAGAGCCGGCTCCGTCGCCTACACCTGTATTGTCGTCACCTGTCGTATTGGGGCCCAGTGCGGAGGCGCCCACGCCAGTGTTTCGGCTGCCCGTTTGGTTCTGCTCCAGTGCGGCCGTTCCCATTGCCACATTATTACTGCCGGTTGTATTGAAGAGCAGTGCAGCTACGCCCACAGCGCTGTTTGAGTTTCCAGTTGTGTTTTCCTCCAACGTGTCCGCCCCTAGCGCTGTGTTGGAACCACCGCTCGTATTCTCAGCGAGCGCTCCAACTCCCACTGCGGTATTGCCGCTGCCACTCGTATTGCTGAGCATCGTATTGGCTCCGAGCGCCGTGTTGCCCGCGCCGGTTGTGTTCTCCCCGAGCACTCCGCCACTCCCTACACCTGTGGAAGCGGCTCCTCCGGATATGGCCGCAGGAATTCCCACGAACACAGAATCGGATCCGGGTGTCGAGGTAATAAAGGGGAGTCCCTGCTGCGCCATTACATGAAGCGGGTCACCGGCGTTGAACTGTCCGGAGCTTGAGATCTGAGTCACGGTTACTGGTGGCGTTGAACTCGGCCCTTGCGTCGAGGCAATACTCGAAGGTGCCGCCAAAAGCCCCGTGCATGTGACAAGTGATCCTCCGGCAGGATCGGGAGGATTCGCGCAAATTGCACCGCCTGGTGCACCCTGTGCGCCTGTAGGGCCCTGTGGCCCTGTTCGTCCGGGTGGACCCGGAATGACTAGTCGGTGAAAACAACATGTGGCGCCACATTTTTTCTGCTGTTGACAATTCCAGAACATGTTTTTTTGTCTTCTTTTTTTACTTGGTGGCCGGCTTCCTTTTTTCCTCATTAGCTTTCCGATCGAAATGACCAAGAATTAAGAATTATTCGCCGCCGTCGGTTGTGTGACCACTCGGTTAGTCGTTGGACGTACCGTCGAATCCAAGCTCCAATACAAAGAAAGGGAGGAAGGAAAATTGAAATAAACGACCATTGTGGATGAGAAGATTTCGAATAACAGCGCGGGGGGGGGGGCGAACTTCTCACGCATGAATTATTTTTCCACTGTACGCACGTGCTGTTTGAGTTTTTGCATTTACCTGACCAGTCACTGGGGCCATTGTTCACAGTTACAGTGTATAACCACATTGAGACAGGGCCACGGGTCACGTACATAGACAGCACGCATATATATGCGACAGGAGCGACAGGCCGGTGTCGTTATCGAACGTGTTAAAACGAACGACGGTGGGAGAAAGTAACCCTTCTTGTAAAAAGACACCGGCACTGAATGAGCGTTTGTCACCCTTTGTCATTTTGTGTGCGTAATTGGTATTCCATGACGTGTAGTGGATGAGGACGCGAGAGTTCCTTTCTTCATCCTCTTGCTTCTCTCTCCTCCTACCTGCCCCGTTTTTTTCGTCGGCTTCTTCCCCGCCAATGTTATTTTTTTTTTTTTTTACCTCCTGGGTGCCACAAACGCAATGTCGCGACCCTCACGCTGTTGCAGTGGTCTCTCGCGCTTACTCAGCGGCTTCAGGGCCTCCAAGTCCGCCGCACTGATCTGAAGCAGGTGCGATGACACGAGCCAGTTGACGCTCTTGGTAAAGGGTGGCGTCGTCAACGAACCCGGATAGTTCCAGTGGGACCCAACGGCTGGAATCCGCACGGGCTTGTTGGCGAGCAAATGACGAAAAAAGCTCGAGCTCGAACTGGAGCTGATGACACCAGAGCCTGAGAGGGCCTCGGCCGTGCTTCGCTTCGCTCTTTTCTTGGTCGCCTGTTTGGCGCTCACCTTGGCCGGTTTGGCGAGCCAGGCCAAGACCAGCACCTGTCCGTTGGCAGACTCAAACACAAAATGCACCTCCACCGGGTACTTGTGTCCATCCAAGGTGTGTTCTCCGCCCATGTGCAGATGGAATTCGGTGAGTTGATATTCCAGCTGATTATGCGTCACTCGTACGACGGTGGAGACGCGCCAGTGCTTCTCCGCGGGATCATAGGAATACTTGTCAATGGTGGTGTCGCCGGGCGCTCTGCCCGCAAAGACGAGTGAGGAGCAGCACGAGCTGTGGAGAATCGACTCTTTCGCGCTCGTGCTTTTCACGAGCGGAATCGGCGACTGAAAAACGACACATGCGCAGCCGCCGCTCTTCGACTTTGCAGCAGCCGGGCCACATGGATTCGCGAGAGCTCTTTTCCTCGTTGCGTGCATTATCGCGGTGGTCGGTGGTCGCGGTGGTCGCTCGCTTTTGTTTTTTTTTTCTTCTTTCCCTCGTTGGCATCCGGCTTCGGCGCACCGCAATATCTCGTTTTTTTTTTTTCCTCCGGATCGTGAGTCCTCGTCTCCTATCCCGCCGGCTAACGTCATTTTTTTTTGTTCTCTTCGTCCGTTGGTGTCTGGCCAAACCGGCCAAACCGTGCATCTTCCCGAGCTATGTCGAGCTACAGTCAAGTCGAGAGATAAGGCTCGGGAACACCGCAGTTTGCGCGAATCGCGGACTGCGCTGCCAGTCACCAAACCAAGCTGCAGAAAAACCAAGCGGAAGACCCTCCGGGTGATGACCCTGATCTCAAGACTTTACGACTTTACTGCTGTATTTCGCCTCTTGGCTGCAACCTCGTCGCTCGCAGCTCGAAGCAATGACACGGCAAAACAATCGGTTTTCAGCGCTTCAGGGCATTTCCAAAATACACGGAATACACGGAGAGCACAAAAAACCAGAAAAAAAAACAAGAGATCAAAGCAAAAAACAAGACGTACGCCCGACTGTCGGACCCCGCTCCAATGCTCCATTCAGAGTGCCAGGTTGGATAATCCCAGTGTGCAGTTGCCAGTCTCTACAGTCTGGTAGGTGATCTCCTTCTTGTCCATCGTGGCCAAAAGCATGGACGGCCCATCACGTGAAGCAAGAAGCGCGTACAACAAGACGCTCTTGGATAGGTACGCAGCGTCCAGTCCCACCGTTGCCTTGGTCTGGTCGACCGTGTAGATGGGGAAAAACAAACCGATCGAGAAAGCAAACAGGAAAGCTATTCCCTGATCAGTCACCACGACAAAATGGAAGTCGGCGCCCACGGCGGTTGAAATGCTCATAATGACACCGTACTTCTGCATGGGAAACAGGATCGACACCTGCGTGCCGTTGACAAGGTGTAGTGACATGGTGTGCTGTTCCGCGGTGACGTCGTCCAGGTAAGCATAGTGGAACCACGGCCCGCCCGACGCGCATGCACACAAGAGAAAGGCAGAGCCCCTCACGGAGGCCACCACCTGGAGCTCACCGCTCGTGATGTTAACAAGCGCCACCTGCGGCTCTCCATCGGCATCGGCGACAAACCCACGACTCGGAACGCTATTGTTATTGCGCTCGTTGTTGGGGCCCAAGGACGCGGACCAAGACGAGGATGACGCCGAGATCTTCTTTTTCCTCCAACCAAGGACCACAAAGGCACGCACCTCCGAATTGTAAATCCAACTCACGGTCTCGTATGCAATGCTTTCGCCCTGCAACTTGAACGTGCCTTCCGCAATGGTCCCGTTGTCCGCTTCGAGAACCTGATACGCGTTCTTCGTCCAGAGAACGAACGCCAACGGCCTGTCCGCGCCTCGGTTCCAGGCAGCATTCACGCACAAATATTGCGGCGCCTCGTACGCCTGGGATCCGCGCCCGAATGTGGTCGCGCCCGACATCGGGTCCAGGAGTCCCACGCGGGCTTGCACCCGACCCGAAATGGTGGCCTCAAAGCCAAGAAAGTGCAGTCCCGACACGCCAAGGTCCGCCGGCAAACAGAGACAAAAAAAAAGAGTCCAGGGCAGCGAGGCGGGGACGAAGGATTTCATCACGAACAAAAACCAAAGAAAAAAACAGAAAAAAGAAAAGGGAAGTGACAGCCCAGGCGAAGCAACATGAGCTAGTCCTTTGCCACAAGAAACGATTTCTCTCGCGTTTCCTTGGGTTTGGCTGCGGCTGTGGCGCGCACCCTGGACCAGTCCTCTGCTAGTAACTTCACGCTGAACGGCGATGGGTCATAGTTGGACAAAAGGATGAGGTGTGTGTTGGACACCGGTACGTACTGCTCGGAGAAGTAATCAAAATAGGGGCAAGCGGCCTTGCGCATCGTCTGCGACTGCTTGAAGAAGGCGCAACTGCGTAGGCGGTCCAGAGCGACAAAGTCGGTGAGACTGTTTTCCAGCCCCATCTCAATCTGGGTTGCGGGATCCCAGATGGGCAGCGTAATGAGCACGTCGATCCGATCGCCTCGTTCCTGCGCCGCCTTGAGCTGCTGCACCAGCCGCGCAGCCATGCGTTCCATGACGGCGTCGTCGAAAATGGGGTTCGCCGTGTAGAAGCCGGTCTTGAGCTCGCAGTCAAAGAAGGAACCCAAACTGCTCCACAGAACCACTTCGGCAGCAAAAGGGCTGCAAAAAGGATGTGATGTGTTGAGCGGCGTGCCAAACAGCTCAGTGGCGGATTCAGGGTACAGGCGCGGCGGCATCGCCAAGTGACCATTGAGGCCACCGAAGAAGTGGTAGCGCTCCAAGAGATCATGGGCCGCGTCATGGAAGTACCCCGGCTTGCCGCGGTACAGCTGTCGCAGCCGCTCGTATTGACGCACGGTAATGTTGAAGCGCGAACTGAAGCTGTACATTCCCTTGATTCGGCGCACCGTTACGCCGCGGTGTTGCTGCTCGGCAGGCTGATTCACGCACACCTGCAGCAGACGCGACCGCAGCGACCCCTCCTTCTCTTGATCGTCCCAGAGCACCTGTTGCTTGGTGTCCTTCTGCAGCTCGTCGCTCTTGTCATTATTTTTCCCAAAACTTTGACCTTCGCTGTCGCTCGTGTCCTTGTGCAGCTCCGTCTCCATGTTCCCGTTTCTGTCAGTGATGTTGCGGCGATTTGGGCAGTCGCAGTCGCACTGCCCCTCCCCGTCAGTCGGCCCGTCGTCGATGTTGTCGCCCTTTGTGCTCTCGCTTTTCTTTTTTTCGAGCGTCAGCGTCTCTCCATTCTTGTCGCTGTTGGCTGTCGGCCTCGGCGCGTGCGTGTCCTGGTGGGGCAATGCCTTTTCGTGTTTTGCGTCGGCGCTGCCGCCCCGTCTTGTTGCGGGTTTACAGCGTGCCTCCCTGCCATCGAGATGACCGCCTGTCCCTGTCCCTGTCCCTGTTGCTGCGGGCGGCTGCGTGCCCAGATCGTGGTTGTACGCGGATGGGGGTGTAATCCTGCGTGATATTATCACGGCCCCACCGGGTGATATAGTGGCCACAGATACTCGGCGTTCCCGTACGCCCCGGTCGTGCGACAGTGTTGCAGAGACGGCCGGCGCATGCAGGGCACGCTTCGCACTGGTGTTCGATAGTTTTGTTTGGTTTGGCTTGTTGTTTGTCAGAATGGCCTTATGTAGTTCTTCCAAAGCGGCGTTGTAGAGAGTGTCGGGCGTCCACGGGCGGAGTGGCTGTATCTTTTCTTTGCGACAGTAGTAGTCCAAGTCGACCTGCGGGACGATACAACCAAGGGGAATGATGTCGGCCAAGAGATTGTCCATGTTTGCGCACATGCACCATCGCACAAACGACTTCTCCCAGTGCTTGCGAGCCTTGGCGCGCTCTCCGCGTTGGTGTGGCTTCGGTGCGATCCACTGTGTCAAATCGTCCAGCAGGCGCATCTTGAAAACACCGAGGCTTAGGAGGACCTCGTTCGCAATTTCGCGCCGTTCGCCCTGTTGTCCTCGCCGCTGCTGACGGCATGAGGCAAGCATGTCCTTTTCGCGGCTGTGTGGTGCTCAAAAAGAAGCGCTCTATTGGTTTTCGTACCGGCGGAGGACGAGGCAGTTCGTGCTATTATTTTGGCGCTCTCGTCGAAGCACATTGGTGAGGTGCCTTGTTCTTCTTCTCGTCTTTTTCCCTTTACCTTCTCGTGCCATGTCATCATCTAAAACCAAGTCAGGCTCCGTCGCAGTTGTTATTGCCGGAAAAGGAGACGAACGGAAGCACCGCCCGCTGGGAAAACAAAAGGGGACAGATGACGTGGTACCACCGTTTACTCTTGCAGATTAACAAGAGCCACACCTCCAATTGCTCACATGTCTCGGAGAGACAGAGAAGCAGACAGATGGAGACAGAGTGGGAGACAGCAGATGAGACAGAGCAGGGCGGAGAGAGAAAAAAGAGGAACGGGAAGGGAGAGAGAGAGAGAAGACACAGGGGAAGTGGGAGAGACGGAGAGACAGAGAGACGAAGAGCGAGAGACAGAGAGACAGAGACAGAGAAAGAGAGAGACAGAGAGAGGCAGAGAGAGACAGAGAGAGGAGAAGGGA
>Ga0206843_10183_pt1 | contig 18555 bp, 16 predicted proteins | sample Alteio_BWOrgCont_21_FD_152869 | JGI IMG/M metagenome (GOLD analysis project Ga0206843, IMG submission 152869) | Enriched cells from forest soil in Barre Woods Harvard Forest LTER site, Petersham, Massachusetts, United States -... | ecosystem: Environmental > Terrestrial > Soil > Temperate forest >...
GCTTACTACTTCGTAGGCAGAGAATAGTTCTGTTTTTTCCAGCAGGAAATCGCCGAGGTGTTTGCCTATGGCATCGGGCTTTTGCCTCAGCAGTTTCAGAAAGGGGAATAGCACTATAGTATAATCGCCGGTAAACTCAGGTTTGGTCTCGTTTACGGAGATCATGGATATATCAATAGCAACATCGGGGTAAAGACGTTTGAAAGCGTCTTCAGCAGCATGTTTTATCTGGCTGGTAAGCATCATTTAGTTATTCGTTTGCTGCAAAAATACCTATAATACGGTGCAAAAACTACTTACTTACTTTTTTGATCACCTTTTCTACGCGGGCGCGTTTTGTGTCTTTTTCTATGTCGGGCAGGCGTTCTGTCAGTACTTTGATGAACTGGGTTTTGTTGTCTTTATTGATGATGGGTATAGCCTGTTCGGCATACATGGGTAGTTGATTGGTGGGGCTGCTTTTTAGTTGCTCTATCAGTAACTGGAAGCAATCTTCAGCGTACTTTTTGACTGCGCATAGTTTTATGAGTATGCTCACGCAATGGTCTGTGGTGATGACTGAGCCTTTGTCTGCAATGTCTATGATCTTTCCTAGTGCGGGGTATATGATATCCGCTGTTTCCTCTGCGATAGCGTCTATCGCCGTCATGGCGCCCCACTGCAGGCGGTTGTTCTTGTTGTCTAGCAATGCAATGAACTCATTGGCATAGCTGCTTATGAGGGTAGGGGCTTGTTCGCCTACTTCGTAGAGCACTTTAATGCAGTCGCTTTGTATCTTCTTGTCGCTGTCGCTAAGATGGGCGACCAGCTCTTTTATCGCTTTCTTGTCTTTATTAGCTACAATTTCTTTCGCCAATTCTTCATTAGGCGTTTCATCTCTTCTGCCGAGCGAAGATGCGAGCTTACTGATAACAGACATAACGGTGCTTTTTGCGGGTTTTAATACCAATGAGACTTTGCCCTAGTCGCGCAGTTTTGGCTAAAGCCTTTTATTGCTTAATTGTTGACCACGACCTAAAGGTCGTGGCTACTAAAAAAGTGTAATGCTTTGGCTAAAGCCTGTTTATCGCTTAATTGTTGACCTCGCCAAAGGGACGGGGCTACTAAAAAAGGGTAATTCTTAATGTCCAAAATGGAATAAAAGACTATTACCTGTAGGTCTTATTGAACGTGCCCACCATTTCGCCCCAAGCCAGAATGTGGCCTTGCATTACTTTTTCGAGGGCTGCTTTATCACTTTGTTTTGGGATATTTAATTTTGTGTCGAGGGCATACACTTTGAAATGGTAGTGGTGAGTGCCGGTGGGCGGGCACATACCTACATATCCTATTTGCTGTGCGCTGTTCATCCCCTCATTATCATTCTTGAAATTTTCTGGTATAGTGCCACCATCTACATCTATATTCCATATCAGCCAGTGGGTAAAGTACCCTGCAGGCGCCTGTGCGGTTTCGGTTTTGGCTTTTTTGGCGGGTGCTGATTTCTTTCCTTTTGTTTTGGTTGTTGCTGGTTTGGCGGCTGCCGGTTGTTTTAGCGGCGCATCTGGGTCATCTACAATAATTACCAGCGACTTTGCAGCTTCGGGTACATTGCCCACGGTGAGCGGCGGGCTGGCCTGCTGGCCCACACAGGTATATTTTACCGGTATTGTGCCATTGTTAGTAAAGCCTGTACTGGTTACAGTAAGTGTCTTGTTGGTGGTGAAGGCAGCCATGCCTATGAGGGTCATCAGGGCTAACGAAGTAACTAAGATGCGCATAAAATGGATTTTATAAAGATGATTCAAAAATTATACCATCAACATTATCAATACGTAAAACCACGTCACTCATGCACTACCAGGTTCTCCGCAAATATTTTGGATACTGTAGTTTTCATGTCTTTGCCTATATTAATTACTATAGAATTGTCAAAAGGGATCTTTTCCAGTAAAGTTATTTTTGTGCCTATGCCTATTTCCAGTTTTTTCAGGTATTGCAAAAATGCGGGGCTGGTATCTTTTACTGCCACTACTTTGCAGGTTTTACCTTCTTCTACTTCTGCCAGCAAGGTCTTGTAGGTCATTGCCGTTTCTCCATTCGCTTTTGGAATGGGGTCGCCATGCGGGTCGTATTGGGGGAAGCCGAGAAAGTTATCGAGCCTGTCGGCAAGCTCGGGGTGCTGCACGTGTTCCAGTTGTTCGGCTATATCATGCACTTCGTCCCAGCCATAACCCAGTTTTTCCAGCAAAAAAGCCTCCCACAACCTGTGCTTACGCACTATGGATACGGCTATATTCTTTCCTTTTTCGGTGAGCTTTACACCCTTGGTTTTTTCGTATTGCAGCAACTTTTTATCTACCAGCTTCTTGATCATATCTACTACCGAGGCAGGATTATTGTTTAAGGCTTCGGCAATGGCTGTAGGCGTTATTTTTTTAACACCCTCTTTGTCGAGGTGGTAGATGGCCTTTAGATAGTTTTCTTCTGAGAGTGTTTGCATAAAAACAGGTGCGGCATAAAGTTAATGAATTATCAGTTGATTGTTAAAAATTAGTCTTGCCTAATAAATTTTGTTTGGTAAATGGTATTATTATACTAAGTTTGTACTGTATTTAATGAGTAGAGTAAACTATAGGTGTTTTTAAAATGCAAGAAGTAGCTGAGAAAATAGGGAGGAAAGAGATATTACCCACAGATAGCATGTGGCAATCAAGTAAGAGAGACAATAGCCTTTCTGAAGTTTTTGCGTCGGTACCCGTACCAAAAGATGGGAGTTTCTGGAAGAAGTTATTGGCATTCTCAGGGCCGGGGCTTATGGTGGCGGTAGGCTATATGGACCCCGGCAACTGGGCTACTGACATTGCAGGTGGTGCACAGTTTGGGTACACACTATTATCGGTTATTCTCATCTCTAACGTTTTTGCCATTATACTGCAGTACCTGGCGTTGAAACTAGGCATTGCCACAGGTATGGACCTGGCACAGGCATGCCGGGAACATTATAGCAAGCCGGTAAGCTTTACGTTGTGGATATTGTGCGAGGTTGCTATTGCGGCTTGTGACCTGGCAGAGGTAATAGGTGCGGCTCTTGCGCTGAACCTGCTGTTCCATATACCGCTTACATGGGGGATTGTCATTACTGCGTTTGATGTGCTGCTTATCCTGTTCTTTCAGCATAAGGGTTTCCGGTTTATTGAGAGCGTGGTGGCATCGCTGATATTTGTTATCCTTGCGTGTTTTGGTTACGAGATCGTTGCTTCGCATCCGGCGGTGTTTCCTATACTGGCTGGGCTTGTGCCGCAAAAGCAGATCGTGTTTGACCCGTCTATGCTGTATATAGCCATAGGTATACTGGGCGCTACGGTAATGCCGCACAACCTGTACCTGCACTCCAGCATAGTGCAGACCCGTAACTATGAGCGGAATGATGTAGGCAAAAAAATGGCGATCAAATATGCAACTATCGATAGTACAGCATCATTACTGTTTGCGTTCTTTATCAATGCGGCAATACTTATTCTCGCAGGTGCTGCCTTTCATAATAATGGCCATAAAGAGGTTGCTGATATTACTGTAGCGTATAAGCTGCTCGATCCGTTGCTGGGGGCTACTATTGCCAGTACCTTGTTTGCGGTGGCATTGCTGGCTTCGGGCCAGAACTCGACACTGACAGGCACACTGGCGGGGCAGATAGTGATGGAAGGGTTCCTGCACATAAAATTAAAACCGTGGCTGCGCAGGCTGATAACACGAATGATCGCTATAGTTCCGGCTTTTATTATTACTTATATTTATGGAGAGAGGGGAGTGGCCAACTTGCTGGTGCTCAGCCAGGTCATTCTTTCCATGCAGCTGAGCTTTGCGGTTATTCCGCTTATCGTTTTTACCAACGATAAAAATAAGATGGGGGCATTTGTAAATAAAGCGCCGACGAAGGTGGTGGTGTGGTGTGTAGCGGCAATAATACTTGGGTTGAATCTGTACTTATTGACCAAGGCGTTTTAATGCTACATGTTAATTCCAGTTGCGGATCTTCAGTAGCTCAAAAAAGGTATGCTCCTCTATTTCTTTCACAGCTCCGGGGGCAAGGTCTCCTAATTCCAGGTTTTCAATAGATACTCTTATGAGGCGCTTGCAGGGATGGTTGACGGCCGCAACCATCTTTCTTACCTGGTGAAACTTGCCTTCTGTAAGCGTCATAGACAACCAGCAATGCGGGGCATATAGCCTTAGGTCTTTCTGATGTTCAAAAAGGTTTTTGGGGTCTTCTATCAGTTCTACGTCGCAGGGTGGGGTCAGGTAATCAGCTCCGTCTTTTATAGTTATGATCACACCTGTTCTTAATCGTTCCAGGCTTTCGGGGCTTACCAGGTTTTTTACCCTTACCAGGTAAGTGCGTTTATGCGGTACTTCTCCCTGGAATAATAGTTTGGTTACTTTCTTATTGGTGGTTAAGATCAGCAGCCCTTCCGAAAGATTATCCAGCCTGCCTATGGCATGAATACCCTCGGGAAAAGTAAAGTCAATGGCGCCCAGTAACCTCACTTTGTCAGGACTGATAAATTGTGAGACCATATTGTATGGCTTGTTGATGATGTAATAATGATGCTTTTGTTCGCTCATAGATACTATAGCCGAAAGGCTTGCCAAATGTATGGCAAGCCTTTTGTTTTGCAATTTATTAATCAGCGTTGCGGGATTTAATTGCCGTCGTAGGCCTTTTGTAAAGTTGGGATATCCAGCTTATCCATTTTCATCATTGCTTCCATTGCTCGTTTTGACCCCTGTGGATCAGGGCCGCCGAGCAATTTACTTAACACTACAGGCACTACCTGCCAGGACAGTCCAAACTTATCTTTCAGCCAGCCACAGCGTCCTGGCTGGCCACCATCTGCGGTTAGCTTTTCCCAATAGTTATCTACCTCATCCTGGGTCTCACAGTTAATAACGAATGATACCGCTTCTGTGAATTTATACATAGGGCCGCCATTCAGGGCAATAAAGTCCTGCCCCATTATAGTGAATGTGGCTACCATTACCGATCCCTTTGGCCCAGGACCAGCATCGCCATAGCGGTTTACTTCTCCAACTTTGGGGTCTTGAAAGACTTGGGTATAGAAAGCTACTGCTTCCTCTGCATTGTTGTCGAACCACAGGAATGGTGTTATCTTTTGCATATAGTTTGTTTTTATGGTTTAGATCAAAGAATGAATTTAGCCTTTTTGAGGAACATATTGCAATGCCACGATACCACAATCAAATGGTGTTGCTTTTACCAGTTTGAGCTTTTGTTTATTTCCGATCTTATCGAAAATGGCCATACCATTGCCAATGATAGAAGGGTTCACAAATAAGTTGTACTCGTCTATCAGCTCTGCTTTAATAAGCGATGATACAAAACCTGCGCCGCCATATACTATGATGTCATTGCCTGCCTGGTTCTTAAGTTTATTTACTTCATCTGTAATATCACCGGTTGCGATGTCTGTATTTGGCCACTCAGATTTGGTGAGTGTATTAGTGAATACGACCTTGTGGGTATCGGTCATCTTCTTGCCAAAGGCAAAGCTTTCTTCATCTGGTTTCTCAACTGCTGCAGCCCAGTGCGCTATAAAGCCACCAGCCATTTTGCGACCGAGCAAAATAGTATCTACCGGATCAGTGAGGCCGTTTACATGCTGCTTTATATCGTCGCCCCAGTTCCAGGTCATCCAGTCCATTTCGCCGTTTGGGCCTGCTACGAAGCCATCTGTTGACATTTGTACTTGTAATTTTAGCTTTCTCATTGCTTTATTTTTTTAAGGTGATTTACTATAAAATTTATAAGGCAAAAGTATTCGGGATATCAACAATCCGCAGGGTGCAATACGACTATAAACGGGGAAATACCGACATTCTTAATGATCGACAGCGAAAGCCCGCATACGCTCATGAGCAAGGTTCTTTATGTTCTTTTCAAAGGCAGGGTAGTGAGAGATCACGGCATCAAATGAATCCTTGTCCAACGAATACAGGTCGCAATAATTGACGGCCCGGATGGTGGCATTCCTCGGCTGCTTGAGCAGTAAAGCTATTTCACCAAAAAAGTCTCCTTCCCGTAAAATTGCATACACCTGCTTTCCGTCGTGCGACACTACTTCCACAGTTCCTTTGTTGATGAAATACATCTTCTCACCAATTTCCCCAAACGTGCAGATCGCATCACCCGGAATGAAAATAACCGGCTTCAGCTTAAAGATAACCTCTCTTACCAGGCTCGGTTCCGCACCTTTAAACAAGGGTACCTTTTCAATGATACTTTTATTGAGCAGCATTGAAAACTCAAACTGAAAAGATTCGGGAAGTTCGGCAAGTATGGTTGCATCATTATAGCCACGGCGCGTTTCCCACAGGTAGTTATAATACTGGTATACCTGCTCCTGCAGCTTCTGTGGTATTTTCTTCAGCTTCATAAACCTGTTCATACGGTCTACACGCTCCTGGTGGCGGGCCTTGGCCATGTCTATATTGGTAAGCATGTTGGCTATGTTACCAATGATATAGCCATACGCACCTGCACCAAGTATCTGTATGCACATGGTGAAGATGAGTTCCAGGTTATTCTTCTTATCGGGGGTGATATCGCCATAACCTATAGTGGTGATGGTGGTAATGCTCCAGTATAGTGCCTTTACATACTCGTTTACCATATCAACGTTATGGCTTGCAGCCTCCATCTTATCATATGGAATGCGGAGGTAGAGCCAGATACACGAAATATTATGAGCACATAATGCAAGGAAATAAGAGAAAAAACTAAGGCGGACAATAACCGGGTTAAAATTGATACGGTATAACCAGGTGGCGCGGAAGCTAACAACCCTAAGTACTTTTAATAACCTGAGTATCCGGAGAAAACCCAAAAAAGGGATCAGGTCGAATGGAATGGCCGATAACACATCGATCGCCAGCCAGCCGAGTGGATATTTATTCTTTACTGTCTTGTGCTCTGAGTTCTTATTCAGGTATACAATGCTGCGATACCTGACATAGATGTCGGCAATAAAAGATAATGTTACCAGCCAGTTGAGCGAAATGACGACGGCGTTTGGTGCAAAATGCACCACCATGCTATACGGGATCTCGATAGCGGCATAGGTTGCCAGCAGAGCTATAAATATATCCCAGAGAAAAATAAACTTCCGATCCTTTACCTGAATCATGCCTGATAATTTCGTGCAAACAAATCGCTTTTTACCCGGAAGCCAAATGGTTATGCTATTTCCAAAGATAGAACGTTACCGACACACATTCAAACAGGACGATTAAGCTTGTATGAACTATATAGCCAAGATGCTTTTGGTATTCTATGCATATGTGTTGCATTGCTTTTACATACGCAGATTATTTTGTTAGGTACAATAAAATTCATTCGTTGTGAGTAACTACATATGCTTTGTTATTTATTTGTATATATTTTATAATACTTATTTTTATAGCTCAAAAACATCCTTGTTTATCAGTAACATTAGGAACTAACTAGAAATTAAATGAAATAATATCTTTATTATTTTATGAAGGAGTGTGTAGCATTCAATCTATGCGTTATCTTTAAGCTTCATTTTACTTTCAGGATCCGGGTATTACCTAAGAACAATTATTTCAGGGGGATCATTGTGTTATGGCATTAAGTAACGGGGACAGGGAAATATTGCTGAATGAAGTGCTGTCTATAACGGAAGATTATAAGGCTAATGTAATAGCTGCAGAACTGGTAGACCACGGCTTGCCCGCAGATGATATTTTCTTCAGGAATGTTAGTATTTTCAGGAGATTTATTTCAAAGGATGTGAACAGCATATCTTGGGCTGACAGGGATAATGAAAATGAAGAAGATCAGCTGGTTTTTGAACTGAACAGGGAAGGCCTGTATGACATGTTGCCTGAAGGCGTGGTACATGCCAAAGGCAGAAGGAGCGCAGCAAATGATGGCCAGAACGAGTTTTTGATACATAGAAAGCAAGAAGAGCACGCCCGCAAGTTTTTTAGCTCTTTTGAGAACGAGTTTCATCAAAGTTCGTTGCAGCTGGAGATAATAGAGCGCGATCTTTACAGTAATAAGAACACACAAAGCACCAGGAAGTTTTTTGAATACTTTTACGGCAACAGCAAATTCCTGACAGATATACAAGTGCTTACTTTACTGCACATACTGCCGCTGTCGAATAAAATACGGGCTGATGTAAAATTAATATCAGAGACGCTCAGCAAGATATTGACCTATAATATTGTGGTGGTGAAACAAAAGAATAAACCCCATATACTAAAGTCAAACGTTCATATGGCCAGCCTCGATAATGCATTTTTAGGGGTTGATTCGGTTATTTCCGAGAGTTGTATTGTGCATTCCTTTTGCTACGACCTGATGGTTTACGATATTCCGTTTGAAGAATATGCAGATTTTGGAGACGGCGGCAAATGCAGAAATGTAATTAATTTTATTATACCTTATTTTTTCCCTGTAAGCGCTGAAATTAATATTATTTTGCTTCCCGAAGAGGATTGCAAATACCTGAAAACAGCTGCGGCCAGGGAGCATTCATTTTTAGGATTTAATTCTTATATTTGATTTAACTTTTTGATTATGTCTTTGATTATATATTCAATTGTTTTGGCAATCATATTTCTCGGCGCTATTATACCATTCTATGTGATGAATGGCAGCACCGGCCAGCTACGTGGTATGAAGGCGATTTTGTTTTTATTATTGTTTACTATTCTTATTTCTGTGGTAGGCTTTTTTGGGTTAATGTCGGGCGTTGCAGATTCTATGGTTTATTTCTTTGTTTTCCAGTTCCTTTTTTTAGGGCTTGGCTATCTTTTATGTTTTCTGCTGCAAAAGAATTTTTTCGGAGAGCTGCGTAATGAAGAATGGAGTAAAGGGTTGTTCGTAACTGCTACCACTGCTTTGGGAATGATAGGGTTTACCCTGCTTTTCGCCCACTTCCAATCAGTATATATAGCACCCAGCTATTCTTTGTCTATAATTACGTTTGTTATTCCCCAGTTTTTTGTACTCAGTTTCGATGCTTATGCCAGCATACCACAGGAGATATATAAGGTGTGGTATTTCCCTGATGAGGAGAAAGAAATTGATTTCGATAAAATAGATACTACAAAGATCTATATGCTGGAAATGGAGTTTTCAAAATCGCTTAATGACAACCGCCTTGTTAACAGTAAGGCAAAAGCCCCGCTTGGCATGCAGTTTGGCGATTGGTTTATGTCGTTTATCCAGAATTATAACCACAAGTTCGACATGGAGCCTATCCAATACCTGGATAACAGCAACATGCCACATGGCTGGATATTTTATGAAAAACCATCTTTTTTCAGTTCACCGAAATATATAGATCCTGATCTGACGATCACGGACAATAAGATCAGTGAAAAGAAGGTGATCGTAGCAAAGAGGGTAGGGCTGGTATAGTGCAATGTATTTTTAATAGGGTTTGACATCTTTGTGTTTATTTTTTAGGTTTGTTCCGTGTTAATTAGAAAAACAAAATATTAATAAATAATGCTTCCTAAACTGCAATTTCACCTGACGAACTGGATTGACGGCATGAAAATAAGCCGTCAGCATTTTACCAATAGTGAAAATGCACTGCTAGACCTTGTCAGGGACCTGTCGGCTATTACGGTAAATGCGAATAGTTATGGACTGCTTTGCCCGGAGCCGGGCGAAAAGAATGCACTGGAGTGCAATGTAATGTCGTCGCAATCCAGGAAATTTAAAATAAACATCAGCCTTTGCCGGGCTATTACTATCGGCGGTTGCCGTATAGAGATCATACCGGGCATAGATCCTGAATTGGTGAGCGATAATGAGATCTTTGTACCGACTTCAAATCTTGATGACCGTAGGAAAACCAATGTAAATTATTTGGCCGTTATCAGTGTTGATCCGTTTACAAGATTGCCATTTGGGGAGCCCGCAGCTGACGAATATCCGCCACGGAATCCGTTTAATGTAAATACATACAAGCTAAACCTGATCACCGAAGAATCATTGAATACCACAAGCATGGGGGCCTTTCATTTCCCTATTGCACGCTTTACGGTAAAAAGTGATGAGCTGGTGCGTGATAACAATTATATACCGCCATGTGCATTCGTAAGTGCGCACCCCGGCACCCGGCAGATATATAACTACGTAGGGGAGTACTTTACCCGCATACAGGAGTACTGCCATGAAATAATACAGAAGACGTTTATAGACGGGCAGAACACAGTGCTGGGGCAGAACATAAGGGCGATCTGTGAAAGTAATATGAGGCTTATTGCATCAGAATTTTTCTATTTCCGGACGATGTATTCTAAACAGTCGCCTGTGTACCTGGCTAATGCTATCGTGCAGCTGGCCAATGCTATTAAAATACCTATCAATATAATTTCTGATAAAGAGAAAGAAGAAGTACTGCAGCATTTCAGGGAGATGAACGACATAAGCCCTACGAGGTTTGAGGAAATGATAGGGAATGCGATTGATGCCGACTATGTACACGATGATATATACGGCTCGTTTCAGCCGCTGCTGAATTTCCTGAATATGTGGGCTGACCTGCTTGAAAAACTAAAAGACCTGAAGCTGATAAACAGAAGGAATGAAAAGTTTGATGTTGGCCCGCAGCGAACTATAGAAACTCCAAAAGATAAAGGAAAGAAATTCTCCATTTTTGATTAACGCTTTTTTTTTATAATATTATGAAACCGCAAAATTCCAAAGAAAGATCAAAGTTATTCTGGCAGTTTTTTTTCATTTTCGTAGCCTTGTGCATATTGCCAGTGGCGATAATTTTCTATGCATATTATGAGACTCCACGTCAGATGGATTCTTCTGATAACGATAAACTGGAGAGATATAATGCTTTTGAGCACAAGCAAAAGTTGTTGTCAAAACAACTGGCTGATATAGACTCTAATATTGGGCTGCTTAATAACGGGTCGAACGTTGATCCGCAAATTATTGGCGCTACAATTTCGAACTCTATCGCCGGCCTGACTTCCGATTCGAGCAGCCTTGTAAGAACAGTGGCCAAAGGCTATTCTGATTACTTTGCCCTTGCCAAGAGCTTTAATACTACCAGGTCTGATGCTAGAAAGGCAACCAGTGAGCTGCAAAAAACACAGGACCAGATACAAAAGATGAATGACCAGAAAGCAAATGCTGATGCAATAGCAAATGGTATAAAACAGTTAGGAAGCCACTAGAGTAATCTTTTTTTGATACACCGTATAATGCACCAACTATGAAACGATATTTATTACTGATATTTTTGGTGGGATTGATCGCAGGGACAGGGAATAAGGTGTGGGCATGTGTTCCCCCCAGTGGGATAGCAGGAGCGACTTTCCAGGTTTGTATGCAAAGTACGATCACACTAACAGATGCGACACCGGGAGGGGCATGGACGTCGACCGGCGCTGCAGCGACCATTGCGGCAACCGGCAGCACCTGCGTGGTGACTGGTGTGGCAGCGGGAACGGCTACCATTACCTATTCTACAGGAGGGCCCTGTTTCGTTGTAGCCATAGTAACCGTTAACCCATTACCCGAAACACCGGGCGGAACGCTAACAGTATGCCAGGGCGCAACAACAATTTTGACCGATGCTACTACCGGCGGCACGTGGAGCAGTAGCTCTGGAGTTGCTGTGGTCGGTTCTTCATCGGGCATTGTTACTGCATCGGTTACTGTTGCTACCACCCCTGTTTCGGCTACTATAACTTATACAGCAACAAATGGCTGCACAAGTAATGTGCCCGTAACGATCAATCCGTTACCAGCAGATATCGGAGGCGCTTCAGCTGTGTGCCCTGGCTTAACGATAAGCTTAAGTGACGCTACAACAGGTGGTACCTGGAGCAGCAGCAATACCGACGTGGCTACATCTGGTACTACCACCGGTGCAGTAGGTGGTGTTACCGCAGGCACTGCAACCATAACTTACAGAATAACAGCTACCACGTGTGCCGTTAGTGCTACCGTAACAGTAAATGCGGCAACTGCTGCAATATTGGGTATCATGAATATCTGCTCCGGGGCAACAACTCACTTAACCGACGCGACAGCGGGTGGCACATGGCTGAGCAGCGCTATAGCCGTGGCATCAGTTAACGCTACGGGCCATGTAACGGGCGGTATAACGCCCGGAACTGCAACCATCACCTATACGGGGGGGTGCGGACCGGTTACTACTATTGTTACGGTCAATTCACTGCCGGTGATAACGGGAATACTTCGTATTTGTGCAGGCCAGTCTACAACATTGAGTGCAAGCCCATCAGGTACATGGAGCGGCGGCAGCGCTGCGGTTGCTACTGTAGTGCCTGCAACGGGCGTTGTTACCGGGGCCGCTGTTTCTGGGGTATCGACGGTTGACATTATTGCTAACTCTGTAGCCGGCTGCTCAGCAACTGCTACGGTCACCGTTAATCCTGCACCCGCAATAACTGGCATACTGCACGTTTGCTCCGGTATGTCAACAGACTTAAACGTAACACCATCTGCTACATGGAGTAGCGCTAACGCAACCATTGCCTCTGTTAACCTGTCAACAGGCATGGTTACAGGAGGTGCAGTGTCTGCACCAGCTACTGTTAATATTACAGCTACTTCTACTGCCGGGTGCACCTCGCTTGCTTCTGTTACCGTTAATCAATTACCAGTAATTACCGGTTCTGTCCCTGTTTGTGGAGGCCAGTCATTTACACTTACTGCGTCTCCTTCTGGCACGTGGAGCAGTAGTAATCCCGCAGTGGCTTCGGTTATTGCGGCGACAGGTTCCGTTACAGGGGGAGGAGTAAGTGCGCAAACTACTACTACTATTACTGCCACCTCAGCGGCTGGCTGCAGCTCGGCAACCACCGTATCTGTTAACCCGGCGCCAGCCATAACGGGGTTGTTGCGTATTTGTGCCGGGCTGACCACAAATTTAAGTGCTTCCCCTTCTGGCGCCTGGAGTAGCAGTAATGTTGGGGCCGCATCTGTTAGCTCAGCGGGCGTGGTTACCGGTGGCAATGTGAGTGCAGCAACAACGGTAAGTATTACCAGCACGGCCGGCACAGGCTGTGCCGCTATTGCTACTGTTACGGTTAACCCTCTACCGGTTATCACTGGTACGCTTAACGTATGCGCAGGCCAAACCACAGATCTGAATGCATCTCCCTCAGCTACATGGAGCAGCAGCAATGTTGCTGTAGCCTCTATTTCTACAAATACTGGCTTAACTACCGGAGGCGCTGTAACTACTACATCGACCGCGACTATCACCGCAATGTCTGCGGCGGGCTGTGTATCTACAAGTACTGTTTCTGTTAACCCATTACCCATTGTAACTGTTTCGCTGCCATCACAGTCGGTATGTAATAATGCATCAACCGCACTCATCCATTTTAGTGGTTCCGCAACCTCCTATAACTGGGTGAATAACCTTATGTCGATAGGCCTTGCGGGAAGTGGAGCTACCGATATATCGGGCTTTAATGCTATTAATGTTAGTGCAGCTAATGTTGTGGCCACCATTACGGTGACCCCGGTTGCCAATGGCTGCTCCGGCGTTCCCGGTACTGCAACGATAACAGTAAAGCCGACGCCTAATATGGCTACGCCATCTGGCCAGTCGCTTTGTAACGGAGCTATGACAACAGCAATTGACTTTACCAGTACGGTGAGCATTGCTACCTATACCTGGGTTAATTCTAACCCCTCTATCGGGTTAGCAAATAGCGGCACAAGTAATATTGCACCGTTCACTGCCGCTAATATTACCAGCGACCCGGTAACGGCAATTTTTTCAGTAACGCCATCTGCTGCAAGTTGCGCAGGGGCCACTCGTAGTTTTACTCTCACGGTTAATCCTACTCCCGGTGTTACCATTGCCCCGGCCAGCCAGCAGGTTTGCAATAACACGTCTTCCATTGCCGAGTTATTTACGAGCGCAACCGCAGGCACTACTTTCTCGTGGACAAATACGAACACATCTGTTGGGCTGGCAGCAAGCGGCAGCGGAACTACTATTACCCCGTTCACTGCTACTAATGCTACAAGCGCCCCCGTCACCGCTACGGTTACAGTGATGCCGCTGGCAAACGGTTGTTCTGGCACCGCCCAGTCGCTGGCGCTTACCATTAACCCAACGCCATCCGTAACCGCCGTGGCCAACCAGGTACTATGCAGCAAAAGCGCTACCAACGCTGTTACTTTTGCCGGCCCGGTAACAGGAACCACTTATAGCTGGACAAATGCTAACTCCTCGATAGGCCTGGCAACGAGCGGAACAGGAAATATAAGTTCATTTACTGCCACAAATAGCTCAGCTGCTCCTATAAGTGATACGATCAGGATCACTCCATCTGCCAACAGCTGTACCGGACACGTGGTATCGTTTGCCCTGGTTATTAATCCGCTGCCTGCTGCTCCTGTTATTTCCATAGCTCCGCCATCTTCATTGTGCATGAATACCATGTCTCAGAATTTCGGTGCGGCAGTACCCGCATCCGCTGGTGAAGCTTATACCTGGAGCGCTTCCAGCGGTACGGTAATATGGGCGCAGGAAAAGACATCACATCAAAATGCGCTGGTGAATTTTATGGCTGCGGGTTCGGCAATAGTGACGCTGACCGATTCAAATACTACCACGCATTGCAAAAGCTTTGCAAGCTCTACGATCACTGTTGGCTCATCGGCATCGCAAGCGCAGGATACTATTGTTAGTTTTGAATCTAACCTCATCTGTCTTGAAAATGGCATGCAGTACCAGTGGGGGTATGACGATACCACTACACTGCTCCCGGATACGTTAACAGGTGAAAAAAATCAGAACCTCTCGCTGCCATCGCCTGATATGAAGCGTGCATACTGGGTGATCACAACTGACCCGTCGCAGCAATGCTTCCAGAAATCTTACTGGGGCACACCGTCTCATAACAGGAACACACCCAATAGCAATGGTAACCCGGTGGCAACAAAAGTCTATCCTAACCCTGCTAATAATTACCTGGATGTTGAATTTGATAACGTGAATAACGACACCTGGGTTAAGATCATGGATATTACCGGTAAGCAAGTACTTTCATTGCCATTGCAAGTGTTGAAAACAAGAATTGATATTTCGGCGTTGCAACCCTCAGTTTATTTTATGGAGTATTACAGCAACGGTGTGAAAATGGCGGATTCAAGGTTTATAAAGGAATAGATTTATTTAATAGTTTGAATTTACTGTCATGAAGAAAATACTCATTTTATTACTTGTATTAGGTTCGGTGGCCACACAGGCGCAAACCAGTGATCAGTACCTGTCGTTGTTCAATAAGATCGACGCACTGGTCAATAATTATATTGAGTACGCTACACTTAATACCGTAGATCAGCCAAAGGTCACCGACGCATCGGTGAGCAGGTTTATCGGGCTCTTTACCAGCGACCATGCGATGGTGGATTTTGATATGAAAAAATTCATTCCTGAAGTAACCTTTCATGAAGCAACCTGCATGACGGTGAAAAGATATTGCGAAATACTTGCTACCCGTAATCCTACGGGCCTGAAAAGTGTGAAGTTGATAAAGGCTGACATAGACTATAAGCCATTGCAGCGTGAAAATAAAGTAAGGGTATTGCTCCAAAAGAAAATGGTAGGTATCTCTTTAAAAGGAGCGCCATTAGAGTCATCGGATAATACCGTAATGATGACATTGATCGTGTCAGACAATATGTCGACGGTAAAGATAGATAGCGTTATTATTGTTGATCCACGTATTATGAAGAGGACCAGCGCTGAAACCACTGATGAAGAGCAGATACCAGGCAAGCCCGCAAGGCCGGCCACACCACATGCACATAGCAATGTTTCGCACTTGTACGTAGCTATCAATGCTAAAGGTGGCACACTAAGCGAATCAGTTACTGCACTGGATTTCACTAAAAATTATAATTCAGTTATCGGGGCAAACACGGTTTATTCCGCACCGCATTTTAGCAGTGGCAATACCTTTGGTTTCGACGCTCAGCTTGAATATTATTTTGGTAAAAAAGCCACCATAGGTTTAGGCACTGGTATTGCTTATTTTAGCCAGGGAGGTACCATGCAGATGGATAATTTTCATGTGGAGTATAAGGCCACAGATGCCCAGAACAATACTTACCGCCAGGTAGTGACCGCAGCAAATGCCATATCGGAAAAAATAAAAACGACCAGCCTTAACATTCCCATATTGCTGAAATTCAAAACTAAATTCAACGACAAATGGGGATTTGCTGCCGATGCAGGTGTTCTTTTTAATTTGAGTGTTTCCAATTCATATACTACAAACGCTGCGTTCAACTATGGCGCTATCTATGCATTTAATGTTTCGGGCAGTAATGCAAATGGACAACATTACGATGGCGCTGCTGTTTATGACCAGAATGCAACACCTGCCCGAGAAGACTGGATAATTTCAGGCGCTAATTATTCTGCAGACCAGATCGCAGCCTTAAATGGTAAAGGGTATAATGTGGGTTTGAATAAAGCGCCATCAAGTAATTCGGGTACCGTTTCTTTTGCTACAGGTTCTATAGGGTTTATTGTACAACCAGCATTGACTTATAAAATCTCCAAAGGATTTTTGCTAGATCTTGGAGCATACTATATGTCCCAGTCGTTCAGCAACTCTGCCAATAACAAAAATTATTTGCTCACTGATAAAGTAGGTAGCTATAACTCTATGCTGAATTCGCTTAGCGGGGTATCTGCCAGCAGTTTTGGCATAAACCTGGGAGTGAAAATTTCAATTATTTAAAAAAGTAACAGAAGGTAGCATTATGGATAAAAGGTTGATATTTCTTATTGTTGGGGTATTGTTGATCGCATCGGTAATACTTGCTTTGAAAAAGTGTTCCAGTGGCGATAAATTGAATAAGCCATTCTTTACTATTCAGCCCCGGGATATAAAAGAAGGGGATAGTATTGTATATAAAGATGAGACCAGGGGCGCTGCCAGGTGGAAATGGAATTTTGGTGATGGTGAGTCCAGCATCAGCAGCTCAGGTAGCCATCACTATATCTCTGCAGGTAAGTACTCCATTATCCTGGAAGTATCTGGTAGTTTTGGCAAGCTCGTTGACTCTACTGTAGTCATTAACGTTATTCCAAGAATAGCCGATGTGCCTTTAGCTAATTTCGCCATTGATGGCCCTAACAATGCAATAGTAGGGGAGAAAGCCACATATTCATGCAATACGCCAAATGTGGCCACCTACCTGTGGCGCAACGATGAGACCGGTGAAACAAGCACTGCACAAAAAGTAACCTATACATTTATGAGCCCCGGTACCACCAAGATAAACCTTAGTGTGGTAATGGCCGATAAGTCGCAGGGCGGTAAGTTTATTGATGTGATCGTGAAGAACAAGCCACTGGCTCCCGGTGCAAAGCCGCCGGCTCACAAACCAACCGGTGAGATAGAAGCCGATATAACTAAGACGCTGCGCATAATTACAGATCCTAAATATGACGGTGAAATGCCGCCTGAATATTACAGCATGATCAAGCAATACTTCTGCGGCAACCAGCAAACAATTGTAAATATTGCCGGCCGGCCGCCAAAAGATATTAACTCATACTGTTCATGGCTCTATAGTAACAAGGGCACAAACATTCTAAGTGTACACGTTACGTTGAATCCGGATAATTGTATTGGCCAGGTGGCAGTAACTCAAAAATGATATCTATGAAAAAGGCATTCTATTGTTTGTTTGTGAGTATGCTGCTGATAGCAGCATCGCCTCTTGGCGCTAAGGCCCAGCAACTGCATATCATTTATATCGACAATAGCGAAAGAGGTGGCGCCGGCCTTTCATCCAGCATGATGGACTATATTTTTACAAAGGTCATCGATTCGGTAAATACAAAAGATAAAAGCACTAGCTATCTCCTTTATATCAGTAATGGCGATAAACCTTTCTATTCCCGCACACCCGATAAATTTGGCGAGCTTACCAATAAGCTTACAGAAAGAAAGCTAAAATATCCATCGTCTCTTGAAGACAAAAGGCAACTGAGAGATGTGCTGTATAAAGATAAGCTGTCAGGGTTACAGAAGATCGTTATAGATTTTTATGTTACCAACTACTACCTGAACCAGGAACTGCTTTCAGATCATCCCGGTTATCTGCTCGATTTTTTACCAAAAGAGCTCCAATATGTGTCGGGTTGCACTGAAGACAATATTGTTGTGAATATCTATTATCCAGACAATGCAGGGAAGGACAAGAACGTGCAAAAGAAACTGTTTTTCGATGACTTAAAATTTGCTTCTAATATCAAGTACAATTTTTTTATTAAATAACCAATTCAAATAGATGAGAATAACTGTAAGGGCTGCAATTGTATTTCTTTCGTGTTTCCAATTTTTGTGTGCAAATGCCCAGACCGAAGGTAAAAAATTATTTAATCTGCCGGAGCAGTATGAGCTTCCGCACGAGGATATTGAGATACTAAAAAACAGTGCAGATAATGTAACTACCCGTACATGGGAAGTATATTCAGACCG
>Ga0206843_10184_pt1 | contig 18519 bp, 18 predicted proteins | sample Alteio_BWOrgCont_21_FD_152869 | JGI IMG/M metagenome (GOLD analysis project Ga0206843, IMG submission 152869) | Enriched cells from forest soil in Barre Woods Harvard Forest LTER site, Petersham, Massachusetts, United States -... | ecosystem: Environmental > Terrestrial > Soil > Temperate forest >...
TGGCTCAGCACGCCGCTGGGCGCAGGTATGCTATATGTGAAGAAGGAGAACATCGGCAAGGTGTGGCCGCTATTCGCTGAAGCCGGTAAACAGGACGATGACATTTTAAGGCTGAATCATACAGGTACCATACCCGTAGCCACAGACCTTACTATTGCAGATGCCATAGATTACTACGGGAAAATAGGCGCTGAGCGGAAAGAAGCCCGGCTGCGCTACCTGCAAAACTATTGGGTAAATAAAGTGCGTCATCTGCCACATGTCGTAATTTATACGCCTTCCGATCCTGCTCGCTCATGTGCTATAGCCAACGTAGGCATAAAAGGAATGAAGCCCGCCGACCTTGCCGATACACTACTAAAGCAATATAAAATATACACTGTAGCCATAGACAATGCAGGCGTACGTGGCTGCCGCATAACCCCCAATATATACACCACCACAGGGGAGCTGGATGCGCTGGTAAATGCCCTGACACAGATAAAAGGTTAATGAGCTGATTAGCTGATAATGCTGATTAGCTAATTTACCGAGACAGGTGGCACATCAGCTAAATAGCTGATCTCGCTAATCAGCTAATTTGTAGGTATTGAGGGAAAAATCAGCTAATTAGCTAATTTCGCTCATCAGCTAATCATTATGAGTATGAGTTCTTTCAAAAAATATAACCCGCTGCTGAAAACCAACAATGATACTGGTTTCGGCAGTAATGCCGATAGTGTTGGCGGCAGGTTTATTAATAAAGACGGTAGTTTTAACCTGCGCAGGGAAGGCATATCCCCACTGCGCCGTATCAGCGTTTACCAGAGAATGCTGACTATCCCCACCTGGAAGTTTATAGGGGTTATTCTTATCTTTTATGTGGTTATTAATTTGTTGTTTACCACCACTTACCTGCTCATAGGTTCAGACCAGTTAACGGGCATGATATCGCAGGGTGGCTGGCAGCGGTTCAAAGAGGTTTTTTACTTCAGTACGCAGACATTTACCACCGTAGGCTATGGCCGCATAAACCCTATGGGAGACACCGCCAATATCATTGCCTCGCTCGAGGCGCTGAGCGGCTTCTTATCCTTTGCCATTGCTACCGGCCTTATTTACGGGCGTTTCGCCAAGCCTAAGTCGTACCTCCAGTTTAGCGACTTTGCCCTCATCGCTCCCTATCACGATAAGACCGGGCTTATGTTCCGCTTCGTTACCTACAAAGACAATCATACGCTCACGAATGTGGAGATAAAAGTGAACATAGCGCTCAGGGTAGAAGAGAATGGTAACCCCACCTACAAATTTTACGACCTGACCCTGGAACGGTACAAAGTAGATAACCTGCCTATGAACTGGACTGTGGTGCACGCTATAGATCAGGATAGCCCGCTATATGGGTTTACTGCCGATGATATAGTAACTGCCGATGTGGAGCTATATGTGCTCGTTACTGGCTTCGATGAGGTATTTTCAAGCCCTGTACTAAGGCGCACCTCCTACACCTACCGAGAAATGCGCTTCGGTGTCAAATTTGTGCCCATGTACCGCGAAAGTGAAGACGGCATGACCACTATATTGGAGATGCACAAACTAAACCAGGTAAGAGAATTGATCAAGAAATAAGATCAAATGCCGCAAGAGCCTGTTTACGGCGCCTGCGGCATTTTACATTTCTTATTATCGTCGTCGCTATTTTTTATCGCTTGCTTCCTGGCTTGCTGAGTAGTTTACTTTGTTTTCAGCAATGTCAGTCAGCAAGTCATCTGCTTCTTTTTCTTCGGCAAGTGTTGTTTCCAGTATTTCGGCTACATCATCGTGGCCCAGGGTTCGTGCCAGCTGTGCCAGGCCGCCATAAGTAGCTATTTCGTAGTGTTCTACTTTCTGGCCGGCGAGTATCAGGCCTACATCGCGTGTGGCTGTGCCTTTTTCCGTCTCTTCTATAATACCCGCGCCTTCTTCAGTAATCCCGGCCATGGCATCGCATTTCTTTGCCTGTGGCTTTTTGCCCAGCAGTTCAAACACTTGCTCCAGGCGGCTCACATGCGTCATCGTTGTTTGCAGGTGGTCTGCAAATGCCTGTTGCAGTTCAGGTGAAGTGGCCGCTCTCTTCATTTTTGGTAATGTTTTCACCAGGTGTTTTTCGGCCCAGTAAATGTCTTTCAGCTCATCAGCAAAAAAATCCTGGAGCATAGAGTCTCCTGATTTTGAAGATGGTTGTTGTTTTGTAGCAGTAGCAGCGTTCTTTTTTGCTGGTGCGCTGCTTTTCTTTGCTGTCGCGGTCTTTGCCATAGTAATAGTTTTTAAAGTTTACAACGATAAGATAAATATTATGCCACATGGATAATAGCCTAGAAACAAGGCTATTCCTCTTTTTTGATCGCGCTTATTTCCCCATTCCGTTCCATATATATCGCATCTATTCTATCGAGCGATTCAGTGAGCGCTGATTTGCGTACGCCTTGCATCACATCTTGCTCGCACACCAGTGCTTTGTCCATATTCTCTTTAATAAACTGCCCGTTTTTAAATAGCAATATCCTCTCCCCTTCTACCAGCTTCCCGAAGGGCTTATTGTGCGCTATTATCCACCCCAGCAGGCGGTGAATAAGCACCATGGCAGTACAGGTTGCAATGGTGGGAACGAACGGAGACGCACCCACTACAGCCCTGCTCAAAATAGAGCCAAGTAGTATCAATACTATGTTATCCAGCGGCGTCCGGATGCCAAACGATCGCCTCCCGGAGATCCTTATTAATACCAATGTGATCAGGAACACCACAATGCCCCTGCAAACCATTTGCAAAGTGTTAAGGTCTTTTCCTTCTCCAAATATCTTTATTAGCAGGTCCATGGCTGATGGTGTGGTATATTCAGCTTTAAAAATTGTTCCACAATATGTTGGTGCGATGTTTGTTACCGGCTAATCATGAAACATAGATAGTTATGCCAGAAGGTCCGTCAATAGTCATCCTGAAAGAAGAAGTACAGGCGTTTAAAAAGAAAAAGATAATTGCAGTAACCGGCAATAGTAAAGAAGATATACAACGCCTGGCAGGGGAGACCATAATCGATTTTAAAAGCTTTGGCAAGCAGTTCCTTATCTGTTTCAAAACGTTCACGGTACGTATCCATCTCATGATGTTTGGTAGTTACCGTATCAATGAACGAAAGGACTCACCCCCTCGCCTCAGCATGCAATTCAAAAGCGGCGAGCTTAACTTTTATACCTGCTCGGTAAAAATAATTGATGAGCCGCTTGACGAGCTTTATGACTGGACAGGCGATGTAATGTCAGACACATGGGACCCTAAAGCTGCGCTGAAAAAATTGAGTACAATTCCCAAAACGCTTGCATGCGACGCATTGCTCGATCAACACATATTTGCAGGTGTGGGTAATATTATTAAGAATGAAGTGCTGTTCCGGGTTAGGATAAATCCGCTTAGCGAGGTTGGCGCGATACCTTTAAAGCTTCAGAAATTGATGATCAAAGAAGCGCGCATCTATTGCTTCCAGTTTTATGAGTGGAAAAAGGCGTATGAATTAAAACAGCACTGGCTGGCACATACCAAAAAAATATGCCCGCGCGATCATGTACCGTTTTCTTTTGGGCACCTGGGTAAAACCCATCGCCGCAGTTTTTATTGCAATTTGTGCCAGGTAACTTATCTGCTGGAAGAATAGCCTGCCTTCAGTAAAAACGGGATATGCTATCTTTGGCCGCATATACAATGGACGAATTATCTAATTACATTTCAGTAGGAAACGAAAAATTACATTACCTGCAGTGGGGCAGTGGCAAGCGGCTGTTGCTGGCATTTCATGGTTATGGGAATGACGCCCATATTTTTGGCGCTTTCAAAGAATATCTTGCCAAGGAATATACTATTCTATCTTTCGATCTGCCGCATCATGGAGAAAGCAAATGGCCCGATGGCGTGAAACTTACAAAACCACAGCTTTCGGATATGGTAGACAGAATAAAAGCTACCTATAAAGTCGAAAAGATATCCTTATTAGGGTATAGCATGGGTGGCAGGGTGTGTCTTTCCATTATAGAAGGTATTCCCGAAGCCATAGACAAAGTAGTGCTTATTGCCGCCGATGGCCTTACCATCAATTTCTACTACTATTTCCTCACCCGTACATTTATTGGTAGAAAGCTTTTTAAGAATATGCTGGAGAAACCTCAGCGCTTTTTTACTGTGCTCAACTGGCTGAATAAGAAACACCTGGTAAATGCTGCCCGGCATAGGTTTGTTACCTATTTTCTGCATTCCGAAAACAGCCGCAAGTTCCTGCTGCAGGTGTGGCCCGGCATGAGCGACATTATTCCATCTCCTACAAAGCTAAAACGGTTGATAGGCCAGTACCATATACCGGTATCTATTTTCATGGGTGCGCAGGATAGGATCATACCGCCCTCATTAGCCAAAAATTTTAAAGAAGGGCTTGATACCGTGCAACTATATGTGCTGGAGAAAGGCCACCAGGTATTTGATCACCAAAATGCGCAGCAGATAGCTGTGCGCCTGCTGTAGCCATGCACTTGCTCGTCTTTACCTGTTCTTTACTTACATTGGGCTACGCCTTGCTGATGCTGGCTTATCGTAAAGGCTGGGCCAGTAAACAAGATTTCGTGCTGCCACAGCACTATCAGCCATCTACTTTTATATCCATCATCATTCCGGCGCGTAATGAAGAACGGAATATAGGCGCCTGCATAGATTCGATATTGGCGCAAAAATATCCTGCACACCTTTTTGAAGTAATAGTGGTTGACGATCATTCTGAAGATAATACAGCGGGCATAGTTCATGAATATGCAGGAAGGAATGTCATCCGTATCAGCCTTGCAGAATATATAAATGCTGACAGCAAAATGGTTGCCTATAAAAAGGCGGCACTGGCGGCAGGCATAGCGCAAAGTAATGGTACGCTCGTTGTAACTACAGATGCTGACTGTACGGCACCGAACTTGTGGCTGGCGCATATAGCTGCTATTTATGAGCAGGAAATGCCGGTAATGGTGGTAGCCCCTGTTATATATACTGCGAACCACAGCCTTGTACAAATATTCCAGCTGATAGATTTTATGAGCATGCAGGGCATCACAGCGGCAGCCCATGCTCTGAAACTCGGTAATATGAGCAATGGCGCTAATCTTGCTTTTAGTAAAGTAGCTTACGAGCAGGTACGCGGTTACGAAGGGGTAGACCACCTTGCCTCCGGCGACGACCTGCTACTAATGATGAAACTAAGCAGGTTGCCTAATGCACACATATCCTATCTCCGGTCGCAGAAAGCAATTATGGCCACCGCACCACAACCGGACTGGCGCAGCTTTATGCAGCAACGCATCCGCTGGGCCTCCAAGTCAGGCAAATACAACGATACACGGTTAACGGCTATTTTGCTGCTCGTTTATCTCTTTAACCTGTCTTTTTTAGTAGTAGCAATAGCCGCTATTTTCAATCCTGTATTGTTCTATTTTCTTGCGGGTATGCTTGCCATTAAGATCATTGCAGAGATCATCTTCTTAAAGCCGGTTGCCCGCTTCTTTGGAGATGAATGGGTAATGCGATATTTCCCGGCGTTGCAGCCCATGCATATCGCATATATAATATCAGCAGGTTTCCTCGGCCTTATTGGCAATTACAAATGGAAAGGCCGTAACGTTAGGTAACAGGAGGAGCCCTGCAAGGGCGTAATGTGATAGCGATGGGCATCGCCCATCGACTAAATTCCATTACGATCGAATGCATTATCCCAACATTAAAAACACTGCAGGTATTTTTCCTAATACAGGTATATCCTTGCTCCATTCCGCGGCTGTTTTTGTCTTTATAAAACTATCAGCCGCCGTAATGTTTTGTGCTATGCAAATGCGTGTCCTGGGGCTGCAATGTTTCAGCAGGTCGGCGAGCAAAGCATCGTTCCGGTAAGGTGTTTCTATAAATAACTGGGTCTGTTTTTCTTTTTGAGATAGCGCTTCCAGATCTTTGATCCGTTTGCTGCGCATGGGGTCTTTCACCGGTATATATCCTGTAAAAGAAAAGCTCTGCCCGTTAAGCCCCGATGCCATTAGCGCAAGTATCAGCGAATTAGGCCCCGTCAGTGGTATAACGGTTGCGCCTATCTCATGTGCAATGGCTACCAGGTTAGCGCCGGGGTCTGCTATTCCAGGGCAGCCCGCTTCGCTCATTACACCTACATTTATACCGTCCTTTAGCCAGTTGCGGAGCAGGGTAGTGTCTGCGCCCGTATGTTTGTCTATCTCTGAAAATTGAAGGCTGTCTATCACCAGTGTTGGGTGCAAGGAGCGGAGAAACCTACGCGCAGTTCGTACGTTTTCTACAAAGTAATGAGCGATCTCTCCCGTATACCGGGTAACCTCCTGTGGTAGGGTTTCCAATGCGCCATCGGCTATCGGTATCGGTATCAGGCACAGATAACCCCTCTTAGTATCTTTACTCATTTTATTATATTGACTTACAATTTACAATCCAAAACACCATTTACCAATTACAAATCCCGACTTTTGAGCACCATGATACTAACAGAGTCATTTTATGCCAGGAAAGACGTAGTAAAAATAGCTAAAGAATTGCTAGGGAAAGTCCTGGTAACAAGATTTGATGGCATCCTCACATCAGGAATGATCGTGGAAACAGAAGCTTATGCGGGCGCTACAGACAAGGCATCACATGCCTATGGCAACCGCCGCACCAATCGCACTGAGATCATTTACGGGCATGGCGGTGCAGCTTACGTATACCTTTGCTACGGTATTCATCATTTGTTTAATGTAGTGACCAACATACAGGATACACCTCACGCGATCCTGATCCGCGCAATTGAACCAATGGAAGGAATAAATGTTATGCTTCAAAGACGGGGTAAGGAAAAACTACAACCATTGCTGACCGCCGGGCCTGGTGCCATGAGCATGGCTCTTGGGATCCATACAAAGCATTCTGGTTTGTCTTTGCAAGGCCCGGGAATACATATAGAAGACCGAGGCATTAAGATCAGCAAAAAAGACATTGTAGCAGCCACAAGGGTAGGGGTAGCATATGCCATGGACGATGCCCTGAGACCATATCGCTTTTATATAAAAGACAATAAGTACGTTAGTAAAGGCAAAGGATTGTAGTTTTGATGTGTTTACGCTATAGTGACTTTAATTGAATATTATGGAAGTATTTGAGAGGATAAAATGTATAAATGAACTCTTGGGCCAGTCAGGTTATGGATTTCTTGCTAATATTATTGTTGAGGAACTATTAGCTGGAGGCACCGATGGGGAGCGGCTAATTTTAGTGTGTGGAAGATTACTAGCTATGAAAGAAAAGTACCCTGACGTTTATCGGCTAATTGGGCATGAAGCTAATGGAGTGATAAAATATTGTAGAGACATAGGTATGTCTCCAATCCCTAACTATTCTATTCCTTGATAGATAGCTGATATAAAACCATCAACAGAAAATAAAAAAGAAAAACCGGCGATCACGCCGGTTTTCAAAATCTTATTATTGAAATTATTAGAATAATTTAGGACATGACCAGCTATAAACAGGAGCCCTTTCGTGCTTGTTGATGCGGCCGAAGTAAGTGAGTGATATTTCATAAGCGCCTGCACCGCCTGTAGCAGGGGTAAAGCCTGAAACGTTAACATCGTAGCTTACACCTAAGCGCATTTTAGACCATTCGATAGCTACATAAGGAGCCACTGCATCGCCGTAGCGGTACCAGCCACCAAGGTAGAAAATGGTGTTTTTCACATATTCCTGATCGTGACCCGGGTTAAGTATGAAACCAACGGCAGCGCCCAGCAGCACTTCAGTAGCAGAAGCCTGAGCCTGGTACAATGCGCTTGCATAAAGCACTGTATTCGGGTTCATGTCAAAAGAACCACCTAAGTAGCCTGTCTGACGGTTATGGATAGTAGCATTATCACCCAGGAAGCTTTCTGTTGGTTCTGTAAGGTGATAGTAAGAGTACCCGATGTAAGCAGTACCGTGCTCAGCAACTTTGCCGGAATACATGATACCCGCATTGAAATCAGGATAGCTTATAGCGGTATTATGGAAATGTTCCGTACTCGCCGCAGGGTTAAAAGTACCTGTGCCCAAGTCGTATTCGTCTTCGAAAGTAAGCTTGTTGACATCAATAGATTTTTGAACAAGTATTCCCTGTGCGCCTATTGACAAATGCTGATCTTTATTACGGCCAAAAGCTTTATGGTAAGCTAAAGACAATCCACCATCAGTATTAGTTAACCCGCCAGAACCTGATTTATCATATTCTACCAACAGACCAATACCAAGCGCGTCGCCTTCAGGTAATTTACCTTTAAGTACTGCCATGTCATAAGAAATGGTACCTGTCATATACGGGTTAGAAGACACAGAAGACCATTGTGTACGAAAATTGGCTGCAAACCTCAGGTCTTCAGCAACAAGGCCTGTCATGGCAGGATTCAATGTGAGAGGGGAAGTAAAATACTGAGTAAAGTGTATATCCTGGGCTTTTACCGAACCTGCCAACATCACCGCTACACTAACTCCAAGTAATAATTTTTTCATCTTTTTTATCTTTTATATTAGGCTAATAAAAAATTCTGACACCAAATTAAGCGAAATATCCTTTACATACAAGACAATGACAAATATTATTTTGGTTGGGTTCAAAATTGCCTTTTTTTACCAAATGCAAGGTCTCCTGCATCACCCAATCCGGGAACTATATACCCTTTGGCTGTCAATTCGTCATCTATAGCGCCTGCCCATATATGTGCATCAGGAAAATGCTGCTGCACATGCTTTATCCCTGCGGTACAGGCAATTGCGGTAACTATATGTATTTGTGTTGGCTGGTCATGCTCCAGTAGTGTAGTCAGGGCCAGCACCAGCGATGCTCCCGTGGCCAGCATAGGGTCGGCAATGATCAGCGCCCGGCCTTCAAGCGGCGGGCTGGTCATATATTGCTGGTGTATCTCAAAAGAATCGTCCATATTATGTTTGCGGTAAGCGCCTATAAAAGCACTATCCGCACCGTCAAAAACATTCAGTAATCCGTTATAAAGTGGCAGGCCGGCTCTGAGAATAGTTGCTAATACTGGCTGGGTTTCCAGCACAGCGCAATTGCACAGCCCCATCTGGGTTTGCACCGAAGTTTTTTTATAGGGTAGTGTTTTGCTTATTTCGTAGGCTATAACTTCCCCTATACGCTCCATATTCCGGCGGAAGCGCATACTATCTGTTTGTTTGCCCATATCACGGATCTCATGTACCCACTGGGATACTATTGTGTTACTGTCGCAAAAGTTGGTAAGCATTATGTGGAACGATATTTTTACTGGTCAATAGAGGTTTTGCTCCAAATTTACTCACCTTATGGAATTAGCAACATTAATTTACTGGAAATCGCAACTTCCAACTTTTAATTATCTTTGGCGGGTATGGACATAATGCACCTGCTGATATATATACTGATATGTATTCTGCTGATAGGTTTTTTTGCAGGTACAGAGATCGCTTTTATATCGGCTAATAAGCTGAATATAGAGTTGCGCAAAAAGCAGGGAAAGCTATCTGGCAGAATTCTTGCCCGCTTTATGGACAACCCCTCGGAGTTTATAGGCACCAGTCTTGTTGGGGTTAATGTATTGGTAGTAGTCTATGGTTTACTGGCGGCTGCGGCAACAGCAAAGTTGCTCACCTTTTACCATATAGAGCTGTCTGAATATACCAAGCTAATATTAGATACACTGATAGCTACCATAGTGATCCTGATATTTGCCGAGTTTCTCCCCAAAGCGATCTTCAGGTCTAAGGCCGAAACGGTGCTTAGCATTTTCGCTATACCTATGTTAATGATGTATTACATCTTTTACCCGGTAGCAAAGATATTTGTATCGATCTCTGAGTTTATTCTCAAGTACCTGTTCAACGTGCGTATTAAAGAGAACAAGGCAGTCTTTAACAGGGTAGACCTGGAGCTGCTGGTAAAGCAAAGTATGCACGGCCACGAAAATGAGACCAGCGAAGTTAATGCAGAGCTTTTTGAGAATGCACTTTACCTGGTGAACGTGAAGATCCGCAAGTGTATGGTGCCCCGCAATGAAGTGGAAGCGATAGACATTTCAACTACCGTGGGCGAGGCCCGCGCCAGGTTTATTGATACAAAGTTGTCAAGGATCATTATATACCAGGACTCTATCGACAATATTGTAGGTTACATCCACCACCTGGACCTGAACCGCAGGCCAAAAGAGATAAAAGACATACTGCACACCATAACTCCTGTACCTGAAGCTATGAGCGCAGTAGACCTGATGAACCGCTTTACCAAAGAGCGTAAAAGCATAGCATGGGTAATAGATGAATTTGGCGGCACCGCAGGTATCGTGACTATGGAAGATGTGCTGGAAGAGATCTTTGGCGATATTAATGATGAGTATGACGAGCAGGAGTTTGTAGAAAAGCAAATATCTGAGAACGAATACATATTCTCCGGCAGGCTGGAACTTGATTACCTGAATGAGAAGTACGATTTCAATTTCCCTACTGATGCGTCAGAAACGTTATCTGGCTACATCATCACAGAGCACGAAACAATACCTAAGATAAAAGAGCGGATCATCCTGGGCAAATACGAATTTGACGTGCTGCTGGTAACAGATACCCGCATAGAAACGGTGAAAATGAAAGTGCTGAAATAGATAACCTAATTAACTATTGATCATTAACCATTAACCATTAAAAAGAATGATACAGCGCGCTTTCAACCTCAATAAATGGATAGACGAACACCGGCATTTACTGAAACCACCGGTGGGCAACCAGAGTGTTTATAAAGAGTCCGGTGACTTCATAGTGATGGTGGTAGGCGGCCCCAACAGCCGTAAAGATTTTCATTATAACGAGGGTGAAGAGCTCTACTATCAGTTGGAAGGTGATGTAGTGGTGCGCATACAGGAAGACGGCAAAATAGTAGACATACCTATAAAGCAGGGAGAGATGTTTCTGCTGCCCGGCAGGGTACCGCACTCACCTCAAAGAGGCCCTGGCACAGTAGGTATGGTAATAGAATTAAAGCGCAAAACTGTAGAGCTCGATGGCTTTATGTGGTTTTGCGAGAACTGCGGTGAAAAGCTATACGAAGAATTTGCTAACGTAACAGATATAGTTGCCCAGTTGCCACCAATCATGCAACGCTTCTATTCAGATGAGCATAAGCGCACCTGCAAAAACTGTGGTACAGTAATGCAACCACCACAGTAACTTACTTACGGTATGATTAAAATCTTAGTTAGGATTGTTATCCCGATATGCTTAGCTCTTGGATTGTATTTTCTTGTTCAGCGGCAAATGGAAGATTTTGTTAGCTCTCTGTCGTGGACATTTTACATCCTTGTTATGATCGTAGGAGTTGCATTGCCTTTTTTCATTGCCTATGGAATTGTAAAATCAAAAAGGCAGTCGTCTAAAAATTGACTCTGATAGCTACTTTTTCATCCCCGGATACTTCATATTCAACCCCTTCAGTGTCTTATGCAAAGTCTTGGCAACAAGGTAAGACTTATACCAGTTTTGGTCGGCAGGAATAATGTGCCAGGGCACTTCGTTGCAGTGCGCAAAGGCATCTTCGTAATAGCCCATATACTCATCCCATAGCTTTGATTCCTTAAAGTCTTCCGGGCTGTATTTCCACATTTTCTGTGGCTTTTTCATGCGTTCGTCCAGCCGTTCCAGTTGTTCTTTATGAGAAATGTGCAGGTAAAATTTAAGGATGTGGGTATTGTTATGTTCCGTAAGCAACCGCTCAAAGTCATTGATAGCGTGCATTTTCTTTTTGGCAGTGTCGTCATCTACCAGCTTATGTACCCGCGTTATCAGTATATCCTCGTAGTGCGACCGGTTAAATATCTGTACCATACCTTTTGCCGGTACATGGTGATGTATGCGCCACAGAAAATCGTGCGATAGCTCTTCGTGGGTTGGCTCTTTGTAAGAGGTGACATTTACACCCTGCGGGTTCATGCTGGTAAATACATCACGCGTCAGGCCATCCTTTCCGCTCGCATCCATGCCTTGCACTATCACCAGTATGCTGTGCTTACCTTCGGCATACAAGAGATTTTGCAGCCCATCCAGTTCATCCAGTATTTCGTTAAACTCTTCTTTCGCCGCACCTTTATCCACTCCGTGTGGCGCTCGCGTATCTATTTCAGAAAGCTTTATTTTTTTCATAGGTAAAAGTTATGGCCAGAAAATGCCGTAGCATGGAATTCTCAACCTGAAAAATGATGGTTACCCTCAGACTAATCAACCAATTAACCAATCAACTAGCCATCATCTTCTTGTACGCCTTGATAAATATAGCGCCAAGATTTTTATAAGGCGGCACATAATCCGAGAATTTTTCCAGGTCGCCAGGCTTTTTACTGAAGTATTCCGTGAGCTGGTTCCACATCGTTATCCAGTTAATATCGGCTCCATTGAGCAAAAGGGTATTGAGCGACTTGATAATTGGCTCATTCACCGCCCTTACGCCTGTCTGTTTCGACGACACAATATGTGCATCCGGAGACCGGTCAAGCGCCAGCGACAGGTTGTGGTAACCACCACAAGACCCCAGTATCACTATTTTCACCTGTGGCGTAAGCCGTGTAAGGGTCATAGGCACATGATAGCTATGGCCGCGGTGAATAATGATCGTAGGCTTTATGCCGCTGTCGTCAAGAAATTTTGCCAGTTTGCGCTGGGCATCTTCGTCGTCGGGTTCTTTCAGCGGTAGGTTGGCATAGATCACTATCTTCTTTCCCGTCACAGAGCTGATCGTTGTCCAGTATTGGTCGGGCGTTATCAGCCAGTTCTTATCTTTTTTAAACTCCGAAAGATAGCTGTCGTAAGAGTCCTGCCCATCCTTATCACCAAAGAACAGCACCTGCTGGTACACAATACCGGAATCATTTACAAGATCTTTATAAAGCACTTTATTAATAGGCGGCAGGTGTAGTTTCGAAGACGTAACAGCCGCAATGGTATCAGACGCCGTTACCGCATTATCTATGAAAATGCGGGCCAGCAGGCTGTAGATGGCCTTGCCCTTTTTATTTTCTTCATCATAAGCCTTTCGGTAGTTGTCCTTCACCCGTTCTTTCAGGAATGCCATAAGCGTTGAGTCGCTGATGCTGCCAAACGCATTGGCTACATCCACCGCATCTTCCAGATCGTCTTCCCTGCCTTTGCCCAGTCCGTCTATAAACCGTGTCATTAATTTTGTACGCGCGGTATCGTCTATCGTCGCCAGGAAATCCGACAGTGTGCTATACCCTGCACTCATGCGTATAAACGTGCGGAAGTGGTCGAAGTGCAGCGTATCCAGGAACTGGTCGCCCCTTAGTGGTGGCATACGCTCCAGCAGCCGTTTAAAAGTGCCCAGGAAGCTACTGGTATATATCTCATCCTGCCCATACACCAATATATAGTACAGCGAAGTCGAAGACAGGCTATCCAGGCATTTAAAGCGTACCTCGTCTTTGCTCTCATGGAGGTCGTTCATTGGCCGCACATAATATTTCAAGGTGCGGTACACCATCTCGTCGGTGTAAATGCGTTGCGTCAGCGTTTCATTATTCATTTTCAGCCGTACCAGGTTCTGAAAATATACGTTCGGCCTGTCACCCATTGAATCCACTCCCGCTACTGTCTTTTTACCTGTATAGATATCGCTGAGAAAAGGGAATGCCTTCAGCGGCGCTTTCGATTCCGCTGCTATCGACACTATAGCCTGTACCAGTGGGTCTTTAGCGTTATACACTGCTTTTTTAAAGTCAATGTTGGTAGATGTGGTATAGTTATACACCAGGTCGGGCTTCAGTTGTGCAGCCGCTTTTATTATTTCCCCGGCAAACGAATCTTTGGCATATTCGCTCAGCCTGTTCAGCATCATCAGCGGGTCCATCCTGCCTATCTGCACATATATATAAGCCCTCACATCCGGGTTATTCACCCATAATTCCTTTCCATTATCAAGCGTATAAACACTGGTATGCGCCTGTGCAAACTCCATTAGCTTACCCTCATTGTCCGCCATCAGCATGCTGTCCATATTTTCTACAAGGCGTATATAGAATACCGGATCCGGTGTTGCTTCCTGCCTGTAGGGTTGCAGCATTTCATACACCGCCCTCAGGTAGCGTATCTTGTTTTGGTTATCCGCTACTTCGTCGCGGCCATTGGCTGGCATATTTTCTATCCGCACCTGCAAGGCATCCACTTCATCCAGGAAGGCATTACTTAAAGAGTCTGTAAAAGCCGGTCTCCTTATAAAAGTTACCACGGTATCCGCCTTTCCATCGGCGGCATCTATAGCCATTTGCTCTTTATCTATCTTGTCGTGAAACAAGACCCGTCCCATAGGTATAGTATGTAGCAGTGTATCCTGTTTATAAGGGTTCATGGACACTACGGTATCTTTCTTCTTAAACTTCGTATAGGTAGGGAAGGCTGGTGGCGGTGGGGGTTTACGGGGTGGTTTCCATTTATGCTGCTGCCCGAATAATGCAGAAGGAACAAAACAAAGCAATATAAGCGGCAGTAAACTAAGCTGGCAAACAAATTTTCTCATAACATATCCTCCCGGCATCACCGGAATAACGTAACAAAAGCTAAATTATTTTATTCAAATATACTTTTTAAAATGTAAAAGGAAAGATAATATTGGCCATAAAGGCTATTAACAATTAATCCCTTATCCTGGCCCACAGGGAAATTAACCTAAAGATATTGACCCCGCTAAAAATTAACCGTTGGCCATTGATCATTAACCATTATTGCCACAGTTATACTATCTTTTCACACACTTATTCATTAGCACTTTTAGGGCAACATGATATAATTATCTTTATGTTTTCACGCTTTTTTACATCGTACCTAAAGTATGGCAGTTGATAGAAATTGCAGCATAATAGCTGCGATCAGGTTGTTGATTTTATGCTGCATGTCAGTCTGCGCAATAAATTGCACTGCGCAATTGCATGACGATACGGCCACGGTGAACAAATTATTGAATGATCACCTCTTCGATACTTCTGATAAAGCACCGGCAAGAGGCCTGCAAATAGCAAACGAAGGGCTTGCTATAGCCAAACGCATAGAATATCCCGTGGGCATAGTGAGAGGATATCAATTTGCCGCGTATGCCTATACACAACTCGGCCAAACCAAAAACGCCCTTACTAACTATAACGAAGCACTTAGGCTTGCCAGGATGTATAAGCTGGAAAAGGCGGAGAGTAGTGTACTGAACACATTAGGCATACTTTATCGTACCCTGGGAGATGTAGATAAAGCGTTTGAATGTTTCAGTAAGGCGCTGGAAATGGTAAAATCAGGAGCCGATCCCAGGTTTCTGGGCGATGAGTACAATAATGTAGCACAAATGCTAGGTATAGAAGGTAAATTTGATGAGTCTGATAAATATTACCTCGAGGGCCTCAAGATATTCCAGTCATTGAAGGATACGAATAGCATGATCATGATCCTTAGCTCCATGGGGTCAAATTATACCGACAGGCGCGATTATCCCGGTGCGATCAGGTACTTAAACCAGGCATTGGTACTCACCAATAATAAACCCGAATTACGCAAAACTTCCAATCCTTATAGCGACCTCGGGTACTATTATAATGATCTGCAAAAATTCGATTCAGTACTGTATTACTACAATATTGCCGTACAGATAGATGAAAGGTTGGGAGACCAGGCTGGCATAGCCGTAAACTTGCGCGGCATAGCAGCCGCCTATTTCTATATTGGCCAACTGGATAAGTCGGAGGAATATTTTAAGAGGGTAATAACTATAGCAAAAGCATTACCCTTAATGGCCATCCTGCCGACCTGCGAAAGTGACCTGGCAGAAGTGTATGCAAAGAAAAAGGACTATGCGAACGCCTATAAATACCTCTCAGAGTCTGTTATGTACAAAGATTCCTCAGCAAATATTGAGAAGGCCAAAACACTCGAGGAGCTGACTGTAAAATTTGAAGTAAAAGAAATGGAAAGCAAGAATACCCTCCTCGAAAATGAGAATAAGCTCCAGAAACTCAAGCTCCAGCGCAAGAATTACCTGGTCTATTCAGCGTTTGGCGCTTCTACGCTATTTCTGCTTATTGGTCTTTTACTGATCCGACAAAACAAGCTGAGGGCCAACCAGCAAAGAATGGAGCTGGAGCAAAAGCAATTGCTGGCACAGATAAACCCCCATTTCATTTTTAACTGCCTTAACTCCATCCAGCAGTTCGTAGTGCAAAATGATACCCTGAATGCCAATAAATACCTCGCAGATTTTGCCCTGCTAATGCGGCAAACGCTGGATAACTCAAAGGATGGTGTTATCACACTCAAGAGGGAACTGGAGTATCTCGAAAACTACCTCTCGTTCGAGAGCATGCGGTTTGAAGACAGGCTGCACTATACACTTATTTGCGCTGAAGATGTAAATACGAACATGGTAGAGATACCGTCTATGATCATACAACCCTTTGTTGAAAATGCCATACGCCATGGCCTCTTCAACCTCAAAGACAGGAGTGGTGAGCTTTCCATCGATTTTTCTATAGAAAACAACCACCTTATCTGCAAAGTAGAAGATAACGGCATAGGCATGGAAGAATCGCAAAAGATAAAAGAGCAAAGGCTCATAAAATACCAGAGCCATGGTATGGATCTTACCCGGCAGCGCCTGGCGCTGGTAAGCAAGATGAACAGTGGCGATTATAAGATCACCGTCATCGATAAAAAAGATCTTGCCCAAAAATCTGCCGGTACCATCATTATCATAAAATTCCCATTGCAAGCATGATCAATGCCGTAATAATAGATGATGAGCCCAAAAGCGTATTCACCCTCAACAGTTTTCTGCGCGATTACTGTCCTCAAGTAAATATTACAGGCATAGCTAACGATGCCGCCGCCGCAAAAACGCTTATAGAAAAAGTAAACCCACAACTGGTGTTCCTGGATATAGAAATGCCCATGGGCAGCGGCTTCGATCTGCTGCAATCACTAAAAAGTATTCATTTCGAGATCATATTCATTACCGCTTATAACCAATACGCTATCAATGCATTCCGTTTTTCAGCGCTCGACTACCTGCTGAAACCATTGAGGATCACCGAGCTGAAACAAGCCGTAGCAAAAGCCGAGCAGCGCATCCTCGAAAAGAGATCTACCCACGACTATGAACTGATGATCCGCAACATGGGCGAGCAAAATACGGGCAAGCTAAAGATCGCCTTTACCGACAAAGGTGTGCAATACCTGGTGCCGCTCGATGATATTATGTATTGCCTCGCCAGCGCTAATTACACCTACGTGCATACCACCGGTAAGATATTCATCTCTCCCCGCAACCTGAAAGAGTTCGAAGAAATGCTGCCGCCAGATATCTTCTTCCGTATACATCACGGCCATATCGTCAACACTAATTACATCACCAAATTGCAAAAGGGCAGAGGAGGCAGTGTGATAATGAACGACGGTAAAGAGCTGGAAATTGCCGTTCGCAGGAAAGAGGAATTTATGAAGAAGATCAAAAATTAATAGCCTGTTATCTTCCCGTTATTGCATTGTGGCTGCATTGTCCGCCGGTTCTGTTTTTCCACACACTTATACATTTCTTTTGACGAAGGGTAGGCTGGCAGATACTTTTGACAAAAAATAGCATACCATGAAACTTAGATCTGCATTCTCTGCAATACTCCTGGCATCAGTATTTGCAGGCAACACACTTAACGCCCAGATCATTCAGACCATAGCCGGGAGCGGTACACCGGGTACCGGTGGGGAGGGCGCACCCGCAACTGCTACCATCATCAGCCCTATTGCCGATGGGCTCAAATACGATGCCTCCGGTAATCTCTATTTTGCAGATGGCAACCGGTTGCGTAAAATTACAGCAGGTATCATCAACACAGTTGCCGGCAGCACAGCTGGCGGTGCGGTGTATGGCGATGGCGGCCCTGCAACAGCAGCCAGGATAAGCTATGCCCAGGGTATCGCATTTGATGCTGCAGGCAACCTTTATTTTGCTGATGCTACCGACAACGTGGTGCGCAAGGTAACCTTATCCACAGGCATTATAAGCACCGTAGCAGGCAACCCTCTTGCAAGCCCCGGTTTTTCCGGTGATGGCTTTTTGGCAACTACCGCCCAGCTAAATGCTCCCGAAGGTATCGCCTTCGATGCGTCTGGTAATCTCTACATTGCCGATGTAAATAACAATGTGGTTCGTAAGGTTACTACAGCTGGTATCATCTCCACATTTGCAGGTAATTATCCAATAGGTACCGGCTACACCGGCGATGGGTTTCTAGCTACCGGCGCTACCATGAATGCTCCTGCCGATGTTGTGGTCGATGCCTCTGGCAACATATATATTGCCGACAGGGACAATAGCGCTATCCGCAAGGTAAATACCTCAGGCATCATATCTACATTCGCAGGTAACGGCACAGGCAT
>Ga0206843_10185_pt1 | contig 18247 bp, 19 predicted proteins | sample Alteio_BWOrgCont_21_FD_152869 | JGI IMG/M metagenome (GOLD analysis project Ga0206843, IMG submission 152869) | Enriched cells from forest soil in Barre Woods Harvard Forest LTER site, Petersham, Massachusetts, United States -... | ecosystem: Environmental > Terrestrial > Soil > Temperate forest >...
GCAAGAAGTAATGAGATCGCTCCGTAGACAAAAAAAGCTTTATCGTAAATTCCAAGGGCTACTGCTGCTGACACATTTTTAGGGATTGAGGATAAAGTCGCAAGACCTCCCCCTATTGCAAAGGCTGCCGCCTGGGTCAAAAACCACACACCCATCATCATCCCCACAAGATGTTTTGGACTCAAAGTAGTGATCATAGAAAGACCTATCGGAGAAAGCAAAAGCTCGCCTATTGTTTGTAAAAAATAACTGCCCATTAACCAATAAGAAGATGTTTCCCCGCTTTGACCGAAATAAACGCCCCCGAATCCCAAAAAAAAGAAACCCAGCGCCATAAAAAGCACACCGAAGGAAAATTTTGTGGGTGTAGAGGGATTGTGTTTCTTTTTATGCAAAAAGATCCAGAGCTGACTTAACACGGGGCTTAACATCACGATAAAAAAGGGATTGAAAAACTGTGTAAATTCTGCATCTATCGTTATGCCAAGAAATTCTTTATTCATGTTGCGGTCCGCATAGAGCATCAAAGAGGTGAATGTCTGATTATAAACCGCCCAGAATCCTACAGAAATTAAGATCAAAATTAAACAAGCGATCATCTTATTTCGTTGGACAGGCTTTTCTTGGAGCAGGTAATAAATCACAACAATCAAAATCGCAAGCGAAGCAATGGCCAAAATAAGATCTGTTTCCGCAGGAAAACGAAACAGAAAAAGCAAAGCTCCCATGCAAACGATCATCCCTCCATAAAATAAAGGATAAAACGTCAATCTTTCCCTACGGTCATGAAGAGGGCTCATCGTTGGTAAACTGCCGTAAGAGCGCAAACGCGATTTTCCAAAAATAAAGGTCACCAGGCCAATTGCCATGCCTAAAGCTGCAAGCAGAAAACCACTATGCCAGCCATATTTGCTCACTAAAAACCCTGTGATTAAAGGAGGGATCAAAGAACCGATATTGATCCCCATGTAAAACAGAGTAAAGCCTCCGTCTCGCCTAGGATCTCCAGGGCGATAGAGATCTCCAACAATGGCAGAGACATTTGGCTTAAACAAGCCGTTGGCAATAATGATCACAGAAAGCCCGACAAAGAACCAAAAACTTGTAGGAAGAGCTGTCAGCGAATATCCAATGACAAGTAAAATCCCTCCGATAATGATTGCGCGCTGCGATCCTAAATAACGATCAGCAAGATAGCCGCCTAAGACAGGGGTCAGATAAAGCATCGAACTGAAAGTCCCATAGAGAAGATAAGCTTTATCATCTGTCATCAGAAGGGCTTTGGTCATATAAAGAATGAGGATCGTTTGTAAAGTATAAAAGCCAAAACGTTCCCACAATTCGGTAAGAAACAGAAGATATAAGCCTCGCGGCTGCTTTTCATAGCTCATACAAACCTCGCATGATGGGCTCAAAGTGCATTAATACTATGCCGTTTGCGATCGTTGGAATTCGTCAGCTTTCAATAGACCTCTTGCGTAACTAAGGTCTAATTCCGCCTATCAGCCAATTTTTCAGTTGATTTGGGTATATATCCCGTTTTACTCTTTTCTTGCAAAAATATTTTGAATATACGACAATTTTTTTCCGTTGAACTTGAGGTGATTTATGACGATTCAAATTGAATCCATTTGTGCCGACCAGTTACCGGCTCAATTTGTTTTAAATGCACAAAGCGCAGGTATGCTGCTACAAAAATGCAACTCTTTAATAAAATTCACAGATTTTAAAGATTCGGATGATAGATTACCCAACTGCATTTGCGATCTTTTTGATGAAATTTTAGAACAAAAGCAACAATGCGAATTATTAAAAAAATCATTGAAAAATTTAGATAAAATTGCTGCACAAATTTTCGAAAAACAAAATGAATCCATAAGCGATTCCCTTTGGAATTTGGAAATATCTGCATTTAACTTGCATGATAGAATCTTCGATGCTCAGTCTCGAAAAATTAAAAGTCAATTTGACCATGCCATGGAAAGACTGGATATTTGTAAAAAAACTCCTACAGAAGAAAATTTCAAAGCTGCCGATCTAGAAATCTTAAATTTTTCCCAACGCGTCCAAAATATGCGTTATTTGATAAAACGATGCTCTTCGACTTTAGAAATCAAATCAACACAATTAATTCTCAAATTCAATCAATATGATACCCTCGTCCAAAAATTAGAAAAACGGATCGAAGTTTATACCCAAATCAACTGAGGTTGGAAAGAAGCCAAGGCTAAAGGCCTTGGCTTTTGAGAATTCTTTTGAAGGTATCCCCTTAGAAAGCAAAGCCGACTTTTACAGTGAGTCCATGGATGGATAAATTGCCGGTTCTGTTGAAATCGATAAAATGGTTGAAATCAAGCCAAATTTGCTCTTCCCAACCCGCAGCAACTTGCAAGAGATATTGATCGTTATCAAACCAAGCCATATAAGTCAGTCCAATTCCAGTTTCAAACAGAGGAGTGACTTCGGTAATGACCTCTTTTGTGTTTAAAGTGGTTGGAGAAACCAGCAAAACCTTATTTGTTTCTTTATCTTTAGCCTTGATGTGAAAATCGCTCCATAATGCTGTCGCAGCGATGTCTCCATAAAGCCCCCAATTTCTAGAGAAATGCCAAACAGTATTCAAACCTGCTCGTGTTCCAATCCCCCATAGGGTTTGCTTTCTTGTCTGTTCACCGGTAAACAGAGGATCGTTCTCTACATATTGAAGCTTCAATTTTTCATGGATCCAGGCGCTTTTCAACCCAAAATGAGGTCTTAATGTCAAATGGCGGCTAATAAAGAAGTTTCGGCCCAATTCAAGATCAACGACATTGAAATGTTGGCGCCATTGAGATTTTTCTTTGCCAATATTGACAGTGGAATCAAACCCGAAATCATGGACAATAGGAAGGAGAGTCCTTGCACCTTTTCCTCGATGTGAAGAGATAGAATTACGCTCAGTGTCGCCATTGAGCCACGTGTAATTAGCATACAAATCCCAACCATCGTAAGCAAAGTCTAGCCCAGCTCCAACCTTAAATCCTGGTTCAAAATCAAAATTCGGCTGACTGACATGCCCTCTTTTAGTGCTTTTTCCAAAAGGGACATCGATAAAACCCACATCGACAACACCGCTAGTGGCATATTCCATCCCGCTAATATTTGTCTTCCACCAGATGAAATCTGCAGTAAAGATAAGACCCGCTCCATCGCGTACTTTTGGAGCGACAGAAGGAGTGATCATCGCTTTAGGTTGCGTGGTCACTGATTCCGGTTGCTGTTGTTGTTGCGGTTTCCGAGTTGGCTGCTGCCTTTGCAGCGCGTTCAGAAATCCCGATGAAATCAAAAATAAAGATCCAAGAAGATAAAAATGCTTTTTCATGATGTTACCTTATGCGTTGTAATTAGCTAACAAAAATGGGAAATGGCTATCCTTAAATAAACCGAAAAGTTGACCGATAGCCGCATGTCAATCCGTCAATCAGCCAATTTTTATTGGGCGTAATTTTGCAGCATGTCCTTTATTTAATCAAACAGAAAAGGTAAGGCAGAGCGAAAAAATAACATGAACAACTTTGCAAAAATTTCTTGTTTTGAAGTTCAACTATCTGTAAAATCAGGGGATTTTATTTTTGAAATTGCATGGATGCCGAAAGCGCTATACGAGAAAAATACAAAAAACTGCAACCTATTCTGAATGAACAGCAGAGGCGATTGTGGGCAGCTGCAGAAGCGGCAATGCTTGGATACAGTGGTGTAAGCGTTGTTCAAAGGGCTACAGGCTTAAGTCGCACTACAATTCATGTTGGACTGGAAGAACTGAAGCAGGATTTTACCACGGAAGAACAGGCGCGTATTCGCAAGACTGGAGCTGGCAGAAAATCTGCGGAAGCGGAATTTTCCACCATTTTGGACGCCCTAAAAAAACTTGTAGATTCAACAACACGAGGGGATCCCATGCAGCCCCTGCTGTGGACATGCAAAAGCACGGAAAACTTATCGAAAGAGCTTAATAAACAAGGCTGTGGTGTCACAGACAGAACGGTTTCCCGTCTTCTTGGCGAATTAGGCTATTCTCTACAATCGAACAGGAAAACGCTCGAAGGTTCTCGAGATCCAAATAGAAATTCTCAGTTTGAATATATCAATAAAATGGTGCTTGAATTTCAAAGCACTGGCGACCCCGTTGTATCTGTGGATACTAAGAAAAAAGAATTGATTGGAAATTTTAAAAATGCTGGTCAAGAGTGGCGACCTGCTGGAGACCCACAAAAAGTAAATGTACACGACTTTGAAAGTGGAAAGCAAAATATAAAAGCGGTTCCTTATGGCATTTATGACATAACTTGGAATAACGCTTGGGTGAACGTTGGTATAGACCATGACACAGCTGAATTCTCGGTAGAAAGTCTACGCAAATGGTGGATAAAAATGGGCGCCCCGCTCTATAAAAAGACCAACCGTTTATTGATCACCGCTGATTCTGGAGGGAGCAATTCGAGTCGGGGGAGGCTTTGGAAATTAGAATTACAAAGATTTGCAAATGAAACTGGTTTACAAATAACCGTTTGTCATTTGCCGCCTGGCACTAGTAAGTGGAACAAAATCGAGCATAAATTGTTTTGTCATATTACAAAAAATTGGCGAGCCAAACCTTTGACAAGTTATGAAGTCATTGTGAATTTGATAAGCCACACGACAACAAAAAGCGGACTCATAGTTGCATCAGAATTGGATACAAGGCTGTATCCTCCAGGAAAAAAGGTCTCTAATAAGGAAATGGGATCAATCAACATGAACCGTCACAAGGTCAATGAGAAATGGAATTATACGATTAGTCCAAATTTTCTTTGTGCAAACAATGTCAAGTAAAATTTCTTGAGTTGTTCATGTTATTTTTTCGCTCTGCCTAACAGTTCACATACCCCGACGAAGGAGGGGTATGTGAACTGTTACCAGAAAAGAAGTGTTGAGATAGACAAAAAAGCCAATTCTGATTACAACTCGACTTTGGCCAAAGTCGAGTTCAACTCGAAATCGAGGGCTAGTCATGATCCAACACCTTAGGCATTCTCCCCATCGTCTCAACCCAAGTTATTACAATTTTCTTCTCATCTTTCTCATCACCCTGTTTGCGTTTCGCCCCTATCAAACAGAAATCCTCTATATTGCCATCTGGAAATCGATTTTCACATGCACTTTCTTCACAGCAATTTTTAATGTCAAACATCATCGCAATGTCAAATTATCCGCAGTGATTCTGACCATTCCGACTTTGATTTTTTCCTGGCTCGAACTTTTTTATTCCTCTCATTGGTTTTTTATTGGCAACGTACTCTTTACCATCGCTTTTTTAGGAGTTTGCGCAACGTCCATTCTTTTTGATGTCATTCTTCATGCAAGAGTGACATTGGAAACTTTAAGAGGTGTCGTTTGCGCTTACTTCATGATCGCATTTTTTTTCGCTTATATTTACTACTTTATCGAATATGTAGTTCCCGGTTCTTTTCATCTGATTCAACGCGATCTGTCTTTTATTACTTATAGTCGAAATTTATCTGAGATGATGTACTTCAGCTTTGTGACATTGCTGACAATTGGGTATGGAGATATTACCCCGATTTTAAATTTTGGCCAGACTGCAGTAGTCATCGAAGGAATTATTGGACAGTTCTACGTTGCTATCCTCGTAGCGAGAATCGTTGCTGTTTATTCCCTTCCCGCCGAAAAAAAGATGCTCGAAAATGCTCTTAAAAAATTTTCTCCCAAGTAGAGAGCGTTTGTTAACGCGAGTTTTGTTAGCGGATTTGTGCGCCGGGCTTAGCTTTATAGAAGTGAGGCAATTCAAGGCCTTCAGGGGTATCCACTGCAAGAACCATGCCCTGGCTTTCAACACCCATAAGAGCAGCAGGTTTTAGATTAGCAACGACAGCGATCTGTTTGCCGATGAGCAAAGAAAGATCATTCATCTTTTCTCCGATGCCAGCGACAATCGTGCGCTGTTCAGCGCCTAAATCGACAGTGAGTTTAAGGAGTTTCCTGCTTTTGGGCACACGTTCAGCATGAAGAATTTTTGCAACGCGCAAATCGAGTTTGCAAACGTCATCGATCGAAATTTGCTCTTTGGGAACAGAAGAAGAAATGAGTTTGGCTTTCGCAGCCATTTCTTTAAGTTTTTCAATCTCCTGTTGAATGATTTTGTCTTCGATTTTAGTGAAGAGGACTTTCGGTTCAGGAAGCACTTGTCCAGGGAGCAGGGTCGATGCGGCTGCTTCTTCCCATTTTTGTCCTTCAATACATGTTTTAAATCCAACCATTTTCCAAACCTTTTCAGCAGTTTCAGGCATGATCGGAAAAGAGATCAATGCCAGGACTTTCAAGCATTCTAAACAACAAGCAATCGTATTGGCCATATCTTGATGTGTGACAGCGCTACGAATAGCGATCCAGGGCTTTTTCGCATCAAAATAGACATTTCCAAGTTGCGCAAGCTCCATGACAATCTGAGATGCGCGGCGTAAGCGGAAATGCAAATAAGCATCGTCAGCTTCTTTTGCAAGCTCATGAACTTGATTTAAAAACTGTGCATCTTTCTCGTGCAGATGTTTAATCTCAGGGATTTTTCTTTCACAATTCGCATAGGCAAACACAAGAGAGCGATTGACCAGATTTCCGTATTTGCCGAGAAGTTCGTTATTGCAGCGCGCCTGAAAGTCTTTCCAAGTGAATTCGGAATCCTGATTTTCAGGAGCATTGGAAGCAATCGTGTAACGAATTTGATCCACGGAAAATTGTTGAAAGAAGGATTCCAGATCGATGTACCAACCTTCAGATTTGCTAAATTGGCGGCCCTCAAGATTGTAAAATTCATTGGCAGGAAGTTCATCGACGAGTTTGTAAGGCGTATTCTGTCCCATAATCATCGCTGGAAAAAAAACAGCATGAAATGGGATATTGTCTTTGCCAATGAATTGGACGAGTTTAGTGTTAGGGTCTAGCCAGTAATCTTTCCATGCGTCAGGTTTATTTTTTAATAATGCCCACTCCTGACTTGCAGAAATATAACCAATAGGAGCATCAAACCAGACGTAAAGAACTTTTCCTTCCGTGCCTTTTCCTTCCGTGCCGGGGAGCGAAAGCGGAACACCCCATTCCATATCGCGAGTGATTGCACGTGGTTTAAGTTCGTTAATATAAGTCTTGGCAAAATTAATGACATTTGGCTTCCAAGATTTTTTGGAGAGCCAATCATTAAGCTTATCTTTGAAAAGATCAAAGCGCATAAACCAATGCTTGGTGGGTTTTCGTATCAGAGGGTGGCCCGTGAGCTTGGATCGCGGGCTGCCAAGATCGGTAGCCTCATAACTGGCACCGCACTTTTGGCATTCATCGCCACGAGCATCGGGAAATTTGCATTTGGGGCAGATTCCAATCACGTAACGATCCGCGAGAAATTTTTGATCTTTTTCCGAATAGAGCTGCTCCGTGATTTTTTCCTCGATATAACCATTATTTAATAAATCGGTAAAAAATTGCTGAGCTGTTTTTGCATGTCCAGGCCAGGTCGTACGAGAATAATGATCAAACGAGAAATTAAGCTGCGAAAAAAACCGTTTAAGAACTTCATTAAAATCATCGACATGCTCCTTCGGCGTCCTGCCCGCCATTTCGGCGCTTAAAGTAATGGCGATCCCATATTCATCGGAACCACAGATATAGAGCACATCGCTGCCTTTGAGACGTTCATAGCGTGCGTAACAATCACCGGGAAGATAAGCTCCCGCAATATGGCCAAAATGCAGCGGTCCATTGGCATACGGAAGCGCTGATGTGATGAGGACTTTCTTTCGCATAAAAATTATACTTTTTCGACTGTTTCTTCTTCCTCTTCTTCCATCTTCTGAAGATCTTTGAGGTATTGTTCGCTTGGATTCCGTTTGATTTCATTGAGAAGTTTTGCCATCGTGACTTCATGTCCAGATTTGATATAAAAGCGCGCTAAACGAATGGCCTGATTAGCCAATTCGAAATTGCTTTTAAACAATCCACGCAAACTTTGATTGGTAAGTTGCTCTCTTGTTGCTGTATATTCTTTCATATTAATGCCTTGTTGTATCGGTATGTATACCCAAATAAACTGAAAAATTGGCCGATAGGCGGGTTCAAAGCGCCGAATTTCAACGACCGTAAACGGCATTGTATTGCATTAATACTATGCCGTTTGCGGTCGTTGAAATTCGTCAGCTTTCAATCCCGCCTATCGGCCAATTTTTCAGTTTATTTGGGTATACACGGTGCTCTTCGGCAATGACGATGCTGCGTAAGATTGCATACGCCAAATTTAAGTTGTCATTGACAATATGGTAATCATAATTTGCCATCATCTCTATTTCATTGTTTGCCCAAGAAAGCCTTTTTTTAATTGTTTTCATATCTTCCGTCTTGCGTTTGATGAGCCGCTCCTTAAGCTCTTCCAGAGAAGGGGGGCTTAAAAAAACATACACCGCAGAAAAATTTTTTTTCCTCAACTGCATAGCTCCCTGAGTGTCAATAATCAAGAAGACATGTTTACCCATTTCTTGCTGTTCAAAGACGTGGGCCTGCGAAGTTCCATAATGATATCCGAAAACCTCTGCATATTCAAGAAAATCTCCTTGTCGAATTTTGTTTTCAAATTCTTTTTTAGAAAGAAAATAATAATCTTTGCCATCCACCTCGCCAGACCGCGCAGGACGGGTCGTGCAAGACACGCTCTCATAAATACAAGAAAATTCTTGAGCCAACATGCGCACCAGCGTTGTTTTGCCCGTTCCAGCAGGAGCGCTCAGTACAAATACAAACCCTTTTTGGACATTTCCTAATAGTTTTTGAGCCATCTTATTCGATGTTTTGGACTTGTTCTCGAATCTTATCTAATTCGCTTTTCATCTTGATCACACACAATGAGATTTCACTATCTGCAGATTTTGAACCCAAAGTATTCATTTCTCGATGCATTTCTTGAGTTAAAAAATCCAGCGTTCTACCGACAGCTTTTTCATGAGAGAGAAGATGGTTAGAGAACTGTTCCACATGCGTATGAAGCCTCACAATCTCTTCTGTCACATCCATTTTTTCTGCAAGAATGATAATCTCGCGCAAGATCCTTTCTTCGTTTTCTTTGTGCAAATGATCTATCTCTTTCATGCGATCGATCAATTTTTTGCGATAATGAACAACAGGGAGTTCTTTGTTGAGTTCGATAATGGCCACTGTCTCTTCGATGATGTTGAGCCTTTTTTGGATATCCAAAGCAAGACTTTTCCCCTCAGCCTCTTTCATTTTCATCAGCTCTTGCAAAGCCAGCTCGACACCTTCTTTTAAGGAAGCTTTAAGCATTTCTTCATCTTCTTTGGATTCGGAAGAAGGAGTCATTTGCAATTGAGAGACTAAAAAATCTAAATCGACTGTTTTTTGAGCATCGTACCCGAGGTCGCGCGCAAGATTCTCCCATCCTTCTTTTAAAGCTTTGAGCTGAAGGTAATAATTAGAAAAAAGCCTCAGGGGCATGCCCTCGTTTTGTAAGGTGAGACGCAATGTAATTTGACCGCGTTCTAGGGATTTGCTCAACAATTTACGCATTTCGATGTCGAAACGAAGCAAATCTTTTGGCAGATAAAGCGACATATCGAGCATTTTGCGATTGACGGAATGGATTTCAATAACGATGCGTCCAATTGGAGAATGCACACTGGAACGACCATAAGCTGTCATACTTTTTATCATGGAGCGAATCCATCAAGTTGGTGTCAATAATTTTAACGGATCAAAACTCATCCGATGAATAGGACATGGGCCATATTTTTGAATGGCAAGCAGATGTTCTTTGGTTGCATATCCTTTATGGGAAGAAAATCGATATTGCGGCCACTGCTCATCAAAGGTCCGCATGATTTGATCCCGAGTTTCTTTAGCAATAATTGAAGCAGCGGCGATCGATTGCGAGAGGCTATCGCCTTGAACAATGGCCTGTCCTGGAATGTCTGTGGATGGCATCTTGTTGCCATCAACCAAAAGGTAATCGGGTGGCTGATTAAGATGCGAAATGGCGACGAGCATCGCCTGAAACGTTGCTTGTAAGATATTGATCTGATCGATGACTAAAGCATCGACAATTCCAACGCCATAATCCAGTGCAGGAATGGAAATGATTTTTTGAAAAATTTGAAATCGTTCTGAAGGAAGCAATTTTTTGCTATCATCAATCCCTTCAATGAGCATCCCTTTTGGAAGAATACATGCTGCAGCAATTACGGGTCCTGCAAGAGGACCTCTCCCCGCTTCGTCGACACCCGCGATCCGTTTAAAACCGCATTGTTGAGCCTTCTTCTCCCAAATCATCATCGATTTTAAACGTTTCCGTTCTTGGAGAGAAAGTGTCTGCTGCATGAAAAACCCTTAAAATGTAACTGATGAACTAGAGTTGATTTTCTGTCGTTTCTTTATTTCTCGCAGCTTCTCCAGCAGTTTCTCTTCCAGCAACTCCTTTCGCAGTCTCCTTAACAAAACCAATATGTTCTTGAATTTTAGACGCTTTCCCTGAACTTCCGCGCAGATAATAAAGCTTACTCTTGCGGACTTTACCTGTTCTAACTACTTCAATTTTTGCAATTTTTGGACTATGAAGCAAATAGACTCTTTCGATGCCCGCGCCGTAAGAAAAACGGTAAAGAGAAATCGTTTCAGAAAGACCGCCGCCGCGCCTAGCAATAACTGTGCCTGTAAAGATTTGGATACGCTCTTTGTCTCCTTCCACAATTCTCTGATGAACACTAATCGTGTCGCCGACACGGAATGGGGGAATATTATTTTTAAGCTGCTGTGCTTCAATTTCCTGAATCACTTGACATTGTTTCATAAACTTATCCTCATTAATTTAATAGTTCGGGTCTTACAAGCTGCGTTTTTTCAAGCCCTTTTTGCATGCGCCATTTTTCTATATCAGCATGATGACCGCTCTTTAATACTTGTGGAACTTTTTGCCCCTCAAATAGTTCAGGCCGGGTATAAGAAGGTCCTTCTAATATTCCTTTCTGAAAGGATTCGTGCTGGTTAGCCTCTTCATGACCTAGTACACCGGGAACAAACCGTATCGTTGCATCCACTAAAACAATAGATGCTAAGCATCCATTGGTCAAAATGTAATCGCCAATGCTGATCTCTTCATCGATTTCTTGTTCGATCACTCTTTCATCCAGTCCCTCGTAATGACCACACACAAGGATCAGGTGGGGCAACATCGCTAATCTTAAAGCGATTTTAGCATCAAAGAGCTGCCCTTGAGGGGAAAGGTAAATCACATGGGAATGATGCTTTTTCACACTGCGGATCGCTTGAGTCACAGGCCCAGGCATCAGGACCATTCCGGGGCCGCCGCCATAAGGTCGATCATCGACTTTGTGATGCTTACCTTCTCCAAAATCACGGATGTTTGTCAACCCAATATCGATGATCCCCTTCTCTATCGCTCTTTTAATCATGCTGACTTTGAAAGGACCCTCAAAATATTCAGGGAAAAGAGAAAGGATATCGATATGCATTATTTTTTAGCTTTTCTGCGCTTCGTGATTTTTTTGATACGGCGCATCTGTTCTTTAGCTCGAATCTCTTTGATCAATTCAGGAGCTGTCCGAGCAATCAAAGTTTGTGCATTCGGAGTCATTTGGGCTCCTTGTCCCACCCAATACTGGATGCGTTCCACATTCAACTGAGCCTCTTTTGTCGTGTCAAATGGATTGTACCAGCCGATCATTTCGAGATATTTACCATCGCGCGGATTGCGAATGTCAGTCACAACAAGACGGTATGTCTGACGATTTGTACGCCCTTGTTGTCTCAAGCGAATTTTTAATGCCATAAATAAAACTTCTCCCTTGTTTAAAAATCCCACGGCATTTTTCCACCTGCAAAAGGCATCTTGCCGCCGAACGGATCCTTGTTACTTTTTTTCATTTGATTCTTTAAGCCGGGTATCTCTTTGCAAAATTGCTTAATTTTTTTAAACTGCTTCACCATTTTATTGACATCGTCGATCGTGGTTCCACTGCCGATAGCAATACGCCGCCTTCGGTTGGGGATAAGTTCGACTTTCTCTGTTCTTTCCTTTATTGTCATCGAAGTGATCATCGCCTCGATCTTATTGAACTCTTTTTCATCGAAATTAATTTCGCTGATCTCAGACATGCCAGGCAGCATTTTCAACAAGCTTTTGAACGATCCCATCCTCTTGACCATCGCCATCTGTTTCAAGTAGTCATCGTAAGTAAAGGCAGCTTTAAGAAGCTTCTTCTCAAAAGCTTTGCCTTCCTCTTCGTCAATATTTTCTTGCACCTTGCGAACGAGATTGATCACATCCCCCATTCCTAAGATACGATCGGCCATGGAATGAGGATTAAACAGTTGCAGATCGCCAATCTTCTCTCCGATTCCTTCAAATTTTAAAGGTTTGTTTGTGACCTCGCGGATCGAAATGGCAGCACCAGCTCTTGAACTTCCATCAAGCATTGTCAAAATCGTTCCGGAAATTTGGACCCGCTTGTCAAATTCGACTGCTGTTTTTACAGCATCTTGTCCAGTTGCAGCACTCGCAACAAAGAGGACTTCATGAGGCTGGACAACGGCCTTGATCTCTTCGAGCTGCTGCATCAGCTCTTCATCGATGGAAAGGCGGCCTGCTGTATCTACAATCAGGGTATCAAAGCCTTCTGTTTTCGCTTTTTGCATCGCTTCTTTTGCAACGCGGATAGGATTTTTCTCTCCTTCAATAGAAAAGACAGGCACATCAATTTGAGAAGCGAGTTTTTTGAGCTGTTCGACAGCCGCTGGGCGCTGCAAATCACAGGCAGCGAGAAGAATGCGTTTATTAACATATTTTTTCCGCAAGTAGTCAGCAAGTTTTGCACAGTGTGTCGTTTTCCCCGATCCTTGCAAACCGCAAAGAAGGATGACGTTGGGGTTACCCGTCAGTTGCAGAGGCGACTCTTCCGATCCCATTAAAGCGACAAGCTCATCGTGAATCAGTTTAGTAAACTGCTGTCCGGGAGAGACCGATTTAATGAGATGATCGCCGATCGCTTTTTCTTTAACGCGCTTGACAAAATTGCTTGCAACAGAATAGTTTACATCAGCGTCTAACAACGCAAGCCGCACTTGTCGAACAGCGTCAGAAATGTTGTCTTCTGTCAGGGTCTTTTTCCCCACCAGGCCAGAAAACATCTGCTGAAATTTTTCTGTAAGCGAACCAAACATAAAAAATTTTACTTATCTCGCAATATCATCTATTTAACTCAACTTGAGCCATTGGCGGGAGTTGAGTTTAACATAAAAATCTGTGGCTTTACAGCATAGAGAGAAACTTATTCAAACTCAAGGAAAAAGAAACGATCATGCCCTGCCCAGTCCTTTTCCACACGCTTGTTTTTCCAACTTCTTCCATGAAATAGATTTAACACTAAATCTCCCTGCCCTGTGCCGATTTCAAAAAAAATTTTCGCCTTAGCATTTAAGTAAGAAGGCAGCTCTTTTTCAAGCTGACGATAAAAAAAAAGGCCATCATCCCCTCCATCCAAAGCCTCACGAGGCTCATAATCTTTAACGGAAGGGTCTAAGGTAAAAATTTCTTGAGAAGGAATATAAGGCGGATTACAAAAAATAATATCGGTCTTGCGCCCGGCAAACGGGGCCAATAAATCGCCTTGTAAGAGTTCGACCTGAACATCGTTTCTTTTGGCGTTGATTGCAGCAATTTCTAAGGCCTTTCCCGAGATATCGGACAGACTGACCCTTAAATGAGGGCATGCTTTTTTGACAGCAATCCCAATACACCCTGATCCTGAGCATAGATCCCAAGCTGTTTTTTCTTGAAGATCTGCTAGACAGAGCATGCGGCAAGCCTGATCGACCAAGATCTCTGTTTCCGGACGAGGGATTAAGACATCGGGGCCTACAGAAAGCTGGCAATGATAAAAAGCAACTTCTCCGATCATATATTCGACAGGCTCTCCTTTGACAGCCCGCTTAAGGAGGGCACGCAAAATCTTGAGTTCCGCTTCTTGGACAGGTCGATCGAACTGCGCATAGAGATCAAGGCGTTTCAATTTCAAAACATGAGCGATCAAATCTTCTGCATCCCGACGAAAACGCACACATTTTTTTTCTTTCAAAAAATGGACAGAAATGGAAAGAATTTCTCCTAAAGTTTTCATGACGATTCGAACTTGTCACCCAAGGAAGCAAGTTTTTCCTTGTGAAAATAAGCGACAAGGGCCTCCGTAATTTCATCAAGATCGCCATTCATAACAAGATTGAGCTTATAAAGAGTCAGATCGATGCGATGGTCTGTCACGCGATTTTGAGGAAAGTTATAGGTGCGAATACGCTCAGATCGATCCCCTGTTCCTACTTGAGTGGATCGCAAAGTTGCCATTTCTTTTTCAGCCTTGAGACGCTTTTCTTCAGCGAGTTTAGCGCTAAGCAAACGCATCGCTTTTTCTTTGTTTTTATGCTGGCTTCTCTCTTCTTGACAAGTGACAACGGTCCCCGTCGGAAGATGCGTAATGCGAATCGCAGAATCCGTGACGTTAACATGCTGGCCGCCAGCTCCTGAAGCGCGATAAGTATCAATTTTTAGTTCGCGCTCATCTAAGACAACTTTTTCCTGTTCGTCAGGTTCGAGAAGAACAGCCACGGTAACCGCCGAAGTATGAACCCTGCCTTGCGCTTCTGTTTTAGGAACACGCTGTACTCGATGCGTCCCTGCTTCATACTGGATCAGGCGATAGACATTATGGCCCGAAAGGACCATGACATATTCTTTAAAACCCCCCATTTCCGATTCAGCACAAGAAAGTAACTCATACTTCCATCCTTTCTTATCCGCATACTGCTTATACATGCGCACACAATCTCCGACAAAGATGGCCGCTTCATCTCCACCTGTGCCAGCACGAATTTCAATAATCGTATTGCGGCTGTCGCGCGGATCAGGAGGGATAAGAAGGGATTCAATTCTGTGTTGAGCGGCAGAAATCTCTGCTTCAAGAGAAGGAATCTCTTGACGAACGATTTCGATGAATTCAGGATCTTTTTCCGTCTTTAGCAGCTGCTCGTTTTCTTCTAACTGTTTTTTTAAACGGCCATACTGCTGCGATTGCTCTTTAATCTCAGATAAATAGGAATGTTCTTGTGCGAGCTCTCGATACTGCTTTTGATCGGCGAGCACATCCTCTTGCCCCAATAGCTCTTCGATCTTCTCGAATCGCTTCAGAAGTTTACGAATCTGCTCGTCCATTCAACCTTAAGAAGTTTTCTTCTTTACTTTTTTCTCAATCGCCTTTTTAGGAGCGCGTTTTAAGGAATCTTCTTCTTTTTCCTCTTTCTTCTCTGCTTTTTTCGCATAACGCTTTACAAATTTATCGACACGTCCTTCAGAGTCAATAAATTGTTTGCTTCCAGTAAAAAAAGGATGAGAGGCTGATGAAATAGGGACTTTATAAACCGGGTATTCTTTTCCTTCAAACACTTCCCTTTCTTTGGGTTGAAGCGTACTGCCGCAGACAAACCTAAACCCTGTTGCCGAGTCTACAAATAACACTTCTTGATAAGGAGGATGTCCTTCTTTTTTCATAATCCTAACTCCTTGATAATCCATTGAAAGTATAGAGTTAACAGGAATCCTTTTTAAAAAACAAGTGTTAAGTTGAGAGTTCGGCAGCTGCTAGTCCATAATGGTTGAATATATCTTCTTGGCATAAAGGTATTCATCCAGAAAATGCCCGACCAGCATTTTTGCATGCATTAAAATGTTTTGTTTGGCTTCTGGATTTTTTATTTCGATACTCAATACCGCTTTTTCTTGCCAAAGGATGGCGGGTACAAATACTTGGCTCTCTAACAAGAGCGCCTCGCTGAACAGTCCAACTTCAATGATGACGGTTTCTCCATTGAGCATTATGTGTATTTTTAAACTTGCACTCGCAGGGGGGTTCTTCCAACCTAGTGGGTCTAATTCCGGATTCAATCCTCGCTCATAGAAGGCGGAAGCGATGCTCTGCTCGATTTCATATTCAGTACAACCATATTCTTCAACATCTCCATAAACCCACACAGGTTGCTTTTCAATGCTCTTTAAAGTTCTAAAAATATATCTCTGTTTTTCCTGTTCCTCTCCGAAAGGCAACAATGACAAACTCATAGCCTGTGTGTGACAGAAATAAGAAAAAACAAAAACAATCAAAACAAATCCATTTTTCATCATTGCACCCATTTACTTACACGCTAAGTTTATCTAAAATAAAAAATTCACACTCCAAAATCCCAAATCTTAATTGTGCCATCGTTTGAGCCGGAAATGATCTTACCTTTACAGACTGCAATAGTAGAAACTCCACTTAGATGTCCAACTAGCGTCTGAAGCGCTTTTCCAGTTTCAAAGTCCCAGATCTTAATCATGCCATCCCATGCTCCAGAAAAAATCTTACCATCATAGACCATAATGGTCATGATTTTATTATAGTGTCCAACTAACTTCTGAATCACTTCTCCAGTTTCAAAGTCCCAGATCTTAATTAAGCCATTTCCTAAACCAGAAATGATTTTACCATTACAGACTGTAAAAGTGCAGACAGATTCATCAGGCACAACTAACGTCCGAAGCGTTTTTCCAGTCTCGAGATCCCAGATCTTTATTGTTAGATCAAATGAGCCAGAAATGATCTTGCCGTCATAGATTTTAACTGCACAAACCGATTCTTCGTGGCCAACTAATGGCTGAAGCTCCCTTCCAGTTTCAAAATCCCAGATCTTAATCGTCGCATCATATGAAGCAAAAAAGATCTTATCCTCATAGACTGTAATGCCATGGATAGAACCTCGATACCCAATTAACGTCTGAAGCTCTTTTCCAGTTTCGAGGTCCCAAATCTTAATCGGGCCTCTGGCTGATCCGGAAATGAGCTTTCTATTACAGACTGCAAGGGCAGAAACTGCATCATTGTGCTTGTGCCCAATTAACTCCCGAAGCTTTTTTCCCGTTTCGAGGTCCCGGATTTTAATGATGCAACTGTTTGAGCAAGAAATGAGCTTGCCATCACAAATGACCACTTCATTAAGAGGAGGTCCTTCCGTAATGGTTTGAAGGCGATACTTCCCGCTTTCGATATTACGCGCAACATTTGTCATCTTTTTATAAAGAGTGAAACTTTCAGCTTCCGATTTAAGTTGTGAACAAGAATCAGGAAAATGCTTATGCAAAAAAGGGGTCCATATCGGAGCGTATGGAAGAATATGTTTCAGAAAATATTTATCTGCCTGTGCAAGATGAACAACATCTCTAGGATGATCAAAACAAGAAGCGATGCGTTGAAAAATTTCTATGGGGACAAAATCTCTTACAGTAAAAGTATTAGTGACAGAAAGGTTAACATTAGAACCACTGGAAGAAGAGATGTTTGCTACAGTCATAAAAATACTCGCTCAACTGTAAAAATTCAAGTTAGATTTAAGGCGAAATGCTACAACAAGATCGAAATTGAAGTATACCCTCTCTCTTTTCTCCAAGCAAGATAAGCCATTTGAGCAGTGAGAAGCCCTTCCAACACACCCTCTTCGTAACGAAAAAAAGGATGTTGTTCAAGCTCAGGAAAATCGTTAGGCTGCAAAAGGTCATCCGCAGTGATGTTAGGAATAAGCTCATGCGCGAAACTTAAAAGCTTCTTTCTCTGCTCTTCAATGAGCTCTTCAAACACACTTTCCATTAGACCTCTTGCGTAACTAAGGCTTCGTCGATTTTGGGGATTATTTTGGCCGATTTTCGATTCTTTTTGCGGGGGTTGTATACGAAAGTTGATACAACCCCCGCAAAAAGAATCGAAAATCGGTTCAAAAGAACCCCAAAATCGACAGAAGCTTAGTTACGCAAGAGGTCTATTGCTTCCCTTGCTCTTCTTCTGTCTTTGAGATTTAAAAAAGTCCCGCATCAGCTGAGCGCATTCCTCTTTCATCACCCCCGTCGTCGTTTGCAATCGATGGATCGGATGCTCAATATCCAAAAGATTGACCCAGCTTCCATGAGCGCCGCATCTCAAATCCGGCGCACCCCAGATCAAATGCTTTATCCTGGAATGGATCATCGCTCCAGCGCACATGGGACAAGGTTCGAGTGTGCAGTAAAGTACAGCGTCGTGCAAACGCCAACTTGATAAAAACTCCGCTCCCTGTTTTAAACAGAACA
>Ga0206843_10186_pt1 | contig 18104 bp, 20 predicted proteins | sample Alteio_BWOrgCont_21_FD_152869 | JGI IMG/M metagenome (GOLD analysis project Ga0206843, IMG submission 152869) | Enriched cells from forest soil in Barre Woods Harvard Forest LTER site, Petersham, Massachusetts, United States -... | ecosystem: Environmental > Terrestrial > Soil > Temperate forest >...
CGCTTATCGGAAAAATACAACAACGTTATGGAGAGACTAAAGACGAAGCCCTTAAGCGTGTTGATGATTTTATAAAAACTCTAAAAGTCGATTTGAAAAAATAAATAACAAAGGCCGAGTAATTCGGCCTTTAATTTTCTATAGTCACCAATTTACCTGATAAGGCGGATATCTTGTCCCCAGGTAAAATTATGCCTTGCAAGTTAAGGGGATCAGTTGCTGAAAGAGTCAGAGGTTTTGATATTCCTTTACGATTTCGAAAGAGTCTCAATGACTCCAACGCATCTGGCAAAGCAAACTGTTCCCCAAAAAATCCGCTGACAAATGAACCGCCATAAATTTCGCCGCGCGCTTCTAAGACACGGAACATTTGTAGCAACTCACGCCATTTGAAAGGGGTTGATTCACGTGTCAGTAAATCGCGAAAAAATACTCCGTATCGATTTAATAAAACCCGACAAGTAGCTTCAATAATTTTGTTGCGTTCACCCACTTGATATGTATGCAATAGCGACCAGCGACCACTACTAAATCGAGGACGTGCATATTTACCGTGGCGTCCTTCTCCAGAACGGCGTTTTGGATCAATTAAGGCTCTCAAATTATCAAAGCCATCAGCAGTAGCAAGTCCAATGGTGACTAGTTCCCAGAGAGCATTCTCTATTTCCGATTTTAATAAACCGGTGCCACGAACTATATCAGCAAAAAAGCTAGCACCATTTTTTTTCAGAAAAGATTTTACGTTTTTCGCTGCGCCGGTTAGAATCTTTTCGTCTATGCTGTCATCTGGATTGTGTGACATCATCCAGTCGGCATTATCTCGCACGAAGAATGTCACTGGCGCAGCACTAGTAGGAATTACCCTGCGATTGATTTTTATTATTTCAGTCAAAGTTTTATCTTGTCCATTTTTATGCTTATCTTTATTAGTACGGATTTTAGAATCGGGCTGTTCAGTATTCAACCGACCGAAGGCGGGGTGCTTGGACAATCTACCCCACCCAATGGCACCGGTAGTGCATAATCGGTCCAGAAATTGAGGACTGTAATTTGATACTCGTTTAGAAAGAATTTGTTTTTCCCAAGCATTGGCTGGTATTTCAAAACCTTGCAATTGCCTTATTACTTCGAGAGTGCCCTGTTCGCCAGAAAGTTGTGATCCCGGAACAAGGTGTTGATAATAAGCTAGCCAACGCATAAATATTGCTGCTGTTACCGGTTCTACCTGTCGTCGTAATTGTGCCACTGTTAGCTTGTGCATTCTCGCTAAAATACGTCGATTGCACCATTGCCAATTTTCAATTTCAATATCTGAATTACTGGCAAATTGCCCTGTAAATTTTCCTCTTAATACTGAACCGTTTGCCTCTAACTGAAGAATTGCTGTTCTTATTAGTCCGATATGAATTTCAAGAAACTCACTTAGTTGTCTAATACTTACCGGCCCACAATAATTCATCCACCCTTGTATGAAAGCCAAACAGGCGCTGTCCTCGGTCGCAAATGGTATTTCAATTGGGGTTAATATGTCCATAAATTTCGCTGTTGGATAAAGTAGCTGAACAAACTTCGTTCGTTCGGCGCAAAACCAGAACAACCTATCATTGACTATTGCTTTACCAGCACGCTTGTTCTTTTTGAGTTTTTCGAAGAGCTCCGACCATAATTCATTTGCTTTTATATGAGACAAAAGATTAGCTTGTTCCGGAAATGCGATTACTGTTTGCAAGAAATCATGTAATTCGTCTTCGTCCCGTATGTCCGGCACCAATTCTTCTTCGACTTGATTAATAATGCGTTCATCCAAACGCCCCACTTCTTCTAATAAGGTGTCTGGTAATATGCGCCGCATTTCTACTGCCCTAGTTCGACGCTCTTCTAATGGGGCATCATCGAGATAGGCATAAGGGTTAGCATTTAAAATCTCATGCGAAAAAACAGAAGGAATAGGGGTATCTACCGCTACGCACCGAATCTTTCCATTTGCAATACTACTGATGATTTTTTCTAAACCTTCTAAGTCTAAAGCTTCTGTCAATACATCTTTCATAGTTTCTTCTATTAGAGGATGGTCTGGTAACTCAATATCACCCCCCTGGTTGTCTTGACAGGCCGCTGCAGCCGGAAAAACCGCCGCCAACAAATCGTCAGAGCGCAGTCGTTGTATGAAAGGAGGAACTTTTCTGCCACCCATGAAACGCAATAACGCAAGAGATCGTGTTGCGTCCCATCGCCACCGAGTAGCAAATATGGGTGAGTCTAATACCGCCTGTGTTAGAGTTTCTCTCAAAGTTACCGGTGACAAATAATAGAATACATCTCCTAAAGGAAAACTATGCTGCTCCCCTAAAGAAATATTTAAGCCATTCTCTGTAGCAGCTGCCTGTAATTCGAAATTAAAAGAACGACAAAACTTTTTACGCAGGGCTAAACCCCAGGCTTTATTGATGCGGCTGCCAAATGGGGAGTGAATAATGAGTTGCATCCCACCGCCTTCATCGAAAAATCGTTCCGCGATAACTACAGACTCTGTTGGGATAACACCTAAAACAGTTCTTCCTTGCACTATATATTCAATTATTTGTTCTGCTCCGGCTTGGTTGACCTTGCAATTGTTTCTTAACCAGGCGACCGTTTCTTTAACTTCAGATGAATATCTGTTTAAAACTAATTCGAGACGAATATTAGCTGTTTTATTGTCTACTGTATCCCTTAGCTTCGAAACATAATGAGATAACTCATTTGTTCTTGCCGGACCTTCTCCTAGCCAAAATGGCACCGAGGGCGGTGCGCCAGATGCGTTCTCGACTGATACTCGTCCAGCTGCATTTTCAACTCGCCTTATTCGCCACGAAGTATTACCCAAAAGAATGATGTCTCCTTTGTGACATTCGACAGCAAATTCTTCATCTAGGGTGCCAATTACCATTCCATCTGGTTGAGCAGTAACTTGATATAAATTTGCCTCTGGTATTGCTCCACCTGAAGTTATGGCTGCTAGACGTGCTCCTCGCCGCCCCTTTAGCCGATTATTAACTTTGTCATGCAATAAATAGCTACCATAACGACCTCGCTTGGCCGATATTCCTTCAGATAGCATATGCAAAACTTGTTCATATTTTTGTTTGTCTAAATCGCGATAGGGATAAGCACCTTTGATCAATTTAAAGAGGTCTTCTTCCTGCCATTCTTCTACTGCGCACATAGCGACAATTTGCTGAGCCAAAATATCCAGAGGCTGTTCAGGCATTACTAACTTATCGAGATCATCACTATTTATTGCATAAACAAGCGCTGCCAATTCAATCAATTCATCTCGAGTAGAAGCGAATAATCTTCCTTTAGGTATGGCCCCACGCCAATGTCCTGCTCTGCCAATGCGTTGTAGCGTGACTGCTATAGAACGGGGAGATCCTATTTGACAAACGAGATCCACAAAACCTATATCAATACCCAGTTCAAGCGAAGCAGTGGCGATTAAAGCTTTAATGGTGCCTGTTTTTAATGCATGTTCGGCTGTTAAACGAGTCTTGCGTGACAAACTACCATGGTGAGTAGCAACCGCCTCTTCGCCTAATTTTTTGGCTAAATTCATGGTAATACGCTCAGCTTGTTTGCGAGTATTGACAAAAATCAAAGTGGATCTATGTTGATTTATCAAATTAACGAGCTGATCATATGTTTCTTCCCATTGGTCATTAGAAGCTACCGGAGCAAGTGGGCTATCAGGTACTTCTACGGCAATATCTAATTGACGCTTATGTCCAATATCAACAATTACAGGCAATTTTCGCTTACTGCCCACTAAGAAATGAGCAATTAAGTCTATAGGTTTTTGCGTAGCGGATAATCCTATGCGCTGTATCTTTCTTTTCGCTAAATATTCTAGTCTTTCCAGAGATAATGATAAATGTGATCCACGCTTGTCATCCGCTATCGCGTGTATTTCATCTACAATTATAGTATTTGCCGTTTCTAGCAATTTGCGGCTTTTGCCTGCTGTAAGTAGTAAGTAAAGCGATTCAGGTGTAGTTATTAAAATATGTGGTGGCTTGCGCAGCATTGCTTGTCGATCTTTTACTAAAGTATCGCCTGTACGCACAGCAATACGAATTTCTGGCATTGCTATTTCACGCTTTTCGGCCAAGGCAAAAATTTGCGACAACGGCTCTTCGAGATTTTTCTGGATATCGTTGCTTAGAGCTTTTAGTGGAGAAACATAAATAATTTCGGTTTTATCGCTAAGCCTTCCTTCTATTGCTTGGTGCACAAGTTTATCTATACAAACCAGAAAAGCGGTTAGCGTTTTACCTGAACCAGTGGGCGCACATATTAAAGTGTCTTTAAGAGCAAGTATCGGAGGCCAACCCTCCATTTGCGGTTCTGTAGGTGTGCCAAATCTTTCTATAAACCAATCCCGAACCAAAGGATGGGCCCATTTAAGCCCCGTGTGATTGTCTGTATTTATATGGATATTGGAAGAATCATTAGTCACGACTTGCCGATTTAACCTTGACGAGTATAGGCTTTAGCACTGGTGGCCGCTTAATAATTGTATTTTTGTCCGGTCTGCTGAAAGGAGGTATTGGTTTTACTTTAACAGAAAAACCTTTTGCGAGCGATTCCTGTATGGCATTGATAATATGAATATCGGACAAACCCTTCTCTCCTCCAGGTTGAGGATCAGTATTTTCTAAAATTGATTTGGAAAAATGAACAAGTTCGGGTGCGAACTGATCAGTTTTAATAGCTGTTTTTCTTTGGTTTTACCATTAATGGTAAGTTTATATTTTAATCCCTGGGCATATTCGTAAGCAGGATCCAATGTGATATTGCCAGTAGTGCCAATCACTTGGTATTGTGAAACAGATGCTGCCCCAAAGGAACAAGTAAAGCTAGCCAATTTGTCGTCAGGAAAACGCATAATTATTTTTTTGATAACGGATTCTTCCTCCGTTTAGCCATATCCTTTAGTTTGCTGCTTTTTGATATCTGCTTCGTATTTTTAGGGCTTTTCATAAGCCATTACCTCCCCCATAAAGAATGACGGCTTGCCCACAGACGCTAAGCCAATAAGTAAAGAAGTATTAGTAGTTTCAGCTAATATGATAATGATAATTGATGTAATAAACTAAGAGATTTAATCACTTACTTGATAAATAAGGTTTATTCTAAAGGATATAGACTTTTAGTCACGATTAGCTTTGCAATTCGTACCCCGATTCTTTCGAAATCACTTTGATGCAATGAGTAGGAGGTAAGTTATGTGTTCAGATAAAACGTTTTGGTTAAATACTTTTATTTTGTTTGTTCTGCTTAGCAATACTGAGGTTTCGTTAGCAGCTGATTTTAATCCAGTTGCGCCTGCACCAAGTGCGGATGTGGTTGATGCTAATACTAAAGCGAATTTGATGACTGCCATTAGTCGGGCTAATTTATCTCCTGCGGCAAAAAATATTCAGGTTATCCCTGACGATGGCACCTTAATCTTGCGTGGTGTTGTTAAAGATGATCGTGAAAGACAAACTATTAGTACTTTGGCAGAACAGAATGGTTGTACCAATATTAAAAATGAGTTGAAGGTTCAGGCAGTCCCTAAACGACAGGTAGCCTCTAAGCGAACGGGTTCAAAAAAGCCTTTGATCATCACTAGAAGCAGATAAATTTACGTTTTTGAGAATAAATCTTTAAAGCTACTGGTTAAGACTCCAATAAATAGCATGACTAGACCGCCTAAAATAGCCGGTATCCACCCTGCTACACTCAGAGACGCTGGAAAGAAATCTGCTAAAAGTTTAAGCGCTACTGCAGGCAATAACCAAAAACCAAAAATCCAAAGGGGAATTAATATTAGTAATGCTAATCCCAATGAACCTATGGTTAGCATGGCAGAAATTGTCATAGCTAGTAAATCTACTAGCCATAACATAATACCGAAGAAGAAGGCTAATATAAGCGCAGCTACAAAGTTACCGTGAAAAGTTATCCCTGGAATCAAAGGTAAAACAGAAGTGAAAACAAGGGCTGTAAAAACGAGTTTCAGGATGAATCTCAACATTTAACTTTTCTCCTTGCACATTGTAATCATTAACTTTCTCAGTTATGCACGGTTATTTCACTTTGAAACAGTTAGTCGTATTGTTAACTAGAAAGTTGAATTAATGGGGAATATAAATATCGAACCGCAATCTATTGATTGTATTATAAACACTAGTGGAAAAAATTGATACTTTAGAATTACCTTCATTTGACACTTTTAGTATTTTGTTCAGCCTGTACCCACGTTTCAACCTATTAAATCGGGAGCTTAGCTATGGATCCAAAAGCTATTGAAGACTTCAATTTTTTGTTAACAGATGAATTGATTGCTGTTGAAGCCTATAAAAAGGTTTTGGCTAAAATAGAGGCTGCCGACAAGTCCAATGTTTTAGAAAAGGCTCTGAAATCTCATCAAGACCGTGCCAACAAATTAAAAAGTGCGATTGTCAAACTTGGCGGTGCCCCCCTTTCTGATATAGGTATGGGCGGTAAAATAGCCAAATTGATTATTGACGGGGCAGGTACTATTAGTGCGGAAGCTATGATAGCCGCGTTAACAGAAGACGAAGGCGGTTGGTCAAGTGATTATGAATGGCGACTAGTATCAATGCATGGTGATCACAGACTATTGGTAAAAAACGACCTGTGGCCTCAGCAACAAAGAACCGAAGAACAAATGCGAGAATTAGCAAGCTCAATCACTAAGGGACTATGGCCGGCGACCCCTGGCACAAAAGATATTTAGTTATTAGGAGAAGACGTGGATATATTTAATTTTTTAGAAGCTGATGCTGCGCGTATCGCGCAGCGTTTGACAGAAACAGGCAAGAATTATTCGATATGGACAAGAGATCGCGTATTTGAAGAAGCAAAAAATTTGTTTCAATCAATTAAAGATCACTTTGCTAAAGTAGCGATTCTGGAAAATAATCTTAAAAACCCGGAAGGTTTGAAAGATATATTGTCGCAATTTAATACGCAAAGAGATTCTATAACCTCTGATGTGGAGCACATTGTTGAAATCCATGTGGATGAGCCAGGTTTTGAACAAGCCTTTGAGCAAATAGCCAAAAAGTTTACTCAATTTGCACAATATAGCAAACAGACTTTTTTCCCTACGATCAAGAAAAATCTTAGCGAAGAGGATCTCAAGCAGATTCAACAACAAATCGATCAAAAGGTCCTTAGTTGAACAGCAAAAGTTCGGCATTAAATTATCTGCCCAGCAAACCTGCTAATTTGAATAATTTACGCAAAGCAGCAGCCAAATGCCAAGGTTGTGATCTGTATTTGCTTGCTACCCAAACAGTGTTCGGAGAAGGTAGCGCCAGAGCAAAAATTGTACTGATTGGCGAACAACCAGGCGATAAGGAAGATATGCAGGGAGAACCCTTCGTCGGCCCTGCTGGTAAATTGTTAGACACTGCTTTGGAAGAAGCTGGTATAGACAAAAAATCTGTTTATCTAACAAATGCGGTCAAACATTTTAAATTTGAGGAACGTGGTAAGCGTAGAATACACAAAAAACCTAAAACCGTTGAAATTAATGCTTGCCGTCCGTGGCTAGAGGCAGAAATTGCCACTATAAAGCCGCAAATAATTGTTTGTATGGGTGCAACAGCATTGCGATCTCTTTTCAATAAAACAATGAGTGTTACGGAATTGCGTGGACAATTTTTAGAATCAGGATTAGCTAAAAATGTTTTGGTAACCGTACATCCATCATCGATATTGCGCCTAATTGAGAGCGAAGAAAGACATGAAGCTTTTAAATTATTCGTGAAAGACCTGCGAAAAATTAATACGGTAGTAAAAATGTAAATATCAGTGAATAAAGACTATAGTATTAAATAAAAAAGAGGTATACAAGATTAAGTAGTCTCGAAATATTTGTACCTGTTGCAATTTATACCAATTTCTAAACTTTGATGTTTATAGTCAGCACAATCTCGTACATATAGCGAAAAAGTGCACAACCGCAAGGAGGATAATTATGCCTAGAGGCGATAAGTCGAAATATACTGGCAAACAAAAGCGCCAAGCAGAGCATATCGAAGAAGGGTATGAAGATCGTGGTTTGGGTGAGAAGGAAGCCGCAAGGCGTGCCTGGGCTACTGTAAATAAGACAAGTCATGGAGGCAAAAACCCTGGTGGATCTGGTTATGGAAAAAAAGAAGATCATTCGCCAGAACGCAAAGGCGGAAAAAAGGGTGGGGCTCGTAGAGCAGCCAGTGCAAAGAAGACTGCTACAAAAAAAACTAGGCCGAAAGTCTCGGCAAGCAGTCGGACCAAAAAGGTAAGTGCTAATCGCAGCAGTACTGCTAAATCAAGCTATAAAGTGCATGGGGGTAGTAAAAAAGCGAGTGCCAAACCTAAGCGTGCAACTAATGAGCCCTCTAAATCTGGTTCAGAACGCAAAACAACTTTAGCCCAAAAAAGATCAACTCGAAAACCGAGTCTCAAAAAATCAAAAAGAGCAAAGAGTAAATAAAAATTGAAAGAGGAAAAACTAATGACTAAAACTGGATTTGTCTCTGATATCGAGGCAATTAGAACGCAGGCGCGTAAGAATATTGAAGATGGAGCCGTAACCCAAGGATATAAGGCAGACAAAAAGGCTGTAGTTAAAGTCTTGAATGACGCCCTGGCTACAGAGCTAGTTTGCGTTTTACGGTATAAGTACCACCATTTTATGGCTAAAGGGATTAATTCAGAACCGGTAGCAACAGAATTTTTGGAACATGCTAATGAAGAACAAATGCATGCTGATCGCATCGCTACCCGCATTGTACAGTTGGGGGGAACCCCAGATCTAAATCCAGATACTCTAGTTAAACGTAGCCATTCGCAGTATCAACAAGGCAATACTTTAATTGAAATGATTAAAGAAGATCTTGTTGCCGAGAGAATAGCTATAGACACATATCGCGACATTATCAAATTTTTAGGAGAAGATGATACCACTAGTCGGCGATTGATGGAAGAAATACTTGAAAAAGAAGAAGAACATGCAGACGACATGGCCAATCTTCTTAGTCAGCTTAGCCCTTCAGATAATGGTGGAAAGACTGCTAAATAAGCTTGCTAAATCATGTTTTCTTGATAGTATATCTGCCCAAAGATCACCTTTCTCTTTGAGTCTGAGTGGCAGCGTTTCTATAGTAAAGTCTGTAGGATAAATTTTTTCGAGTTCGTCCCAACCCAAGGGTGTTGAAACTGCTGCTTCTTTGGATACCCGCGGCGAAAATATTGATGCTAAACTCTTTGACCGGGCATTCATGTTATGGTCGAGAAAAACTTTGCCTTCTCTTTTACTAACTGACCAATCAGTGGTTACCTTAGTGGGATGTTTAGCAAGAATGTGTTTGCAAATAGTTTGTGAGATCTCTCGTACTTTGTCATAGTCTATATTCCTTTTTATAGGAACATAAATATGCAAACCTGTTTTACCTGAAGTTTTTACAAAAGCGTTTAAAGATAATTGGTCGAATAATTCCTTAAACCAAAAAGCGGCCCTGCATGTTTCCTTAAATCCTTTGCGGTGCAATTCAGGCTCATCGCCTTTCTTTTCAGCTCCGCTATATAGATAAGGATCAAGATCGAAGACCATGAAGTCTGGATAGTTCAATAGTGATTTTTCCAAATTTTCTATAGAACCAGTAAACTTGGTCGGAAGATTTTTAGCATCTGGTAGCGCGTTAATTCTTGTATGCGCCGTATGTAATTCAAGATCCGCTATTTGTCCTAGCCAGAGAAGCGTGCTCAAATTATTACATAATAGAAAATCGAGATCTTTATTCTCATGCTCTGTAAAAACTCTTACAGTTTCTACAAAATTGGGTAAATTATCGCCCCAATGTTTCTGGAAAAATTTTTGACCCTGTATGCCTTGAGGAAAACGTATAAGAGTAATAAGCCGGTCGTGCAAATGTGGTAAAAGCCACGGTGAAACAGAAGCTAAGTAACATAAATAATGTCTTTTGGTAATCGTTGCGTGCGAGGCGTAACCGGGCCAATATAATTTATTCAAACTGGAGAAATTTATTTTATTTCCTTCGACAATTAATTGTAGATTTTCATTTTCATTATCTAATTGTGACAAGATCTCGGCTATTTCTGAGGTTATTTTAGTTGAGCCTTTTTCGACTTTTTTTTAGATGTCTTTCTCACACTTACCTCGTTTGCAATTGTTTTAGGAGAAACTTCGTTGACTAATACGGAAGGATCAATAACGATGGCTTTGGGTTTAACTTTCTTTGGTTCTATATCTTCTCTCAAGTGTAAAAATACAGGTACTCTTAAACTGTTATCTTTTGTTCGCTCAGCAAATTTGATTTCGGCTACTAATTTAGGTTCCACCCAGGTAGGATTATCTAAACCCTGAGGACGCTTTGCAAAAGGACAGTTTTTTGTCTGCAAAGGTTTCATTATACTGAGTATTTGTTTTATTTTTTTGTCATCGAAGCCCGTGCCGACGCTGCACACATGCTCCAATTTATTTGTCGGACTATATTCGCCTAATATTAACGCACCGAATGTGTCTTTTCGGCCGCCTGTCCCCTGCGTATAACCGCAGATAATAAATTCGTCGGTGAAAGTACCTTTCACTTTTAGCCAATCAGTCGAGCGATGATTAATTTGATAAGTACTACTCAATCGTTTACCTACTACACCTTCCAGTCCATTATCTATGCAGGCTTGATAAGCATTATTTCCGTTGTAACCTAATTCTTCTATGATTTCTATGTGTTCGGAGGAAGAAATTGATTTATGCAAAAAGTTTTTTCTTTCTGAAAGGGATAGCTGTCTTAAATCTTTGCCGTCCAAAAATAATATGTCGAATACATAATATTTTATGGGATTTACTTGCTCAGCTATTTTTATATCGGTTGCCTTTGTTAATCCCGACCTTTCTTGCAATTTTTCAAAGGAGGGCCGATTATTTTTATCGAAAGCGACAATTTCTCCGTCAATGACAAAATTGTTTTTGTACTGGGCAAGCTCTTCAGTTAATGACGGATATCTCCCCGCCAATAACTGTCCTCGGCGCGAAAATATTTCAACATCGCCGCCGTTAACATAAGATAGCGCTCTAATGCCATCTAGCTTAGGTTCAAAAACCCAATCTTTATTAGTGAATGTTTCAGCAGCTAGAGTGGCTAGCATTGGCGGTGAGAATTTAGGCAGTCCTGATTTTAGAATTTTTTTTCAGCTGTTTTCTGTTTTTGAACACCGACTGGTTTGGGGGCGGATTTTTTTTCAATCTTCTTTTTTGTCGGACTAGATTTTGCGTTTTGTAAATCGCTCAGTGTTTCACCTGAGAGGATAGAATCATCTTTCCAAGGATGACTTTTCTCGCTTGCAAATTCATCTTTATGTTTAATCAACAGCCAATCTTTTTCTGTTTTTTTCATACGGACAAGTGTCCATATGCCTTTTAATTTTTTCCCCTCTAGTTTAAATAATAATTTGCCTTCTTTAAGTCCATTTTTGATTAGTTTTTCTGCCTCCATAATGCCAGATATCGATTCTTCATTTTTATCTAGCGGCAGATAAATTCCTCGATCCCAAACAATTACCTCACCAGCACCGTAACCAGACGGGATAATTCCTTCAAAGTTGGCATAGTCCAAAGGATGGTCTTCTGTCATAACAGCTAGCCGTTTATCATTGGTGTTTAAAGAAGGACCTTTAGGGATAGCCCAAGATAAAAGTACGCCGTTGAACTCTAGACGGAAATCAAAATGCAATCTAGTCGCTGCATGTTCTTGTACAACAAAACTTAGGCTCTTATTTTTTGTTGCACGTGGCTTCTTGTCTCCCTTTGGTTCAGGAGTTTTATTGAAATCACGTTTTTCCGTATACTTTTTTAGCATAATGCTTCAAATTTCTCCTTCAGAGTATGAATTTGCCTTTGATAAAGCACCAGGTAAAAGATTTATCTTAAAGTATTATGGATCGCTTTGGCAAAACCAGCCTAATTCCATCCAAGTGGTAAAGCATTTTTTGATTTTAAGGGCAAGCTTTTCCTGGTTTTGGATATTCCTTTTTTTACTGATCAATAAGTTACATGCTTCAGCTAGAGTTTTATTTTCCATCAATGATTTAAGTAAACAATATTGGTCTTTGTCTAAGCGTTTAATATATACAGTATTATTTAATCGATGGATAGCTACAAAAGTACGACGCTTTTTAACAGAAGATGATTTGCTGAATCTGACGGTGCGATTTGTAATTGCGTTTGATTCAGTGGTCTTATGATGTCCTTTATTTAGTTTTAGTAGAAAACTATCTACTGCATAGCGCAGCTCGAGCAGGCTCAAATAAGGTTGCGTTTGCAAAACTATTTCTGCAGGCACATTTTGGCACAATGATGCTGCTTTCAATGTTGGTTTTGCTTGGGCGTCCAATGCCTTTATTTCTGCGCACTCAAAAGAGGCCATATCAAATGCTAACTCCGAATCAGGCGCCGTTAAGTTTGGCTCTTGTTCGATAAAGCTTGCTAGTTTATTACCCAAATAATTTAGTGTATATGAGCGTGAAGGATAGCGAGCTAAATAGGCAACGGAAAGCTTTTCGAAACGTTTATGTCCTAAGAGAGAATTCAAGCCTGGAAAGTCATCTTGCAGGGATTCAAGTAAGCGATACCAATACTGCTTATTGTAAATCTCCAATCTCTCAAAGCTATTCAATCTTTGATTTGGTTTTATGAATTTAGACGCATATTCACTTGTATGGCTACCGTCGAGCCATGTCTTTTGCATGCTCTCATCATCCAAAGGGCGCATAACCGCCGCAGCCATTAACGACTGTAATTGATATAAACTTTTTACCGGTTCATCTGACATCTATGCCGATTTAGATAATCGCTTTGCCTTAGCTTCTAGTATCAAGTTTGCTTTTAAAGCTTCCTTGTGGACTGTTTCGAAAGGAGGAATGCTAGCATCCCACTCTAACAAAGTATTAGTTTTGCCTATATGCTCTATTAATTCGGCATAAATCTGCCACACTTCATCCTTTACTGGTGCGTCATGAGTGTCGAGAATGTACTTTTCGAACTTAGAATGTCCAGCCAAGTGAATTTGTGCCACTCTTTGCAAAGGTATATTATGTAAATAATCATAAGAATTGAAATCGTGATTAAACGCTGACACGTAAATATTGTTTACGTCCAACAAAATGCCACAATCAGCTCTTTCGCTAACTTCGCTTAAAAACTGCCATTCTGTCATTTCTGAGGCATTGAATTCTGCATAGCTACTGACATTTTCTATGCAAAATGGAATTTCTAAATAATCTTGGACAGCTCTTATGCGTTCAGCGGTATGTATTACAGCCTCGAAAGTATAGGGGATTGGCAAAAGATCATGACTAGATTCTCCATCTACACTTCCCCAGCAAAGATGGTCAGAAATGAAGGGAGCTTTAGTCCTATGGGTAAGCGCCTTTAACTTTTTTAGATATTCTTTATTCAGCGGGTCGCATGAGCCTATATATAACGATACGCCATGTTGAATGACCGGATAGTGTTCGAGCACAGCGTCCAATATTTCAAGAGGTCTGCCGCCATCCACCATGAAATTTTCGGATATTATTTCAAGCCAATCAACTGCCGGCTTTTCATCAAGAATTTGTTGATAATGTGTGGTCCTAAGTCCGATGCCGATGCCTAAATCAGTATGACCATTAAATTTATTTGCTGGCATAGGCGTTTTTCCTGAGCGCTCATTAATAAGGACAGGCAGCAAATGCTGTCTGTCCTTATTAAATGAATGCTTACTTGGTTTCTTCCTTGCCGCTGCAACCAGATTTGCCGCTGCATTTCTTCTTGTCGGCACATTTTTTCTCAGATTTATGGCCGGCTTTCTTTGTTGTTTTCTTTTCTACCTTTTCAGTTTTGGCGGTAGTTGTGCTTTCATCTTTGGTTTCTTGGGCACATACTGGTCCAGCGAACAGACCAGTTAGAGCTGCTGAAACTAATAAAGTTGAAGTTACGTCTTTGATGTTCATCGTCTAATTTCCTTTAACACTATAGTGATACTAAAAATGCATCCAATCTGAAGTTACGAACTAGTGAGACCGGTCGATTCCACTTGCCACCATTGCTGGTGTATATAACCCCACGTGAAGGCATATTCCTTAAGGTTAACCGCTTATCGCCTCCCGTCCATTAGTAAATGTTAATAAAACTTCCGACTGCCTGAAAATAGGCAATTTGCTAGGATTTTATGACTTTGCAATTTGCGAAGAATGCAAAAAATAATTCTGAAAATATGTTTTCAGAACTTGCAAAGAGACATCTGCATAGTAAATACTGTCCCCACTTTTCTTCTCGGTTTACAAGCGATGAAGTAGAAAAATATAGTTCTAACTACTACAATTGTTCGCAAATGCAGGAGACAAAAATGACTAATCAAATACGTCAAATTTATTATGCTGTAATTGCGATAGGCATAATGTGTTTGACTTTATTTGGAGGATCTTGCGCAATGGCGGCTACAAGAAAAAGTGTCACCGCTAATAATGACCGTTTTATTGTTTTGCCTAATAGAGCAAAAGTGATTGACTTAACCCAACCTCTAAATAGTTCAGTGCCTACTTATGATGGCAAGGCGAACGAATTTAAATACCAAATTTTATCTACTGTCGATAAAGATGGTTATGGTTCCGGGGCGTTTTTTACTCACGAACATTTAGGCACACACATAGATGCTCCGGTTCATTTTTGCCCTGGTGGCACCAGTATCGATCAAATAGATCCCAGTAATTTACTATTACCTGCCGCAATTATTGATGTGCAGGAGGAAGTCAAAAAAAATCCCGATTATTCGCTCACTAGAGAAAAAATCAAAGAATTCGAAAAGAAAAATACTATTCCTCCCCACGCAGCCGTTTTGCTTTTAACTGGTTGGAGCAAGCGTTACTTTATCGACGGACAATACCGTAATGTTGATAGCAAAGGCGTCATGCGTTATCCTGGCTTTTCATTAGAAGCTGCAAAATATTTAGTTAATGATCATAAAATTGCTGCTTTAGGAATCGATACCCTCTCAATTGACAATGGTCCATCCCAAGACTTCCCAGTGCACAAATTTGTTCTATCACATGGACTTTTTATGGTAGAAAATCTAGCTAACCTTGATCAATTATCTAACAATGGAACGGTGGTAATTTTTGCCCCATTAAAAATCGAAGGCGGCACTGGTAGCCCTGCCCGCGTACTAGCCCTGGTTCCGTAACTAGAAAACTGCAAATGAGGATAATTTATGGACTCCGAGGTATGGACAGTTGCTGAGGCTAAGGCAAAATTTAGCGAAATTATAGATAAAGCTCAGTCAAAGGGACCACAGACTGTCACTAAAAATGGACGAATCGCAGTTGTAATTGTTTCTGCTGAAGAATGGGAGCGCAAATCTAAACGAGTTGGAAACCTTGCTGAGTTTTTTGCTCACTCGCCGTTGCGTAATGCTCCCATGAAAATTACTCGTAACTAGAAATGTAGCTAATTTTAAAATATTCAAAATTAAAGTGATTAATTCTTGAGTTGGCTATTAGGAAGGAGCCATTTCATAAAAATAAAATTGGTAGCGCGCTACTAATATGGTATAATTAGGTTTATTGTCCAACGGATTTAGCTGTGCAATAAAAGGTATTAGTCATGGCACAAGCACGTATAGAGCCCGTTAGTAAGTTTCAGCGCTACCGCCGCAGTAAACAGTTAAAGGGAATGCGCCTTTTGCGTTTTTGGGTACCGGATACGCGGAGTGCTGCCTTTAAAAGAGAAATTAAGCGAGAGATGGCACTATTACGTAGAGCACCAGAACAGCTAGAAGCAACTAGATTCATTGAGGCTGCTTTTGATTGGCCGAATTTGTGAAACGCGGTGACATTATTACAGTCTCGGCTCGTAGCGATTATGGAAAGCCCAGACCAGGAGTTATTGTACAATCAGATTTAATCAGTAACACAGATAGCGTACTCGTCGCACTGGTCACCAGCAGCTTTACTTATGCACCACTACTTAGGCTCACTATAGAACCAAACCCAGAAAATAAGCTAAAAGTCACATCGCAGATCATGATTGATAAAATTCTTGCTTTCCCTCGAAAAAAATGTGGAAAAATCATAGGACGGTTGAATAATACAGAATTGCTAGCTTTGGGCCAATTGCTTTCCGTAATCTTCGGACTTGCCGATTAATCGGCTTGAGCGGACTGAGACAATGGGTTTTTCATAAATCGGGGCGAGAGGATTTGAACCTCCAGTATATTGTCACCGATAGTGCGTGGGATGCCTTTTTTTATGTATATTTTTGTAGTTTATATAATTGGCCTAATTGGAACGGATGCATTGTATCTGACATCAAATGATGATAAAATTAGTGTTGGGTATCGGAGATTTTATATGCGAACAACATTGGCTATTGATGATGAGCTTATAGCTAAGGCCCGGTTCTACACACAATTTAAGCAAACGTCTCGCCTAATCCATGAGGCACTAAAGGCTCTTATTGAACGTGAAAGTGCCCGACGGCTGGCGCGCCTTGGTGGCAGTGAACCTAAGCTGAAAGTACCGTGGCGACGGCGAGTAATGCATACATGATTTTGGTGGACACGTCAATCTGGATTGATCACCGTGGTGATTAGATTATAGAGAACAGCAGCTCAAGCAATCAATCGAAAATTATGTATTGTGTTTTTCAGAATAGTACTTGTCACCAGTTAGCCAGTAATTCAATTGCAGTAAGCTAAGATGCCACAAAAGATAATGCATAAAACAACCATTATCGAATCACTGTGATCTTATTCAGATTTTTCTATTTATGCTGGTTTCTAAAGTTCCTTCAAACGCCAGGTTACACCTGATCTACTACCAACAATAAGACAAAAAACAAACATAGCAATGATAAAAATTACAGCGAGCCAAGGTTCATTCCTAAAAATAAATATTGGTAACGGTGCAAGTATTGCGAGAAAAAACGAATAGTATTGCCAACTCGCCGGAGAGCATTCAAAAACCTTCTTTTCACTGGGTGATATTCGAAACACCAGCGTATTGGTTTTCCACAAAGGTCCTTTGATTATCAGAGAATGTTGACCAGCGGAGACCATAAACGTTTTCGCGTCCGACTGCGACGCTTTTGGTTCATCCCAGTTTAAATAGTCGATATGTTGTCCATCTAAATAAATATCACAACCGATGTAATAACTACGGCCATTCTGAAAAAGAAAGGATCGTCTATATATCTCTATTGTTGCCTCTTCGCTCATTTTATTCGCATGCTCTTTTACTAAGTCGATAACGGAAACATAATTCAATAATATCCAATTACAATCATCTCATAATGTCTTTTATGGAAGGTAATTGTTAACGGCCGTAACAAAAATTTTCTTAGCTTATATGTCATCGAAAGACGCACTGTGTGCGGCTTTTTATAAATCGGGGCGAGAGGATTTGAACCTCCGGTATATTGTCATCAATAGTGCGTTTAAGCCCTTTTTTGGTGTATATTTTTGTAGTTTGATAAAAGCTACTTCCGGAAGCTATTCACCCTAAATGTTTGAACAAAGATGCCATATACGTTGACATATGGCATGGATAGTTATATACTGAAAAGAGTATGCAGGAAGGGCACATTATATGGAACGCACAGCCAAAGTTTTTTTTAGCAATCGCAGTCAAGCTGTACGGTTACCCAAAGAATTCCAGTTTGCCACGAGAGAAGTTTACATTCATCGGGAGGGTGACAAAGTAGTTATATCACCGCGGCCATCGAATTGGGAAGAATATTTATCGAATGGCCCCATTGCACCCGATGATTTTATGGTCGGCATAAAAGATTTACCACTACAGCACCGCGATTTTTAATGCAGTTATATTTGTTTGACACAGACATTTGTTCCTACATTATGAGGCGATCACATCCCCATTTGCTTCATCGACTACAAACAGTTAATCTTGAAACCATTGCAATATCTGTAGTTACCGAAGCCGAATTGCTATATGGAATTAAACTTTCAAATAAGCCAAGACTCACTCGTGCAGCGTTTGAAGGATTTATAAAG
>Ga0206843_10138_pt2 | contig 17971 bp, 22 predicted proteins | sample Alteio_BWOrgCont_21_FD_152869 | JGI IMG/M metagenome (GOLD analysis project Ga0206843, IMG submission 152869) | Enriched cells from forest soil in Barre Woods Harvard Forest LTER site, Petersham, Massachusetts, United States -... | ecosystem: Environmental > Terrestrial > Soil > Temperate forest >...
TTTTTCAATCCCATGTGTCAAAATGTAAAATTATGATAACGGGGATTGCAAATCCCCTTCCATATGCTTTCGGATTGCAAATCCGAAAGAGCGGCGTAACGTGTAACGGGGGATTGCAAATCCCCTGCCATATGCTTTCGGATTGCAAATCCGAAAGAGCGGTAAATGTTCAGTATTTTTTTTGTGAGCTCTATACTTATTATTTTTTGTGGTTAGGAATGTTTGCGGGGTCCTTGATGTAGTCACCTATCTGCGCGATGTTGACTGAGGGGAGAAAGGTGGGGTCCTGGTAGAGGTGGATGATGTCGTCGGGGTCGGCGCCGGTGAGGTTCTTTATTTTGTCGCTGCCGTTGCCTAGCTCCCATGCGCTGTTCCAGAGGCTGGCCAGGGTGCTGGCGCCGCTGGTGAATAATGCGGGTATGAGTGTTTTGCCTTTTTTGTTCCAGAAGTTGTCGGGGAATGCTGCGCCGTCTTTTACAAATGCATCTACAATGTCTTGCGGCTTTATGGCTTTGAAGGTGTCTTTCATAAGGCCTACTGTGGCTGCTGCAGCCTCTTTGCCTGAACCTATGGCCACCAGTTTGTACTTCTTGCCTTTCACCAGCGCTTCTACCGCGGGTATTATGTCTTTGTTGTACTTGTTGATCATGGTGGTTTCAAAGGCTTCGTGCACGCCATCGCCGGTCTTTGCTTCGCCCTTGCCCTGCGCGGGTATACCGTTGAACATGTAAGAGATGTGCAGCGGCTGGCAGGCATCGCCCACGTAGTGCGCCAGCACGCCTGCCGCGGCTACGTAGCCAGCCTTGTTGCCCTTAGCTGCATAGGCTACCATCTGCAAAAATATCTGCCATACCCTGAATGGCAGTATGCCCTTGCTGCTGTCTTTTACTTCTTTGTCGGTATAGTAGGTGGTCCACTCGGCGGGTGTCAGGTACTTCATGTTGCTGCCCGTGCCGGTGCAGAGGTCCAGCAGGGTTTGGTTGTCAGAATCCGGCTTGTCCATATCGGCAAAGTGGTTTGGGTTTTCCAGGTATCGCTGGTAGGCGCCGCCGCGGAGTTTCCAGATAAGGTCTGGCACGTCTGCCAGTGGTGTATAGTTGATCGACTTTCTTTTGCGCTTTATGGCGGCATCGGTAATGAGGTCGGACTGCTGGAAGGTAATAAGCTCCAGGTTTGCCTGCATCAGTTTTGCCAGCTCTTTGTTGGCTATCATTTCTACGGCAAAGTTGGCGATGGTGTAGTGGCCTACTTCCCCCCAGGTATAGTCGGAGTCTTCGTTCCAGCCCGATACTATATCTACCTCCAGCTCCCGTAGCACATTAGACAGGCAGGTGGCCAGTGCATAGCTATGCTTGTATACAGAGCCGCCGGTTACAAAGCAATGCTCGCCCCACTGCACTGCCAGCGGCTGGTTTGCTTTTTTGCCATTACGATCGGTAGTCTCGGCTACCCATACGGTGCCGGAGTCTCCGTGCATGGTGTTAAGGGTTTGGTTTTTGCGGCCGCCTATCATGAAGTCGGCCACATACTCCAGGCCACCTACAGATTTGTACCTGTAGAACAGCGCGGAGATCTCGCCCTGGAGCGCACCGCTCACTGCGCCAAAAGCCTTTACTGGTGCGCCTATGAGGTTGAGCGACATATTGGTAGTATCGAGGTTGAATATCTTATCAATAGCGCCAATCTTGTAGATGCCTGTTTTCCAGTATTTGATATCGTCTATCTCTACCAGGCCCACATCTACATTGGTGACCATGCTGGTATCGTTCCAACCGGCGTAGAGCTTGCTGAAGAATATATTGCCCAGGTTTTTACCGGAGCTCTTGCCAATGGGGACGAGGGTGCCCTTTACGCGGGTATACACTATAGTGCCCGGTGTGCCGGTAACGTGCTTGTTGGTAAGGGCGTAGAACTTATTGCCATCGGACACGATGCAGCCAATGGATGCGATGCGCTCGACCCCCTGCGACTCTATGATGAGGGGATAGCCACCGCCTACATAGTCGGACGGGAAGATGACCTGCTCCTGGTTTACGAGGCCTTGCGTGGCAGACATGGTGGGCGCTTCTATAACACATACAGGCACTTCGCGGCCATCTTTCAGATCGAGCGTAGGCGTGATGTAGCTGTCGAATTTTGATGAAGACCGGAACTCTTCCATGGTCATCCAGTGATCGACAAATACAATGATGCATGGCCACGAGTTTTCATCGACAATGGTGTTATCGAGCCGCTTGGCATCGTTGCCTTTTTTAATACGCCTGCGGAATTTACCTATAGCGGTGCCTACCACATTTGTTTTCTTCATGAGCATGATATGAAATGCTTCCCGCGCATCGAGCAGGTCTGAGATAGAGAGGTTGGCGTAGCGGCCCGGATCGTTGTTCATAAAAGAGAGATTTTTTTTGAAGGTTAGCAATATTATTGCAATGGTATAAACGTAAGTAGTATATTTTTTATAAAACAGGGGTAGAACACTGAGGTTCAATTAAATTCGGGTTAAATAGATTGTTTTTATTGTTAAGGTCAAAGATGGGTTGCGGATTTGTTTAATGTGTATGTTTGGCTTTTAGGATGTCCTAACTAAAATAACGCGTGCCACTATTCTAAATTTTGAAGCGAGAGTATATATACGTAGAATCACCTCATGGCGCTTAACTTGAGGAATACTGAGGAATGGAAATAACCTGGTTCAGGCTTGTAAATTATATCACATTGTGGTTAGCGCATGCTTGACACCAGAGGCAAGTTTCGTATCTTTACGTGATGAAAAAGGCAGCGAACAAAACGGCATACAAAAGAATTGAAACAGTCAATTCAAATGATGCCTCGTTTGAAAAGGAAATTAAAATTGCTATAAAGCGATTGCCATCTGCGGTGAAAAAGAAAGCGCTTAAAAATAATGCATTTATAACAGTGGTAAGAGATAGCAAGATAGTTCGTATCAACCCTGATCAAACAATCAAAGTGATCGGGATAATAAAAAAGGTAGCACCTAAAGTTAAGATCCAAAAAGTCATGTCACTTTCTTAATGGAAAAACGTTTGCGGATTTTCGCGGGGCCTAATGGATCAGGCAAATCAACCATCCTTCAATTACTGCCTTCTGACATAGCACTTGGCTGTTATATTAATGCAGATGATATTGAAAGAAGCCTTAGTCAGGGACTTGGGATCCATTAAAAAGCTAACATTTATAAAGGTTGGAGCGGTCTTTTACCAATTGGACTTTAAAATTGCCCTAATCACGCAGTTTTGGCTAAAGCCTATTATTTGTTTCATTTGTAGCCCCTGGCCTGAACACGAAGGCTACCAGAATCGTGTGGTATCAATGTCTACGTGGTATTTTTAGCAGCAAAATAGCTGGAGCAATAAGATGGTATGAACATATGTGCAACATATGCAGGAACATATGCCTGCGGTATGATGTAACAAAGTGTGGTATGGTGGTTTGACGCCGCAATTTGGGATGCATCGCTCCGATCGGCTAATTGCATGGCCTCAGGACCCGTTGACGGGGCCCAGGGTGACAATCGATGAAACTGTTGCTGAGCGTTAGTGCAACTGCGAAATGAGCGCATAGATGGGTTGTTTATGAACTCTTTTTATATGGCGCGAGGTATATCTATCCATTTTTTTTTGCGCGGAAAATCTTGTTTGATGGAAAATGCTGCCGCAACCTGCTAATGCGGCAGCATATGCGTGAACATATGTGCGGACATGTGTGGAGATAGCTACTAACATATGTATGCACATATGGAAAATGAAAATGAAAATAGAAATAGAGATAAAAAAAGAAGATAAAAATGAATGTGGCAAGTGCAGTTTTTTTGCCGGGACGGGTGGGGCATAATGTAGTGTGCCGGGTATAGGTATGATTATTATATGCTATTGGTAAAACATATAAAATGAAAACAACAAACCACATATTACTGGGTATGGCGCTGATGGGGGCCATGGCATCATCGTGCAACAGCACGACTACGACGACATCGACCTCGGACAGTACGAGCATGCGGCCCGGGGACTCGGCGGTAACAACTACCACCACTACGACTACCGTGCATCATAAGTATGCAGGCTCCTTTGTGCCAAAGGCCAATGTAAGGTACCTGGACCTGAAGACGCACAAGCAGGTGACCGTGCGCATAGACACAGAGCGCGGCCAGGTGGTGAACAGCGAGACCAACGAACCGATGGACTTGTTTGTAGCGCCTAACAGCACGGATACGTTCTTCGGGCAGACGGGCACGGTGGCCAATAACCATATAACGGTGGATGATGCAGGCCTGTATAAGGTGGACCTGAGCGCCATGACCACGGTAGATGCTACGCCTGCACCAGCGGCTACGCCAGCGCCGGTAGCAACAGATAATACTACGCCAGCACCAGTAGAAGGAAAGTATAAAGAAAAAGACAACGGCAACAAAAAGAAGCTAAAGACTGCCGATGAAAAGATAAAAGAGCGGAACGGGATCATAAAGGAGAAGGACCGTTGATTGGTTGAGGTGGGTTTACTCCAGTCTGAAGACTGGTTCAATTAGGTAGACACGAGTCGGCGGCGCGCAGGGCTTGCTTCAGACTCGCGCCAGTGGCGTGTGATAGGCTGTGTTTTGTGTGATTGCTGCCGCAATTTGGAGGCAGTTCGCTGATGTGGCTGATTGCTGATGCTCGGGGGATATCTCCACTTTGCCCCGATGAAGAATCGGGGCTTCGTTGCGAGATGACGGCGGGGATGGGGCGGTGTTTCGTTGTGTTTCGTTTGCGCGAGTCGTAGGGCGGTGCCCTACGCTGACGTATGGTGCCCTTTCAGGGCTGGCCTTGTTTTGGTGGAGGTGATGAGATGTGTTTTGTGTGATTGCTGCCGCAATTGGAGGCAGTTCGCTGATGGGGCTGATTGCTGATGCTCGGGGGATCTCTCCACTTTGCCCCGATGAAGAATCGGGGCTTCGTTGCGAGATGACGGCGGGGATGGGGCTGTGTTTCGTTGTGTTTCGTATGTGGGTGTCGTAGGGCGATGCCCTACGCTGACGTATGGCGCCCTTTTAGGGCTGGCCTTGTTTTGGTGGAGGTGATGAGATGTGTTTTTTGTGATTGCTGCCGCAATTGGAGGCAGTTCGCTGATGGGGCTGATTGCTGATGCTCGGGGGATCTCTCCACTTTGCCCCGATGAAGAATCGGGGCTTCGTTGCGAGATGACGGCGGGGATGGGGCTGTGTTTCGTTGTGTTTCGTATGTGGGTGTCGTAGGGCGATGCCCTACGCTGACGTATGGCGCCCTTTTAGGGCTGGCCTTGTTTTGGTGGAGGTGATGAGATGTGTTTTTTGTGATTGCTGCCGCAATTGGAGGCAGTTCGCTGATGGGGCTGATTGCTGATGCTCGGGGGATCTCTCCACTTTGCCCCGATGAAGAATCGGGGCTTCGTTGCGAGATGACGGCGGGGATGGGGCGGTGTTTCGTTGTGTTTCGGCTGGCCTTGTTTTGGTGGAGGTGATGAGATGTGTTTTGTGTGATTGCTGCCGCAATTGGAGGCAGTTCGCTGATGGGGCTGATTGCTGATGCTCGGGGGATCTCTTCACTTCGCCCCGATGAAGGATCGGGGGCTTCGTTGCGAGATGACGGCGGGGATGGGGCGGTGTGTTGCGGGTCGTTTTTTCTTTTTTGTTTTTCTTTTTGTTTTTGGTTTTTCACTTGGAATTGGGTGGGGTACTTTTGTGTCTGGAAATCGGGATATGTATTTCCGGGAGAGACAGGGCGGGATAGCGCTCAAGGAATTTCTGCAACAGGATATGTTTTGCATTGTTTGCCTAAAACCCTTTAATCAAGTGGCAAATTTCACACCTTCAAATCTCGTGGCTGCACAGACGCGCCTGGAGAAAAAATTTACGGATCCCGAAAGCAGGGAGCGAGTATTGCCGGCGCTGAAGCTGGGATTTTCGAATGCGAACATCCTGATAAAATCGGCGGCCGATATCAGAACGCGGGAGGACCGCTCGGTGCAGGCTTTTGCACTGAAACGCCAGACGCGGGTGCCGGGTAACCAACGGACGTCGACCCACACGGGGCCATCGGGCGACAGCATGAGCATGCCGCTGAACTGGACAACATATTCGGACACGTTCAGCATATCGCTGAAGCAGATGGATAACAATATCTTCTCGTTCCAGGATGCATTTGACCAGAATATGCTGAACTGCATACTGAACATACACGGCCAGATAGAGAGCGACTTTATTGCGTACCTGCTGGCGCAACGGACACAGGTAGTAAAGACGACCACGCCTGTGGGCACGCGTGTGACCTGGAACCCAACCAACTATGTGCATGAGGTGGGCGCGGGCGACCAGAAACAGTTCTTTCAGCTGGCGAAGGAGGTGATGGTGCAGAACTATTACAACACGGGCACGTATGACTGCATAAGCGGCGGACAGCCGTATGTGAATGCATCGTTTTGGGCGGCACAGGGGAATGGCAATGCGCAGAATACGGCGTTCCAGTTTACCGGGCTGAACATAGAACAGTCGACAGACCTAACGGACGGCAACTACCCGATGGGTGTGACGCTGGTGATGGCGCATGGCACGACTGCGCTGATAGACTGGATACCGCGCCAGAACCGCATGGGCTATGGCGACTATAACAGCTACCTGGGCGGCTATGGCTCGTTTAAAGATCCGTATGGTACAAACATCACGTTTGCGGTGCATGCTTATGCGCTGAGAAGCGACACGAGCGCTACGAATGGTATACAGCAGGATAACCTGATGCAGTTTGAGATATCTGTGGATGTGGCGCAGGCGCTGACCCCGTTCTCGACTTCGGGTGAGAGCGCGGTGTATGAGATAGCACAGCTGTAGGGCCTCACCCCGGCCCTCTCCGAAGGAGAGGGAGATGTTACGTACTTATTTAATCAATAAAAAAAACGAACAATGAAGAAAATAGTTTTGGTTTTGATGGTGGTATTGTCTGCGTGTGCGGCGTGTATGGGGCAGGGCACTGTAAGGAGCAATGTGGCGCTGCAACGGCAGAAGATAGCCAGTGGTGTGATCACTAATATATCTGTGAACGACACTACGGTGAATACAGATACCAGCTACCTGTGGTATGGCAACATACTGGGGTGGAACATACAGGTGCAGTGGACGGCGGCGAACGTGAGCGGCACTACGGGTGGCACGGTGATATACCAGGGTAGCCCGGATAATGTGAACTGGTATACGGTGCTTGCGGATGTGACGCAGTGCAGCGCATGCACATCGAGCACAACAATCAGCTCGCTGACGAGTGGTGGCAAGGTGTCTAATGCTGCGGTGTTCAAGAGTTTTCCGTTCCGGTATTTCAGGGTGCAGGAAATTACTTCTGGTACGCAGACGAGCTTTGTGAGCGGGAGTATAACGGAGTGGAGCGCGTTTGAGACGAGCTTGAATTAGGTCTTTTTGTCTGAGCCAGGGTTTTTGGATTAGAGGATCTTAGGAACGAGAACTATGGTAACGGGGATTGCAAATCCCCTACCATGTGCTTTCGGATTGCAAATCCGAAAGAGCGGGATTCTTGGGATTAGAGGATCTTAGGAACGAGAACTATGGTAACGGGGATCGCAAATCCCCTACCATATGTTTCGGATTGCAAATCCGAAAGAGCGGGTTTTTGGGATTAGAGGATCTTAGGAACGAGAACTATGGTAACGGGGATTGCAAATCCCCTACCATGTGCTTTCGGATTGCAAATCCGAAAGAGCGGGGGGTATAGAAACTGTAGGCGGGGTAGAACGATTTGTAATAGAGCCGCTCAGCTATTTCTTCGACCCAACTATATTGTTGCTGGACCTGGGAAGCGACTTCTACGGGCTGAAAATAACGCCGTTTACCAACATGCAGGGCAATAATATGAAAACCGGCTACCAGCAGCGGCAGCAAAATGCAGACTATGGTATTGACAGCTTTTGCGTGGAGCAGGATTACCAGATGCCCATAATAAAAGAGGTGAGCGATATAGACCTGACCATACCCGACAATGCGGATATGTACCAGCAGGAATTTGCCCGGGCAGAACAAAACAATAAAGACCAGAGCGGCGCTAACTCTGATAATGCAACCTACATAGTAGAAATAGACCCCGACCCGCTGCACGACGCAGTAACCGCGGTAGTGTCGCCAGATGGCGTTACTGTGCCTAATATAGCATCTACTGTATTGGTATACCCCAATGTGCAGAACACGGACCCAGATGCAGCCAGCGCGCCGTATGTATTAGGCCTTAACTACCCTGATACGGCAACAAACCTGGGATTATCGCCCGCGAGGTGTGTGCGCCGGAATGGTGCGCTGATAGCTTCGTTATTTGACGGACTGGGCAGCAGAAATATATCGTTCAGAAAACAGTACCAACTGCTGTTCAATAACTGGATAGCCGGTGGTGGCGGATTTACAGAGGCGCTCTACCCAGGAATGCAGTCGAACCTGCAAACAGGCAGCGCGGGGCTGGTGACAGAGGCGCAAGACATCCCTATAAGCAACATGAGCAGCAAGTGGGGCGGCGATACGGAGGTGAAGCAACTATTTAAGCCGGTATTTATAGAGTTTACCACCTCTGCGCCTGTAAACTTATATGCCATAATGGGCAGCGATCCGCGTGGCTATGTGAGCATAACAGATACAGACCCATATACCGGTGTGAAAAAAGTGTATAAAGGCTTTATATGGGATATAGAGCAGAAAATTGGGAGCGGGGCGGCGACAAGGTTCACGCTTGTGGCGACACCTAGCCAAACATTTATTTAGTAGTATCTGTTAGGGCGTAGCCAAAACTAATGTATCCAGGTATCACTGGGCCCTGTGAATACATTAGAACAGTATCTTTTAAAAGGTCATCGTGGAGATAAAAGCCATTTGGAGATTCATTGGCTAGGTGATATTTTATAATCACGGAAGATTCTGTAGTTCCGCCTACCTGCACTGTGTTGACGTAATTGTAGCACCAGGGAGTGTAGGTTATTGAACCTGAATCTGGTTTTATTTCGGTAAGGCTTTTATCGTGATGAAAAATAAGGGTGTCGACTTTTATGGCGGAAGGGAGGTTTGTAAACCAGTATTTCTTTTCGAAATTCATGTGCAGGCTATCCCATGCGACGTAAAAGTCGTTGGCTGGAGAGGGGGTGTCTTTCTTCTTACACGCAAACAAACAACAAACCAAAACGAACAGAAGGAGGTTTTTCATAGCATGGATATTTTGGCAAATGTAGGGATTCTTATATAATAATTTAGCAGTTGTTGTGGAACGACTCATGGGTGGTTCATCTTAATTTTACGTACTAAATAAATTCTATCATGGCTGATGCTATAGCAATATTTCCTTTATCAAATAGTGTGGCTTTCAGCCCGGCGAGTAACAATGGACTTACGGTGCTGAGGCAGGATAATTATGCGAATTGCATACAGGGTTGGCAAACTCAGCTGCCGTATGTGCAGAAGGTGGTGAATACGGATTTGCTGACCATAATGGTGCATACGCAGGAGACGCAAAATGCGAATGTGGCGAGCCTGCTGGTGTGTGACCAGAATAAGCAGGTGGTGGCTGTGGTTAACTTTCCTTACCTGAAAGGGCGGCTAGGAGGATTAACTACCTTTACGGATCCGGTAACAGGAGCTACGGTGGGTATGCTGAGTTCGCTTTGGGCTTTTAGGTTTAGCGATCTTGCGGGTGACATTCCGGATGGGGGCGTTTATTATTTGCGGGTGGATAATGCGCTGGAGGATGGTGTTACGGTTGTTCAATATTATAGTGAGCCGCTGCTGGTAAGCAATACGCATCCGGACACTTTGTTGTTCCAGTTTACCTACAATACCAATAATGCAGCAAAGAATATACTTATAGGCCAGTGGCAGGACGGGTTTCCGGGCCCGTACCCTCCTTATGGTATCACTTTTGGGATAAGGGCAGAGGGGTATATCCTTCCGTCTATGAGCGGGCCTAAGGGTATTAATATTGGGTACTTTCAGCAGGGGTATAACCCGGTGCAGATAAAGACGCAGCAGAAGCGGTTTTTTGACCTGCACCTGGGCGATGTGAGCCTGGGGGTGCCGTGGTATATGCTGGAGATGGTGACGGAGGCGCTGATGGCAGATAATGTGGCTATAATGCGGGATGGTGATAGTAATGCTTATCCGTATGTGCTGTATAATGGTGGCAGCAGCGACAGCCTTACGGATATATGGAAGGTAAAAGGCAGCGATGTGAACCCGCTGCTATATGCCAGCTGCAACCTGATGCAACGATCGGACGACCAAAATGCGTTTGTTACTCCGACGCCGGTGCCGATAGGAGGCAGGGTGTTTGATGGTACGTTTGATGGTGTGTTTGCATAATTGCCTGAACTAAGATTTTTAGGATTAGAGGATGATAGAATGCGCAAGAAAAATCACCCCTGCGGTATTCGGCATTCGGATGTACTTCTTTATGCGGTAAACTTCAATAGCCTGTTTTATTTTTTCTGTGTTTTCAGCTGTTTGAAGAGTTTAGTAAGCGCCGCTGCATCTTTCTTTCCGGCCATAGACAGGATGATGGATCTTGTATGATGCTCTTTACCGTTCTGGGTTAGCGTTATGCAGGACTGGCCGCTGGCGCAGTCGACGTTTACCCGGTAGGTGGTGTCGCGAAGGTTGGGGCAAATGAAATCGTACTTATAGTTTGCCTGTAAATAAGGTACTTTGAAATTATATGCGGAGCCGCCGGAGCTTTCGTTGATCTCTGCAAGCTGCGTGGTTTTGTTAATGTTTACTTTGGCGCCTGGCACGCTCTTGCTTAAGATCGCTCCCATTTTTTTCTCCATTGCCGATGACTGGCAATAGGCTGATGTGGCGCAAAGCATGATGAGGCAAGTGGCAATGAATATATGGGCTGCCGTAGTTTTCATAAGTCAGATTTTGTGATAAAAATAAGAAGATTAGTTGAATAGTTGATTGAGCTGAATAGTTGATTGGTTAATAAGTTGAAGAAAGGGAATGCCTGTTATTAACCGGGAGTAATTTTTCTGAGAATTTATAGAAAAAGTGGTTTAATATTTTGTGTGTGTTACCACTTGAATTGCCTGTGTTTACTTTTACGCCGCGTTAAGCAACCCGTTCTTCTTAATGTGTGTTTTTCAGGGCATTCCAACAGCCCATACGGTAGCGGATGTTCCGCATGAATTTATTGCTTTTTCTTCTCTTCTTTTTTTGTGCATGAAACGAATTTTGTTGTTGCTGCTGATGGCTGCAAGCTGCCAGGTAAGGGCGCAATTTCTTACGAACTTAAATAACTTCAGAACGTTTAATGCGGGCTATGGCGCGCTGACGGGGACTTCGGTTATTCATCCGCCCATGGTGTTTGGGAATGTAGATAGCGTGTGTAATTATCTGGGGCAGTTGTATGGACTTATAGGGGCGTCTGGCGATCTGCAAGCGGTAACGGCACTGGGCAATTATACGACACATGGAATGTTTATTAGCAATAGTGGTACGTACAGCAGCCCGGGTTCCGGGGTAAAGATAACACCATCGGGCGGTATGCTTATGTATGTATCGGGTGTCTTTACGGGCGGCTTGTCATCGACAGATGGTATTGGGGGCAATAGCGGGAGCTTTATATCAAAAGACCCTGGTTCTATTTATCAATCAAGACTTAGCTCGGGGGGATTAACCGATTATAGATACCAGCTAATGCCGGATGAAGGCGATGGAATGGGCATAAAGAGTACCGTAGTGCTGCACCAAACAAAGTACCAAATTATTGTTGGCGACTTGACAGTAGATGGCGCCGATCTTGCGCAGGAATTAGTTGGTTTATTCAAAAGCGGAGTAGAAATAGGGGCTATAGATAATGTAGGAGGCGCCGGAACAGGGCGGCTGACGCTTGGGAACCTACCACATGGCGGAGGGACTCAATTATACGGTGATACCTCTAATTCAGTTCACGTCAGTTACGTGCCGCCAGTTAATGGAACATTAGCATCAAGAAGCGATACTGTGGGAGGTGCAGGTATGAGTAACATACTTACATCTACATCGGGCGTAACGCCAACCAGTACGAATACACTTACTAACAAGCGAATAACTGCAAGGGATTCTGTGTCGCCGGCAAATGTGGGTACTGTGACATGGAATACCGATAACTACGATGGGGGAACGATACCCGTCTTGAATGGGGCTGCGACGATTAATGTGAGCGGAACGCCTACAACAAAACAGGTGTTTGTAATAGAGATATGGGACAATGGTACCAGCCACGCGTTGACATTCGGTGCATCAATAATTTTTGGAACAACTGTTACGGCGCCAACTGCAACTGTTGGCAGTACTTCAAGACCTCTAACAATAGAATTAATGGCCCTTAGTGATGGCAAATGGCACGCACAGGGCGTAAACCAGGAATAATGAAGCAACTATCAATTTTTTTATTGTTTTTTTCGCCGGTATGCTATGGGCAAATACCCTTGCGTATGCCGATAGGGGGCATTACCTATTCTTATTATGCCACTTTTAACCCTATTAACCGGCCGGCATTGGGTACGCTTACCAATGGACGTTTAACTGTTACTTCCACATCATCAGCAGGCCAGTTTATCTCTACAATAGGGGAAAGTACAGGTAAATATTACATTGAGTATACGATAACTGCGGCCGGTGCGGGAAAGCGGTTGATATTTGGCCTTGTGAATGCCGCGGCCAACCAAACCACTATTTTCGGCAATGATGTAAATGGTTTTGCGGTGATCAGCATACCACCAACAGGTATATTCACACATAATGGCGGCGGTTCTTATCTGCCATTTGCATCGGGCGTAATCTTTGATGTAGGGGACCTGGTGGCCCTGGCGTGGGACGCCGGCGCGGGAACACTTGATGTTTATTATTCGGCAAGCGGCAGCGGCACGAGAACATTGCTTGGCACCGCATATCCTGCGTTATCAGCGGGCACTTACTATCCCGCTTGCGGGGATGATGCCGGAACCACGTTTAGGTATACTGTCAATTTTGGCGCAACGCCATACGCTTTTACTCCACCTGCCGGTTACGGCGCACTTCATCACTAATGAGAAAGATATTCAGCATACTGCTCGTGTGCAGCTCCGTAGCGGGCTATGCACAAAGCCATGATACTACAGGAACTGCCAAGCATGTGTGGGTAGAGAAGGGTGGTACTTCGTTCCAGAAGTTTTTAGAACTACCGCTGGGGCCGTCAAACTTTACAAAGGTAGATAGCGTGGGGTGTATTTACTACGACACACTTACGGGCGAGTTGATGGTGAACGATGGCAGCGCATGGAGCCCGGTAAGCGGCAGTGGTGGTGGCGTAATAGCCGTTACCGCAGGAAGAAATTTGCTCGGTGGTGTAATAACTTCATCGGGCACGCTTACGCCCGATACATCTGCCGGGCATTTAGCTACAAAGACAGACCTGCTTTCAAAACTCAACACTGCTGATACCGCTTATCTGAAACGTAAAGCAGACAGTGTGGCAACAGAAGGATATGTGACGCATAGCCAGAACGATACTGCGAAAGTAAATTTAAGAACTGCGATAGCTGCAAAGGGCGCTGGCTCTGTTACTTCTATCATTGCAGGCACAGGGCTTTCGGGAGGCACGATAACTACGAGCGGTACGATAGCTATGACTAATGTGGGCACGGCTGGCACGAATGGCACTGCGACACAGATACCAGTATTTGTGACGGACGCGCAGGGCAGGGTAACGGCAAGCGCCAACACCACCATTGGTACACTTAATCAAAACACCACGGGATCGGCGGCAACGTTAACCACCGCGAGAAATATTTATGGCAATGCTTTTAATGGCAGCAGCGATGTAGGCGGCACACCAACCTTTAATTCATTCACTACCAACGGGGCCTTGCTGTACACTAATGGCAGTGGGGTTGTTGCGCAGCTATCGTCTGCGGGTTCGGCGCATAATATTTTACATGGAGGCACGCCAAACACTTACAGCACGGTAGACCTGGCGAGCGCTGATGTTACGGGCGTTTTGCCTTCCGGTAATTTGCCCGCAGCTATTGACTATGTTGATGTATCGCAATCAATAACTAAGAGCAAGGCAGTGACACCAGCTGCTTTGACCGATGCATCAACCATAGCGGTAGACTTATCAACAAGCAATAATTTGCCGGTAACACTTGGCGGCAACAGAACGCTGGGTGTACCCACTAACATTAAAGAAGGGCAAGCCGGATCGCTGAATATATGGCAGGATGGAACAGGAAGCAGAACGCTTGCATTTGCATGGTGTTATAATTTTTCAGGGGCAGCCGCGCCAACACTCACCACCAATAAGTATGCCCTGGATAAACTCGTATACCAGGTTGACTACTGCAAAACCTCATCTTCTGTTACCGCTACAAATGCTGCGCCCGGTGTATTTACGTGGACGGCTCATGGCCTGGTATCGGGCGAGAAGATACAATTTAGCGCAGGCACTGCAACCACGCCTGCTTTGAATGCTACTTACTGGGTAAATGTAACCGGCGCTAACACCTTCAATATCGCTACATCGCTTGCTAACCTGCAGGCGGGCACATTTGTAACAACAAGCGGTATCAGCGGCTCGCTGACCGCAACAGCTTTAGGGATAACAATAGGGATGGGAGCCCTGGATATAAGATAATGGACCGGCTATTAATTATTATGTTCTTGTTTTTTTCGGCCAACTGCAATGCGCAGTATACAGAGGCTGTGCTATTTAAGCAGCCATGCGCTGTACCGGCCATTGCCGGCACACTTACAGTAAATGCAGGAAGCACAACCTCCTTATCAGACGCAGCAACCGGGGGCGCCTGGGCCAGCAGTGTAACATCAACCGCTATAGTGGGCAACAGTACTGGCGTGGTAACCGGTGTGGCTGCAGGCACTTCAATGATCACTTATACGATGTCTTTGGGATGTTATGCCATCACTACTGTTACAGTACATAACGCAGCTCCGGCATATGCTACGTTAAACCCGTCTGACATCACTTCCGGGCTAACGCTGTCGGGAGGTAATTTAACTATAGATATGGTTGGCTTTACCTCCCCCAATGGTGGGTGCAGGACAACAGTGGGCGTAAGCAGTGGCAAATATTATATCGAGCTCAAGCAAAACTCCTCATTTAATGGGTCCGATATGATAGGCGTGTGCTCCGGAGCGGCTGATATGACCGCACTAGGCCAGGATGCAAATTCATGGGTTATCAATGGACAGTATGCATACCTGGGAGTGAACCATAGCGGCGGTTTTAATGGTTCCGGATTTTCAAACTATACTACAGGAGATGTTAACGGGTTGGCCATTGATGCAGACGCAAAGACTTTGCAGTTTTATTTGAATAATAGCCCTAACGGTGCATTAATAACAGGGTTGCCTTCAACAATATATGTTGTGGTAGGGCAAAACAACCTGGGCTTTTTGGCCAATGGATGCAACTGGACCACAAATTTTGGAGCAACAACACTTACTTATTCACCACCGGCAGGATTCAATGCCGGCTTATACTGATCATTATGACTACTGACCAAATACAAATATTAACAGACGCAGGGTATGATGGCCCTTATGATACTATGTCGTTAATAAAAAGCTGCACAGATCATTTTAGCATTGGCAGGGAGGGAGATGACTTTGCAGTACACATTACTTTAGACAAAGAGGAAAAAGTATTTACCGGCGCCGACCTGGATACCGCATTGGTAAATACGTGGGTTGGAAAGTTCTCCGTTTAAATTAAAACAATGACACAGCAAACAAAAAACAGGATCATAAAGTGGCACGATGCCTGGAAGCCATACTACAGCCTGGTTGCCATTGCTATTTCTACACTCACCATAAGCTGGGAGATAACGCACGCGGCATTCTCTGTGATCAGCAGCGATACTAAAGAGCTGCACGCCAACACCGCAGCCATAGAGCAGCAGCGCAGGGATCTCGCCACATTTAAAGAAGATACTAAAACAGTATTTGGCTGCATGAAGGAAGAAAATATGCGGCGCGATAATAAGATACAACAAAACGCGCTAGACATAAAAGGACTGTTAACCGAAAACAAAAGGCAATGAATAAACCAAACAGGCTGGAAATGGGCATACTGAAATTTATTATAGCCCGTTTCAGAAGTAAAAGCCCGGCTGGCTATGCCCTCGTGGCTAAGATATGCGGCTATGCCGGCAGCGCTATGCTTGCTTACATTATCATTTACAACCAGGGCATACTGCCCGCGAAATATGCACCCATAGAAGGACAGGTAAATAATGCATGCATTGTAATAGGCGCAGCATTATCCGCCCTTGGCCTTGGCGCAGCATCTACCACTACCGACCCTGCACTTGTGAGCAGCAGTATAAAAGAAAATGTGCTAAGCCAGGCGGTAGCCGATGGCACGCACACAGCCACAGATTCAAGCGTAAACTAAAATGATCTTCTCCATTTGCTCCATTGCTGCAGCTGTTATTGCGCTGCTCATCTGCATTGCGGTGCTGTGGAAGGGTAGCGGAATACCTGAAAGAAAATAATCTCACCAATAAATAATCAAACAATGAAAAGACTCGTTCATTTTGCCGAAGCGCTTGCCACAGAGGCAAAAGCCGCACTGACACCTGAAGCAAAGAAGGCGCTTTGCGAAGATGCTAAAATGGTGATCTCTGTATTCATGACAGGCCCATGGGCTGCACTGGCAACAGCTATAGTCAGTGACCTGGAAAAAGGCATTGCAATGGCGTAAACAAAAGCAATGCCGTATCTTTAATTTTACAAACCAGAAGCAATAAAACACAATGGCAGATTTCTTAACAAGCCAGGCAGCCGTGCTGCATAACGAAGGTGGCTATACCCTGATAGATGGCGACACTTACCGCGGCATAGCCCGCCGCTTCTTCCCAGACTGGGAAGGGTGGAAGATCATTGACAGGCTAAAGCCGCTGGTGCAGGGCGAGATAATTCAGGATAGAAAGCTTGATGATCTCGTAAATGCCTTTTACAAAGCAAACTTCTGGGATAAGATGAAAGGCGATGGCGTGCAAAACCAGGCAATAGCCACTTACTGCTACGACTGGTACGTAAATGCCGGTGGCAATGCCATAAAAAGCATACAGCACATGCTGGGCCTGCAGCAGGACGGCGTGTGCGGCGAACAAACGCTTGCTGCGCTGAATGCCGCCGGCAATATATTACAACTCCTGCACAGCAGGCGGATAGTCTACTACCAGCATGTAGCCACGGGCGATCATTCAAAGTACCTGGCGGGCTGGGAGAGCCGCGCCAATGGGCTGTATGAAGCGCTGGCGTAAGCAGCTACAGCATGCATTTGCGCACCTGTTGCAACAACATAGACAACCCATTTTGCATAGAAAACGAAATTATGTTTCAGAAATGTGGTGAATAGGATAAAGATTTTAACTTTAAACGTTTAAAATCGATACCCATGGGTCACCTCGCTACTAAAAAAGACATACTGCTTGCCGAAGACGACACGGAGGATGTGCTTATATTTGAAACTGCTCTTAACGACCTTGAAATCCCTTACATCCTCAGGCATGCCGAGAACGGCGATGCCCTTTTTATACTGCTCAAAGACCGTGTGCCCTACATCCTGTTCCTGGATATAAATATGCCCTGCAAAGACGGGGTGAACTGCATTGTAGAGATCCGGAAAAACCGCGAGTACGATAGGTTGCCTGTAGTTATGTATACCTCCATCATTAATGAAAAAACGATAGACGAATGCTACCAGAACGGCGCTAATCTGTACCTGGCAAAAGCATATACCCTCACAGCGCTCCGGCAAAATCTAAAGAAGATATTTGACATAGACTGGAACAGTTACCTGCACTACCCGCCTCGCAATAATTTTGTTTTAAGTTAGGGAGATACCCCTGTAGATAGCAGGTCACCTGCCCATGTCTGTGATCACAAACACCTCTTTGGTGTGGTCTGTGAATGCTATAAAGTCGA
>Ga0206843_10190_pt1 | contig 17807 bp, 15 predicted proteins | sample Alteio_BWOrgCont_21_FD_152869 | JGI IMG/M metagenome (GOLD analysis project Ga0206843, IMG submission 152869) | Enriched cells from forest soil in Barre Woods Harvard Forest LTER site, Petersham, Massachusetts, United States -... | ecosystem: Environmental > Terrestrial > Soil > Temperate forest >...
AAAGATATTCATCTTTTTTATACGGGAGATGACAAGAGTGTGGGCGGCCTGGAGCGGAAGCTGAAACAGGTCATAACGCATAGCCCACAGATGAAGCCTTATGACCCTGATGTTAACAGGGTTGTTGATACGCAAGCCTATGTCGGCGGCTACGATTTCGATGTTACCTTCAGCCCTGTGCTGCCGGGTTACCAGCTATCAGATTCTTTTGCCGCAATAATTTTAGGCGACTCAAGCCTGCAGGAATATCACCTTGATCTGCAAAGGATATATTATTACGAAGCAGCCAATGCCGATATTGAGAATGTTGACTACGATGTAATGTCTGTCTATTTTACCAAGCTCGATCGTGTACGGGATTTCGCAGACAGCTTCGCTACCATTGCAAATGACAAGAGCGACAAAGTGAAAATAGAAGTAGACACTACCAAAGTGCGGGAAAAAGAAAACTTCAACTTCCTGAGCAACATCACCTATATCATTTCCTTCCTGCTCATCTTCTTTAGTGCGTTTGCTGTTTGTTTGTTTATACTGAACCTGCTTAAAACGCACCTCTCGAAAGTTAAAATGAACATCGGCACGTTTAAAGCTATAGGGCTGCCCGATAAGGAGGCAAGAAATATTTATTTCTACATTATCCTCTTTTTTGTGTCCACGGCATTAGTTGTTAGTTTTTTACTGGCCAGCATTTTCGGTGTTTTATTAGATGGTGTGCTCACCAGCAATATGCACATGGAAAAGGTTAACTATTTCAGAATATTCGACACTAATACTTACTTCACAATTTTTATTATTTTGGCTTCTTCTATCAGTTCTTGCTGGCTCATCATTAATAGGATGCTGTCAAAAACTCCGGGAGATCTGATCTATAACAGGTAAATTTTCATTCTTAACATTATATGATATGACAACTCTTTCTTTCAGTGAATCGTTAAAAATAGCTATACAGATAGCTCAGTCTATAGCTAAAGAAAACAGGAATGAGAAGTTCTCGCTGGCGCACCTGTTGGTTGGCCTGCTTCACAAAGAGTCTGGGCTGCACTCTTTTCTGCAGGCGCTTGGCAAGGATGTAGGTTATATGACCGAGTGGGCGGAAATTAAAATAGAAGACTGCCCTAAATCAGGGAAAGTACCTGAGAATATAGCTGCTGACGATAAAGCTGCTGCTGTATTTGAAGAGGCGGATAATATCCGTTTAAAGCTGGGCCTTGATGATGTAACACCTGTTTGCGTGCTGGCCGCTATCGTAAAGCCAAACATCGGCTTCCCTGCAGATCAGCTGAAATCATTTCCGTTAAGGGAGAAAGAGATACTCGACCTCTATCTAAGCGACAACTCCATAAAGCAAGCTGTAGGCGGTGGCGATACCAGTGCCGCCAGCAATGGTAAAAGCGATGCGCCTAAATCGGGTGGCGCTCTTTTAAAGTATTGCGTAGACAAAGTGTCACTGGCAAAAGAAGGAAAGATAGATCCTATTATTGGCAGGGACAGGGAAACACGCATGATGCTGGAGATACTTGGTAGGCGCACCAAACCTAACGTAATGATCACCGGCGATCCCGGTGTCGGAAAGACAGCCCTGGTTGATGGCTTTGCTTTAAGCATCACAGAGAACAAAGTACCGGAGCATCTTAAAGATTCGTTTTTGTATGAGCTGGACCTGGGTTCATTATTTGCCGGCGCATCTTATAAGGGTGAAGTAGAAGAACGCCTGAAAGGAATAATCAAAGAGATAAAACAACTGGACAGGGCGATATTGTTTATCGACGAGATACATACCATCCTCGACCCAAAGGGTGCAGCAGGCGCCGGCGTGGCGAACTTGCTGAAGCCAGAGTTGGCAAGAGGCGAGCTCACAGTAATAGGCGCCACAACCCTCGATGAATATCGCAAGATTATAGAGCCGGAACAAGCGTTTAGCCGTCGATTCGAGATCGTTAAGGTCGAGGAGCCAGATATTACTACTTCTACCAAGATGCTGGCAAAGCTTTGCCCGTCATTTGAGAAGCACCATAACCTCAAGGTGGATAAAGACGTGCTTGCGGAGTGCGTACGCCTTTCAAAGCGTTATATCAAAGACCGCAGGCTGCCAGACTCAGCAGTAGACCTGCTCGACAGGACAATGGCTGCCATAAAGATGATGAACGATACCTCGGCCACAGAGCTGGACGAGTTATCTGCCGAATTTGATGCCTTGATAAATGACAAAGAAACAGACGAGGTACAAAAGCTTAGCGACTACAAGTGGTTCTATAAATCGCTCCGCAACAGGCTAAGCCCGGTACTTTTCGGTAAACTGACCGACTCTACCGACGTAGAAAAAATAGAAACTATAGCAGAGATAGAAGAATACCTGGCTACAACCCTGGCTGCGCTCAAAGAGTTTGCAAAAGATAAAAAAGATGCAGTGGGCCAGCAGGAACTGGCAGCTATAGTCGCTTTCAAAACCGGTATACCCATGGGTAAGATACAGGCCAAGGAACAGCAGAAACTGCTGGATATGGAGCGTATCATCAAAAGCAGGGTAGTAGGGCAAGACCAGGCTGTGAAAGCGCTGAGCGATGCCATCGTAGAATCGAGGAGTGGCTTAAATAAACCGGGCCAGCCCATAGGCTCATTCTTTTTGCTGGGCCCTACCGGCACGGGTAAAACAGAGATCACCAAAGCCATTGCCGATTTCCTCTTCAACGATGAAAAGGCAATGATCCGGTTCGATATGTCAGAGTTTAAAGAAGAGCACTCTGCAGCATTGCTTTACGGAGCCCCTCCGGGATATGTAGGGTATGAAGAAGGTGGTATGCTTGTAAACAAGATCCGCCAGCAGCCTTATTCTGTGGTATTATTCGATGAAATAGAAAAAGCACATCCATCCGTGTTCGATATCTTTCTGCAGATACTTGATGAAGGCAAAATGCACGACAGGCTGGGTAAGGAAGGCGACTTTTCTAACTCGCTCATCATCTTCACTTCCAACATTGGAAGTGAGTGGATCGTAGAGCAGTTCAGTAAAGACATCATGCCGAAGTCTTCACAGCTCATGGAAATAATGACGAAGTACTTCAGGCCGGAGTTCCTGGCCCGCCTCACTGAAATCATCCCATTTGCCCCTATAAGCGAGAAGAATGTGGTGAAGATATTGGAAATACAAATGAAAAGCCTGCTGGAGAGCCTCGATAAGCTGAATATAGGCTTTGAAATGACCGACGATGCCAAGCTTAAGATCGCCCTCACCGGCTTTACGCCAAAGTATGGCGCAAGGCAGATATCAGGGGTAATACGGACCTTTTTAAGGCGCCCGATCTCCAAATTAATTGTCACAAACCAGGTCAATAAAGGGGAAAAGATCAAGGTAGCGCTTGATGCCGATGGGGAAACACAATTTTTGATCGAAAAGTGAGTTTATTTTTAAAATAATTTTTTAAAATTTCTTTTTTTAAACTGCAACATTATTTATATTTACCTAAACTAAATTCTTATTTATGTACAACTACGAAGTGGGTGGGAACGCCGTAGAGCAAACAGCGTCAGAGGCGATTGCCGATATTGCTCAGAACAGAACCATGTTTGTTCAAAAACTTACTGCAGACGATGCCGTGAAACCAGAAGCAGTGTATAACCTTACGTCTGTCGACCAGGTTTTTGAACACTATAAACCTGAGATATCTGTAGAGTTTGAAAACCCTGATGGGTCTACAAAAAACGAAGATCTGCATTTCAATAATGTAGGGGATTTCGGTGTAAATAACATCACCAAGCAAAGCCCGTTATTAGCTGATCTGAACTTCCAGCAAGATCAGTATCAGAAAATAATGAAGCAAATGAAAACCAATAAGCTGATGAAGAACGCTATGGACAATCCTGAAACCAAAGCTGCCTTTATCGATGCGCTGAATGCTCTTATCCAGGAGCTGGACAATGCAAAATAATATTTCATCTTAATTACTGAAACAAAATAAAACAAAAGATTTTTATGGCTGATATGGAATTAGAACAATCCGGCCAGGTGGCGGAATACAAGGCCCCTGAGAAGCTTGCCAATCCCGGGCAAACTTTAGAACAGAGTTTAGCGAAGCTTGCCAAATTTGGCGGTTTTGAGTTCCTGGAATCTGGTATCGACGGTGTGGCAAGCCTTAATCCTGAACGTAAAGCAAGAAAGAACATTTTCCTTACCGAATCCGGTAAAAAGCAGGAAAGGGATGAGCTGAAAAAGAAGCTTAATCTATGGCTTTCGTTATTATCTGAATCTAAAGATGTTAATGAGGTGGTAGAAGCATGCAACCAAAAAACAGAAGTAGCAAGTGAAACGCTGAAGAAGAACCTGAAAAAGGCGCTGGAAGCTACCCGTGAGCTCGAAACTTCTTACAGGTCCGTTTCCCTGTTTTTTGCAAATGCACAATCAGATAAGTTGAAGAACGTAACGTTTATCAACGCTTCTCTCGATTCTCTGAAAGACCTCGACAATCCTCGCTTTATTGACTATATAGGCAATGAGCTGAGCCAGAACTATGATCGTCTTGACCTCCGCAACAACTACTCGCTTATGTGCGTTCCCGGTTACCTGGGCTCAAACAAAGTGATTGAAAAATGGGCGAGAATGGTGCACAAAAATAAAGTGATGATGGTTACCGACTTCCTGGAAACCGACAAAGCTGATGACGTAATAGACATGTTCAACGAAGGCGGCTTCTCTGGTGGCGATGTGTACAAAGCCAACGTAATGATGACCTGCAACTGGATAGTAGGCCGTGGCAAAAACACCGACCTTGGCGAAGAAGACGATGTAATGGTACCACCTTCTGCTTCCCTGGTGGGTAAAATGTATGCTACCCCTACAGCACAGGTAGCTGCCGGTAAAACATTTGGTAGCCTTAACGAAGTTGACGGTGTTCGTTTCGATCTTAAGAAATCAGAAATATCCATGCTCGATAAAATTGGTGTGATACCAATGGTTAACGAGTATTCCAAGGTAATGGCATTCTCTGCTAAAACACTCTTTAACGGCGATAACCTGGGTCTGCAAACCTATTCTGTAGTTAGGGTATTTGACTATATTAACAAGGTGCTCATCGATTTCCTTAACCGCCGTGCATTTGAGAACTGGTCAAACATTACCCAGAGCGATCTTAGAAAACAAATGACCAAATTCCTCGATAGCGTTAAGGGGCCTACTACAAGCAGCCTTATCGAAAGCTTCGATATAGCCCGCTTCGAAAGGGACGAAAATCAGAAAGACAGGATCTATCTCGATATTAACATTACTCCGTATTTCCCGGCAAAAAGCTTCGTGCTCAAGCTCGATGGTATGAAAGGCGATGGCGGCAGTGCACAGTGGGATACAAAAACTGACGCTAAATAATTTTAATAATACTCAATATATAACCTCACAATCTAAAAAAAACAACTATGGCATCAAAAGCACAGTTAGAAATGTACGGCAAGAAATTCGACATTGATAGCGTTTCTTGGAATTTTAGTAGGAATCTTGAACCATCGGGCCGTACTTCTGGCTTGGTTACAGGCGGTGAAGTACAAGTATCTATATCGTCAGATAGCAAAGATACATCCAGCATCCTTGAGGATATGATGACAGAAGCCAATCAAAAAGGAAAAGATGGCAAGATAGTATTTTATGAAGCAGGCGATTCAACCAAAGAAATGAAAACGGTTGAGCTGAAAGGAGCTTTCGTATTTAATTACTCAGAGTCGTATGGTGCAGGCTCACTGATGGCTATCAGCTTTAGCCTCAGCGCGCACGAAGTTCATTTTGGCAGCGTGGTACATAAGAACCACTGGCCTGGCGATCCGGCATAAGCTGGTTTTCATTACAACTACAAAGTACTCTTCAATAGAGTGCTTTGTAGTTTAATCTAATATCTAAAATATCTTACCGTGGCAGTTGATACAAATGTGGACATCCAGGTTAAAGGTCAGAAAATTTCTCCTTTTTCTTCTCTGACGATCAATCAGCAATTTAATGATCATCATTATTTTGAGCTAACATTCAATAATGATGTTATTGAAGAACGGTATTCCGTTCTTATTAATAAATCAAAAGACTTCCTGGGTGAAGAGATCACCATTACATTCAGCGCAAAATCCGACACAAGCTACCCCGATAATACCTTTAAAGGCATTATCACCGAGATCACAATAGACAACGACCGGAGTGAAGAGAGCTGCCTTGTTTTTAAAGGTTACAGCCCTACCATTCTTATGGATGCTGGCGAGCACAACGCCTCGTTCAGCGCCAAAAATCTTTCGCAGATAGTCAAGGCGGCTACTGCTAATATTCCCGGCAATGTACTTTCTTCTGCTATATCGCCGGCATTTAAATCATCTATACCATTTGTGGTGCAGTACAGGGAGAGCAACTTTGATTTTGCTCGCAGGCTCGCAGCCGAATATGGTGAGTGGTTTTTGTACGATGGCACAAAGTTTTGTTTTGGCAAGCCATCTGACGGGCCAAACATTAAGTTGAATTACCCTAACGATGTTAAGGGTCTGCAACTCAATCTTAAAATAGCGCCGCTTAATTTTGAAAGCACAGGCTATTACTCTAAAGACGATACTAAGTTCTCCAGCCCATCTTCCGGGCAGAGTGTTTCCGGGCTCGATAGTTTTGGCAATCACGCCCAAAGCACCTCTAATAAATTATATTCCAAACCAAGTAACGGGCTATCCATAAGGCCCGTGCAGAAAAAAAATGAGCTCGATGAGCTTGTTGGTTTTCAAAAATCCGCAATTGCCTCAGAGATGGTAGGTGTGCGTGGGATAGGCGAGGTTCCTTGCATAAAACCCGGCTCTATCGTCACCATTTCCGCCACAAAGCTCGATAATAAGAATGAAGACTTCGGCAAGTACATTATAACCTCCGTTATTCATTCTGCCGATGGATTGGGCAATTACTCTAACACTTTCGAAGGTATCCCCTCCACTTTAAAAGTTGTTCCTAATCCATATTTCGAGAAACCGATCGCTGAGCCCCAACTTGCCGTAGTTAAGAGCACTAACGACCCTGATAACCTGGGCAAGATACAAGTGCAGTTGCTTTGGCAGAAAGATGGCGACACTACACCCTTCATAAGGGTAATGGCGCCGCATGCCGGTATGAGAGATGGCAGTAAGAAAAACAGGGGCTTGTTTTTTACTCCTGAAGTAGATGACTATGTTATCGTAGGATTCAAGCAAAACGATCCTGATCAGCCTTTCGTAATGGGTAGTGTTCCCCATGGCAAGGCGATCAATACGTCCATGAATTCAGATAACGATGCGAAGGCCATCCGCACCCGCTCAGGCAATACCATATATTTTTACGACAAGGAAAATAGTAAGGAGCAGGAAATAAGGATCGAGACCGACGAGAAAAATTATATTTCCATCAAAGTGCCAAATGGTAAAGGCGCTATACAAATATACTCTACAGATACCATTGAGTTAAAGTCAGAAACATCTGTAAACATCACCTCGAAAGACATTACTATTAAAGCATCAGGCAACATCGACATGGAAGCCAATCAAAACATTACCATTAAAGCTGGCCAGAAGGTAGCCATCAGTGGTGTGGATATTGCCGCAGAAGGATCTAAGTCTTTCGAAGCAAAAGGCGCACAGGTAAATGTGGAGGGGTCGGCTACTACTACAGTAAAAGCGGGTGCTCAATTGCAGCTGCAAGGTAGCGCTATGGCTTCGCTGAAGGGCGGTATTGTGCAGATCAACTAAATTTTTTTTATTATGACAGGCTTCTTGGAACTCCCTATTGATTTCGGTACGCTTATGCAGGCAAATAAAGACCTGCCTACCTGCGAGCTGAAAATGTCTATAGCACAAAACATTAATCTCATTATCACCTCCAAATACAACGAGCACCGTTTCGACGATACCTATGGTTGCGTCATCTGGAATATGGACTTTGAGCTGGTATTGAATGAAAATGCCTGGCGCGAAAAAGTAAACCAGTCGGTGCTGCAATCTTTAAAAAAACATGAGCAGCGCCTCGAAATTTATAATACAAGTGTAGATATGGCCGAAGAAGAATTCGTGAACAGGAACACAGGTATAAAAGGCATCCGGAAAAGAATAAAGATCAGCGTGGTAGGCCAGGTGAAAGAGACCGGGGAGCAATACAATTTTAGTACATCTCTTTTTTTAAGCCCTATATCGTTCGATTAATTAAATGTCAGAAAACACAAGAATACCGGTAACCAAGGAAGTTATTGCCACCCGCATGTTTCGTAATGCGGCGCGGCAGTGGGGGCTCAATGAGGCCAATATGGATAACTTTGATCCCCTGGTGCGCCTGCTTATAGAAGCCTGCGCGCTGGAGATGTATCAGCTTAGCAACCACATAGAGAATGTGCAGGAGCGCATGATAGAAAAGCTGGCCAGGCTACTTACTCCGCAGGTCTATGTAATACCCAAGCCCGCCCATGGCATTATGCATGCCCGTACCACCGATCCCGAGAGCGCACTGTCGCGTTCCATGCAATTCTTTTACCACAAAAAAATTGCATCAAAGGTCAATGGCCCGCTCGATTCTAATCTCGATGTTTTTTTCTCACCCGTAGGCGCTTATAAAGTAGTAGACGGCGATGTGAAGTTTATTGCCTCAGGCGATAGCATATATATAGTTAACGACACCTACCTGCAGAAAGAGATTTTTCTGCGCACAGGCGCAGGCATTCCCTACCGCACGCTTTGGGTGGGACTTGACCTCAACCCGCACCTGCAGGACATCACTAATTTATCTTTTTTCCTCGACCTGAAGAACACTGCCGAGAAAAACAACTATATATCTCTTATCCCTTTTACGCAGTGTTACATCAACGATACGCCCGTAAAGTTTAAGAAAGGGTTGTATGATTTTGCAGCTGCCGAGGCGAAACATTCATTTCAGAACTCGCTCGAAGAGCTCTATATCAACAACCGGATCGAGAACTATGCAAGCGCTCACTACCGCGATAACTTTATTACCATTAGCGAAGACAACCAGTTCCTTAAAAACGTAGGCCCGCTAAAGCAAAAATATCCTGTAGAGTTCGAGCGTATACTGGGTACCAAAGAGCTTTCCCAGTTCTCTAAAGACCTTCTATGGGTAAAAATGGTGTTCAGGCCTGAGTTTTCTGCTGAAGTGCTTGAGGACCTTACCGTTTCCATAAACTGTTTCCCTATAGTAAACCGCCACCTCAACGATATCACCTACAAGTTGCAGCGGTTTTTCAATATCATCCCAATGCTTTCCACCGAGCAGTTTCTTTCTATCGAAAAAGTAGAAAGTACCTCCAGCGAAGCCAAGGGCGATAAAGAGTACAAACAATATTCTTTCGATCTTTTCGATAATTCACAAAAGGGCGTATACACCGTGCGCTCCGGCGATCTGGAGCGCTTCGATAGCCGCAATGCTATTGAGTATATCAACTATCTCGTGGAGCTGCTGCGCGATGAGAGCCGCTCCTTTTCGGCCCTGGGCCAGGATTTTATTACTTCCACCATCAAGTCGCTCGATCAGAATATTTCACAGATCGAGCAAAAAATAAAGCAAAATGGTGTCGTGGTAGAGAACTCCCCGGCATACCTGCTCATTAACCCAATTTCAGACAACGATACTATTTTCATACGCTTCTGGACGTGCAACGGTGAGCAGGGCAACTTCATAAGAAGTGGCTCTGCAATGGAACTGTACGAAGGTTCCCAGTTTAGGAAAGAAGGTCTCGCCCTCATGACCACAACCACCGGTGGGGCTAATAAACTGAAAAACACAGAAACATTATCGGCCTATAAAAATGTATTAATATCCCGTGGCCGCATCGTTACCCAGGAAGATATCCGGAGCTTCTGCGATTTTTTCCTGCAGGGCAAAGCCAGTATAAGTTCGCTCGAGGTCGCAAAAGGCGTTGGTATCGGCGCAAAGCCATCAGAAGGCCTTATCCCAACTGTGGATATAAGCATCCGCCCCGCAAAGAACGACCAGCTGGAAGCCGGAGAATGGGAAGCATTAAAACGGGAGCTGTTGGTAAATTTAGAAGAGCAGAGTGCAGTAAATTTGAATTACAGGGTGTTTGTGGGGTGATTTCTGTGTCGCTTGTCAGTTGGTATTCTATGCTGAAAAAGCAATTGCATTCTCAGCAATAACAGATGAAATAGTTACATTTTCAAACTACTAAAATAAATATTTTATGCCATTAAAAATGACATACGATGACTGGATGAAACGCACATATTCCAGGATCGCTCAGAGAAGCGATGATCTAAAAAAGATCGACGAGGCAATAAAAATGCGCAACGCAGAAGCCGCAAAAACAGCATTGATCAAATGGATCGACGGGCAAAATGCAAAACACCAGGACTGGCATAGAAGCGTAAGAAATGAGAATCATGCAGTTGAAGAGTTGTATAAAGAGCTAGGTATTTTAGGGCCAGCGGCTTCCAATAGCTTCTCCGCTGAGATTGCCGATAAGGCGGCCAAAGTTCAGATCAGGCGCGATCAGCAGCTTGCAGCAGCCAGGATGTTTACAGGCAAACAAATTCAATTCAAAGAAAGATACCTCACTATTTGCAGGGCAAGGTGCAGGGCTGAAGACTCTAAATTAAAAAGGGGGCTTGCAAAGACGGCCAGCGTTGGCGGCACAGCGGCTAATCTGGCCGGTGCCGCTAATAGTATACGCGGTATTGCATCAAGCCTGGAAACCGTTATTAAAACGATCATGGGCGAAGCGCTGTCCTCAGCCACCCGCGATGAGATTGTTAAGATCATTTTTGGCACTACAATAGAGGAATTCGTTCACAACGCAGCCCCGTTTTTAGGTTTCTTTACTTCAGGGGCTAAGGCAGTGTTAGCATGGGTTGGCGTTGCCCGGAATCTCAATGACGCTATTGAAATGGAAGCCAGGTATGGAGATGTTAGGGCCGGCGATGCCGCCGCCGCACTGCATGCCATGGTCGAAATTATTGATAAGGAGATCCATAAGCAAACCGCAGATGCTATTATCAGAACCACCGCATTTACTGCCAAAGGCATAGGCCTGGTAGCAGATGGAGGAGCCGCCACCACTTCGGCCATTGGCGCCGTAGAGAGCATCGCCATTATATTAAACACCTTGGCCGACGTTGTCAAAGATGCAAGGCAAAAAGAGGCAGGAAATAAATTGATTGCCACAGGCCATATCGATGTCGAGATATTTAGCAAGTGCCCTATCCTTGGTTGTTATTATATAGCCGTGCAGGATCATTCTACGATCATGAATTTTGAGATCGCCAACATGGGTAAAGAAAATTGGCACCAGGAAGCTGAGCGGTTGAAATATGCAATTGAGCCGGTAATTAAAAAGGCCGCAGAGCTGATCGAGAAGTCAAGAATGGAGATACCAGGTATGGAAGCTGCAAAAGGCATCTATCAAAGCTCGTTGTTGCAGAAAATAAACCTGTATTATAAGTCAAAAGGCTACGGTCAGGATAAACAAATGGCCAGCATAAGCTCTGACGTGTTTGATATTTTTGAGCCTTCTTGATCTCAGTTTCAATAATTACCGTTAGTACCACGATAAAAAAACCAGTAAAAGATAGGTATTAGGTTTGGGGCTCTAAGCCCCAAACTTTTTATATACATCATGCAGGTATTTCATTGAGGCATCCAGTTCTCCCGGCTGCCAGTCCTTCTTTATTTTCTTCAGAAAGTCGCGCAGCATCACATCCAGCGGCGTCAGGTTCATCAGGTCCAGCGTGCTCGTTATTGCTTCGTGCACGGCAGGCTTTGCGTTCTCGCTTTCATGCACACCTATGCTGTAAGCTGGCGCTGTCACTGGCCTGTGTGCCCTGATACCCGCCACCATCAGCGTATCTTCTATATAAAACCGCGTAAGTGTTTTGCTGTCTGTTTCCAGCACTTTAGCAGCCAGCATTTGTATAGCTTTCCATACATCGGGGTCTTTCAGCTTTTTAAACACCGACACCATCGTTTGCGCAGGGTAGTCATCCGGCTGGTCCACTATCGATTTCGCAAGAAAGTTCTGTATCTTCTCAATGTATTTTAAGTCCTGCGCCGGTATATCCATATCCAGCTCTTCAGGCATATTCCCGTTATTCTCCAGGAAGGTCTCGGCGCATGTTCCGGCACAGTATATGGTCATTAGCTTCCTTGCCACCTCTATGCCGTGTTCCCTGTTCTCTGCAGGCAATGCCATCGGGTTTGCCGATAGCACAGCCTGTACCGTAGCCAGGTCGTTACCGGAGTTCAGCTTCGATCCGCCTCCGCTGCCGGCCCCGGCCAGTTCCATAGAATCACAGGTATACCCACACAGGTAAGCAATAACTATGCGTCCTGCCTCATGATAGGCGCTCAATTGGAAAGCATTATTCTCCATAACTAAAAACATTTTAGAACAGCTAATGTATAAAAAATCCTGTAGAAATCTGCCTCCAGTATTTCACAGCAGATCTGCCAGCTTTTACGTACCAAATAATAGCCGCCACCCATATTTTCTTGCCGGAAAGTCATTTTATTTTTCTAATTTACAACCTCGCGATCTGTTCTAAGTGGTTATATACAATTAACTCGCGGACTTATGACTCACGACTAATAACTTACGACTAAAAAATGGGAAAACCCGCAGCAAGAATAGGAGATATGCACGTATGCCCCATGGTAACACCGGGTGTACCGCCCATACCTCACGTAGGTGGTCCTATCACAGGGCCCGGTGCCCCTACAGTGCTTATAGGTGGAATGCCGGCAGCAGTAATGGGCGATATGTGTGTATGCACAGGCCCGCCCGATACCATTATGCTAGGGTCCACTGGTGTGTTCATAGGTGGCAAGCCAGCCGCCCGTATGGGCGATACTTGCGCTCATGGGGGCACTATAACACTTGGCTGCCCCACAGTGTTGATAGGCGAGGCAGGCGGCGGTGGCGGTGGCGGGCTTGGCGCTATGCCTGTAAATGTATTGGTCGACCTGATGGGCACAATGCCGCCCGCAGTAAGAAATCAAATAAAGCAGACAGTAGCAATGAAGCAGGCTGCGGAAGACGGAACCCCATTTTGCCAGAACTGTGCTTAGAAATTGTAAAGTGATAAAATGATGCAACCGATTCTCTAAACGTTTCCTGGAATGATACAGCACACCGCTTTAGTTGTTAACGAAGGACAAATAAAAACTTTGCAAACGGCCATTACTGAGCCTTTTCTTCAAAAGATATGTGCCATTATCAGGCGCACTTTAAAACAGCGGGTTAAAGAAATAGACGATGCACAGCTTTTTGAAAAAGTAAAGAAAGAGTACGAAGCCTCGCAGAGCTTTCATATCAATACGCAAAGAGGTATTGCTCGGTTTATTTCCTTAAGCTTTATACTGGGGCCATTTTACTATAGCAAACCGGCGTTCCGTTCAGTTTTTAATAAAGACAACCGTAATATTGATAAGGATATAGACATCCTTTTTCAGAAGATCAGCGACAATTTGAAAAAAACAAGCAGCAAATAAATGTATCCCTCACCCCACAACGATGCCGCAGCAGATGCCGCAACAGAAGAAATAGATGATACCGGTGCGGCAGAAGAATTTAATGCCTTAGATGCCGAAACCGAAGAACTCCCATCTACACCACCCCCGGGCGTTGCTAAACCTTGTATGTCTTAACTTGCAAGCCGGGTAAATCATAATTTTCCGGCAGGTTTTTCCTGTAATATCATTTCAACTTCGAAATTGGCATACCATTAAATACGCCTGAAGGGCTTTAATCTGAATAGTCATGAGTGAAGGCCACGGATAGATAGCATTCATGATAACAACCCGGATGGCGATGTAACTAATAATAGCCGGTTATCAAAAAGATGAATTTAGGTTCTTAAGCTAAACGATTTTGATGGTGTACTCCCCCTTGTGGCGTGGGTTATGTGCATGAACGAAGGGGGCAAGGGGGAGGTCTTTTTTGTTATTATTGATGGCGTTTCATTATAAGGCAAGAAGTCCGAAGGAACTTCAATGTGAATAGCCCTCGGTGAAACCGGGGGAAACGTGCATAAACACAATCCCGGAGTGGGCAGAATGCAGCTTACAAGGTGAAAACATAATATTACGCCGGATATTGCTGTTCAATTGCTATAATACCAGTTATACATTGAAAGCACACCAATCACGCTAATAGCCTCGGCTATCAGGCCGGGTAGAATGCATAATAATATAGGCTTTAGCCAAAATTAAAAGTGAGTGTAGTTTAAATGTCCAAATGGTATAATCCCATGTTTAACCCTACCGATCTGCTACTCTCCCTACTGGTTGAAGTCTTAGCGATGGCGAGACTTCAACCCATCAATAAAGCGCAGGTCTCCGACCGGTAACCTTTGCAAATAAGCCCAATTATATATTCCATGTTCAATCCATCTGATACCCACTGGTTGAAGTCTTAGCGATAGCGAGACTTCAATCCATCAATAAAGCGCAGGTCTCCGACCGGCAACCTTTGCAATAAGCTCAATTATAATTCCATGTTCAACCCTACCGATCTCACTCACATTTAACATCATTAACTTTCCCTTAAAAATGCCGTTCACTATCTATAACCACGATACCAATTCCCAGGACACAAATCATCCTTCGCCCGCAATTATTTCCTTCAACCGATGGAAGGATATTCAGTACAGTGAAAAATATGCCACTTCCTCCCCGGAAACCGCCCTCAAACCCACGCCAGGCAAGGTTCCCCGAAAGATCTTTAATGCTATAAATTCCGGTTCAGACAATAATGAAAAACATGCCACTTCCTCCCCGGAAACCGCCCTCAAATCCACGCCAGGCAAGGTTCCCCGAAAGATCTTTAATGCTATAAATTCCGGTTCTGGCAATAATGAAAAACATACCGTCTCCTCCCCGGAAATCGCCCTGAAATCCACGCCAGGCAAGGTTCTTCAAAAGATCTTTAATGCTATGAATTCCGGTTATGGCAATAACGAAAAACATGCCATCTCCTCCCCGGAAATCACCCTCAACGTCGCACCAGTAGCGGATTTTATTCTTTTTAATAATTAAATGAAAATATTTATAATATATTGATGAAATTATCTTGTTTTTCCACCAGCGAAAGGGTAGCAGAGGTTAGCAATAGTTGCTAAAACAAAGTAACACTACTTTAACTTTTTTAAATTAATTTACGGTCACATTAAATACACCATAAAAATCCAAACGCCAGGTGCTCAGCCAGATCACATACATACTGCTCGATGCTGCACGCATGGGCAATACCATTGACGAGGCTAAAGAACTGAATCCTGCATTCGATTCCCTCTATCGTGGCCGCAGCGAAGAATCGCTGGCTGTAGTAGCGCCATACCTCTTTTTGTTCCAGCACAAAACCGAGTTCATCAACTGGTACATGGAAAAAGGGTGGGGCGACTCATGGGGTATTCTTATCAAATCCTCTTACCCGTTCGATGAGCTGCACAAGCACTTCCGCAAGTTCCTTATAGTAGGCACAGAAGACAACCAGCAGCTATACTTCCGCTTCTACGACCCCCGTGTACTGCGTATCTTCCTGCCTACCTGCGACACCGCTCAGCTCCGCGAATTCTTCGGCCCTATCGAGTACTTTATCATGGAAGATGCTGATAAAGAGTTTGCCATAAAATGCTGGCTGCAAAATGGCATCCTGCATTCGCAAAAGATAAAGCTCGCAGATCTCATCAGTGGCAATATTCCCGCGCCAGTGCCCACGCCGCAAAGCCATGATACGCAAAACCCGCCACAGCATACAGGGGGCTTTTTCGATCGTAAACCGGCCAGCACAGACCAGCCAGCGCCCACTGCCAGCGAACCTGAAGTGAAAAAGCCACCTAAACCTAAGTGGAATATGTTCGATTAATTATTGCTCTACAGGAAGGGCTTCCAGTAGTTCAGCATCAGTAAAGGGTACCTCGTGCTGCTGATCGCCTTTGCCGGTCACCATACAACCTTTGATCTTCCAGGTCATAGTCCATTCGGCGCTGTGCGAATTAGCCTGGCTTATTTTTTCTATTACTATATCGCCATCAGGGCAGTCATTTTTCCAGGTGCCAGATATCTTGTAGCCACTGGTAAAGTCTATCTCCCCGGCGCCATCGCGCTTGCTGTCCACAAAGTTGCCGGTAAACGACTTCTTACCACCATCCCACGTAAAAGTGCCGTGCCCGGAAAACTTCGCCTGTAGAAAGTTGCCATCATACCTGTTACCATTGCCATACATACGGGTGCCCTGGTTGTCCAGCTGGTTGCTCCTGAAAATGCCTGAGTCCACATAGTTAGCGTGCGTCACCTTGCCCATACCCTCCAGGCTGCCATCTCTGAAGTTGCCCTCTTCTATGGTGCCGCCGGGCAGTACTATTTTACCGGCGCCATTAAGCACATTGTTGTCAAACAAGCCTATTTCCTTTTTACCGTTGGTCGATATTCTTGCGCCATAGCCTATGATCTCGGTTTTGTCTTTCAGCCGCCCTTTTAGCGCAGCGCCGTCATGCTTATACAGTCTGCCGGTGTCGTAGCCTTCGGCAAGATGGTCGCCCATAAACACATCTTTTTCCTTCGTTTTAGCATACCTGGAGTAGATCATGTCTATTACATCCACAGCGCTGTCTGTCTGTACCCATGGCCTTGCTGCCAGGCTGTAAAGCGTATCCGCATCTATGTTCACATCCTTATTCTGTATCACTAAAAACTCCTCCGGTATATTAGATAATACTTTCTTTACATTGTTTACCGGCGATATAGGTTTGTAGTTTGTCAGCCTGTCATATACATCTTTTGCAGAATCTTCGGTATTCAGGTTGTCACCCGGCTTTACCACATACGTTACATGGGCATATCTTCTCACCGCATTATGCAGGTCGTGGAAGGTGGTCGCCATTTCAAAATACTGGATCTTCGCATGTTCAGATTTCATTTCAGGGCTCACGGGGTACAGGTCTACTATAGTGCCCAGTTGTTGCCAGCTGAGGGTAGGGTACATACGCTGGTAAATATCATCGAAGTACAGGCTGCCAGGGTAGCGGCCAATGAAGTCTTTGGCAAACGGGTAAGTCTTCACCAGCGCCGAGTACTTTATCTGTATGCTGTCATTGCTTTGAGTCTCTTTATATTTTTCAAGTGCATTGTAAAACTCGTTCTCTGTTTTTGCACGGCCCACATACTCTATCTTGGTAGCATATATTGCCGGCCTGTCCGGGTATTGATACACAATAGAATCCAGCTCATTGGTAGCCAGCAGCGGAGATACATTGATGATCGCAGTATCTATATACACACTCGTTGGGAATAACGACGAGAACATGTGCAGGTCATACAGGCTTATCGGCTTGAAGTGCGTTTCTATATTTCTCGATACTATGGTCAGGTACTTCCCATCAAATGCATTAGGCTGATTGATAAAAAGATAATCCTTCTTTGTCTTCTTATCATAGGCCGCCACCCAATCCGGATAGCCAGCAGGAGTTATATATCTTGCATGGTGGTTATGCAGCAGGAACAAACGGCTCACAAGGTAGCCCACTACAAGCCCGCCCGCAGTAGCATATAGCTGCACACTATTATTTGGCTGCACACCGGCTACACCATACTTGGTTGTGGTGGTTCCGTTGTCAGTTGTAGTAGTAGGCGCAGTAGCCAGGTAACCACCCGCAGCGCCCAGCCCCATAAACGATACATTAAATATAGCCCCGCCGGTTGATACGCGCTTTTTATAGTATGGCTGCGTTATCCGCTCCCATCCCATGGTAGTATCTAAGGTTTCTACAGAAGTAGCATAGGGTTTTTCCGTCTTGCAACTCGCAAAGGTTACACATAAAACTGC
>Ga0206843_10192_pt1 | contig 17618 bp, 17 predicted proteins | sample Alteio_BWOrgCont_21_FD_152869 | JGI IMG/M metagenome (GOLD analysis project Ga0206843, IMG submission 152869) | Enriched cells from forest soil in Barre Woods Harvard Forest LTER site, Petersham, Massachusetts, United States -... | ecosystem: Environmental > Terrestrial > Soil > Temperate forest >...
ATTTCTAAATGGGAGGCTTCGATATTGCGCCGCTGCATTGCACACTTTTCATCTAAAAGAAGATCTAGACTGGCGAGGGCTGCTGTACAGGCCAATGGGTTGGCTGTATAGGAATGGCCGTGCAGGAGGGCCTTAGATTTATCTTCCGATAGGAATTGATCAAAGATTTCTTGTTTGCAGGCCGTTGCTCCTAAGGGAAGGAAACCCCCTGTCAATCCCTTCGAAAGACAAATGATATCAGGTTTATAAGCGAGAATGTCGCAGGCAAATAACGGACCTGTCCTCCCGAAGCCGGTCATGACTTCATCAGCGATTGTCAGGACGCCATATTCTTGACAAAGTTTAATGAGAGCTTCGAGTCCTTTGCTGGTATGCATGACCATTCCTCCGGATCCTTGGACAAGAGGTTCGAAGATAAAACAGGCGCAGTCGCCGCTAGCCAAATGCTTTTCAAGCTGTTTGCGGGAAAGTTCTTCTTTGCCTTTGATGGGAGGGTCAATGGAAGCTACTTCAAAGAGAAATGGCCAAAATGGTTTGTTAAAGTCGTTTTTAGATGCAGCTGCCATAGCTCCGAAGGTATCGCCATGGTATCCATTTTTAAAGCTGATGATCTTTGTTTTTTTTGTGGCACTGTTTTGATTATGCCAGTATTGCAAAGCCATTTTTAAGGCTGCTTCAATGGCTGTTGAACCATTATCGGTGTAAAAAATCTTAGACATTTCTCCGGGAAGGATTTTCACCAATTTTGCGGCAAGGTCGACAGCTGGCTGGTGGGTGAATTCAGCAAAAATGGCATGCTCCAGGATGTTGGCTTGTTCTCCAATTTTTGCAGCGATATACGGATGAGTGTGGCCGTGTAAATTCACCCACCAGGAGGAGATCGCGTCAATAAAACGTCTTCCGTCGCTAGAATATAAGTAGGTGCCTTGCCCTCGGATGATTTGAATCGGCGGCAGAGACGTTTTGGCTTGAGTAAAGGGATGCCAGACATGTTTGAGGTCCTCCTCAATAATCCGGTTTGGGGCATTGGTCAGAGATTGGTTAAGCATTGTTTCCATGATGATGCGTATTCTTTAATCTTTTCCTGATTTATAATTGTTTCTTGCGTCAGCCTCCCTAGGATCGGAAGGCCTGACATCTTATGGATGACATTTTCTGTATCGGGATTCTCCAACCCGTTGAAGATAATGCCGGCTATGGACATTTTTCTATTTTTCAAGGCCTCTATCGATAACATAGTATGATTAATACTTCCAAGGTAATGCTTTGAGACTAGGATGATTTTACATTGCCATGAAGCTAAGAGGTCGATCATCAAGGTTTTGAAATTCAAGGGAACCATTAACCCTCCGGCGCCTTCTATGACTAAAGAATTATTTGAAATTGGGCGTGCTATCTTTTCCGGACAGATTTCCAATCCTTCAAGCCGGGCAGCATGATGGGGAGAAAGCGGATTTTTTAAACGATAAGCTTCCCGATGGAAAATGGATTTATTGTGTGAGACAAGTTGTTTCACAGTATCTGTATCAGTTGATTCTAAGCTTCCGCACTGGATCGGTTTCCAGTAATCTGCTGATAAGGCTTCCACTAAAATTGCAGAAACAACAGTTTTACCTACGTCGGTATTTATTCCGGTGACGGCTATGGTGTGCATGTTTCCTGTTTTTGCATTATAATGTAATCCATCACGGATTTAATTTCATCCATTGTATTAAAAGCGTGCAAGCAAAGTCTCAGGCATTCACTGCCTTTTCTTACCGTAGGGCTCATGATAGGCCTGACATCAAATCCTTGCAGGGCCAATTCGGAAGATAACGCCCTTAACTTTTCATTGCCTTTGACAGGCAGGGAGATGATAGGAGACCTAATCGAAAGGTCTTTATAGAAATATTGCTGTAAAGTTCGTAAATGGATTCTCTCCTCATTTGCTGCAGGCAGCTTGTGATAAGCGCATCTTATTGCCGCAAGGCTATGCAGGGGGAGGGATGTCGTATAAATCAGGGGCGTTGAAAAATTCACTAAATACTCTTTCAAAATGGAATTTCCTAAGACAATGGCCCCATGTACACCCAGGGCTTTCCCGAAAGTATGTACTCTTGCAAAGACTTGATGCTGCATCTCAAAATGGCTCACGAGCCCTTCTCCATTTTTTCCAATAATCCCTGTGGCATGGGCCTCATCGACGATTAAATGGGCTCCATATTTTTCGCATAGGCTTCCAAATTCTTTTAAAGGAGCAATTGTTCCATCTATGGAATATATGGATTCAACACAAACAAAAACACGCCCTTTGGCCTTCTTTAAACGGTCCTCCAAATGGTTTGCCTCTTGATGCCGGAAGGGCAGGCTGCGGGCTTTGCTTTTTTGAATTCCATCGTGGATGGAAGCGTGGACATGTGTATCGAATAAGATTGTATCCTCAGGAGAAATCGTTGAAGAGATAAGTCCTAAATTAGCCATATAGCCTGTGTTAAAAAGCAATCCGGATTCGGCGCCATGAAATTTTGCGATCGATTGCTCAAGCTCTTCGCAATAAGGATGATTTCCTGTCAAAAGGCGGGAACCGGTTGACCCGAATCCTGTGCAAGAATATTTACCGCTTAATAATTCACATTCATTCAAGATATCTTTTTTTAGGCTTTCCGATTGGGCAAAGCCTAAGTAATCATTGGATGTTAAATCAATCAAGTCGGAAACCGTCTTCAGTTCGCGCAGGTTCCCCTTTTTCTTGCGTTTGTCCAATTTTTGTTTAAGCATTTCGTAAACCATGGCTTAACAGCAGCCTGCTGGTTTTCGTGCTTCAAATGCGGGCCGTTTTGTTAAACCAAGGAGCTCGAACATCTCATGATCGGCATCAAATTTGGGGTTTGGCGTCGTCAATAGGATTTCCCCGGCATGGATTGAGTTGGCTCCTGCCAGGAAACATAGCGCTTGCTGTTCAATGGACATCTCAAGTCTTCCTGCAGAGAGGCGAACCATGGCTTTTGGCATGGTTATCCTAGCAAGGGAGACCATCCGGATCATGTCCCATGTGGAAACCGGCGGCTGGTCCTCTAAAGGAGTTCCTTTCACACGTACAAGCCTGTTGATAGGAACAGATTCAGGATGAGGATCGCGCGTTGCTAAGGTGCGGATAAGCGCGAGGCGGTCTTCGAGTTTTTCCCCCATTCCCAAGATCCCTCCGCAGCATACGCTGATATTGGCTTGTTCCACGACATCAAGAGTATTTAAGCGGTCTTCATAGGTACGCGTCGTGATGATCGTGCTATAATAGTCTTTTGAAGTATCTAAGTTGTGATTGTACGCATACAAGCCAGCATCCGCTAATTTTTTAGCTTGATGCTCTTTAAGCATCCCTAGTGTGCAGCACACTTCAACCCCTAAGTTGGTCAAGGATTTCACAATCTCCAGGACCTGGTCGAATTGTTTGCTATCCCTTACTCCACGCCAAGCAGCAGCTAAGCAAACGCGTGTCGCCCCTTGTGTGATGGCGTATTTTGCTTTTTCAATCACTTCGTCGTGCTCCATCAAAGGCTGCGCTTCGACATGAGTTTGATATCTGGACGACTGGGGGCAATATTTGCAATCTTCGGGGCAGCCTCCGGTTTTAATCGATATAATTGAACAGACCTGAATCTCAGAAGGCTTATGATGACGTTGATGCACTTTGCCTGCCTGTTGGATCAGATCCAATAAGGGTGTATGATAGACCTTTTGGATTTCTTCTGCAGACCAATCACTGCGTATATCTTCAACCATGCCACTTCCTCCTTAAGAATAGTATCGCTCGAATAAAGATTAAACCAAAGGATATGACTAAATTGCAAGCAATTGAAATATCCTGTAAAAAGTACTAAAGCTAAACCATCCAATATGAGGCAGAAAACATGCATGCTGGGCCGAAATTTTCAGAGTTAACAACAGTTGCCATTGATGCTGTGAGGCAGGCCGGGGCAATTTTGCGCAAGGGCTTTGGCACAAACTATAAAATTGAACTAAAACCGGGCATACAAAATTATGTGACGGAATATGATTACGCTTCTGAAAAATTGATTATCGAAATCATTCAAAATCACTATCCATCGCATTCTTTTTTGGGTGAAGAATGCGGATCGATTCCAAATGATAACTCTGAAATTTTATGGATTATAGATCCACTTGACGGGACTACGAATTTTGCGCACCATATCCCTTTATTTTGCATCAGTTTAGGAGCATATAATCATAAAGAAATGGTCAGCGGCGTCATTTATCAACCTATCACTGACGAGTTGTTTGTCGCTGAAAAAGGCCAAGGATCCTATCTGAATGGCAAAAGGCTGCAAGTTTCCAATACCGTCAGTTTTAAAGGAGGAATGGGAGCTACGGGATTTCCAAGGAATATCATTGAAAATCCATTGCACTGCATCGACCACTTCATAAATATCCTGAAGACAGGCACGATCATCCGGAATATTGGTTCCTCTGCGATAAATTTGGCTTATGTTGCAGCAGGTAGGTTTGATGCTTATTGGGCTATTTCTTTGCATTCTTGGGATATTGCTGCAGGAAAGTTGTTGATAGAAGAAGCAGGAGGAAAAATGACAACGTACTTGGGGAAAGAATACGATGTTTTATCAAATGCTCCCATTGTCGCTACAAATTCCTTAATCCATGAAGAATTATTGAGCTTCCTCAAGTTAAACGTGTAAAAAAATGATTTTTGTTCTATAGTTAGTTTAGGTGTTAGGCCCGGATCGCAATATTCTTTAACGAAGGCACTTTATGAAAAAAGAGACATGGGTTGTTGTAGCTAATAGTTCTTATGCCAAAATTTATAAAGTTGAAAATAATCACAGTCTTATTGAAATAGAAGAATTTGAACATCCGGAAAGCCGTCTTGATGATAGAGATTTAGTCTCATCCAAGCCAGGGCGAACAAATGAGAGTGTAGGTTTCAGACGCAGCAGCATGGAGTATCAAACCACTCCTAAACACCATGAATTCCAACTTTTCGCCAAACAAATCAGCGATCATCTTGATCTTGCAATTGAGAATGGTAAAATAGGGCGTTTATATATTACAGCAAGCCCCATCTTTCTAGGGATCTTAAGGCAAACGCTTTCCCATATGGCCAATGAAATAACTGCAGGCCAAGTAGATAGAGATATGACTCACCTAAAACCGACAGAAATTCGCGATCATTTACCGCCCGTCTTATAATTAAGATGGGCTTGTGTCAGTAATTCAATGACTTGCTGATCGCTTGTTTGGGAAAAATCTTCATAGAATTCACCGACCGCCATGAAGAACGTTGGGGATTGCAAGGCAATGGCCTCATAGACTTCTTCCCTGATTTCTTCCAAGGAATCTTGTGCTGTGACAGGCAACGCGGCCACTGTTTTAGCTGCACCCAAAGTTTTGACTGATTTAACAGCAGCTTTCATTGTTGCTCCCGTAGCCATTCCATCATCAACGAGGATGACAGTTTTATCTTCTAGATCTAACGTCGCAAGATTTCCTCGATAGGCTTTTACCCGGCGCAAAGCTTCTTGGGACTCTCTTTCCACAGTCTTTTGCAGGTAATCTTGACTTACTCGAAGCCGTAGAATCAAGTCTTCATTAAAGTAACCCTCTCCAGTTTCTGTGACAGCTCCAATGGCAAGTTCGGGGTTTTGCGGAGCGCCTACTTTACGTGCACATATGATATCAAGCGGTAAATTTAATGCCTTTGATACTTCATAGGCCGTTACAACACCTCCTCGGGGGAGTCCAATAACAAGGGTATTTGGCATATTTTTATATTTCAGCAGTTTTTCTGCCAAGAGCACTCCGGCTTCCTTCCTGTCTTTGAAAATCATAAGGGGGAACCTCAAAGCTTAGTTTTCATTGTTAAGCTAAATATTCAACTTGTCAAAAATAACTTTTGTTGTCAAAACTTACACTGCAGTAGGGCGCATTTATTTAGCGCTTACTGAAGTATCTCGAAATCCGATTTCAAAGGCTTTTTATGACAACTCCACTTTATATGCATGATGCTTAAAGAAATGGAAGCAACCAACCATTGTTGAAGTCACAAAAGAAACCGATAACCGATGGCTAATAGTCCTGCCAGCAAGAAGGTTTCCTTAAAAAATGGAGTCAGGCCTGACACAAATGGAGTCAGGCCTGACACTATGACACTTTCAAATACGAAAAATGGAGTCATGCCTGACACTAAAAATGGAGTCAGGCCTGACACTATGACACTTTCAAATATTAGGATGAACTTTATTCAAGTGCAAACAACAAAGCAAAAGAAAAAGGGAGTCAGGCCTGACACTAAAAATGGAAAATGGAGTAAAAATGGAGTCAGGCCTGACACTATGACACTTTCAAATACGATGAACTTTATTCAAGTGCAAACAACAAAGCAAAAGTGTCATAGTGTCAAGAAATGGAGTCAGGCCTGACACTATGACACTTTCAAATATTAGGATGAACTTTATTCAAGTGCAAACAACAAAGCAAAAGTGTCATAGTGTCAAGCCTGACCCCTTTTTTGACCCCTTTTTTTGTGTCAAGCCTGACCCCTTTTTTGACCCCTTTTTTTTGTTAAAATAAATATTCAACTTGTCAAAAATAACTTTTGTTGTCAAAACTTACGCTACAATCGGGTGCAATTAAATGTGCTGGATTGGTTGATTTTTTAGTTCTTTGGAGGCTTGTAGATTTGGGAAGTCTGCCTTCACACCCGAAGGGTGTGTTTGTATGGTAGCCCAGAGTGCCTTGCGAGCACAGCGAGCCAGGCACTCTGGGTATAACGAATGAAAGGACATGCACCCTCGAAAGAGGGTGCATGAATATGATACTATGGCCTACATTTATATACCAGCTTTATTACCATCTCGTTTGGTCTACGAAAGCGCCAACCCACTATTGGACATAATCCATGCACCCTCATTCGAGGGTGCGAGTCTTTTCATTCATTATCCCAGAGTGCCTGGCTCGCTGTGCTCGCAAGGCACTCTGGGCTACCATACAAACACACCCTTCGGGTGTGAAGGCAGACTTCCCAAATCTACAAGCCTCCAAAGAACTAAAAAATCAACCAACCCTGCAAATTCACCCCTACAATATTGGAAAGGAGAATAGCATGAGCAAGCCGGTCGATTGCATAACAAAAGATGTTGTCATAACATCGGACAAAGCCTTGACACTGCAAGGAATTTTGACTGTGCCGAAAGATTCTCGCGGAATTGTCATCTTTGCCCATGGCAGCGGAAGCGGCCGTCATAGTCCTAGAAATCAATTTGTAGCTAACATTTTAGTCAAGTCCAACATGGCAACTTTGTTAATGGATTTGTTGACGCCTGAAGAAGAAGAAATCGATAGTCACACCAGGCATTTGCGTTTTGATATCGAACTTCTTGCAGAACGCTTGAATTTTGCTGCGGAGTGGCTGGCAGATCAACAGGAAATTAACAAACTCAAAGTTGGTTTAATCGGTTCAAGTACGGGCGCTGCAGCGGCATTAGTTTCAGCTGGTGAAAATCCGCAAAATATAGCTGCTGTTGTTTCTCGAGGAGGGCGTCCCGATCTCGCCGGGGATGCGTTGCCTTTAATAAAAGCTCCTACCTTATTGATTGTCGGCAGCCATGATTTTGACGTAATAAAGATGAATCAAGAAGCCTTTGACAAATTGAAATGTGTAAAAAAAATTGAAATTATCGAGGGAGCGACACACCTTTTTGAAGAGCCGGGAACTTTGGAAGAGGCTGCACGTCGTTCTAATGAGTGGTTTTTGAAATATTTTTAAACAAAAAAAATGAAAATATTAGTTCTCAATGCGGGATCCAGCACCTACAAAGGTGCATTATTTAATGTCGAACGAACATGTTATGATATTCCTTTAGAACCCTTATGGGAAGGACTGCTTGACTTTGGGATTGATTCAAAGATGGCAACTTTACGCATAATTATCCCTAAAAGAAAAACTTTTGAAAAACAAATCCCTAACAAAAATCTTTCCGAAAGTGTTGAAGAACTATTCAAAACAGCTTGGATGGGGCCCGATCCTGTGATCTCAGGTCCTGAAGAACTTGAAGCTGTCGGACATCGTGTTGTTCATGGCGGTGATAAGTTTCAAAAGCCCATACGGATTACTCAAGAGGTTAAAAATGCAATACGCGAACTTATTCCTCTAGCTCCTTTGCAAAATCCTGCGAGTCTAGCCGGAATAGAAATTTTACAAGCCCTTTTCCCATCGGTGCCTCATGTCGCCGTTTTTGATACAGCCTATCATGCGACAATTCCAGATTATGCTGCAGCCTATGCTCTGCCTTCTGAATATAATCAACTTGGGATAAGGCGTTATGGATTTCATGGAATCAGCCATGAGTACTGCTCCAAAAGGGCTGCTTCGCTTTTGGAGAAAAATTTATCGGGTTTAAAAATGATTACCTGCCATCTCGGAAATGGATCTTCACTGGCAGCTATTGCAGGAGGGAAAAGCATCGACACAACCATGGGATTCACCCCTATGGAGGGTTTGATGATGGGCACAAGGTGCGGTTCGATAGATCCGGGGATTTTGCTCTATTTGCTTAGAGAAAATCATGTGAAAGTCAATGATTTAGATCATTGTCTTAACTATGAAGCAGGCCTTAAGGGGGTATGTGGATCAGCTGACATGCGGGAAGTGATGCAAAAAAGACAGAATGGAAAACCGGAGGCCGTGCTTGCTTTTGAAATGCTATTGCATAGCCTGCACAGAAATATTGGCAGTATGATTGGCGTCCTTGGAGGCCTTGATGTGTTGGTGTTAGCAGGAGGGATTGGAGAAAATATTCCCGAAATCAGGGAACTGGTCTGCTGCCGATTAAATTATTTGGGGGCAGAATTAGACTCAAATAAAAATCAGCATGTCCAAGGAGATCAAGAGATTAGTTTGTCTTCTTCAAAAATAAAAGTCTTAGTCATTCATACCCGTGAAGAACTGGCTATCGCCCAGGCGTGCTTTGATTTGCACTCATTCTAGGTATCAGGCAGGATAGATAGGATTTCGAGGGGCAGCTACAGCTGCTCCTCGACAAGTATAAAGTGATTCACTTCCTTGGTTGATACGATGGTTCCAATAACCGCAAAAGATTACTTAACCCCGAAGGATTATTCACTTCGTTGACTAATAGATATGAGGAGGCTCCCGTCGGAAGTGTTGGTCGATTAGGATATTTTACCAGTTCCATAAAAAACTGTGACAGCGTAGGTTCTGTTAAAACCAGAATCCATCCGTGATCGCTTCCTGAAAATCTGCCGGGAGATGTCTTTAAGTCTCCTCGAGTTGGGGCTGCGCCATTAAATGTGACATCATAGGCTTCTCCTGGATCCCACCACAGATTATAGACTGCCGGTATGGCTAAATTAAGTTCAGGCCCCAGCCAAGTATCCTTTGCCGTATATAGCACTTTGAAGTTGTCGACCCTAACCCCTCCAAAAGAAAGATCATTAATGTAGACAAACGATCTGCGATTAGACGGCCCTTTACTCATGATGTAATCGCTATTATCAATGCCATCAAAGACGATATCTTTTCCATTATTGTCCTTCCAAATGCGGGAAGGTGGAGTTCCTCCAGCCAATTTCACAAAAGTTGGCCACCAATCCATATGAGACATCATTTGGTTCGCTACGGTGCCGGGTTTGATATGTCCTGGCCACCAAACGATGCTGGGGCAACGGAATCCCCCTTCGAAGCTTGTGCCTTTCATACCGCGGAAAGGAGTATAACCTGCATCAGGCCAAGCATCTATCCAAGCACCGTTGTCTGTCGTCCAAACAACGATTGTATTCTCGCTAATGCCTGCATCGCGTATAGCCTGCACGACTTGTCCTGAATTGTCATCCAACTCCATGAGAGAATCGAGGTAATTGCCGCCGGCGGCAGATTTGCCTTTAAAACGAGGAGAGGGATTGTTTGGATTGTGAACTTTCATAAAGCACACATACATAAAAAATGGCTTATCATCCTTAGCATGCTTTTTGATATAATTCACACTATCTTCACGGATGATATCATCAACTGTGGCAAGGTCTTCATAATTGAATTTTTTCTTCATCCTTTTAGGGGCTTCGCCTGCTTTTCCTTCCCATTGACTAAGATCTATCTTATTCCATGCTTCCATGAATTCTTTATTGTGAATTGGAAAATCTGGCTGCAAAGGAAGATAATCATAAGCATAAACTCCAGCATAGTAGGGTAGCATGTATTTCATTTCATCAAAGCCATGTACGGTTGGGAAATTTTCAGGCTTGTCTCCAAGATGCCATTTACCCCATTGAGCAGTTTGATAACCAAGTTTTTTTAAAGCTTCAGCGATTGTGGGATCTTCCTTCTGTATTCCGTTGAGATCGCCGGGAGCTAAAACTGTCGACAAAGCCGTACGAAGAGGAATGCGGCCTGTGATAAAAGAAGCTCGGCCAGCTGTGCAGCTTGCCTGTCCATAATAATTTGTAAATCGCATGCCTTCTGCAGCCAGGCGATCTAGATGAGGAGTTAGGCATCCTCTGGTTTCTCCGCCGCCATAGCATCCTAAATCGCCCCAACCTACATCGTCTGTCATGATAAAGACAATATTAGGTTTCTTATTTGCTTGATTTGTCTGTGTATTGTCTTGGGCTTCCGGATAATGGTTTATTAGCAAAAGGGCTAATAAGAAAAATGAAAAAGCCAACCTTTGAGAAAATTTCATAGAGTTTTCCTTGATACAGTTATTTTTTTAATACATAACTGTCATTCTCTATTTATTTCTATAAAAAAAATTAAAAGGTTAGAAAGGATTGGCCATTTAGTTTGAATTTAATTTTAATCACATAGGCAATTCTTTTAGATATCATAAAAGTGTTACCTATGTGAAATTAGGGCTAACAGCCCTATAGCTTTGCTATTTATTCGACAATGATAACACCAATTGTCGCAGCACTGGAAGGTTCTTCATCCCCAGAATTCCAAGATTTACGAGCTGCTTCGCAAGTTAATCCATCCGTTAACAAGAAACGCACTTCATAAATTCCTGGTTTTTTTGGAGAAACTAAAGTAAAGCTTCCCTTGCCTTCAGAATCCAAAAAACCCACATTATGGGTAATACAATCTTGAGCCCCTACCCCTTTAATACCTACAACGAGGTGATAAAGGTGGAAATTTTCCAAATCTTTGGAATCTATTTTGTATTTAAGGGTACCTTCAAGAATTTCTTCTGGGGCAACAACGGCGAACTTATCTCCATCGTGGATATTCACTTTATAGATTGTAATTGGCCCATAGGAAATTTCATTGCTTACCAAACCCAACCATGGGCATTCCTTGAAATAATTTTTCAAATGCTGTTTAGCGTCTGAAGTGAAACCGGCTGTTAATGGTTGACATAAAAAGAGGAATGCATAAGTTGCAATTCCTAATATAGCCATCCATTTTGTTGTCTTGCGTAATGTCATAATTAAAATCTCCGTAATGTTTTTATTGATTGTAGTCTATAAACAACCCTCCTTTGTTTTATAATTTATTTTATAACATTCGAAAAACCGCTTCTCGAATTTCTTGACAACTTCTTTATACTTGATCATATAAAAAACCACAACGCTTTTATTAATTAAAAATTAAATTATATATAAATTAGAAATAATTCTAATATTGATTAGAGGCTGGAAGGAGTTCTTTTTCAAACCTCTTCTCAAGCGAAGGAAATATATTTAAGGCTTGTTTATACTCCAAATATTTTTGAATTAGAGCCCCTTTAGGGGAAGTTGATTTTTCACGGATGGCTCGGATCATGAGATTTTTTGGAGTATGCTCCAAGTCGATGAATTCCAATATCTGAGTGCGATAGCCCATGATTTCTAATAATTGACCTCTGGCAGCGTCTGTAGCTAAGGCGGCAAATCTTTCCTTCAAGATTCCATGCTTTAACAAGGGGTCTAGAAAGTGATTTGATATTTGATGGTATAATTCATGCTGGCAGCAAGGCACTGATAAGATCGCGTCAGCCTGCCACCGGATAGCTTGCTCAAGCGCTGCATCTGTGGCTGTATTGCAGGCATGCAGGGATAGCATGATATCAACTTTGCTTTCAGGTTTGTGTTCGTTGATGTCACCTACTTTAAATTTGAGGCTATCATATCCTAATTTGGCTGCTAGGGCTTGACATTGTTCGATCACATCGCGTTTGAGGTCCAAACCCAGCATGTCGATCTCCAATCCCTTTTGATACTTTAAAAAATGATAAAGTGCAAAAGTCAGATAGGCTTTGCCGCATCCAAAATCGACAATATGCCAGTTTTTTCTGGGCTTAAGTTGCGACAGAACATCATCGATTAATTCGAGAAAACGGTTGATTTGTCGAAATTTATCCCGTTTTTTATCGATTACTTTGCCGGAAGGAGAGAAGATGCCTAGTTCTACTAAAAATGGAATAGGGCTGCCTTCTTCTAAGAGATAGTTTTTTTTGCGGTTATGAATCTGGCCAGTTTTGATTTTTGAGGGAGGTTTAGTCAATAGTGTGATTTTGCCTTTCTTGCTGACAAGTAATTGAACGTCAAATTGATCTGTAAATAGATGGGTTTGTTTGAAATTGTGGATCTGGTGAATAAGGTATTCATAGCATTGTTCTGACGTGTAATTTTGGTGAATAATTTTTTCCCGATATTGCAAAGAAACTTGAAAGTGTTTTTGATGTCGGATTATGACAGGTTTGATGGTCATCTTTTGCGGCAGGTCTTCAGATTTCAATTTAGCATTGCTTAAAACTGCTAAAATAAGAGAGTTATCTTGAAATAGCCCATGGAGTAGTTTTGTTAGCTTCGGATCAAAATCATTCATAATCACATTTTAAGCATAGCTTAATTAATTTGCAATTTGATATTATTCTCATTCTCTTTCTAAATGTGAATTACAAAATATCAATATTTTTTTATAAATTATATAAGGGTTTTATGAAAAAAATGTTTAAGCAAATTTTTATCCTTGTAAGCTTATTGTTATTAGGAAATGAGCTTGCCGCTGAAAACGAACTTGTGTCTTCTCCCCTTGAAGAAATCATGCGGCAAAAAATTAATACACTCGGATCTGGCAACAGCTTTACTTATGTTGATCTTGAATTAACAAGCAACGAAATTGATTTACTTGAAAAATTAAAATTTCAGGAGGATATGGGAGATCATTATGGCCGATTTGGAAATTTACATCTCATCAGAGACGAATTACCGGAATTTTTGCGCAGGATTGGAAATGACGATGAAGAAGTCATTCAAGCTGTTGCGGATATCATCAATAGAACAGTCCAAAATGTTGTAAAAGCATCTAACAAAAATAGCGCTTGGGTTACTGTACGGGCATTTACACCTGATGACGAATATGATATCCCTCGCTGGCACATTGATGGTCAATATTATGGCTTAATGAGTCCTTATCCCTATCCAGATCTTGTATTTAAATTTGCTGCAGTGTTGAAAGGACCCTCAACGTTGCTATATAACTTGCCTGACGATATGCGAGAGATATTTAATTCCCATTGGGATGATCGCCTATTTTTAAGTGAACTATTGGATTTAAATCAGGCTGAATCACCTGCAAAAGGACAGGGCGTTTTTTTTATTGTTTCCGATAAGGAGATTGGTGCAGTCCATTCTGAACCTAAAATCGACGAAAACCGTCTTTTCTTTTCTATTTTGATTGGCGATGAATCAGAAATTAATGAACTTTACGAAAGTTGGCATAGTGAATAGATAATAATGAATCATTAGACATTGTTCACCTTTTTAAGCGCTTGCAGATCCAAAATAATTCTGCTATATTTATATTAAAAAGAGATGTATGTTTTTATGGTTCAAAGAGATGACAAGGAATTTCCGTTAAAGTCCCTTCCAAAACGTTGGGTTGGGTGTGACCTCGAAGAGGAGTACTTCGGGGATGACAGGAAAATGTCCAAAAAAGATCGCAAATCTGCTTCTGCAAAGGATCGTTCCAAATATAAAAAAACAGATCGCGAAAAATTGCAGAAGCAGACTGCGCAGACCGATGCCATTAAAGCATCGCATAAAGATTATTTAGAAGGACGTGTTTTATCAATTCTTCCTGAAGGGATCATCGTTGAGCATGAGGATCGCACGATTACCTGTGCTTTACGAGGCATTCTCAAAAAAGATAAAAGCCAATTTAAAAACTTAGTCACCGTAGGTGATTATGTCCAATTTGAATTGATCAGTCCGACAGAAGGACAGATTGGCTATGTCAAACCCCGCCGCTCCACTCTTTCCCGCGCCGACAATTTGTCTAGGCGTAAAGAGCAATTAATCGCTGCAAACATAGATCAAGTCCTTGTCACAACTTCAGTCGTCTCTCCTCCCTTGAAATCTGCATTGGTAGATCGATATATCATCGCAGCCCAAAAGGGAAAGATGGAACCGGTGATTGTCATCAACAAGATTGATTTGCTGCAAAATGAATTGAATCAAGAGGATTCTTTGATCATTCAAGAAAAAGAATTACTTGAAGAGTTGGTGAAGGTTTATCAATCTATCGATATTCCTGCGATTCCTGTCAGCGTAGTGACAGGAGAAGGCTTGGATCAGCTAAAAAGCATCATGAAAGGAAAAGCTTCCGTCTTCTCAGGTCAATCAGGAGTAGGAAAATCGTCTTTGATCAATATCATCACAGGACTTGATTTGGAAACCAGCCTAATTGTTGAAAAAACTCAAAAAGGATCTCATACAACATCAATCACAAAGCTCATCCCTTTGGAATTTGGCGGTTGGTGCATCGATACGCCTGGGATTAAAAGCTTTGGTGTCTGGGACTTAAGCAAAGATGAAGTGGAGCAATATTTCTCAGAGATATATTCTGAAGGACATAACTGCCACTATCCTGATTGTGCGCATATCCACGAGAAAGGTTGCGCGGTCCATGACGCTGTCGAGAAAGGCAGAATTTCAATTTTACGATACAGTTCCTATCTTTCACTCATTGGAAGCATTAGCCAAGAACACCTCAGAAGATAAGTTCAAATATTGTATGGAAAAAACATGCCATTTAGTTTAAGCTAAAACTAATTTGAACGCTATTCCAATATAATCAATGAGGTGATCTCTTATGTCCTATATCCGATCAGTTAAAGCGATTGAAATCTTAGATTCCCGCGGCCAGCCTACGATTGAAGTGATGATAACAACAGATAAGGATATCATGGCCAAAGCTTCTATCCCTTCAGGAGCTTCGACCGGAGAGCATGAAGCTTTAGAGCTACGTGACGGGGATAAACTTCGTTATTTTGGCAAGGGAGTCCTCGCTGCTATCGATCATGTGAACAATCACCTCGCACCCATTCTTGTCGGAGAGCATGTCTTTGATCAAGGCCGTCTTGATCAGATCATGGTGAAAGCTGACAATACAGAAAACAAATCGCATTATGGAGCAAATGCCATCTTGGGTTGCTCTCTTGCTTTATCTAGAGTTGGAGCGTTGACAGCTAAATTACCTCTTTATAGATATATTGGAGGCTGCCACGCGCATATTTTACCTTGCCCCATGATGAATATCATCAACGGGGGCGCCCATGCTGATAATTCATTGGATTTCCAGGAATTCATGATTCGCCCCGTCAGGGCCCCTACTTTTCGCGAAGCTGTCCGCTGGGGATCGGAGATATTTCATACTCTCAAGAGCCTTTTAAAGGAAGAAGGGCACGTAACGGCTGTAGGAGATGAAGGTGGATTTGCCCCTAATTTAGAAAGCAATGAAAAAGCGATTGAAATGATTCTCATGGCAATTGAGAAAGCAGGCTATAAGGCAGGCCACCAAATCACTCTTGCATTAGATTGTGCAGCTTCTGAATTTTATGATAAGGCTTCACAAACCTACATTGAAAAGAAAAAGAAAAAACAAAAGAAAAATTACATCGAACGCACATCTCAAGAACAAGTGCATTATTTGGAAGAACTTTGTGCCAAGTATCCGATTGATTCTGTCGAAGATGGATTGGCAGAGAATGATTGGGAAGGCTGGAGATATTTTACGGAGAGAATGAATAAAAAGGTGCAAATTGTAGGGGATGATTTGTTTGTGACTAACCCCAAATTTTTGAAAAAAGGATTTCAAATGGGGGCAGCAAATTCTATCTTAATCAAACTGAATCAGATAGGGACTTTAACGGAGACTTTAGAAACCATCAGGCTTGCCCAAACACATTCTTATGCTGCGATTGTTTCCCATCGTTCTGGAGAAACTGAAGATAGCTTCATAGCCGATCTGTCTGTAGCGGCCAACACGGGACAGATTAAAACGGGTTCTCTTTCTCGTATGGACCGTATCGCAAAATACAATCGCCTATTGAATATTGAAGAAGGGCTCGGTTCAATGGCAGTTTATTTGGATAGTAATCCTTTCAAATTAAAATAGGATATAGATAGGCTATTGTTATGATTTTCCAACGAAGTGTTGTATCTTTTTGCAATGAGATATATTCTATCAATTTTTCAGGGGACATTGATGCAAAGTTGCAGATTTCGTTGTCAGTCAAACGGTAAATCACGGCATTAGCTGATTGCTCATCTTTTACAATTTTACGCAGATTTGCCAAACAACAGGAAAATTGCCTTTGTTTTCGATATAAACGAACTATCGCATATAAAAGCATTCCAAAAGGAACTAATTTCAGCCACATAAAGTGTTGATATAAATTTGAGCTCGCAAGAGTGGATAAAGACAAATCGATGATTAATATTAAAAAAAGGAACAATACAAACAAAGCGCTCTCCCAGGATGATTGCATGATCGGCCCAAAATATCTGCGAAAAGCGGAATGATCCGATCGATAAGCAAAAACTTCTTCAAAGCGGGGTTCTTCAAACATCATTCGACCTACATGTGAGAACTCATGGGCCATCAACTCATTTCGTTTGTAGAGGCCTAAATAAGTTTGAGAGTTTTTGAAAGCTGTTCTTAATTGGAAAAAAGCTCCAGTCGGCGTTGTTTCATTCTCTTGAAAAATCCAAGCGCATCCTCCGTGCCAGAACGCTAATTTGTAATTGCTAAAAAATACCGGAATCCAATCAGGCTTAATGTCATAGAGTTTTTCAGTGATTTGAAATGATTCGTCTAATATTTCCTTTGATATCCTGTTTTGGTTTGAAAATGGGGCATTTTCTACAAGTTTTGCATCGAAGGTATTTTGCAAATTTAAGCAATATTCAGCCCTGTTTGCAAAATCTTCAGGGCTTTCTTGGGGTCCCGGAATGATACCTAAACGGTTAAAATTCAACATTTCTTCATCTGTAAGGGACGTCATAAGCGATAGCCTAGGTATATTGCCGATTATTCTATTTCATCACCTAATTATCAGCAATACAGACGCGCGACTGTCAGTTTGACCGCGCCGTAAATTCTTATCAAATCGCGCCAAATACCTCAATAATGGCGCGATTTGATGGAATCGCGCCAAATATTAGCAATAATGGCGCGATTCTATAAAATTGCGCCATTTAAGAAATAGTGTCAGGCCTGACATTATGACACTTTTATATTTGCTTGGCCAGAAAACCGCTGGATCTTTAGTCCAGCGGATGAATGGCCTTTAGCCCTGGTTTCCAATATATTTCCTTATTGTCTCTTC
>Ga0206843_10052_pt2 | contig 17531 bp, 2 predicted proteins | sample Alteio_BWOrgCont_21_FD_152869 | JGI IMG/M metagenome (GOLD analysis project Ga0206843, IMG submission 152869) | Enriched cells from forest soil in Barre Woods Harvard Forest LTER site, Petersham, Massachusetts, United States -... | ecosystem: Environmental > Terrestrial > Soil > Temperate forest >...
ATCATTACATAAGCGGAGGGGAGCATGAATTCGGGAAGTCGGTCTTTCAGAAAGCTCCGTAGCTCCGCGGCAGTCGGCGCAGTCGCCTGTTTCGGGACCACATAAGCAACAAGTCGCCTATTTCCGGGCGTGTCTTCGCGCGCGATCACGACTGCCTCTCGAACCGCGGAGCATTGCCGCAATGAAGCCTCTACTTCGCCGAGCTCTACCCGGAAGCCACGAATCTTCACCTGGTTGTCGAAACGCCCCAAGAATTCTAAGTTCCCATCGGGAAGCCAGCGGACGAGATCGCCAGTTCGATACATCCGCGCCCCCGGTTCCCGGCTGAAGGGGTTCGGCATGAACCGCTCCGCCGTAAGCTCCGGCTGGTTCCAGTACCCCTTGGCAAGCCCAGTTCCCCCAATAAACAGTTCACCGGGCACCCCAACCGGTAGTAACTGCAAATGAGCGTCCAGCACGTAGACCTCCGTGTTTTGGATGGGCCGCCCAATTGGAATCGAGGAGACATCCTCAGGCAAGTACCTAGGAATCCGATAGCAGCAAGTGAACGTCGTTCCTTCGGTGGGACCGTAGCCATTGATAAGTTGGGTCGCGGGCAAGAGTTCCAAAGCCCGGCGAACGTGGATCACGGATAGCGCTTCTCCTCCCACAAGCAACTGTCGAACCCCTTGAAGTGCCGCAGGACATTCGTCAATTACGACGTTGAACAAAGAAGCAGTGAGCCAAAGCGTCGTAACGTGATGCTTCTGGATCGTTCGCCCCAGCGTTTCGCACGACGGTGTCCGGTCAGGAAAAAGCACGCAACGGCCGCCGTGCAAAAGCGATGACCACAGCTCAAATATGGAGACGTCGAACGACAGTGGGGAAAGCAACAGCGACACATCTTCCGGATGAAATGACGCATAGGAATTGCCAGAAAACAGTCGTATTACTCCTTCGTGCGGAACCACAATCCCCTTCGGAGCTCCGGAAGAACCAGACGTGTAGCATACGTAGGCAGCGCGCTCAACACACCTTGCAACAACAGGGTTATCCGCAGGTTCACGAAGAATAATATCACGATCGACATCGAGAAGTATGCTCTGGATTTTTAGATTTGCAACCCCCGTATGCAAATCTCTATTCGTCACAATAAGTCTTAATCCCGAGTCGGTTATCATCGAAACAAGACGCGCGTGAGCCTCATTTGGATGAATGGCACAATACGCTGCGCCTACTTTCAAAATTCCCAAAAGCGTGCACACAAGGTCAAACGATCGTTCCAAGTAAACGCCTACTATTTCGTCTGGCTCGACGCCACGTTTCCGCAAATGACTCGCAATCTGGTTAGCGATCACATTAAGTTCGCGGTATGTCAAGCACCGATCATCCATAATAAGGGCAACGCGGTCCGGCCCCAATGCCACCTGGGTCTCGAACGCTTCGTCGATACATCCACGCGAACACATATTACTGATTGGCCCGCGTCCACACCTCATTGTTTCAAGACGTTCACTAGTTGAAAAAGCAGAAATACCGCAAACCTGTCGCGCGATATCATTTGCAATGCTATCGAGTTGAACATGCATTTGTCGAAGCATCAGCGAGACCTGATCTTTCCCAAAACACCTGGGGTCATAGCTAAGTCCGAAGCAAAGCTGATCCCTGGGAATGCATGTGAATACAAGCGGAAAACTTGCGCAGTCTCGAATCGCAATACTTTGCCCCTTTGAAGCAAACGTCCCGTCATACGGGTAGTTCTCGAAAACAAACAGAGTCTCAAACAAAGTATGCTGCCCTGACTCTCTAGCCCACGTTTGTATCTTTGTCAGAGGAGTTGCTTCGTATTCGAGTAGATCGAGAACGTGAGCATTCACCTTCTTCAACCACGCCAACATCGATGCATAAGGTGTTATCCGAACCCGAAATGGCATTGTGTTTATCAAGAGCCCAACCATAGCGTCAATTCCTTCAATTGGCGCCGACCGACCAGAAAACACCATTCCAACTTGAACATCGTCAGTTCGACCATATCTACTTAGAACGAGGCACCAGCAACCTGCGACTAGCGAGTTGAGCGTGATTCCATGATGCGACGCCAGATTGCGCAACGACATACTCAGATCGCTTGGCAGGCGGAGTTCCTGCTCTAAATGCTCGACTCGACGATCGCTGCTCTCACGGCGTCGCCCGAAATCGCATAGCAAATGCATCGGGCCTTGGTAATCCTTTAACGCCTTTTTCCAGAATATCTCCGCACGACCCAAATCATATGACTCAAGCCACGCAAGATAGTCCGTGTATTGCGCGGGCTTAGGCCACGCAACCGATCGCCCCGACAAAATAGTTTCATACGCCTCGAAAAGCTCTTTCCACAATATTTGAACGGACCATCCATCTAAGACGAGATGATGGTGACACCAAACCACTTGCCACAGATCGTCGCTCATTTGCACCAGCAGAAGTCGCATGAGCGGTGCGCACGCCAGGTCAATTCCTCGTTGTCGGTCGGTTTGCAATAAAGCTTCTAATAGTTGCTCCTTCTGGTCGGCAAGAATTGAACGCCAATCGTAAATTTCCACGGGGATTGTAACCGCCAAATGGACCCGTTGTATTGGGTTTTCGAGGCCCACCCAATGAAAACTAGCCCGCAACGAATCATGTCGGGCTAACAAGAGCTGCCACGCCTGCACGAAAACGTCTGGATTGACAGCGCTATTTATAGTGCATGTCACTTGTTCAATGTAGACCAGACCGCCGCGAGCACCAAGGCAGTCGAATAAAATACCTGATTGTGTTGGTGACAGACCATAGACATTGTATTCCGGCACGCCACGATCAACGCCAATGGTTGTTTCAGGGGAACAAGCAGTGTCAGCAGTCGAGAACTCGTCCAAATCTTTAAAAGGCGACAAACGCCCAAAGTCCGCCAAGACAGTTTGTATCCATTTCTCGACGACTCCAAATAAAAAGTCAATTGTTGCGTTCGGAAGATGATCCTTCCTGTAGTTCCAACTAACGTAGAGCTGTTGGCGGAACACCATCCCAGACACCTCCAGTGAATGCAGATGATAGTCTTCTTGGAGCAGAGCATCGGGAAGCCATGAGCCCGACACGGAAAATAGATTCGTTGGCGACACAGCAGTGTCAAGAGATCCGAGATAATTAAACGAAGTTCGAACCACTTGACCAAGGCTTAAATCAGCTCGCAGAGAAACATCAGAACTAAGGTAGCGCAGCAGTCCGTAACCAATGCCCTTATTCGGAACGCGTCGCAGCTGGTCGCGAATCAGGAGTATAGCGCTTTTCCACGTGATGTCTCTAGGCAGTTCGAATCGAACTGGGAATAGGGATGTGAACCAACCGACCGTTCTACTTACGTCAATCGTCCCACGCAGGTCATCGCGTCCATGAGATTCGAGATTAATAAGAGCGCACTGTTCGTTTGAGCATTCGGTTATCGCGTAAACTAACGCTGCCAGGATAAGTTCATCGATACCGCCATTCGCGCGTTTTCTCAGGAAATACCGAAGTTTATTTGTCTCGTCCGGGCTTAAACAAAGCACTTTCGTACCGAATTCATCCGGTCGACCAAAAATCTCCTGTCGCCCGACTTCGTTGAATGACGAAGTTAGATTGGCCGGTAGGGCCAAGACTTCTCGCCAATACGATGCTTCGGCAAGCACAGCGTCTGAGTGCGCGTATTCAGCCAAAGCTTCTCCCCAACGTCGGAATGACGTTGACTTAGGGCCAAGGTCGGCCGGTTCGTCCCGTCTAAGCTGCTCATAAACTGTAGTCAGATCGTCTAAAATCACTCCCCACGAAAGAACGTCGATAGCGAGATGATGGATAGCAATGAACACAAAAGCGCGATCGTCTTGGGAATCGAGCAGCGCAACGGTAATCATTGGGCCGTTGACAAAATCAATTGCCTCGTTTATATTTTGGACGGCGTTCTTTATCGCCTCACGTTCTGTGCCACTATAGCCATCCGTTAGTTTACGCAGGTCAACATAAGAAAAGGCCGAATCGCTTTCTTGATCGGTGTTATCAAAGCATACTTGGTCCCATTCAGAGCACGTACGCAGGTAGCGAAATCGCAACGCATCGTGGTGAATAAGTAGTTGCCGAACGGCGGCCTTTAGCAAGTTAGCATCAAGAGGTTTACTGGCTTCCAGAAGCAGCGACTGCGTGAAACGATTCGGTTCGGGCAAATCGAACTCGAGGAACCATCGCTGAATCGGCGTTAAAGGCACCGGTCCAGAAACGGGTACGCTGTCATTAGTTTGCGTGCCGCATTTATCGATGAGCGGAGCTAATTCGGCAATGGTCTTGTGGTCAAAAAGCTGTCGAGGGGTTATCTTGATAGCACAACGGTTAGCGCGTGCGACCACTTGGATCACCAGGATCGAGTCTCCACCAATTTCGAAAAAGTTGTCGTGGATGCCGACCTTGTCGAGGCCCAATACCTCCGCCCAGATTCCGCACAATAATTCCTCGGTCTCGGTCCGTGGTTCCACAAACGCTGATTTCGGTTCAGATCGCCTTGGTTCAGGTGCCGGCAGCGCTCGGCGGTCGAGCTTTCCGCCCAGCATGCGCGGGAGGTTCGCCATCATAACATAAGTCGCAGGAAGCATGAATTCGGGAAGCCTATCATTTAGGAAGTTCCGTAGCTCCCCAGCAGTCGGCTCGGTCGGCTGTTTGGGGACCACATAAGCGACCAGTCGCGCATTTCCGGGTGTGTCTTCGCGCGCCACGACTGCGACTTCTTCAACCGCCGCGCATTGCCGCAAAGCGGCCTCGATATCGCCGAGCTCAACTCGAAAGCCACGAATCTTTACCTGATCGTCGAGCCGTCCCAAGAACTCGAGATTGCCATCGGGAAGCCAGCGAACAAGATCGCCAGTCCTGTACATTCGGGTTCCAGGTTCCAGGCTGAAAGGATTGGGTATGAACCGTTCCGCCGTAAGCTCCGGTCGGTTCCAGTACCCTCTGGCAAGCCCGATTCCCGCGATGAACAGTTCCCCAGGCACCCCCACGGGCACTACTTGCAAATGAGCGTCTAGCACATAGATCTCGGTGTTTTGTATGGGTCGGCCGATTACAGGAGTTCCTTCTCCTTCGCTTGCCATCCAAACGGTTGCCCAAACAGTGGTTTCCGTGGGTCCGTAAGCATTAAAAAACGCCCGACCTTCTCCCCATTTCGCTACGAGGTCGGGGCCACAAACCTCGCCAGCCGATACTACACTCTTGAGAAAAGGCAGATCTGATGACGGGAGCACTGCGAGAACGGAAGGGGGTAAAGTTACAGACGTGATGTTTTTTTCAAGGAGTAATCGCCGTAGATCTGCACCAGCCATGAGGCGAGGGCTGTCGACTAAGACTAACGTGGCGCCGGCAAAAAAGGCCATCACGATCTCAAAAATTGACGCATCGACGCTTATTGAAGCGAATTGTAAAACCCGAGACTCTTTTCCGCTCGGAAATGTCATTGCTTGCGCAAGTGCTAAATTCCATAAACCTCGATGCTCAATTACAACGCCCTTCGGTGACCCAGTGGAGCCCGATGTGTACATTATATATGCTGCGTTCGTTCCATCAATCACTTCACGACATTTTGAACTATATCGTGTATCAATTTCAATCGAATCGGAATCGACACATAAAACGACTGAACAGTGGACTGGAAGGCGATCAACTATACTGTTTTGCGTGATAAGTACGGCCGGAGCAGAATCCTCAAGTATTGCAACCAATCGGCTAATTGGATAGGACGGGTCCAGTGGAACATATGCTGCTCCAGATTTCAGTATTCCGAATAAGGCGACGATCATATTGGCGGATCGTTCGAGGCAAAACGCCACACGGGATTCTCGCCTTACTCCCAAAGATAGCAGCTTGTCTGCAATTTGATTGGCGCGGCTATCTAATTCCCGATATGTTAATTGAACATTGTGGTGTTCCAGCGCAACCACATCGGGAATCGCAAGCGCTTTTGCCTCCAGAATTCGATGTATTGGCTGATCCGTTACGTTAAAGGCGCCGGATTCGCTCCACTGCCTCAGTATTCTCGCTTTTTCCAGCTCCGCAACATACGGTATCCGATACAGAGACACAATGGCACAAGATGGAAACGCTTCCAGAAGGGTCTTCAGCTGCCCTAACATGTAGGCTACAGCTTGAGGATCGATCCGGGCACCATCGTAGTGAATGGTCAACGTGAATTCGGCCGCTGGATTTACCGTTAACGTTATTGGGTATGTCGACTGCTCAACACTAAATACATCGGTGATCGCCACATTAGGCAGCCCATTGTAAGAAGGGGCGCGGGGATAATTCTCAAACGCAATTACAGTATTGAACAAAGACCGTCCATGAGAAAGTCCACTCCATTGTTGCACTTTACTTAATGGAGAATGCTCCATTTGGGGCAACTCATTTAAAGCTATCTGCAACGCTTGGAGCCAGGTCGTCAAGACCGCCGACGGACTAACCTTTACCCTAACGGGGAGGGTATTAGCCATCAGACCGATAACAGAATCGATTCCCGGCCAATCACCAGAACGACCTGATACATTTACTCCATACACGACCTCTTCGGTTCCGATATAACGACTAAGAAGACACGCCCAGGCTCCTTGAACAACCGTACTGAGTGTGAGTCGGTGAATGCGTGCAAAACTCCGAATACCGTTTGAGACACCGACGGGGAGTCGAACCTCACACTGTTCAGGGCATGCCAAGAACGTTGACCGTCGAGGCAAACTGGGTAGTGTTAAAATAGTCGGGCTTTTTAAGCCAGCCATCGTCTGTCGCCAGTACCGCTCCGCAGACTCCATGGGTCGCCCGTGCAGCCAAGCTATAAAATCACGGTATCGAGGCGTCGGGTTATTGAGTCGATCAGGTCCAGTTTCGTCGCCGCTAAAATACGTGAAAAGCTCGGAAAGGAGCAATTGGGCCGACCAGCCATCAAGAATGATATGGTGGTACGTCCACACAAAAAGATACTCATCCGGCTTCACTTTGCACAAGGCCACTCGAAATAGCGGCGCGATCTTTAAATCAAAACCGTGCGAGCGGTCATTCGAAAGCCTTTGGCGCAGCCGATTGTGCAAGGCTTCACCAGCGGAAGAGGACCAATCCTCCTCAACAAGATCTACTAATACAGTGCGACGTACCACCTGTCGCGGCTCTGGCAAGCCATCCCAGTAAAACGCCGTCCGAAGGACTGAGTGGCGGTCGAGAAGCCTTTGCCACAATCTGTGAAAAAGAGTGACATCTAGCGTACCTTTAAGCGTGCAGACGAATTGGACAATGTAAGCGCCTGAACCTGGAGACTCAACATCATGGAACAGCAAACCTTGTTGCAGAGCCGTTAAGGAGTATATGTCCTCGACATTGTCTTGTAATTCGGCTTGTAAGGTAGTCATAAACGGTCTCCAAATGTACAACTAAACAGAGGCAATCCATCAATTGTTGGTACGGCCGCCCTCGTGCACCTGATGCAGCCATGTCCCTGGGATTGCGTCGGTTTCCTGGCCGGCGATCCTTACGTGGATTGTGCTATGCCCTGCGGTTATCACGCCGCGGTAGCGATAGTTCCCAGCTACGCTCTAGTCGGTCGGCCATAACTCCTCGTTCCCGGCACGCCTTAACAAGCTTATCCGACTCAACCATTTGAGGTGAATCGATTTCGAATTCGGCGCCCATAATAAACTTGAGCCATGGTTCCAAGCCCATTGCGTACACAAAAACGCGTTTGCACTTAAGTGCCTCAACAATTTGATTCGCTTGTTGAGCATTGCACGCAGCTAACCGTCGTGATTGATCATTTGCCCGGGTGATTGGCGACGTCAGCAAGTGCCCGTAAATCCACGATAGAGGCGCACCCTCGCACTCGAGACCGATGAACAAGAGGTCAACCTGACCGCACATGTCGGCTATCCGATCGTATAGACGATTTTCGATATTCTTCGAATCAGCCAGAAAAAGAATAGAGTGTCCGCCCAATTGCACTAAATAACCAAGCTTGCAAGTGATGTTCAGATCTCCGTGTTCGCCAAGGAACGGAATACCGGTAATAGTGCCATCCTCAAGTTGCACATCTTCACATTCTTCCAACTCGCGTACACGAGTGAATCCAATCATCCGCAGCATCATACGAAGCGATGGGTCCTGAAGAGCTCCGGTCCCCCCTTTAGGTACGATTACCTCTCGAACTCGGCTACGAATTTGAAGCAGTGTTTCCAAGGATACGTGGTCGGAGTGGCTATGAGTAATCAGCACGTAGTCGATTACGTCCGGAAGATCGCAGAATGAGAAACGCGCCGAAGTGGATCCGACAGCATACGGAACGAAGGCATCCGTAAGGATGGCTACGCCATTGTATTCTAAGAGGACGCAGGCGTGACCGATATATCGGATTCGCAGAACGTCGTGCGCAGCCGGAGTGAAGGGCCGAGGCGGCTGGTTTGTCAAGAACGATTCCAAAATGGGATCCTCGGAATCCGAGGCGCCAAGCCATTCTTTGAACGTCGCAAGACAAATTGCATTGTGTCTCGATTTAAAGACATCGTCCAGCCGAGAGCTTGAGAACGGAATACTTGCATGAAAAGAATTACTGCCCATTAGGCGAGGTGTGCTGAAGGCAAATGGGCGATTATCCGAGTTTGCCGTATACAGACGAACAGATTGATGATCAGTAGAGTAATAGTGGCTCCTGTACAAGAGGCCTTCGAGCAGGCGAATTGAGGGGCGATGTTCTAAGTCGTATACAAGTTCAATGTACCCACGAAGTTCTAGCGGACATTTTGCGTACAGGCCTTCTAGTGATGCGCCTGTAGCCTCTCTTTGTAACAGTTCGCTCAATTCACGGTAGGCTTTGGCGAATTGAAGTTGGGCCAATTGGCGCGAAAGCGTTTTATCCAAGAGCTCGCGGACATCTGCAGGCCGAAATCCTTGAATGTCAAGGAAAGGACCACCGCGAAGAGCCGGGTTAATGACTGCGGCAGCATGTATGTCCGGTGATGAGAGAAACGAACGCATTATTCGTATATGGCTATTTGCAACGTTCATGGAAGCTGTGGCGGGTGAGACTATTTGCGGCCAAGCGTACCATTGGTTTACCAGCGGCTCGACAACTACATTCTCCCTCAAATAGCGTGACGAGTTGTTCATGATGATACTCACGGCAGGTTAAAGTTGCTCGGCATGTCATTCGTACTAACGCAACACAAATACACAATGCGAGGTTTAGGAGTCTGAATGCCTTCGCCCCTCTACAGCAAGGGAACGCAGCGATGTCGCGCATTTGTTCAGTAGGATCTCAATTGACGTTCTCGCGTGCAGGTGATGACTATACTGAATCGACAAATGCAATCGCTTTTCCGAGACAAAGGCAGTAAACTCGAGAATGTGGGGCCGTTGAGCATTAGGGTTGCGTTCACCAGGCAACGCAAATCGCTGGAAACGAAATAGCGATTGGTGCGAAAGAATATGATCAAGATGTCCAAGATAATTGATCGAGATTTCCGAAGAAGGTAAAGAACGCAAGCGTGAGCTGGCAGCACCTGGCCGCCCGAGGAAACGCACTAAGCCATACCCAAGGCCGAAACACGGGATGGCCTTCACCTGCGTATCAATTCTTTGTAATAGCTCATCGTCACGAGAATTAGTCGAAACGTCGAGATAAATAGGGCAAAGTGCGGTTAGCCAGCCGACCGTTCCTACCAGGTTCGTCTGCGATAAATCGGGTGGTCGACCGTGATATTCTAGGTCACACAGAATGCCTTCTTGACCCGACCAGTCACGCCAGGCACGACCTAGGGCTGCAATAAGCAGGTCTTTCACCCCAACGCGAAATGCGATTGTGATGTTCCGCAGAAGCCTATTAGTCTCATCAATCGAAAGTGTTACGGTAGCAATTCGCGACGATCCTTCGGTGTTAAGACCTTCAAAGTCCAGCGGTACTCGAGGGGGTTTGGATGGAAAGATAGTTGACCATTGCAGTACCGCATCCTCGAGAGCAGGCGAAGCCGCCAGTTTCTCAAGTCTATCGGCCCATGTATTAAACGAGGCGCTTCCATTCGGCCGTAGTGGTTGTTCGCCGCCGGATAACGTTGCATATAACGCTTCGAGATCCTGCACTAGTATTTGACATGAGATAAGGTCCGTTGCGAGGTGATGGACAACCAAGACCAACCAAGGATTCAAATCGCGGCCTCGATTGAAAAGAATGATTTGGATCAACCGCCCCTCCGTAATGCTAAGGCGAATTTGGAGGTTTGCGACGCTGGTGCTCAATGCAGCTTCATGTTGCTGCGGTGATGTTGCTGATAAATCGACTTTATGTACGCGAATGGGTTCCGCGGCGACAGGTAGAAATTGTTGCCAGCCTGATGGGTTTTTAATGAACCGGAGACGTAACGCATCGTGACGGGAAACCAAATGACCCACTGCTTCAGCGAGCAGATCCTCGTTTACGGGCCGAGTCACTTCGAGTAAGATCGACATGTTCCATTGGTTAGCCTCTACGAAGTTCTGCTCAAAAAACCAGTGCTGCATGGGGCTCAAGGGCAAGCAAGTATCTATGGAGTCATTTTCGACAGGGGCAAATGAGCATTTGGTCTCTCCTGCGGCGAGTTGCGCAACAGTGGGACCCTGGAAAAATTGCTTTGTAGATAATCTCATCCCGAGCTGGTTTGCCCTAGCTACGACCTGGATCATCAAAATGGAGTCGCCACCGAGTTCGAAGAAGTTGTCATGAATGGCGACAGCATCAATCCCCAATGCTTCGGCCCAAATTCTGCACAACAACTCTTCGGTTCCCGTCAGGGGTTTTGCACACGGTGACGCGGATTCGGATCGCCCTGGTTCGGGGGCCGCCAGCGCTAGACGGTCGAGTTTTCCGCTTGGTGTGAGCGGCAGCTCGGTAATCATTACATAAGCGGAGGGGAGCATGAATTCGGGAAGTCGGTCTTTCAGAAAGCTCCGTAGCTCCGCGGCAGTCGGCGCAGTCGCCTGTTTCGGGACCACATAAGCAACAAGTCGCCTATTTCCGGGCGTGTCTTCGCGCGCGATCACGACTGCCTCTCGAACCGCGGAGCATTGCCGCAATGAAGCCTCTACTTCGCCGAGCTCTACCCGGAAGCCACGAATCTTCACCTGGTTGTCGAAACGCCCCAAGAATTCTAAGTTCCCATCGGGAAGCCAGCGGACGAGATCGCCAGTTCGATACATCCGCGCCCCCGGTTCCCGGCTGAAGGGGTTCGGCATGAACCGCTCCGCCGTAAGCTCCGGCTGGTTCCAGTACCCCTTGGCAAGCCCAGTTCCCCCAATAAACAGTTCACCGGGCACCCCAACCGGTAGTAACTGCAAATGAGCGTCCAGCACGTAGACCTCCGTGTTTTGGATGGGCCGCCCAATTGGAATCGAGGAGACATCCTCAGGCAAGTACCTAGGAATCCGATAGCAGCAAGTGAACGTCGTTCCTTCGGTGGGACCGTAGCCATTGATAAGTTGGGTCGCGGGCAAGAGTTCCAAAGCCCGGCGAACGTGGATCACGGATAGCGCTTCTCCTCCCACAAGCAACTGTCGAACCCCTTGAAGTGCCGCAGGACATTCGTCAATTACGACGTTGAACAAAGAAGCAGTGAGCCAAAGCGTCGTAATGTGATGCTTCTGGATCGTTCGCCCCAGCGTTTCGCACGACGGCGTCCGGTCAGGAAAAAGCACGCAACGGCCGCCGTGCAAAAGCGATGACCACAGCTCAAATGTAGACGCGTCAAACGATAGCGGGGAAAGCAGAAGCGACACATCTTCCGGACCTAAATCGACGAAGTTCGGCTTCGACACTAGTCGAATTATCGAGGCGTGGCTAACAGCAACACCTTTAGGAGAACCCGTCGATCCAGACGTATAGACGACTTGCGCGACGCCGTCGCCATTTTCTGGCCGCTGATCGAGACCTAAGTCTCTGGTGGTGGTCGTGGGCGCGGAATAGGAGTCAACACAAATCACCGGGATTTCAACAGACGGCAGAGTACATTTCGCAACTCGGTTAGTTACAATTACAGAAGGATTCGCATCGCGTAGCATATATGCTATGCGTCCGGGAGAATCCCCAGGCTCCAGGTTGATGTACGCCGCTCCGGCCTTGAGAGCGCCAAGCATCGAAACCACGGCCCCAACGGATCGTTCGAGGAAGATTGCAACTACGAAAGCCTGGCCATTCGAAAACTCGCGCAAGTGGGAAGCCAATTGAGACGATTGCTGATTCAGCTCTTCATAGGTCACCTCCACGTCAGCAACAAGTGCAATCGCGCGCGGATTAGTGGTGGCCTGGAACTCAAAGAGACTATGCACGCGTTCCGGCAAACCACTTTGCGCTTCGCCTGTGCCATAACATAGCACCTGTTGCACTTGTGTGGCTGATGACATTCGAAGGTCAGCAATTATTGAATATGAATCATAACACAAATTGTGAACAATGTTACGGAAGCATGAAAGCAACCCGATAATTGATATGGTATCGGATCGGCCCGCGTTGTATTCACACTCAACGTTCAGCGAATGATCAATTTCACGAACAGTTACAGAAAGATCGAATTTGGCGATTCCCGACGGTATATCCACTGACTCGAGCTCAAGACCAGGCAGTGCCATTTCAGCTGCCGACGGATCCATACCAAAGCTTATATTAAAAGGCGACGAACGAAAGCAAGGTTCTCTGTCTGCAAGACCTTGTACCATCGACCCCAGGGGTACTGACCGAAATTCGTACGCGGCCAGCACAGCATCTCTAATGATACACAGATAATCCCTGACATTGGTAAAGCCGGTCTGATGGCTCGTAATCGGAACCAAGTTGACCGCATAGCCCACAAAGGGGCACTCGCACAATGGCGAGCGCGTCGAAAAGGGGATGCAAAGCACAACACTATTCTGTCTTGAAATACGGTGAAGAGCGACGCAAAAACTCGCAAGAAGAACCGTAAACACAGAGCAGCCAGCTTTTGAACTGAATGTACGTATTCGATCACAAATCTCTGGCCCGATCCGAAGAAACTCGCTGCGCGCGCCATTAATAGCCGAGGGAAGCGTTCGGCACGTTCTTGGAAGCGAGAAAGCGCACGCCTGGATGCCGGAGTCAACCCTTGATATCGCTTTCTCGATCAACGACTCGCTGAGAACGGTTTCTTGAGCGAGGACAAAGTCAGCAATTGTCAATGGTGCCAGTAACTTTGCTTCGTCGGGACGCGCATCCACCAGGTAAAGGGCCGCGAGCTCAGAGAGTATGATGGCGAATGATGTACCGTCCACTACGAGGTGATGAACAACAATCGCCAGCAGATGTTCGTCCTCGTTTATCCGCGCTATACCCACACGTGTAAGTGGTCCACCCAAAAGCTGAAATGGCCTAGAACGGAATTCACAAAGCCAATGTGCCTGATTCTCAGAATCGGTCAGAGAACCCTGCGGATCAAATCCTATGCGCTCGATCCGTGCCGCGATGCCTGATTCCGTGGCAACAATGAGAAACTCACCAGTGGGAGAGAGACATGCTCTTAACGAACCATGACGATTAAAAACGACCTCAAAACACCGGACAAGTCGCTGTGTGTCGAGTTTGCCCTTCAATCGAATTGCCACGACTTCATTATATGCGATTGAGGCTTCTTCGCAACGCTTGACAAGGGATAAGAGCTGCAATTGCGAAGTGCTCAAACGAACCTGCTCTAAGCCTGATACGTCCGTTGTCAATACCGGTGCGCCACGGCCGTTCATGTTGTGCGATGGTTCAGGACTCATCGTTTGGTGCGACTCCGGCTCGCCACTTAAACCAAAAGGTTCGGTCGAGCGTTCGTAAGATCCGACTTGACAATCGTGGGATGGCAGTGAAGCTGTAGTGGACGAAACCGCATCGCGATTATATGCTTTGAGCAAATCGTCTACGAATTCCAAGCCCTCCAGCACTGCACTGGCGTCAATTCCGAAGTCAGGAAAACATGCGATTTCGGTGACGCCAATTTTTATTAATTTGTCGATTAGCGGCATACACGATTCTGGGCTACCAATTAGCGATGCGTGCTCGACATACTTCTGATAGGCCCTCTTGGCCACATATTGCGTATCCCTTTCGAATGTTCCCGCAGTATAAGGCGAATCGTTGGCGGCCGAATCAAGGTGGCCAATCAACTCTTTGCTTCTTAGCAGGTAATCAGTAAACGGTTCGAAAGCGCGGCGTCGTGCACTTTCGCAATCCGCCTGGAGGAACGTGTGAAGGAGAAGAGTCACTCGGGCACGGCTAATACTGTGGCCACTATCGACCAGAGCTTTACGGTACAACTCGATATTGGTGGCCAGTTGATCGGTAGATTGACGCATCAGATTTGTTAGGACACCGAACCCGAGTGCACCAGCCTTCTGAAACGTCGCTGGATGGCTGACAGCCGTTATCCAAGTGGGAAGATACGGCTGGACAGGAAGAGGATAAAGGGAAACCTCTGCCGCCCGCCCGTTTCCATCGACGAATGAGACGCTCTCTCCGCGCCATAAACTATGGATTTGTTGCAGATTTCTCCAAAGGTAATCTTTGCGTTCCTGGTAGCATCCTGGAGAAAGTAAAAAGTCTGTGGGGTGCCAACCCGAGGCAAATGACACTCCTACGCGCCCATTTGATAAATTGTCCACGACAGACCAATCTTCAGCCACGCTAACGGGGTGATGGAGTGGCAAGACAACGCTGCCTGCCCGAAGCCCTATGCGATGCGTCTGCATCGCAATGGCCGATGCCAGAACAGCTGGGTTCGGTGATAGGCCGCCGAACGAATGAAAATGTCGTTCGGGCAACCAGATCGCGGAGAAGCCTTTCCTGTCAGCCAATTGCGCCGACTTTAGGAGCAATTCATATTTTCCGGGTACCCACCCTGCTTGGTATTGGCCAAAAAAAGAAAGGCTAAACGCAACTTGCGATTTTTTGTTTATGCACGGCGCCTTGTCAGCACTTCGCGCCAACGCATTAGTCGAGCGAAATGCCACGCCTGAAATCGCTTCAGAGACTTGGCCGCGGACTGTCTTCTTTAAATCGTCAGAATAGGGCTCTTTTTCGCGTTCTTGAGTTCCTGGCTGACACAATTCCAGAATTCCGGTCTGCTTGTCGACAGATTTAAAAAGGTCGGTAGTTTCAACACATTGCGGTGGCGACATCGGTGTTTCGGCGGCACATGAATGTGTACGGACGCCGTGTAGGTCCTGTGAACCAGCACACTCTTTCAAGCCGTCTAAGCTTTCGTCCACTGCATGCTGAATCCGCTCGATGTCCTCAGCGGTATGAGCAGTCGAGATAAAACAATTTCTACCCTCCCATGTGTAGATTCCGTGCCGCAACATGTGGTAATAGAAAAGATCAATATTTAGGTCGGAACGGAACCGAAACAGTGACCCGCAATGCTCAACACGAATCGGTGCGCCTTTGTGAGAGAAACGATTGTTCAAAGCATTAACTAGGTCAAGCGTTAGCCGATTGAGAGCCGGATATAGATCATGGCCATTCGTCTGCAAGTAGCGGAGAACTGCTCGAGCAGCGGCCATTGCAAGAGGATGCTTTGAGAACGTGCCGGCGAAGAACGTTTTATCTACTGCGGGAAATGATGCGTCTCCATAGGACCAATAGCCGCCGTCAATCCGGTCGAGGTATGCAGCCTTTCCAGCTATTGCTCCAATCGGCAGCCCACCGCCAAGTATCTTCCCATAGGTTGCTAGGTCCGGTCTAACGTCGTAAAAAGCCTCTGCTCCTCGGATGCCTAATCGAAAACCTGTAATTATCTCATCGAAGATTAGGGCAATACCTGCTTCATTTGTAATATCGCGCAATTCGTTCAAAAAACGCTTAGGCTGAAGACTTGGGTTTCTACTTTGGACAGGCTCGACAAGAACAGCAGCCAGGTCGGGAGCTGCCTGTTTTATTGTAGTAAGGGCAGTTTCGTCTCCGTACGGCACTAAAATGATATCAGCAACATTACTAGCCGGAATTCCCGGAAAAGCAGGGATCGCGCTCGCGTTGCCGCTATTTAGCGAAGGCAGAACTAAACTTCCGTCGAAGCTACCATGAAATGACCCACTAAACAATGCAACCTTCTGTCTCCCTGTAGCCGCCCTTGCCACACGAATTGCACCCATAATCGCTTCCGTTCCGGAGTTGCAAAAGGCGACACGGTCATGTCCTGTCAACCCGCAGATAAGCTCGGCGACCTCCCCGGCAAGACCGCACTGTGGGCCGATCTGTATGCCCATCATTAGCTGCTCTTCGATTGCTTTTTGAATGAATGGTGCACCATGTCCAAAAAGAGTGGCGCCAAAGTTCATTGCGATGTCGATGTACTCATTTCCATCGACGTCCCATAATCTTGATCCGTTTGACCGCGTCCCGATAATAGGATAAAGTAGCTCTTTGGTCGAATTGCGAAATCCGGCTGATGTTCGACTGTCAGCGAGTCGGAGTCTGTACCTCTGGGTCAGTCGCTTTGACGTCGCAGTGCGTCGAGTGTACTCATCAGTGAAGAGTTTGAGAGCGACATTATCGTGGCCGGGCGGGTTCGGTAGAGAAGAGCGCGCTCTCTCTTTTGAAGGGGCGCCGCCACCATGTGCATCGCCCTCACAAAGTCGATGTTTTATAGACGGCCCGCTCGCCTGGGCACTATATACGTCACCAGCCGCGCTTGCGTCGTCATCTGGTTTAGTGCTGTCTACGTGTCGCGCTGATCTTGCGTCGTCACCTGTTTTAGTGCTGTCTACGTGTCGTGCTGATGTTGCGTCTACTATTAAGTTAGAGCTAAGTGATTTGAGTAAGGATAATTGGCTCTGCACTAGATTCTCATAGGTCTTGAGCTGCTTCTCGCAAATGGCGTCGATAAAATGGGCGGACTTCATGACTTCGTTGCTGCGCGCGCCAATCGCTTGATCAACAATAGCCTTAGGGTTCACAATATGATTTAATGGCTTGGCTATTGTGTCCGCCGACACGATTTGATTGTCTCGTCGTTCAGGTCTTGAAATGCGACCGAGAATATAATCTGCAAGCGCCTGCAAGGTATTACATTCTTCAAAAAGCTGTCGAGCTGTTAATGTTACTTGAAACAAAGATTCAACCTGATGCACAGTTCTAACTACCGCGATCGAATCGGCACCGATTTCAGTCAGCGGAACGCGGGGATCGACCTGGTCCACGCGAAGGTGGAGTTGCTCCGCAATGAGGGTCTGTAAGGTCTTTACGATATTACTTCTTGAGTTTTCAATGTTGCCAGCATCTTTGGAACAAGAATTTGTCACGTCGCGATCCTCCTGGTTCGTTCTATCTATTCCGGCCGTCTGTCTGGCCAGTCCATCCCATGTAGAGAGAACCGGTTGCGAAGAGGTTAGAACATTGGCTGAGAAATAATCTTTTGTTTGCAAGGCAACACAGTACTCTTTCCGCTCAAATGGATAGGTTGGGAGTTCCACCCGTCGGCGGATGTAGTCTCGGTCGAAACCAGGCCAATCAACTGCGGTGCCGC
>Ga0206843_10175_pt1 | contig 17523 bp, 22 predicted proteins | sample Alteio_BWOrgCont_21_FD_152869 | JGI IMG/M metagenome (GOLD analysis project Ga0206843, IMG submission 152869) | Enriched cells from forest soil in Barre Woods Harvard Forest LTER site, Petersham, Massachusetts, United States -... | ecosystem: Environmental > Terrestrial > Soil > Temperate forest >...
AACCAATTCTTCCGCCGCCGTCATTTGATCGCGCAGCTGCGTGCGAAATTGCAGCACATTATAAGAAACCCCGGCAACCACCCCCTGCCAGACGGGAATGTCGAAGCCCGGCAACTTTCCGCTTGGCAACAATCCCCGCGCATTCAACTGCGCCGAAAGCAAGTCCCCTGGGGGCACGTCAAAGCAACAAGCCGTCAACGCATGGCAGATTGCGCCACGCTTACCCAATTGCTCCAGCATGGTCCGCATCGATTGCGCCGCGCCGTTGCCCTCGTCAAACAGGTTGACCGGATTGATGAAGGCCACGGTCAACGGACGTGCGGAAGCGGAAATAGAAACGGGAACATGAATGGGTGCGGTCATGGAAGCGATTTTGCATGAAACGGGCGGGTTGTGCGAATTTTGTGGGGGAATGGGAATTTTGCGCTATGCATGATTAATGAAACACGAAATGCAAAAAATCTGCACCAGAAACAGATTTAGGCGATAATTTACTATGAAATCTACTTTTATCTGCAGGAATTCAGCATGTTGATCGAATTTTCCGTTTCAAACTTCCGTTCGTTCAGGGAAAAACAGACCTTTTCCCTAGTTGCGGCCCCCCGCTTGAAGAAGAAGAACTGCGTCTTCAAGGTGGACGTCAAAGGCGAGAAATTGCCTGATCTGCTCAAGGTTGCAGCGATCTATGGACCGAATGCTTCGGGTAAAAGCAATTTGCTGGATGCGATGGGAGTTGCGACGATGATTGCACGCTTAAGCCCCACCTCAGAGGCGAGAAAATTACCTGTTTCGCCATTTCGTTTTGACGCCAATTTAAGCGATCAACCCAGCCGATTTGAATATCATTTTGTTCAAGACCGCCAACGATATCAATTTGAATTGGCCGTAACGCAGACACGTATCGTTGAGGAGAGACTGATTGGCTATCCTTCCGGCGTCGAGAGTCTGCTATATGAACGAATACATGGCACATCCGGCGAAACCTACAAGATGGGCACTGCGCTTGAAGGCGGAGATGATCTACACAATGCGTGGAAAAATCTAACTGGCCCTCAGGTTTTATTTATTTCCCAGGCTGTCGCAAATAGTAATGAAAATTTGATGCAATTGAGAGCGCCATTCGCATGGCTAAAATCTGGTTTTTTCGTAATGGGCGATGACATGACGTCGATGGCGCAAGAGTTAGCGTCTCTTGGCACCAGGCATCCAATAATTGGAGAAATGGTCGCAAAATACCTTCAGGAAATTGATGTTCCTGTGACGAACATTGTCTTTGAAAATCTATCATCCGCAAATAACTTATCGAAAATGGGGATGCTTCTTAGCTCGACACTTTCTTTAGCAGATATTGAAAGTTCAGAGCAAACAGCGAAAAAAAACAAGACGACCCTGACGCATGCAACTGCCTTGGGTGAAGCGGACTTCGATTTCAGCGAAGAATCAAAAGGCACTAAAAATCTCATGGGGTTCTTCGTACCATGGAGTTCATTGCCAAATGACATCGTCATTGTCGACGAATTAGATAGTAGCCTGCACCCCAAAATTGTGGCTGCCCTGATAAAAAAGCACCTACTTGCTGAAAACGTCGGACAGCTAATCTTTACCACACACGACACCCACCTGATGGACACCAAATTACTCCGTCGCGACCAATTCTGGCTGACCGAGCGTGATGCGAATGGCGCAACGCGCTTGCGGTCAATACACGATTTTGACGGTCGCGAAAGCGAAGACATCGAAAAGCGCTACTACGAGGGGCGGTATCGGGCACTTCCTATTCTTCGACAAGGCTGACATGGCGCGCTTAGCGAAATCATTTAATCGCCGTGAACCCCGTTTCAAGCAGCAGGCCACCGTACTGGTTATTTGTGAAGACACCAAATCCGGCAAGAACTATCTGGAAGATGTCAAGGTGCATTTTCGAGCGGAGGCCAGGGTCGTAGTTGCGCATGCAGGAAAAACCGATCCTCGCGGAATCGTTGAGCATGCGATCGCGCGCCAAAAGCAATATGACGATATTTACTGCGTCATAGACCGCGATACGCACGAGACATTTGCCGAAGCGGAAGCGCTGGCAAAACCACATAAGAACATCGAACTGATTGCCTCCCATCCATGCTTTGAATTTTGGCTTCTGCTGCATTTCAAATATAGTCGCAAGGCATACGCCCCGGTTGACGGACGTTCCCCAGGCGCGCAAATGTTACGCGCGTTGAAAGAATGTGAAGGCATGGATTTATATGAAAAGGGCGCAAACGTCAGTTTATTCGATCTATTGCTAGACCGACTTCCACAAGCCAGATCGCATGCAGCTCGCGCAATGACAGAAGCACTTACAGATAATCAGTTAAATCCCAGCACGAAGCTTCACGATTTGATCGCAGCGTTTGAGAAATTGTCGCAGCCGCAAGAACTGTAGCACTACAATAAGTTATCCATAGCAAGATTGCCGTTATCGATTGAGCCGCTGCGACCTTTGCGCCGCAAAATGTTCATGCTATTCTATTTGCATGGCCCACAGCAACTGCTCATGCTAGTCCTATGAGTCGACACCAATCCGAACTGGAGCAAATCGACGACTTGTCCTCCAAGGATGGAGCGTTGGATGCATTGCGGACTATGGCGACCATTCACCGGTGCCGCACCCCGATTGCGCTCGGCAACCTCATCCTGGCCCTCACCGCTTATTTGACCTTCCTGCCGTATGGCAGTGCCCATACCCAAATTGCCGACCCCTTGCCCGCAACCCACCCATGCGCCTTCATCGGTGTTTGGGCCGAAATCAAGAACCAGATGGCCTACAAAGTCACGTTCAGTGAAAACGGCGGCTTCATGACCGAGCCAATTGCACCGGGCACCTCAGGCGCCACCTACGTTGGGTTGTGGGAGGTGCGCGGAGACAAGCTGGAATGGAAAACCAGCGGCTCGCACCGCCCGGAAGATATCAGCCAGGTCAGGAACCTCACCGCCAGAAGCTTTACCCTAGTCGAAGTCAATGGCAGCCTGAGCGCATTTGACTTGATTGAAACGACCAGGACGCCGAATTGCCCGCGTTAAAATTTTTGATTGCTCTGACTTCTTTGTGGGTCAAGATACACACTCGTACAGGTTTAGTAAAAACACTACCCGTCGTTCCCGCGCAGGCGGGAACCCATAGTGAGTCAAGTCGTGCGGATTCCCTATGGGTTCCCGCCTGCGCGGGAATGACGGAGGGTTAAGTAACGATCGTTGACCCACAAAATACCCAGATGAACCGATTTTTTAATGTGACAAAAAAAAGCCGCCTGGTTAGGCGGCATCTTCGTCGGATGAAAATGTATTAGCCTTTTTGCTTGGCCTTGCGACTTGCTACGGCAAATGCCAGCAAACCCAATGCGACCAAGGCAATAGACCCTGGTTCAGGCACCGCTGCCCCAGTGGCCTCAAAGAAAACCTTCGAGTAATCGGTAGAATCATTCAAGCCTTCGATATTATTGATTCTATAACCGCCGGCGCCATTTACTGTATGAAGGCACATGCTGATAGGCCCATTAGCTACATTACACTGGCCGTTGTCGACGTCATCGCCAATGGCAGTAAAGCCCCATGACCAATTATCAGAAAACCACCATTCTGATCCATTTGAAACATTGAAATTACTGGTTTGGCCAGTGTCGGTCGTTGCGCCAATTAGCGTTGTCGCCGCTACAGCGAGAAAAGTATTCGATCCGGTTACTTCACCTGCCATCATGATGTATTGGTCCGTGCACTGGCTCAGTACATTCTCGGCTCCATTGCCGATGAATGTCGCCATCGGAGCGGAATAGCACTCGGTCCACCCGCCATTGGTGATGGTGGACAGTGCAACGTCAGTCTGCGGTCCATAAGGCATGTAAGATGGGGTCGCCTCTGCAACCGAACCAACGAGACTCAACGCCGCAGCGACAACAATCAATACTTTTTTGTACAAAATTTGCTCCTTAGTGGTTTGTCATATAATTGATATTAACGATATGCAATTAATGTGCCAAATACTTTTTCCTCAATAGAAACAGATGCTTACGAGAAAATTCCTTGAATTTTCCATCGAGAATGTAAAAAAATCCGACACCGTGCTGTACGGCAAAAAGGACAAGTCGTCCCTCTGCCAGGTAGATGGATAAACAATGCGCGATTCACTCAACGCGATGGCGGCGCGGATATCAGCGTGCCGACATCCGATTACCTGAGGCGATCGAAATAGGGCAATGTGAAGATGAAAATGAAAACAAAAATTTCAGCTTTTTCGAGGTTTTGGTGCGTCCTGGCAAGCGCCGTTTTCTGCCATATCATGTTGACGCCGACAGCGCGTGCCGAGGCGCCCGTCGCACAAATCGCCCCCGTCAGTACCGGTCGCCTCGAACTGCTTGTGCTGGGCTCCGGTGGGCCGGGGGCAACTGGTCGGGCCAGTTCAAGCTATCTCATCTTGCTGGATCACGTGCCCCGTATCTTGGTCGACGCCGGACCGGGTTCTTTTGCGCGTCTTGGCGAAGCAGGTGTCTCGATATCCAGGACGGACATCGTCTTGTTGACCCACCTGCACATCGACCATGTCGGCGAGTTGCCGGGACTGTTCAAAGCCAGGGCGGTTTCAGGTGGCGGAGCGATCCACTTCCGCGTGTTCGGGCCGGAAGGGCGAGCCGGTAAAGGCGACAACGCGACTTTCCCGTCGACCAGTCGGCTGATCCATTTATTGTTCGATAAGGACGGAGCTTTCGGCTACTTGAGCGACTTTTCGGCGCCCATGACGATCGATGCGCATAATCTGAGCACAGCCCTGAAACCCAAGCAAAAGCCAACAACCATCCTCACCGAAGGCGAGTTGACGATTAGCGCCATCGCAGGTCATCATCGCGACGCACCGGCCGTCATTTATCGCGTCGACTACGCCGGAAAAAGCATCACCTTTAGTGGCGATATCGATGCCGAAGGCTTGGCCGACCTGCGCGAAATCGCCCATGGTACGGATCTGCTTGTGTTCAACACGGTCGTGCTGGACCCGCCTGGTTCGCCGGAAATTCTGTACACGCTGCACACGCCACCGAAAGCCATTGGCGAGCTGGCGAGCGCGGCGGAAGTCGGGCAGCTACTGCTAAGTCATCTTTCACCAGCCGTGGACCATGCACGTGCCGAAGTGGAAACGTCGATAGCCGCATCTTACAAAGGGCCGCTGCGTTTCGCGGAAGACGGATTGCGCGTCGCGCCGTAAGATGCCGTGCTATATTGATTTTGTCAATTAGGGCATGTCGCCATCAGCGCGTCTGTCAACGTGACCCAATGAACTCCACCCGCCGAAACCTGAGCGCGGACCAATCGGCATCAATTGCCACTTGCCGCACCGTGTCGAAACCCAATGCCTTGAACGTGTCCCAACCAGTATCGCGATTGAAGTCGCATTGATATTTCTTCGATGTGCCCTTCGGATAGGCAAACCACACAATGGCGTCGCCCTTGGCCTTCTTGGCAAGTGCCGGCGCAATCCGGTCGATTTGACTTTTTTGAATGACGAAAACGAGGGCGAAAGCCAGCACGCCGGGCGACTTCAAATCGTCGACGATCTCGATGCCGGACAGACGCGACAATTCCTCCTGAAACGATTCCGGTGCATCGAGAACGAAAATCGTCTCTTGCGTAGTTAAATTGAGTTTTGAAAAAATCGGCGACATTTTTGTTCACTCCCCGACAATATCTGCATCAGTCAATTTAAAGCAGTCCAGCAGAAAAATTTTTCCGTTCACCGAATTATTATCGATGTGATATTTACACCAAAACCATCTGATCGACTGTTTCGCGGTCATTGTCGCGGCTTTTTCGAACAATTTGCTGATCTCGGTTACTTAGGCTCGGATATTGAGCACCTGCGCTCAATTTTATCAAAAGAGGAGACTGTTTTGACCATTGAAACTTATCGTCGCGTCATTCAAGAATGGTGCGACGCAAGCGGCATGTCGCCGTGGGCGACCGACGCCAATATGCACGTTGATATCAACGATACCACTATCGGCTTGATTTATGCTGCAGATCAAGCGCCCGACACCTTATTTGTTTTTGTCGATTTAGGCGTCTTCGAGCATCCCGATCTTCATCGTCACATGTTGGAGCTCAATATGCTGATAGATCCCAATAAAAACGGTCAATTCGCCCTGCATCCAGAGTCCGGCGGTGTTGTCTACCGCGTCGATCTGCCACTTACGCAAGAATTAAATGGAGCGGCAATGCCGCAACAGATCGCTGCCATGGTAGATCAAGCACGTTCGTTCCTGCTGTCATAACGTTTCGCCTTGTAATCGACATTAACTGAAAGGAAACACAAAATGTTCACCCCCGCAGCAGCCAATACGTTCCGCTCTTCCATCCCCGTGGCCACCAATTCTCTCGCCTCGTCGGGCAATCCCGTCTCGTCAGGCAATCCCGTCTTTCTTGGCGAAGTGAAGATCGGACCAACTTCACCTCAGAACAGCAATTACTTTACATCAGCCATCCAACAAGATTTCAGCAAACATTTCATATGGGGCCTTAGTAGCTCCAATGTGAAAAAACTTGCAATTAAGCTCCAGGCAGGCACAGATTTCAAATTGGATGATCTCCGCAAACCTGAGAATAAAGAAGCATTTGATGAGTATAAAGCAGCCTATAACAAGAAGAACAACCAGCCGGAATACAAACCGGGTGAGCTACATATTCTGGACACTCGGCCTTTGGAACACGCCGCGGTCGATTTGGGATTTGTGAAGGATCGGAGCAAAACACTGACACAAGGCAGTTACGCCGGGAATTTCATGACGAAAATCGTTTCAAATACCGAGAAACACTTCTTTACCCTGGACGGATTCAACTTTCAAAAGCTGTTCGATGATGCGACGCTGGTAGAGCACCATCAAGGGGATTACAAAAGAGTTCTTAACGTCATTACCACGAGCGAGCTAAACAACAATGAATTTGTTCCATCGATAACCGATCTTGAACTTGGACAGTTCATTGAGGGAAAGTTTCAGGACGCCGACTTGGATTTATTGTCGCCCTCTGGAGAGGTATTGAATAAAAAGACATTCAACGAGTTATATCAGAATGCCAGATCGCTGACATCCGAGGCGGGTAATCGGAATCATTTTTCCAAAAATGGAACACATTTGTGGGAGGCACAGGCAGCCATAGATAGCCTGCAAGCATTTGTTTTTGGAACCCCTAAGGCGGAAGAATAATTAAATGCGGTATCCCCCGGCTTTTCCGGGGGATATTTACTTGCCTTCACAGGCAGGCAACAAACAGGTATATTCAGGTGCGCAGATAGTTACCCGTCGTCCCACCTCGAAAGGATCGCTGAATGCATCGCTCCCTGCCTGGCTGTTTTCTTCTTTTGCTCCTCCTGGGCGGTGAAGCCGTCGCCGACAACCGCTCCCTTGGCATCATGACGCCCGAGGGAGGCGAATCGGTCGCCTATGACATGAATGCCGCCGGCCAGGTGGCCGCCGTGATCGCAGACGCCGACGGGGTACAGCGCGGCGTGTTTTTCGAGCACGGAAAATCGATAGAACTCGGCTCGCTGGGTGGACTGGCGACCGAGGCCAGGCATATCAATGACAAGGGTGAAATCATCGGGTCGGCAAGCAGGAAAGACGGCAACTGGAGCGCCTTCCTGTACGACCGCGCCAGTGGCATGCAGGTATTGGGCACGCTGGGTGGCGCCAGCAGCCACGGCACGGCGCTCAACAACGCTGGCGCCGCCGTGGGCTTTGCCGATGTTGCCAGCGGCGACTGGCACGCTTTCCTGTACCAGCGCGGCGAGCCGCTCCAGGATCTGGGCACGCTGGGCGGAAAAATCAGTTACGCCAGCGGCATCAACAATCGGGGTCAGGTGGTCGGCACCGCGACGCTGCCAAACGGATACCGGCATGCCTTCCTCTACGAAGCCGGCCGCGGAATGGTCGACCTGGGCACACTTGGCGGCCGCATCAGCACGGCGACGGCAATCAACGACAGCGGGATGATAGTTGGCGCATCGGAAATGGCAAATCGCCGCTGGCATGCGTTTCTCTACGACGGCCACCGCATGACGGACCTGGGCGCATTGACTGGCGGCGGCGACAGCTTTGCCAGTGGCATCAATAGCGCCGGCCATGTGGTCGGCACCGTGCTGTATGAAGATGCGCGCAGGTCCTTCGTTTGGCGCGACAACAAGATGATGTTGCATGGGCCCGGCAAAGGTTTGTACCTGACCAATGCCATCAATAATGCGGAGCAGGTAATCGGCGCCACCAATGACCACGGCTTGACAGCCGCCGCCATGCTGTCGTCCACCCCACCCTTCGTCGACCCCGGCCTCAACAAATTTATCAAACTGATCGCAGCGGTGCTGATGCTGGCGGGCGCAGCAGTCGTCGCTCGCAGGCGTTATCGGGGGATTTTATTTGGGGGTTACGGTGGCTGAAGAGTTCCTTCCCCCTTGCAGGGGGAAGGTTAGGATGGGGGAAGAATGCTCAATACATCCGTTACGACGAATAGAACACTTTCCAAATTACTCAACACCGCATTGTTCCAAAATTCGAGCGTTCGCCAACTCGCCGTTATTTCGTCCTTGATTACTTCATTCGGTCATCTGCCACTCTACACCCATCCTAGCCTTCCCCCTGCAAGGGGGAAGGAACGCTAATGCGGCAGACTCACGTAGGGTGGGCACGTTTTTGTGCCCACGCGGTATTCTGCCGAACGCGTGGGCACAAAAACGTGCCCACCCTACGTGACTTGATTGTCTTCATTGCTGCGACAGCGAAGGCCCATTTTCGTTCGGGAAGATGATTTCAACGCGCCGGTTCAACTGGCGCCCCGAAGACGTGCCGTTATCCGCGACCGGGTAGTCCTTTCCCATCCCGCGGGTGGTGATGCGATCCGGTGTGATGCCCATTTCCATTAATGCGTCGCTTCCAGCGCAGGTGCGTGACATACTCCACCGCCACCATGCTGTCGCCGCTGATTTCCGGCGCTAAACAATTTTTCCACTTTCAAATCGAACTTCAGACCAAATCCCGTTACTAACGCGTTTCTCGCAAACACTTGATGAACAATCAATACCCAATGAATCTTCCAATGCTGCTTGGCGAACTGGCTGACAACCTTAAGCTCCCTGCCTTCCATTCTGATCGGAATGGCAGGTACTCATTGGTCATTGACGACATGCCGATTCTGTTGTCGCCGCTTGACGGCGGCGAGGCGATCACCATTTCCGCAACACTTGAATTGCCTGATCCAAGAGATGTCCATGTATTGAAGGATCTGCTAAGCGGAAACAAGATGGGGATAGGGACAGGCGGTGCGGTGCTATCGATTGATGGGCAAGGTTGTGTCGCGCTTACGATGCAGTTGCAAAACACCGCGCTAACGTTCGAGCAGTTCAAGAAGATGCTTGAACGCTTTATGAATCATCTTGAATACTGGCGCAACCGTGCGGACGACGTGGCGGCACCGGCACTGTCCATGCTATGGCAACTAGCTTGAGGGGAGAAGCTCCGTGATCGCAATTGACTCTATGCTCAAGAAGTTGGGAGAACGAATGGGTTGCGCCGATATGGCGTTGGACATGCATGGCCGTATGAGACGGCAGTTCGACGGCGGTTTCCATATTGAATTCTATGCAGACGATGAGTTCGAGTATTTTTTCCTGGAAACCACGCTTGGCATCACCCGTCCGGCGGAGCATGCAACATTGCTCAATGAGCTTCTCGAATCGAACGCCGGTACAGTGGAACGAAATGCGCCGTATTTTGCGTACGATTGCCGAAACGATGCGGTCCTTGTATGCATGGCGATGCCGTATTGGGAAATGACCGTCGATAAAATTGAAATCTGCGTGAAGCACATCGTCGAATGTGCGCGCGAACAACGCTTCCGAATCGGCAGCACGGCCTTATGCACTGACTAGTGTCCTGAGTCACTAGTGCTTGATCACTCTTATCATTCTTCTTATCGAGGAAAAAATGGAAACAAATAGTAATTGGAAAAGAACTATCGTAAGCAAAAGAATCACAAATACCCAACCGGAGAAGCCTGAAAAAAATAACACCGATACCATATCGATATCGCCACTTCCAAAAAAATGGTTATCGTCGGAAGGCAAGCAACGAGAATTAAATTCGCGGACGTTCAGGCAGCCTGGCATACCTACCAGGGTATCGGAAAGTGAGTCTTCATCAACTAGCGACGGAGATAACAAATTAGTCAAAATTGAAAGTCCAGAAAACCCGGGCCTTCAGCCACATGAATGGCTAGTAGCGAAAGCCAGGCAGCGAGATGTAAATCCGCAGGGCCATATGCAGCAGGCCATACCTGCCCAAGCACCGAAAGAAGCCAAATCACATGACGTTACAATTACAAAGACAAGGGATACCGTATTACCATCCTCGGAGCGAGCGAAACTCATAATCCGTATGGGTCAAGGCATTACAGGGCCACTAGGGCAGATATATCCTTATTCAACGCAATTCAGTTCCTGTTCACCCGTGGTCATCTACAATGCAGACACGAAAATGTGCGGTCTTTACCATTTTCCTGCAGAGAGTAAAGTAAATAAAAAAAATGGCGTTGGTGCTACTCTCGCGCAGATGTGCAAGGAAGTGAAGCCGACCGCCATCTATTTATTTGAAGGAGATGAGAAACCTAGCCCGCTATCTAACATCAGTAAAAGTGATGGAAGAAGTGCTGATCACGCAGCCCTTAAGGAACTCTTCAAAAAAATCTGTCCGGAGATCGAAGTAAACAAAGATCTCGAGCGACATGGCAATATACAGCGTGGCACGATATTGATGTCGTTGAATAATGACAGCGACGATATTGAATTCTTGAATCCGCAAACATCCTTGATCGACACAGCCTTGCTCAACAAAGTAATTGACCTCAGAACGCCCGCAAAGCTCCCAGAATTTTGTCAATTTTTTGGTGAAAAAGAGGTAAAAGAGAACTACTGGATTTAACCTAAAGGAGTCTAGAACTCATTCCATAAATAGGCGTCAGTGCAAACGGCCTATTTATGGAATGAGTTCTAGTCAAGATATCGTTGCATGCCTTTGGAAAAACCTCTCCCCTACCCCTCACTTGCAGTGCGCACCTTCGCTTGCAAGCGAAGGTCATCACGCAAGCGGGAGAAGGAACTTCCTTGGATTATCGTCATTGCTGCGACAGCGAAGGCCCATTTTCGTTCGGGAAGATGATTTCAACGCGCCGGTTCAACTGGCGCCCCGAAGACGTGCCGTTATCGGCGACCGGGTACTCCTTGCCCATCCCGCGGGTGGTGATGCGATCCGGTGTGATGCCCATACCCATTAGCGCGTCGCGGACGGCATTCGCGCGTCGTGTCGACAAGTCCAGATTGTAATTGGCTGTGCCCGTGCTATCGGTAAATCCTTCAACCAGGATTTTCCGGTCGGGATTTTGCGTCAGGATATCAGCCAGCTTTTGCACGGTGTGGATTCCTCCAGATGTAAGTTCGGCCCTGTTCGTGCTGAATAGCACATCGTTCAAGGTCACCACCATGCCTCGATCGGTCTTCTTGGCGGCGAGGTCCATCAACTGGGCTTCCAGCAGGCGTGCCCGATCTTCTGCCTCATGGGCGGCGGCGGTCGCTTTATCGGCATCCTTGGTGCGCTGGTCGATGATCAGTTGATCACGTTGTTTGGCGGAATCGGCAATCGTCGCTTCCGCTGCCTTTTGCTGCGCGACATTTCGAGCGACCTTGACCTTTTCTTGCGCAACGTGGGCCAGCTCATCAACCTTAGCGGTTTTATCGTTATGTTCCCAAGCCTGGTTCGCCGTGTTGAGCGCATCGCCGGCTCGCTGTAGTTCGATAGCTGCCAGCGACACCACTTGCGGATCGGCCTTGGCCATGGTGTATTGGCTGCGTGCTTCGTCCAACGCCGCATTATCCTTCGGCGCAGAGGCGCAAGCGGCAAGCATGAGCGTTACGATGAGTAACGAGGGGATTGATTTACGTGATCGCATGATAGATTTCCTTTACATGGAGTGATGATCAGAGGATGTCAGATGCGTGCCGGGAGCCGCGCAAGGTCATTCGGTCGCCCGATTGAGTTCATCACGCAACACGCGAATGTCATCCTGCAATGCGGCTGCCGCCTGCTGCGCCTTGACCGAATTCGCTTTGCTTTGCGCGGCCTGGGCATCGGCCTGCGCCTCGTCGGCGAGTATCCGGGCCTTCTTGTAGTCCTTATTGGACAATGCCGTGTTGGCTTGGGCCAGTTTATCTTGCGCGGTACCCATTTCCAACGGCGCCAGCTCGGCCGCACCTGCGCTCGAAGCCTCGGCGACCGCATTGCTCGATGAAGCGACCGCATCTTTCGATTCATGCACCGTACCCGGCGTACTGCACGCCGCCAGGACAAATGATACGGCAGTGATCACGGCCAGACCTTGATGCCTGCGATTGGTCAAGGTACTACGCGTACCCTCCAATCTGGACAGGCCGATGCGCGACAACAAGGTATGTAGCGGCGACCGTTCGATGTGGTCGATATGCTCAATGTGTTTGTCGCCTTGCTCGATTTCATTGATTTGCGTCATGATGGTGCTCCTTTCGTCATACCCTGTTAAATCAGTATTTGCAGTGTAAAAGACGTCGCGGGAGATTTAAATCGGACAACTTGAGCAAATCGTGTCGGAGATGACCTACATTCCGCTTGCCGCTGATTAAGAGAATTTGCCGAACGGCATCAGGAAATGAGGAGAATTAATTTGCGCGAACAGCTTGACTAACTGGTCGTCATAGAAGTCGCGCAGGTTGGGCAGGACAGCCCAACCTATCTTACTTCATGTTAATGCGACGCCTCAATCACCAGCCGTCCGGCGATGGCATCGGGGGTATGTGTCTCCATATTACTTAGCACCACGATATACAGATCATCGTCAGGTCTGTAAGCAAGCGAAGTAGAGAACCCGTTGATGCCGCCATTGTGGGAAAACTCCCGGCTACCCGCATATGTCTTGATGACAAGGCCGAATGCATAATCGTCCTTGTACGGAGTCGTCATTTTCTTAAGGGATTCTGCTGACAACAATTTCCCGCCATACAGGGCTTTCTCCCAGCGCAATAGATCATCGCATGTCGAGTAGAGCCCGCCTGCTGAAAATGGAATCCCCATATCCATGTAGTCGGCATTGGCGAAGTGGCCGTCTTCAAACGTGTAGCCCGCGGCGCGCCGTGTAAGAACCTGGCTCGACGAATCGTATCCTGAATCATTCATCGCCAGCGGTGTGAAAATATTCTCTTGCAAGAAACTCTCATAACTCTTGCCGCTGACTTTTTCAATCAATGCGCCCAGCACGATGTACCCGGTATTGCTGTAGTTAAATTTCTCGCCCGGCGCGAAATCCAGCGGCAACGCGCGAACCAGATCGATCACCTCGTTCGGCTTCTTGGCCAGCGTGATGATAGGCGGGAAAGTGTCGAGATTACTAAAGTTGGGGATGCCTGAGCTGTGGGTCAACAAATGAAAGATCGTGATATCGCGCCATGCCGGTGGCGTATCGGGTAGGTAAGCGCTGATTTTATCGCCCAGTTTCAGTTTGCCCCGCTCTTCTAATATAAGGACCGATGCGGCGGTAAACTGCTTGGTCAGCGAAGCAATGCGGAACTTGGTTTGTGGCGTATTTGGAATATTCCATTCGATATTGGCGGAGCCGTAGCCTTTGTCCAGAAGAACCTTGTCGCCTTTGGCAACCAGCACGGTGCCGATGAATTCATGATCTTTGACGTAGGACTCAATCATTTTATCCATTCGATCGGCGGGCTCTGCCATCGCTAGCGGGCTTAGGCAAGTTACCGTCACTACGAAGATAACGAGTTTCCACCATTGTTTTTGCTGTTGCATAAGATTATCCAATTTTTCTTTTTAATCCCGCACGCATTTGTCGGGCACGCTGATCCAGGTTCCACATTGCTTGCGAACCGCCTTCACGAACGCCTTGTACAGCGCCGCTTCGTCGACTTCCTGTCCGGGCAAGATTTCGTTGACGGTCTGCAGCAGCGCGCGGCGCATTTGGCCGGGAAGATTCGCTACGATTTCTTCTGGATTGACATATTGCATGGGTTCTCCGTTTGTTGGAAGTTGATAGGAAACGGTGGCCCGCCTAACCGCGAGGCCGATGTTGGGTCTGCAAGCCTGCGGTAATAAAGAGTGCGGTGGCCGCGCCGTGCACATCGGCAGTATGCCAAACCCCGGCCGGATTGATCGCGTATTGGCCCGGTTCCAGTTGCACCTTGACGACTTCGCCGCCCGCCATTTCCTGATACAGCGTCATGGAACCAGCGGTGCACAGGACCACCTCGCTGCCGACCGGGTGCATTTCCCACATGTCCCAGGATTTGGAGAAGGCGTGCATGCTGACCAGCCTGCCTTCGCGCCCATCGCTTTCGTGTCGTTGCGAGTAGCCGCCATACCATTCCATGTCGCCGGTAAAAACCGGCTCGACTTCGGCGCTAGCGCCCAGCCCGAGATGGATGGGTTGGGAGGTGAGGGAGGTTCCGTTCATGTGGCATTTCCTTATTAGTCAGGTAATTCGTAGGGTGGGCACGCTTTTGTGCCCACGCCGACTTTGCTACCGCGTGGGCACAAACTCGTGCCCACCCTACCCAACTGCATCAATCACTTCAATCAATTCAAAATGCAACGTCACCAATTCAAAGTCGTCATGCAAATCATCATCCGGCATGCAGCGAACGTGGCACTCCTGAAATTCCTCGGCGCTGGCGAAGGTTTCGCCACGCCACACTTCTTCCGGGATATTGCCGAACTTGATGTTGTAGACCTTGGTCGCCTTGATGATGCAGCGCAGCTTTTTCTTTAGATCGTATACCTCGATCACATCTCCCGCCGCATAACCGCCTTCGCCATATTCGCCATACCCTTTGTAGTAGCTGTCCACGGTATCGGCGGTGACGGTTTTGCGGCCTTCCATCACGCTGCGGGGAAGACTGTCGTCGTTCTCGTCGGCGCCCCAGAATGTCAGCCGCTTTCTTCTATTCATTTTTTGTCTCAAGCAGGTTTGCGCGACTTCGTTGCGCCCTTGCGCAATATAAACGAATTGACTTCTGCTGTCACAGGGAAATGCCGGGAATCACGCACCGGGCTGCGGCGGCAATTTTCCGCGCTGCAATAATTCGCGGAGGCACGGCTTGAGATTCGGCAATTGAATGAAAAAAGTGGAAAAGTTCGCGCAAATTATCTGTTTCCGAAACCCGGTTCGTCGTATAGTGTGAGGCCCGGATCGTCCGTATCGGGTATGCATTATCCAGGCCAACCCGATTCACTATTTCACAGTCGGAAGGAGAACTGAGCATGTCGCAAGTAAAACCAATTCCAGACGGAATGCGCACGGTAACACCGCACCTGGTTTGCGCCGGTGCTGCCGAAGCGATTGAATTCTACAAGAAGGCGTTCCGGGCCGAAGAAGTGGCACGCATGCCCGCCCCTAATGGCAAGTTGATGCACGCGCAAATCCGGATCGGCGATTCCGCCGTCTTGCTGGTCGACGAGTTTCCTGAATGGGGCTCGTTCGGGCCAAAATCGCTCAAAGGGTCGCCGGTCACCATTCATCTGTATGTCGAACATGCCGACGCCACTTTCGAGCGCGCAATTGCCGCCGGTGCAAAAGCAAAAATGCCGATGAGCGACATGTTTTGGGGCGACCGCTACGGCATCCTGGAAGATCCGTTCGGGCATTTCTGGTCTGTCGCCACCCATATGCGCGACGTCAGCCCGGAAGAAATGATGAAAGCAATGCAAAAAGCGCCTGGCTGATCGCATCCGGCGTAACGCGTGACACGCTTTGCGCCGGCCTTTTTTATCCGATTGGGAACATCATGCTCAAAATTATTTCGCTCATCGTGGTCGCCCTGGTAGCGGCTGTACTCATCTTCGCCGCCACAAAGCCCGACACCTTCCGCGTCGAACGCAGCATCGTCATCAAGGCGCCGCCGGAGAAGGTTTTTGCCCTGGTTAACAATTTCCATCAGTGGGCCGAATGGTCTCCCTGGGAGCATCTCGACCCGGCCATGGTCCGCACCTACGGCGGCGCGGCGGAGGGCAAAGGCGCAGTGTACGGATGGACCGGCGACAGCAAAGTCGGCGAGGGTCGCATGGAAATCACCGAATCCTCGCCCTCCACGCGAATCGGCATCAAACTGGATTTCCTCAAACCGTTTGAAGCCCACAACACCACCGAATACACGCTGGTTGCACAAGGCGACAGCACCACCGTGACCTGGGTAATGGCCGGACCCAATGTGTTTATGGGAAAGCTGATGCAGGTATTTGTGAATATGGACAACATGGTCGGCAAGGACTTCGAGACCGGCTTGGCTAACTTGAAGGCGGTTGCTGAACGATAGCCGGGTTCTTCATTCAATCGGGTTTTTCAAGCCGTCGATGATTTGCGGGGCTGACTCTTGCGCCTTTGCCGTCCCCAGTACCGTAGAGACACCGATATCGTTGATGCCGATATTGAGTATCATGCAACGTACACCGGGCTTATCGAAGACATCGCGACGATAATTCCGTACCAGGCTTCGAAGCGTCCGATCTATGCCACAAATGAATCCTGTTATTCCTGACAGGTGACCAATAAAGCCAATACTGGTATTCGCGCACGCGTAGCGAATAAATGTCACCCAAGCAATACCAAAATCATGAGATTGTGCAAGTATTTCATTTGCGTCAAGATCATTCTCAAGTTAATTTCTATACGTGGACTCACACCCAGGCACGACAAAGCGAGGTGTAGAGGCGCGTGGAAATTTGAGAGCGCTTGAACAGTTAATTGAATTTGAATGAGTAATTGCTTGAATCCACCACTTTTTCGTCACGAAGTGCTGGCCGCACGCAGCAGCCAATGGGCTGGATCCATCATCCTGCGTCGCCCCGTGCCCATTCGCATCGCAGCCGGTGTCGCCATTGCGCTGACCATGGCCTTGTCCGCCTACCTCTACCTGGGTGAATACACCCGCAAGGTGCGTGTCAGCGGACAACTGGTGCCAACGACCGGCACCATCAAGGCCGTGGCGCCGCAATTCGGGCGCGTCATCAGCCGCCAGGTGCAAGATGGCAATGTGGTCAAGGCGGGCCAAGTGCTATATGAACTCTCCTCCGAGCGCGATGCGCAAGGTGGTGGTATCGACAGCCGCATTGACGCTTCCCTGACAGCCCGCCGCGAATTGCTGACGCAAGAGCGCCAATTGCAGACCCAACAGCTGCAACAACATCAACATATGCTGGAAACGCGCCGCCAATTGATCGAGGCAGAACTAGCCCGCATCGAACAGGAAATTGCATTGCAACAACAACGTGCAGCAAGCGCCGCCAAGACGCTGGCCCGCTACAAATCCCTGCGCGAACAAGGCTTCGTTTCCGAGTTCCAGTTGACGCAATACGAAAATGATTACAACGATCAGCTCGCCCACAGCCAAGCGCTGGAACGCGCCAAACTGACTTCCAGGGCCGACTTGTT